>Ga0164242_10000855_pt1 | contig 36261 bp, 27 predicted proteins | sample OricomgcompostMG_FD_108783 | JGI IMG/M metagenome (GOLD analysis project Ga0164242, IMG submission 108783) | Miracle-Growth compost microbial communities from Emeryville, California, USA - Original compost - Miracle growth compost (MG) ... | reverse complement strand
TTCCAAATTAAAACTGATAAGCAATAATCCTAAGAAAAGAGCTGGTTTACTTGGTTATGGACTTGAAATTGTTGATACTGTTCCCATTGAAATTATGCCGAATAAACACAATGAAAAATACCTTAAAACGAAAAGAGATAAAATGGGGCACAAGATTTTGGCCAAATAGTTTCTGAGTTGAAACCTTACAGCGGATTATCACATTAGGTATTTTGCCTTATTTTTGGCAATCTTTCTCAATTTTAATTTAAATATTTTTTATGAGCATGGTAGATTTAATAATGCCCAAACTTGGCGAAAGCATCATGGAAGCCACTATTTTAAAATGGCATAAAAAGGCTGGAGATAAAGTTGAGATGGATGAAACCGTGCTCGATATCGCAACTGATAAAGTTGATAGTGAAGTTCCTTCAACTGCCGCAGGAACCATTTCTGAAATTTTGTACAATGAGAATGATGTGGTTCCAATTGGGAAAGTAATCGCAAGAATTATTACAAACGGAAATACTTCTGAAAATTCTTATCAAAAAAATACGAACGAACAACATGAAGAAGCTGAGGTGATGGAAGAAGTTCCTTATCAGCCGGAAGAAAGAAAATCAATGAATAATAGCGCTTCCGGAATTCGTTTTTATTCACCGTTGGTATTAAATATCGCTGCAAGTGAAGGTATTTCAATGAATGAACTGGAAAATATTGAAGGAACCGGGCAGGATGGGAGAGTGAGCAAAAAAGACATCATGTCTTATTTAGAAAACAGAAAAAAAGCACCACAACAGAAACCACAACAAGTTCAACAATCAAAAGAGCAACCTGCTGTTCATGACGTTCCGGCCACTACTCAAAGGCAGGAATATTCTCCAACAACTTATTCGGGAAATGTAGAAATTATTGAAATGGATCGGATGAGGAGGATGATTGCCAAACACATGATTGATAGTCAAAACACCAGCGCTCATGTTACCAGTTTTACAGAATGTGATGTGACCAATTTGGTTTTATGGCGGGAAAAAATAAAGAAAGATTTTGAGAAAAGAGAAGGTGAAAAAATAACTTACACTCCATTATTTGTTGAAGCAATTGTAAAATGCATAAAAAAATATCCAATCATAAACAGCAGCGTTGATAGAGACAATATTGTGATCAAAAAAGATATCAATATTGGAATGGCAACAGCAATGCCAACCGGAAACTTAATTGTACCGGTTATTAAAAACGCAGATCAATTAAATTTAACGGGGTTAACAAAACAGGTAAATGGTTTGGCAAATGCTGCAAGAAATAATAAATTAAAACCTGATGACACGGCAGGTGGCACTTTCACTTTAACTAATGTTGGCACTTTTGGAAGTATTATGGGTACACCAATTATTAACCAACCGCAGGTAGCTATCCTGGCTGTCGGAGCTATTAAAAAACGACCTGTTGTCATTGAAACAGAACAAGGCGACAGCATCGCCATTCGACACATGATGTACCTTTCATTAAGTTATGATCACAGAATTATTGATGGCGCATTAGGATCAACTTTTTTAAATGCAGTTGCAAAAGAATTAGAAAACTTTGATGGAAAAAGAAGTTTTTGAGGCTTAATTCTTTTTACTGATCCAAAATATTTATCGGTAAAATAATTTCCCAGCGATTACTGCCTTTGCCACCGTAAAGGTCTTTATCAAGCAGGTGACTATACCTGATGCCAAAAGAAACGTTCACTTCATTCCACCATTTGGAATCGAAAGTAATTTCTGTACCAGTTGATCTAAATTCCACTTTGAAAAGATTGCCGTTTGAAAAAAAATCTTTTACATGAGTATCATCGTAAAATAAATTTGCTCTTACTCTTAACAGATAAAAAATGTTAGCGTAACCGGCATCAGGATAGATTAAAGGCAAATTGTAATTAACTCCCCATTTATACATTTGGTAAAAATTCACAGCCTGGTAACCTCGTGAAAATGGGAACCCGCTGGCAAAATTAATTTGATTCAAACTATCTTTTTTGAGGTAAGCAGCATTAAAAACAAGGCTATGAGTTCTACCAATTCCTGGGAAATATAAATTTCCATCTGTTTCAAATTGGGATCCTTTGAATTGACTCAAAGGGTTTTTATAAGAAAAAGAAATTGATTGTGCAAAGCGTGGATAAATTTGTTGTTGAGCAGTTTGAACCTGGTGACTGAAGGATAAAAAATTATTCAGATAGCTGTAAGAAGAATGTAAAGTATCACGATATTTTCCCCTGAAAATGCCTTCACTATAAACATATTTTGAGCCAAAGTTAAGATTGGTGAAAGACCTATGGCTGCTCAGGTTCAAGGGAATATTAAATCCGGCAAATGGTTCAATTTGATTATAATGAATCAGGTTTTGATGGAATAAAGTACTTCTATCAATAAGATAATTTACACCTGCGGTAATAAATGGAAACCAGCCACCATAAGTAGCATCAAAACTTACTTCCTTAAATTTTTCTGCACGATCATAAGTGAAGGCCAAGTTAGATTCCAGTGTATTTAAAATATTTTCACTGACTAAACTTAGCGTATAGTCCGGATCGTTTACCGAAGGTTCAAGGCTGTGAAAATTAAATAATTTAAAGGCCTTGTGGTATTTTTTTATTGAAAAAGTATCATCCGGAACCATGTATAATAAATTTGCATTCAAGCTATTTATAGAGGTGATCCCAAAACTTGAAGTAACTTTTTGTAAGTCTTCAATTTTTATCTCAGTAAATTCAACGGCTTGTTTTGAGAAACTTTGCAAACGATAGCCTTCAGCAGTAAACGATGTCCATACAATATTTGAATCATTGACACCTGGATGATATTTACCAATTCCCTGTTGCCGGTTTATTTGGAGCCGCCATAATTTTCCATCTGAAAAAGTGTATGCAAATACTTCGTCGTTTTTTTTATAAGCATAAGAAAAATAAAGTGTATCATGAAAAATGTACGGAAATCCAATCACGTTGTAAGTAAAAGGCAGCAGAAATTTTGTTTCATTATTATTAACACCAATCTGCTGGAGCGACATTTTTCCTTCAGTATTTCTTACGGCTGAAATTATTTTTTTATTATCAATAAATTTTGGGTAGGTATAAAAAAGTTTATCCGGATTTGGAAGTTGCCGGATTAATTTTCCAGTTTTTGAATCTAACAATTTAAGATTGCATTTACCTGAAGCAGTTTCATCAACAACCACAATTGTTTGTCCGTCATTGCTGATATCAGGTGAAAAATATTTCGTCCTTTTAGTTAGCGTTTGTTCATGACCGGTAGTAACGTCAATTATTTGTAAATCGCTGTAATCACGGTAGCCCCAGCGGATATCAGGTTGAAAGGAAGTGTAAACAATTTTTCCGTTTTTATAACTGAAATAATTATTCAGCGTATAATCAATCGTTCTTATTTTATGATCGGTATTCCCTTTACGGATCACAAATTGCGGATTTTCTTTAAAAGTATTTTTTACAAAAATGATTGAACCATCTTCGGTAAATGATGGAAATCGTTCATCCTGAAAAGCTCCTGGTTTCTGCGACTGATGATGCAAAGAGTTATCAAATTGTTTTTTGAAAAAATCCAAGGCATTGTTTCTAAAAGTAACATAATTTATTCCCGCATATTTTTTCACTGCATGTTGAAAAGGATACAATAAACTTTTATAAGCAGCGGCATCACGAGTTACCTTTTTCCAAAATTCATTACCATATTTCTCTCTGCCATAAGAAACCAATAAATAGCCAAGGGCATAATGATCTGGCACAAAATCTTTTAAGGATCCATTCCTTAATTTCATCCAGCTATAATTTTTACCGGCTTTCCAAATTGAACGATAAGCATCAAAAAATGCTGGCAAGCTGCCCCGTCCCTGCTTACTCACATTCGTTTCGTTGTAAACAGCATCGCCTTCATAAAACCAATTGGGAATTGCAGCATTATTAGCGAGAGCCTGGCCTTCTTCCCCAAAAATTACACGCATTAATTTTGAAAGGCCAACGTCAAAATTATTATATTGTTCCACATGCCTGTATTCATGAATAGCAAGTTGATCCGGCCATGCTATGCTTCCCATGTCAAAGCTATTTTGATCGGGAGTCATCAAAAATTCACTTCTGAAGGGTCCTAAACCTACATAAGCATTTGAAACGGTTGTTTGATTCTGCAGAACAATATTTATTTTTTTTGAGCGATCACCAATGGTCTTTTCAGTAGGAGTTTTAATAAATGAAACAACATTGGTGATACGTGTCGCAACGGAATCAAGTCCCCGAGGAAAAATTACACGGGAAGAATTTGTATTAATTTGTTTCCACCTAATGGAGGTAGGATCGCCGCCAAAAACCTGTGAAAAGCCATTTGAGAAAAAGCAAATATTTAAAAGAAGAAGAGAAAATCTGCGGCAATAGATCATCATTATTTTTATGAAAAATAAAGATAGTTAAATCTCGCTTTAGATTTTAATTACGCCTCTGCTACAACTTTCTCCAAATCTTTATTTGCCAATTGGCCACAGGCAGCATCAATATCTTTTCCACGACTTACGCGAAGTCTGACATTGACGCGGTGTGCAGCAAGATAATCCATAAATTTTTGAGTCTTTTCCCTGTCAGGTTTTTCATAATCCGCATTTGCAATTGGATTGTATTCGATGACATTAATAAGGTGAACCGGAACCTGGCGATAAATTTTTATCAGGTCGTCTGCGTCCTGGATTGAATCATTTTCATTCTTAAATAAAATGTATTCAAACGTAATGTCGTTTTTGGTTTTCTCATAAAAATAATTCAGTGCTTCAATCAACGATTTGATATTGTTCGTTTCATTGATTGGCATTAATTCACTACGTTTTTTGTCGTTAGCAGCATGAAGAGAAAGAGCCAGATTAAATTTTACCCCATCATCTCCCAGCTGCCTGATCATTTTCGAAATGCCGGAAGTAGAAACTGTAACTCTTCTCGCACCCATTCCAAGCCCGTCTGGAGCAGTAATTCTTTCAATCGCTTTTAATACATTTTTGTAATTCAGCAAGGGCTCGCCCATTCCCATAAAAACGATATTACTCAATTTTTTTCCATACGTCTTCTCAGCCATTTCATTCAATAAAGCGGCTTCATCATAAATTTCATCGAAAGTTAAATTACGTTTTCTTTCCATAAAACCTGTAGCACAGAATTTACAATTAAGGCTGCATCCCACTTGAGATGAAACACAAGCCGTCTGCCGGTCTTCCACCGGAATTAAAACGCCTTCCACCAATTGCCCGTCAAACGTTTTGAACCGGCTTTTGATGGTGCCATCGCTGCTGTATTGAGAAGCATCAGTAGTAATCGCTGGAAGAAGAAAATTTTTTGAAAGAGAATCGCGAAGTTCTTTGCTCAGGTTTGTCATATCTTCAAAACTTTGAGCATGTTTTTTCCAAAGCCATTCCCACACTTGCTTTGCACGGAATTTTTTGTCCCCAACAGATAAAAAATATTCTGTTAACTCATCCAAAGAAAGACTTCTGATATTTTTTTTCGCATTCATTTTGCAAATATAAAACACCTATAAGCTATAGAAAGAATATAAGAAGAGTTTTAAGAAAATAATGTGTTCTCACCTTCGGCATTCGGCCTTTAAACCGGAACTAATTATCTTGCAAGCCAAAATTTATAAAAACAATGGAACCTGTTTATGTCATTGATGCAATTCGGACAGCTGTAGGCAGATACGGAGGGGCATTAAGTACAGTTCGCCCGGATGATATGCTTGCAGAAGTTATTAAGGCTTTGGTAAAACGAAATAACAAGATTGATGTAAACGAAATTGAGGATGTAATCTGCGGGGATGCAAACCAGGCTGGAGAAGATAATCGGAATGTGGCGAGAATGGCGGCTTTGCTTGCAGGTTTACCCGTTTCTGTTGCTGGAAATACCGTCAATCGTTTGTGTGCAAGCGGATTGCAGGCCATTATGGATGCTTCAAGAGCAATCATGTGTGGCGACGGAAATATATTTCTTGCTGGCGGAGTTGAAAGCATGAGCCGTGCACCTTTTGTTATGGGAAAATCTGAAGGAGCATTTAGCAGAAAAGCAGAAATTTTTGATTCCACGATTGGCTGGCGTTTTCCCAATAAAAAATTAACGGAAAAGTATTATCCTTATTCGATGGGTGAAACTGCTGAAAATGTGGCAAAACAGTGGAATATTTTAAGAAAGGAACAGGATGAATTTGCATTTGAGAGTCAACGAAAATATTTTGAAGCGCTTGAGGCAGGAAAATGGAAAGATGAAATCATTCCTTTAGAAATTACGCCTAATAAAACGGATAAAGTTATTTTTGAAACGGATGAGCATCCCCGAAAAAGTTCGTTAGAGAAATTATCCCAACTACGACCTGCCTTTACTAAGGATGGAACTGTAACTGCCGGAAATTCTTCCGGGATTAATGACGGGGCAGCAATGCTGCTTTTGGCAAATGCAGGCACGGTTAAAAAATATGCGTTAAGGCCAATGGCAAAAGTAGTTAGCATGGCGGTAGCAGGTGTTGATCCGTCAATCATGGGTATTGGTCCGGTAGCAGCCACACAGAAAGCTCTGCTTCGTGCAGACTTATCCATTAGTGATCTTGGTCTTGTTGAACTGAATGAGGCATTCGCCTCTCAATCCATTGCATGTATTCGTGAACTAGGACTAAATCCTGAAAAGGTAAATGTGAATGGTGGCTCTATTGCCATTGGTCATCCATTAGGCTGCAGCGGTGCAAGAATCACAACGACGTTATTACATGAAATGAAAAGGAGAAAAGCACATTTTGGTCTTGCAACAATGTGTGTTGGAGTAGGGCAGGGCGCAGCAATGATTTTTGAAAATTGTGAATTATAGGAAAATTTTATTTACCAAACTTCGTATGAAAGCAATTCATTTTCCACTTTGATGCGTTTTCCTTCCTGGATGGTTATTACCACCGCAACAGCCGTAACAATTACCGCAGCAAGAAAATAAAAAGGCGTGTAACTTTGTTTCTTCTTTTTGTTTATTTTGTCTTTGCTCATCTCATTTATTTCAAAAAATTATATTGCAATTTAATGAAACAATAAATTGTACAAAAAGATATTTAACTGCTTAAAAGTTTCCCAATGCTGCCAAGCTTTTTTCAGAAATCTGTTGTTAATTCATAGGATAAATATCAATTAAAAGACGGATGCCAGCCGTTTAATTCTTACCTTTGCGCCTCTAAAAAAAACGAGGAATGATAAGTGTAAATAATGTAACACTTGCTTATGGCAAAAGGGTTTTGTTTGATGAGGTTAATTTGAATTTCGTTAAGGGAAATTGTTATGGAATTATTGGGGCAAATGGTGCAGGAAAATCGACAATTTTAAAAATTATTAGTGGTGAAATTGAACCTAATAAAGGTTCGGTTTCTATTACTCCCGGCGAACGAATGGCTGTGTTAAGACAGGATCAGTTTGCATTTGATAATGTAACTGTTTTGAATACAGTTTTAATGGGACATAAAAAGATGTGGGATACCATGCTTGAAAAAGATGCTATCTACATGAAAGAAGATTTTAGTGAAGAGGATGGAATGAAAGCCGGAGAATTAGAAGCTGAGTTTGGTGAAATGGGCGGTTATACTGCTGAAAGCGATGCTGCCACTTTATTAAATCAGTTAGGCGTGCCCGATGATTTACACCAGGTATTGATGCGTGATGTGGCTGCAAATATGAAAGTGCGAATATTACTGGCCCAGGCTCTTTTTGGGAACCCGGACATTTTATTACTTGATGAGCCGACAAATAACCTTGATGTTGAAACAATTTCATGGTTGGAAAATTTTCTTGCAGATTATGAGAATATTGTTTTGGTAGTGAGTCACGATCGTCACTTTTTAGATGCTGTTTGTACTCATGTCGCCGATGTTGATAAACAAAAAATTAAAATCTATACAGGTAACTATACTTTCTGGTACGAAAGCAGCCAGCTTGCTGCACGACAGGCCACTGATAAAAATAAAAAGATGGAGGAAAAGAAAAAAGACCTCCTTGAATTTATTGCCAGGTTCAGTGCTAATGCTTCAAAAAGTAAACAAGCCACTTCGAGGAAAAAAGCTTTGGACAAATTGGTTTTTGAAGACATTACACCAAGTAACAGAAAATATCCCGGCATTATTTTTAAACCCGAAAGAGATGCAGGAAATCAAATTTTAAATGTTCAAAAATTAAGTAAAACTTTTGAAGGGAAAACCCTTTTCAGCAATGTAAATTTTGATGTAGTAAAAGGGCAAAAAATTGCATTTCTTAGTAAGGATCCTGTAGCTCTTACTTCATTTTTTGAAATCATCAATAACCGGATGAAACCCGATCATGGAAAAATTGAATGGGGAACCACTATTACAACCGCTTATTTACCGAATGATAACTCTGAATTTTTTACCGGCCAACTTACATTAATGGATTGGCTGCGTCAATTTGTTCCAGAGCATTTTACAGATGTGGATGAAGACTTTTTAAGAGGTTTTTTAGGAAAAATGCTCTTCAGTGGTGATGAAGTCAATAAGAAAACAAACGTGCTCAGTGGTGGTGAAAAAGTAAGATGTATGATCAGCAGAATGATGTTACAAAATCCAAATGTTGTGATGCTGGATGAACCAACAAATCATCTTGATTTGGAAAGTATAACAGCTTTTAATGATGGCATGATCGCTTTTCCCGGAATCGTTTTAATGACAACACATGACCATCAGTTTATGCAAACCGTTGCCAATCGTATTATTGAAATTACTCCCAAAGGCATTATAGACAGGCTTTGCAGTTACGATGAATACCTTGAAGATGAAAGAATAAAAAATTTGCAGGCAGAGTTATATAATTAATATTTTTGCAACTCAATTATTTATTCATTAGCAAAAACAACTTTATGAAAAAGGTATCGCTTTTATTATTTGCATTTATCCTGGTTACTGCCGGAGTAAACGCGCAAACTTATCAAACTGCATTGGGCGCAAAATTTTATACTGGTGATGGCTCAATAGGTGGTATAAACATCAGGCATTCCACTACTGCGAATACAGCTTTGGAAGGTTCATTATTATTTTTCAATGGGGGAATTGGTTTGGAAGGTTTATACGAATACCAGGGGCCAATTAATGGTGCAGAAGGATTACAATATTTTGTTGGAGGTGGCGCTATGCTTGGCTTTGGCACAGGTCCACGATACAATGACAATCATAATGGCAGCACCACTTTTGCTTTGCGCTTAACAGGTGGCGTAGATTATAAATTTGCAGATGCTCCAATTGATGTTAGTTTAGGACTTGATCCATTTTTCTATCTTGCTCCTTATACAGGTTCAACATTGGCTTTAGGAATCGGTCTTCGTTATGTAATTAAATAATCGAAAGAAAGTACTTTATAATAAAATTCCCGGATCTCCCCGGGAATTTTATTATTAATAATTCATAACCGGTAATGCGAAAAAAGATAATTGCTTTTATTGATTTTTTTTATCCACCTTTTAAAAAAATCATTCCTTTACAAACCTTTCGCTATGCAGTTTGCGGCGGAAGTAATATGCTGCTCGATATCTTTCTTTTCTATGTTAGTTTCAATTTTATTCTAGATAAAAAAATCGTTAATCTCGGTCTTATTTCATTGAAACCTTATAATGCCGCACTTTGTATGGCATTTTGTATCACTTTTCCTTTGGGGTTTTTATTAAATAAATATATTGTGTTCAATACATCTTATTTGCGTGGACATGTGCAGTTGTTCCGTTATGTACTGATTGTTGCGTTGAATCTTTTGCTGAATTATGTTATATTAAATTTGCTGATTCAATACCTCCATTTCTTTCCAACAGTGGCTAAAGTGGTGGCCACTGTTATAATTGTTACATTTAGTTTTCTTTCTCAGAAACATTTTACTTTCAAGATGAAGAAAGTAAAGGAAGAATATTCTAAATAAAGTGTATTAATATGTATTATTGTGCCATAAGATGATTGTTTGGAAAGGTGATTCCAGTAGTCATGGTATCCTGCTCTTCCATTGCAATCATCGTAAAACCAAGGGATGGAAGGTCTACTTTCATTCCAGTATTTTTCACCATCACAAGCTGGCCATCCAACATGTAAGAAACTTTTTCTTTCTTATCATTTTTGCCATGTGAGCGCATCTTTTCAATTTTGATATCGTGGTGATTGGTGGTAAATTCTTTAATTGAATTTATATCCTCTTCCTTTATGGTAGCCGGTTTCCCTTTCCAATATAAAACACTGATGATTCCGCTTACCTGTTTGCTAATAGTCATTACTTCAGCCTCTGTTGTAAATACAAAAACGTAAGAATTAAAGATAGGTTCAAACGTTATCGTCTTCCAGAAAATACTCCTGGATTTTTTGTAATTGAGAGGGCAAAAATTTTCAATCTTTTTTTTAGTAAGTAAAAGGGAAACTTTTCGTTCGCAGTGCTGTTTAGTGTACACTGCATACCAATTCTTCTGCATTTTTAACTATTTTAAATTTGCAGTAATTCAAAGGATTGTACTTGATACATTATCAAGAACGGGTCTCTCCCGACATCTTAAAAATATACTGTGGCTTTTTCTGGTTACTGGTAAAGTGGGATTCTAATAGTATGCCAATTAATTGTTAACAGCTGGTTTTTGTCGAAAAGGTATTGAAAGTGTAGTAAAAATTTATTTTCCAAATATAATCATTCCCCGGATATAAAAAAATATTAGGCAAATAATTCCTCAAAAGTCTCTTCTTATTACACGTTTGATCGTTCTGAATGGTCGTTCTGATTTCAATGCAGCGATTTTACTATTTCATTAGTCTTATAGGAATACAAAACTGTTTTATGAAAAAAATTACCTTTTTAAGTCTGCTGTTTATTTTAATGGGTACTTCCCTTTTTGCCCAGGACAAGATCTTTAAAAAACATGGCCCTGTAATTAACGCTAAAGTAATCGAAATCGGTCCTGATGAAATAAAATACAAACTAACTGATTCGCCTGATGGCCCTGTTTATGTTGTCGATAAATCAACTGTGGTAAAAATCCAATATGCAGATGGGAGAGTAGAGAAATACCAGGACAGTTATAAAGATGCTGCAAATTATGAAGGACAATTAACGAAAGCAATTAAATTTAATTTTTTAGCACCTCTGCTTGGATATACAGAATTTGGATTTGAAAAATCGCTTACCCCTGTAAAAGGCTATGAAGTAAATTTTGGAATTATAGGATTAGGCAAAAGCACCATTGCAGAATCTTATTATTCAAATGTAGATGGCACCTATCATCCATACAAGAGAAATGCATTTGGTTTTTTTGCTGACGCCGGATATAAATTTAAAAAACTTCCAACCTTTTTTAATCGTGGAACAAGAATGACGCATGTAATGCAGGGAGGCTATGTGAAACCCACTGTTACTTTTGGATATTATACGGATCATGAACTTAACTATAAAGACTATTCTAACCCTGTTTTGGAAAAACGAAATAATGTTTTCGGAGCAATCACTTTAAACTTTGGTAAACAATGGGTTTTTGGTGATAAATTTTTAATTGATGCCTTTTGGGGATTTGGATATGCCTTTGATAATCGTAAGCAAGCGTTAGACGAGTATTACAATGATTTGTATAATGATTTTGTTATTCAAACCGGGGATGGAAATGGAAGTTTAGGTGTTACATTCGGACTAAAAGTTGGGATGCTAATAAAATAACTATTGTAAAACCTGCGCATTAATATTTCTAAAACGAAAAACCACAAAGCATTTTAATTCTTTGTGGTTTTTTATTTTATTTATTAAAGTCTTTTGAAAGATAAAATCAAAAGCCCCAGCTTTTCATGACCTTTAAATCCTCAGCAGCGCATTCGAGCGGAGTTTTATCCTGGTATTCTTCTTGCTCAATAATGAAATATTTTGTTCCTGTTTTTCTTGCATAATCAACAATTTTTTTGACCGGCATTACACCTTTTGAAAGTATTGTACTTTCATACACATTTCCATTTTGGCCTGGAGTATCTCTTTTCAATTCATCTTTTACATGCATCAATAAAAATCTCCCGGGATATTTTTTTAAATAATTCATAGCTCTTCCCCCCGGCTCATACATGTTGCCAATATCTATTTGTTGTGCAACAAGATTTTTATTTGTTGACTGTAGAATGAGGTCATAAATTACGGTTCCATCAAGGCTGTGATTAAATTCATAACTTTCATTGTGATAGGCAAAATGAATTCCCGCTTTTTTACACAGTTCACCCGTTTTATCAAACATATTCATGTAGTGATTGAAATCCTCTCTTGTTTTGCAAAGGCTTTCATCAACACCAGGACTGATTACGTATTTCATTCCTACTGCCACCGCATCCTTTATGGTTTGTTTCCATTCATCTGTAAAATCATTTTTCGATTTGTCCCATTGCCTGGAACCTAGAAAAGTATGACCACTGTCCATTTTCAAACCGGTATCTCTTAATAACTTTTTAAAATCTTCGGCAGAATATCCATAAAATTTCCCGTTGTAATAACCGGCATGTTCTACATATTTATAACCGATTGAAGCAAGTTTTTTCAATGTGCCTGAAGGATCTTTTTTCATGTCATCTCTTACAGAATACAACTGAATCCCAACAATGCTGTTATCAGATTTATTATTTAAAACGGATGGAAGTAAGTATGCGCCTGCAATTGTAAGGCCGCTGTTTTTAAGAAATGTACGACGGGAGGTGTTCATGGTAATTTTTTAGAGTGTGAATACAAGTATTAAATATAATAAATACTTTGCTATTCACACCGCATAAAATTTGTCAACATAAAAATAGTTACATTTTTATTGCTTTTCCACTCCCTGCCACCTTTGTCGAAATATTTGTTGGATTACCTTTATAATAAACATTTCCACTGCCACTGATACGTGCATCTAAGCTTTTATTAGTATTAACACTGGCATTGCCACTTCCACTGATTTTTGCTTCCGCACTTTCGCAGACAACTTTGCTGCAATCAATGTTGCCACTTCCGCTTATTGAAGTTTTTACACTATTTGCCGTACCGCCATTTATATGAATATTTCCAGAACCGGAAATGTTCAAAACAAGAGCGTCAAAAGAAACAGAATTTAATTTTATATTTCCTGATCCGGAAACACTGATTTCTGTTTGATCACTATTTGTAAAGGGGCCGGTTCCATTGATGTTGCCACTGCCACTGAGTTGCAGGCCATTTATTTTTGTCATTGAAACATGAACAACAATTTTAGAACGGGATTTCAAATTGACATTATTCTTTGGTTGAATAATTAATTGTCCATTATTCACAATGGTTTCGACGTAGGGTAGGAGGTTTTCGTCTGCTTCCACTTTTATGGTGTTGGAAGTGCCGAAATCGATTTGAACATCCATAGCTCCGTGGACAGACAAAGATGTAAATTCACTCAGCTGGCGGGTTTCATTTTTCAAATTGCCGTTACCCTTTACACTTTTCCAGACCTGAGCATAAATATTAAAGCTCAGTAACATAAAAACAGGAATAAGTAATTTTTTCATGATCATTTGTTTTAAATTTTTGGAAGGAAAATTGTGGAACGTATGATATCATAAAAAAGTTACAGTTTTATTTTAAATTAAAAAGAAAATGGTGGAAGGGACAACAACAATTCTTATTTCCAATCTTATTCATCTTTTAAAAAAAGGTAATGCACATGTTTCTTTAGAAGATGCATTAAAAGGAATACCTTTTGACCTTATAAATAAAGTGCCTGAAGGTTTGCCATATAGTATTTGGCAAATAGCGGAACACATCAGGATAGCACAATGGGATATTCTTGAATTTTCAAGAAATGCAAAACATGTATCACCTGAATGGCCAAAGGGATATTGGCCTGCTTCTAGCTCAGTGGCAAACAAGCATGACTGGGAAAAATGTGTTTCACAAATAATAAATGATCGTGAATCATTTATTGAATTAATACAAAACGCAGGAGAAGAATTATTTAAACCTTTTCCTTACGGCAATGAACAAACGCTTTTAAGGGAAACACTGGTTTTAGCCGATCACAACAGCTACCATACTGCTGAAATAATTGTTATCAGAAGATTATTGAAAAACTGGGAATAAGAAACAATCTTTCTCTATAAAATATTGTTTACAATTGTTTCCTTAAATGTTGAAATGTCGAATGGCTTTCGCAGATAACCATTAGCATTGATCCTTTTGCTAATCTTTTCTATTTCATCATTTGCAGAAAACAGAATCACCGGTATATGCTTTGTAGCTTCATTTTCATGCATCAGGTTAATTGCATTTTCACCGCCAATTTTCGGAATCCACAGATCCATTAAAATAATATCCGGACGTATGGCATTTATATCATTAAGAATATTTTCGCAGTTAGCAAGGGTTTCAACACGATAATCTCCATAATCGAGAATTGCTTTGCAAACCGTCAAAATCTCGAGATCATCATCGTAAATTAAAATACATTTTTTTTGCATTCTTAAGGGTTTAAGTTTTCTATCGGGGGTTTTTTTTATTATTCTGCTTTCTTCTGAGGTAAGGTAAAATAAAATGTGCTTCCATTTCCCGGCTTACTTTCTACCCATAAATTTCCCTTGTGCCGCCGGATAATATCCATTGAAATAAAAAGCCCGATTCCAAGGCCCTGGAAATGTATATCCTGACCTTCTATGCGATAATAACGTTCAAAGATTTTTGAAAAATTATTTTCGCTGATACCGATTCCATTGTCTTTCACTGAAACAGTTAGCATCTCGTTTTCTTCTTTTACATGGATAAAAATATCTTCGGAATCAGGTGAATATTTTACTGCATTGCTCAGTAAATTTATGATAACCTGTTGCAATCTTTCCCTGTCACCTTTCACTAATTTTGTAATTGTGCCACTTTTATTAATTCGGTGTTTTGGCGAATTATACTGGATGGCTTCAATCGCTTCATCCATCATTTCATTAAAAGCGAAATTGCTGATATTAAGACTTAATCTTCCATTCTGAATTTTACTTACATCCAATAATTCAGCGATCAGATCTTTTAGTCTGTCAACTGATAAAATCGCTTTTTTAGTAAAAGAATTTGCCTTCTCATTGTTTTTATCCAGCGACAATTCAAGCAATTGCAGGTAAGCTTTAACAGACGTAAGTGGCGTTTTCATTTCATGACTTGCGATACTTAAAAACTCGTCTTTTTTCTGTTCCTTTATTTTCTGTTCATGGATATCTGTAGCTGAAGCAATCCATTGGGTAATTTCTCCTTTACTGGTTTTGATAGCAGTAATATGAGAAATATGCCAGCGATAAACACCGTCGCTTTTTCTTTTTAAACGGATTTCCCTGTAAAAATCTTCGCCCTTTTTTTTGCAATCTTCCCATTGTTTCAATACTTCATCAATTTCTTTCGGATGAAGAATTGCATTCCATCCATCCACAGCTGCTTCTTCTTTTGATAAACCCGAATATTCAAAAAAGAATTTATTGAAATAAATATTGGTGCCATTAGCAGAGGATGTTGAAGTGATCTGAGGTAAAGACTCAAGGATTACTTTCAGATTTTCTTCTCCTTCCTTTCTGGCAAGAACCTGTTTCGTTACCTCATATCCAAAAACCAGAATTCCGGTGATATTTTTTTCGGTATCGTACATTGGTTGATAAGAAAAATTGAGGTAGGTTGGTTCAGGCTCTTTTCCTTCATCTCTGGACAGATACAAAAGTTTTTCGGTAACAACATAAGGTTCACCGGTTTCATAAACCTTATCCAATTTTTGAATAATTCCCTGTTCAGCTAATTCAGGCAAGGCATCTACAACTTTTTTACCAAGTACTTGTCGCCGTCCATACATTCTCTGGTATTCAGGATTTACCAATTCGTACACATGTTCAGGACCTTTTAAAGTACATATAAAAGCCGGAGCATTCATATAGAGCCTTTCAATCATTTCTGCTATTTGCTCCATCTGCTTCCGGGATTTCACCTGTTCTGTAATGTCAACAAGTGTATTGGTAGCGCCGGTAATATTCCCATTAATGTCGTAAATAGGTTGTGGATGAGGAATCACATTTCTTTTGGTTCCGTCTGGTCTTTGAATCACAATTTCCATATTGCTGATCCGTCCTTCTTTCAGAACAATTGCCATTTGATTTTGATCATGTGGTAATGGGTCGCCATTGGGCTTAAAGATTTTCCAGGAACCGCACCAGACATCTTTACCAATCTCAGGTTTTCTACCCCAAAGTTTTACGGCAGCGTCGTTATATAATTGAATGTATCCATTGGCATCACAAGTATAAAGAGCAACTGGTAATCCGAAAAAAAGGCTGCGATATTTTAATTGACTTTCTTTTATTTTTTTCCTGGCAAAAACCTGCTCAGTAACGTCATATGCAAAAACGAAAATTCCTTCGATCTTACTTTCGTTATCAAAAAATGGCTGGTAATTCAGGTTTACATAAACTTCCTCCATTTTCCCATTCCTGTGAAGGTTTGCACGCAATTCCTTTCCTGTATAAGCTTCGCCGGAAGTATAAACCTGATCCAAAAGTTCATAAAATCCCTGGCCTTCCAGTTCCGGCAAAGCTTCTCTTATAGTTTTTCCTACAGGGTTTCTATCACCAATTAATTGCCTGTAAGGTTCATTTGCTAAAACAAAAGTATGATTGGGACCCTTCAAAATACAAAGCATTGCAGGAGATTGCATAAAAATGTTGTACAACATTTCTTGCTTTATTAAGCTTGAGTTCTTAAACTCTGTATTTTGATTCTTGTTAATTATTTGAACTAAACCAGTTAAAGAATCATCATTCATTTGATCTTTTTTAAGGTATTTAGATTTTTGAGGCCTGACAAAGCATGCAATTTTAATCAATTATTAAAAAATTCCTGATGCTTCTGTTTGAAACAATTCAAATTACTTCTTTTACTTTATAAAATGAAATTTTGAACTATTTCAGGAAACTTGCAAAACTAACACCTTTGACGGATCGATTTTCAATCGTGGATAAATATTGTGAAAATCAAAACACAATTTTTTTTCATAAAGAAAGTATTTCAATCTAATAAAGAGATTATAAAAATAAGAGCTGAATTTAGGACCATATTCGAAAGAAGAGTTTGTCATTTTATAATTATCGTCAATTTATTCACTCCTCAAACTTTTCACCGGATTGGCAAGTGCCGCTTTAATTGCCTGGAAACTGATTGTTATCAATGCAATTAATAAAGCGGTAAGCGTTGTAATAACAAATACCGTCCAACTAATATGGATCCTGTAAGCAAAGCCTTGTAACCATTTATTCATAGCCAGCCATGCGAGTGGTGATGCGATCAAAATTGCAATTCCAACCAGCTTTAAAAAATCTTTGGATAATAAAGCAACAATACTTGAAACGCTTGCTCCCAGTGTCTTTCGAACACCAATCTCTTTGATCCTTTGTTCGGCACTGAAAGTTGCCAATCCAAACAATCCCAAACACGAAATTAGAATCGCAATAGCTGTAAAATATCCAACAATGGAAGACAACCGATTTTCCGCATCATAATTTTTTTGAAAATCTTTATCGAGAAAAGTGTATTCAAATGGTTCTGACGGATTTAAATTGTGCCAACTATTTTTTATAGAACCAAGAATGTTAGAAATATTTCCCTGCTTTGCATGAACGATCATGTAATTGTATTGAGGCTGCATATTAAGTTGAAATCCATAGGGGGTAATGGGGAGGTGAAGATCTTCGTAGTGAAAATCCTTTACCACTCCTACAATATCATAGCTGTAAGTTTTTCCCTGGAAATCCGAATATAATTTTTTCCCAATTGATTCACTTGCCGAAGCAAAACCAAGCTCTTTAATTGCTGTCTGATTAATAATAATTGCATTGCTCGTATCAGAAGGAAAATCATCTGAAAATAAACGCCCTGCAACAGGTTGAATGTTTAATGTTTGGAGGAACCGGGTATCCACATAATTCATGCGGATGTCTTTTCCCTGCTGAACACTTTCACCTTGTTTGTATATAACATTGTCTGCAAAATTAGTAATGCCGGGATAAAATGAGGAAGCGCCAACATTAGCTATCGTGGATTGTTTCAACAGATCGTCCTTAAGAGCAAAATAGATTTTTTTCGCATTTTCACTGCGCAATGGAATTACAATTTGTCTTTCCTGGTCAAATCCTAAATCTGCTGAACGCAAATATTTCATTTGCTGCGCAATCACAACCGACGCAATTATCAATACTACAGAAATCACAAATTGAAAGATCACCAATCCTTTTCGCAGAGAAACCGCCGCCAATGAATTGGAAAATTTTCCTTTCAAAACTTTTGCAGGATTGAAAGAAGATAAATAAAACGCAGGGTAACTTCCAGCCAATAAACCCGTTAGAATTGATAACAATAAAAAAACAATAACGATTAAGATATTTGAAAAACCAAGTGAAAGATTTTTACCAGAAAGATCATTAAATGCCGGAATCAAAAGTTTTGTAAACACTAATGCAAAAACAAAAGCGATCAAACTCATTAATATAGATTCTCCTAAAAACTGTGCAATCAAAAATTTCTTTTCAGCACCTAAAACTTTCCTTATTCCTACTTCAGAAGAACGCTTGGAAGACCGGGCTGTAGCGAGATTCATGAAATTAATACAGGCAATCAACAAAGTAAATAAAGCAATGGAAGCAAGAATATATAAATAAGTAACGCTGCCGCTTGGCGTAACATCATTATCCGATCCTGAATGCAGGTGAATGTCTTTCAATGCAACCAAATATTGCCCTTTTTGAAACCCGGCAGACTTCAGATCCTTACCGGCGTATTTATCAATAAATGCAGGAAACTGAGCTTCTAATTTCTTTGGATCAGAACCCGGTGTAAGCAACAAATAAGTAAAGTACATGTTGTTGTTTGCAAGATTTGTTCCTGCATTTTTTATCATATCCGCAATGTTTCCACCCATTGTACTGAGAAAAAATCTACCATCAATATGTGAAGGTTTATCAATAGGTTTAAAAACTCCTGTCACCTGGAAATCATGATCACCATTAGTGCTGCTACTGATATGAATTACTTTATTTAATGCAGGCTGATCACCAAATATCTTCCTGGCAATTTGGTCGCTCAACACTACCGAATTTGGATTGCTTAGAGCTGTTGCAGGATTTCCTTCGATAAAATTATAGGTAAACATTCTGAAAAAAGTAGAATCTGCGAGATAACCTTTTGTTTCATAAAAGGATTTTACCGCGTTATTCTGGGGAGTGTATTGCAACAATGTTTTGTCTTCCGCAAACAATCTTACCAATCTTGTAGTCTGCTGAATTTCCGGAAAAACTGACTTCATTATTTCTCCTAAAGCGGCAGGTGTATTGGGAACCTTTTTAAAATTTCCCAGTCCTTTAAATTCTGTATCTACCTGGTAAATATTATCAGCATTTTTTTGATACTTATCATAACTTGTTTCGTTCAAAATATAAAGTGTGATCAGCATGCAACATGTTAACCCCGTTGACAATCCCAAAATATTGATGAAAGAAAAAACTTTATTCTTCATCAGATTCCGCCATGCGATCTTGAAATAATTCTTTAACATTATTGTTGTTTTAATTCAGCTTTTAATATTTAATTCTCCACCTCACGTAAGGACTAATCAGAGTAAATTATTACTCGGTTCTCAAACTTTTCACCGGGTTTGCAATTGCCGCTTTTATTGCCTGGAAACTAATAGTTGCGAGAGCAATAAAAATAACCAGAACTGCTGCAGATGTAAACATCCACCAGGTTAATGAAATGCGGTATGGATAATTCTGTAACCATTTTCCTGCAACAAGCCAGGCACATGGTATAGCGATGATCATTGCAATAAAAACCAGCTTTAAAAAATCTTTTGAAAGGGTAGTAACGATGCTTTTTACAGAAGCGCCAAGCACTTTGCGGATCCCTATTTCTTTTGTTCTTTTTTCTGTAGAAAGAACAGATAATCCGAACAAACCTATGCAGGAAATAAAAATTGTTAGAATCGCACCGAATAATATGATTTGTTTCCATTTTGCTTCCGCTTCATAATTTCTCCTGTTTTGTTCGTCTTTAAAAACATAACTATAAGGGGTCATTGGATATAAATCTTTGAACTTTTGGTGAATAAACTTCAGGCTTGAAGCGGCTGTTCCGGGTTTGATTTTAATATCATAAATACCATAATTATTTGAGTTTTTCATGGTAAAAAGCTGCGGTTTAATTTTTTCACTTAGCGCTTCATAATGATAATCTTTTACTACACCAATGACAGAGTATAATTCTTTATTGAAAAAGAAATTAACCGTTTTCCCAATGGGGTCTTTCCATCCGGCCTGCTTCACAAAAGTTTCATTAACAATAACTGAATTAATTGAATCAGCCGGATGATCTTTTGAAAAATTTCTTCCTTGTACGAGTTTAATTTTCATCATTGGAATATAACTTTCATCGACAGTTTCATAAGCAAATTGTATTGAAGAATCGTTTGCCAACTTCGCGATGGTACCTGAGTAGCCACCATTTTTTGCAGCGACATCAAATATATCCGGATTTTTTAAAAGTTCATTTTTAAATACAGATGCTGCCTGATGTGAAGGAATATCTTTTGAAACTTCGACGATATTGCTGTCATCATAACCTAAATTGGTATTGGTAAGAAAAGTGAATTGCGAATAGATCACAAAAGTTCCAATTATTAAAAACGATGCCAGTGCAAACTGCAATACCACCAGCGACTTCTGTAAGTAGTTTTTTCCCGTAAGATTAAAACGGCTATATAAGGTTTCCGTTGGCTTGTAGCCTGAAAGGACAAGAGCTGGATAAAAGCCGGCAAGAAAAGAAGTTGAGAGAAATAAAATTATATAAAGAAAAATCAATTTCGCATCAAACAAATAAGAAATGGCAAGTTGTTTATTAGCAAGTTCATTAAACACCGGCAAGATCAATTTCACTAAAACAATTGCCATCACAAAAGCGATAAAACATAACAAAAATGATTCGCCTAAAAATTGAAAAATCAGTTGTTTACGACTGCTTCCGACAACTTTTCGAATACCGATTTCCTTTGCTCTTTTTACAGAACGGGCCACTGTAAGATTCACAAAATTGATGCAGGCAATCAGTAAAACAAATAAAGCAATTCCCGACAGAATGTACGAGTATATAGGATTGCTTGCCTTCTGCAATCCGTTTTCGGCCCGAAGATCAGTGCTCATGTGGATATTGGTAAACGGTTGAAGACTGTACGTCCCCATGGGCATATTTGAATCAAGCCCAAATTTCTTCTTCATTTCACTGAAAATTTTGGAAGCATCTTTTTCATAATATTCCTGCATGGTATTTTCAACTGAAGCTAATTTTGTATTCGGGGAAAGCACTACAAACGTGTTGAGAAAAAAGTTGAACCAATTTTCGTTATTCCCGGCATCTGCATCACTTTCCCTGAAGGGTAACATCATGTCAAACTGAATGGAAGAATTTTGGGGAGTATTTTTTGCCACACCTGAAACGCTATAAGGCGTAAAAGTGCTATCCTCTTTTATAAGAATTGTTTTACCTAAAGCATCGGTCGTTCCAAAACGTTTAATTGCTTCTTTTTCTGTGATGACCACTGAATTTGGTTCTTTCAAACATGTATTCGGATTGCCATGTACCAGCGGAAAAGTAAATACATTGAAGAAAGACGAATCCACATAAAGTAAATCCTGTGCTAAAACTTCTGTTCCTGTTTTAATATTTTCTGTTCCTTGTTGAATTCGCACAAATTTTTCTATCCCCGTAACATTTTGAGTAAATCGTGGCCCTTGCAAATAGCCTGTGAATGGATCTTTATGCTCTTTCCCCTGGAAATAATCCACAGAAACAATGCGGTAAATATTATTGACATTATGATGAAACCGGTCAAAACTTACTTCATCTTTTACATACAAGATGATCAGCATTGCACAAGCCAATCCAAGACTTAATCCTGCAATGTTTATGAAAGAATAAACCTTATTCCTTTGCAGGTTTCTGATAGCGATTTTGATGTAACTTTTCAGCATTTTATTAAGTACTTTATTTGCATTATTATAATCTTTAACCTCATTTCCGGTAGTAATATTATTCACTTCTCAAACTCTTCACAGGATTGCTGATCGCCGCTTTAATTGCCTGGTAGCTTATTGTCAGAACTGCGATTATCACTGATAGAATTCCTGCCAGGGCAAATACCCACCATTGAATGTTGATCCTGTAGGTATAAGATTGCAACCATGAATTCATAGCCCACCATGCGATCGGTGTCGCAATGAGAAATGAAATAATTACAAGCTTTAAAAAGTCTTTTGATAAAAGAGTCGTAATACTTGTAACGGAAGCACCAAGTACTTTTCTTACACCGATTTCTTTGATTCGATTTTCAGCCATATAAGTAGCAAGACCAAACAGGCCGAGACACGAAATAAAAATTGTCAACCCCGCAAACAAGGCAGCCAGTGTGCCTGTACGCTTTTCTTCCCCAAATTTTTTTGCATATTCTTCATCCACAAAATGATAATTAAAAGGATATTGCGGATTATAATCTTTAAAAACATTTTGGGCAAGCTGCAAATCCTTTTCGGTAGAATTGGCAGGATTTAATTTAAAATGTATAGTTGTGAACCAACTCTTTGGCCCCATAACTGCTAAAGGATTTATTTTCTCATAAGGAGATTCATAAATAAAATCTTTTACGACTCCTACTACTGTCCAGTCCTTATTATCAGCATGTACAATTTGACCAACAGGATTTTTAAAACGCATCGCATTTACTGCCGTTTCATTTAATAACATTGCCGTAGAATCAGAAGGGTAACTTTTTATATCAATGTCTCTTCCTGCAAGTAATTTTGCCCCCATTGTTTTAATAAAATCCGCGTCGGAAGCCATTCTTACAAAGTCTGTTTTTTTATCTGCTTCTGTACTTCCTTGCCAGGTCCAGCCCCATCCATCACTGTATCTTGTAGAAATTGGGCTCATTGATTTTGTAACCGCTATCGCAGCACCTTTGCTCAGTAAATCATTTTTTATGGCTTCATAATGTTTTTCTATTTCACCTTCGATAGGAACATAAACCAATTGATTTTTTGAATAACCGGCATCTCTGTCCTCTGCATATTTTATTTGGTGTTCAATGATAATCGTAGAAATGATCAATGCAATAGCAAATGTAAATTGCAATACAACCAACACTTTACGTGGATTAATGGCTGACTGTGCAGACCTGAAAGTACCTTTTAAAACTTTCACCGGTTGAAATGAAGAGAGGAAAAATGCAGGATAACTTCCGGCAATAAAACCGGTAAATAAAACGAATGCAATTGCAAGAAGCCAAAAATGAAAGTTCTCAAAATCAATGTAAAGATCTTTTTGCACCAAAGTATCAAATGGTTGTATTACAAGCTGTACAAGAATTATAGCAATAATGCCCGAAAGAAATGCCAATAAAATACTTTCGCCAATAAACTGTCCAATCAATGAACTTTTTTGAGCACCAACTACTTTTCTAATGCCTACTTCTTTCGCTCTCTTCTCACTTCTTGCTGTACTCAAATTCATAAAATTGATACAGGCAATTAATAAGATAAGTACTGCAATAATTGCAAAAGTTTTTACACGTTCCATTCTTCCGGCAACATATTTTCCATTATCCACTTTTCCGTAGAGCCACCTGTCTTTTAAAGGTTGAGTAAAAACCCTGGTGGTAGAAGGATCAGTTCCTTTTGTGTGATTGATGGTAATGTCTTTAATTTTTGCATCAAACGCAGCTTCCGAAACACCGGCTTTTAATAACACAAAAGTTGTGATCGAATTGTTTCCCCAATAATGATCATCAGCACCAAGTGTATTCAAATATGACCAGGGCAATAAATACTCAAAATCAAATGCGGTGTTGTTTGGCAAATCTTTTAAAACCCCACTTACAACAAAATTTGCATTGCTGTCAATTCGAATTGTTTTGCCCATTGCATCTTCATCTCCAAATAATTTTTTGGCTAATTTATTTGTAAGGACAATGTGATAATTTTCGCGCAAGGCGGTATTCACATTGCCTTTCAACAAAGGGAAGCTAAATGTTTTTAAAAAGCCGGAATCAGTAAAATATCCAGATGCATATAAATGTTTTTCTCCAACGGTAAACAAAAAATCAGCATTATTAATTCTTATAGCTTGTTCCACTTCGGGATAATCAGCCTTTAAAGTAGGAGCAAGAATTTTTGGCGTTGTAGCCCAGGCGTGAAGTTTTCCATTGAAATGATCACGGTTATTCATTACATAGATCCTGTCAATTCGTTCATGAAACCGGTCGTGACTTATTTCGTTTTGAATCCACAATAAGATAAGGATTGCACTGGCCATTCCAATAGCAAGTCCGAAAATGTTAATAGCAGAATACCCCTTATTTCTCCACAAATTTCTGAAAGCAATTTTGAAATAATTCTTTATCATTCTCCAACTTTATTTATTAATTACTATAGATAATTTCGTTTGTTCTTAACCGTTATTCTTTCTTTAATTTCATATCAATTATTCACTTCTCAAACTTTTCACCGGGTTCGCAATAGCTGCTTTCATGGCCTGGTAGAATATCGTTGCCAATGCGATGAAAACTGCCAGCAGCGCGGCGCCTATCAATATCCACCAACTGATCTGGATTCTATAAGCAAATCCCTGGAGCCATTTATTCATGGCCCACCACGCCAAAGGAATGGCAATGACAGAAGCAATTAAAACAAGTTTTAAAAAGTCTTTAGAAAGCATCGAAACGATGTTTGTACCTTTTGCTCCCAATACTTTTCTGATACCGATTTCCTTTGCTCTTTGTTCTGCTGCAAAAGTGATCAAACCCAGTAATCCGAGGGAGGCAATCAAAATAGCGAGGCCGGAAAAGGCCATTGAAATTTTTCCCATTCTTTCTTCATTGCTGTAAGTTTTATTGAAATCCTCATCCATGAAGGAATAAGAAAAAGGTTGTTCCGGAGCAAGACTTTTAAATTTATCCTGGATCATAGAAATCAGGTGTGGGATATTAGCTGAATGAACCCGAAAAGCGACACTGCTATTTTGAGGCTCATACAAAAAGCAAAGTGGTGTTACTACTTCACGAAGTGTATTAAAATTAAAATTTTTGACGACCCCGATGATGTGGAATTTAGTAAGTTCTTTTTTAGGGAAGTCATTCATGTAATACAATTGCCTGTTCAAAGGATCCTTAAACCCAAACAGCTTTGCAGCGGCTTCATTAATAATAATGCCTGAAGAATCGGTTGGAAAATCTGTTGAAAAGTTTCTTCCTTTCACTATTTTCATTCCAAGTGTTGGAATATAATTTTCATCAATTCTCCAGATTTGTGTGCTTACTGCATTTTTGGTATCAGCAGTTGCATCAGGAAAAAGTGGACTGTCGCTTCTCCAGCCAGAGGTGGGAAGATAACCGGTCATTGTTGCATTTTCAACTCCATTTATTTTTTTCACTTCATCTTCAAAAACTTTTGCCTGCCGGCCAAGAGCATCGGTGTTTTTGATGATCAGCACATGACTTCTGTCAAAGCCAATATCTTTATTACGGATATAATTCAATTGCACATAAATTACCAAAGTGCCGATTACCAGAATGATGGATATACAAAATTGAAAAACGACTAATCCGCTTCGTAACCAGCTCGACCGGAAACCTTTTGCCAGCTTTCCTTTCAGCACCTGAACGGGTTTAAAAGAACTTAAATAAAATGCAGGATAACTGCCGGCAATGAAGCCGACAATTATCATCAATAAAATAGCAGTTGGCAACAACCAGGGTTTCAAAAATAAATCGAGTGTCATATCCTTTCCTGAAAGCTGGTTGAAATAAGGAAGTAATAATGCTGCTATAATAAGCGCCAGGCCAAGAGAAATAAAACTGATCAAAACGGACTCAGAAAGAAATTGAATAATTAAATTTTTACGCAACGAGCCAAGCACTTTTCTTACACCCACTTCTTTTGCACGGTTGGCAGAGCGGGCTGTGGATAGATTCATAAAATTGACACACGCAATCAGTAAAATAAAAAAGGCAATGAGAGAAAAAATATACACGTATTCAATGTTTCCATTCGCCTCAAGCTCGCCGGCTTTATTAGAATTCAGATGAATTTTAGTAAGTGGCATTAAAGAATAATGCAGATAGTTTCCCTGCTGGGCAAATTTTTCAGGAGTTAAATTCATTGATTGAAAAAGAGGTGCTACATATCTCATCACAAAACCATTTAATTGCCCTGAAAGTTGCTTCGCATCAGCGCCTTTTTTCAAAACGATGTAAGTGTTGAAGTTGTTGCTGGTCCATTGATTAATCTCGTAAGGCGACAACTGCCCATACATGCTGATAAAAAAATCATAATGAAAATGAGATTGCTTTGGAATGTCTTTTATAACACCGGTAATTTTATAATTTCCGGTGTCACCAATGACCATCGTCTTGCCAACAACATCTGTTGAGTTAAAATATTTCTTTGCAGTGCTTTCATTAATTACAACTGAATTCGGTTCTACCAAAGCTGTTGAAGGATCGCCATGAAGCATGGGAAGCGTGAAAACAGAAAACAAAGTAGAATCCGTATAAATCACTTTATCTTCTTCTACATTTTGATTCCCTTTTTTTACCATAATGCCGCCATGATCGCGAAAACGAACATATTGTTCAACCTCCGGATAATCCTGCTTTAATGTCGGTCCCATCGGATCCGGAATTTGAGCTAAAACAAAATGGTTGCCTCCAAACTGCAGTTCACCATCAATGCGATAAATACGATCGGCCTTTGTGTTATAGCGATCATAACCCAACTCATTGTTTACATAAAATAAGATCAGCAGGCAAATAGCAAGTCCGATGGCTAATCCAAAAATATTAATGGCAGAAAAACCTTTATTTTTCCAAAGATTCCTGAAAGCGATTTTAAAATAATTCTTAAACATTTTTTTTAGTTCTTAGTTGTTAGTTAGTAGTTCATACTTTGTAGTAAAACACAGAAATAATCCAAACTTTTATTTTCAAATTATCTTCGTGTATACATCACCGTTATAGAGATGAATTTTCACATTTTCCCATTAGCTCAGGCAAATCAACTCATCAGCTCATCAGCACATTAGCACATCATTCACTTCTCAAACTCCTCACAGGATTGGCTACAGCCGCTTTTATCGCCTGGAAACTAACTGTTAGCAGTGTGATCAATAATGCGCCAACTCCTGCTGCTGCAAAAATCCACCACGACAAGTCTGTTCTGTAATCGTAACTCTGTAACCAGTTATTCATTATCCACCATGCTACAGGAAAAGCAATCAGGCAGGAAATAAATACCAGCTTTAAAAAATCTTTTGATAATAATGCTGTAATACCATGTACACTTGCTCCCAGCACTTTACGAACGCCAATTTCTTTTTTACGTTGTTCTGCCACAAATGACGCAAGCCCAAATAAACCGAGACAGGAAATAAAAATGGCCAAACAACCGAAAATAGTTGCCAGTGAACCAATGAATTGCTGATAGTGAAATTTTTGTTCAAAATCTTTATCTACAAAATGATAATCGAAAGATTGGGTGGGATCAGCTTTTTGAACAATAGCCTGAAGTTTGGTAATCGTTTTTTGCAAATCATTATCAGGCTTTACAGCCATAAAAATATAGTTTGCGTTAGATGGAAAGTTAAAAAATATTAAAGGCGCAGGATGTACTTCGTTCATGTCATTGTACACAAAGTTTTTAGTAATACCGATAATGGTGAGTCGTGTTCCATCTCTCCAAATTTGACCTCCAATATGTCCGGCTTTGCCCATCAGTTTTGCAAAAGATTCATTGATAATAATGTTCATGCTATCCACATTTGGATCTTGTGAAAAGACCCTGCCGGCCGCCAGTTTTATACCAAATGTTTTAAGATAATCGGCATCTGTGCTGACATTTGTAACGAGAATATCCTGATCGGTGCTTTTTCCTTCCCAGTTCCAGCCTCCGCCATTATTGTACATTGCCAAAGGAGAAAATCCACCAAGTGAAACTGAACTTATATCATTTGTGTTTAAAATATCGTGTTTTAATGACGAAAAACTTTTGGTTAAGGCGGGCGTAGCAGGAACATACATTACCTTGTCTTTATTAAAGCCCAAATCCCTGTTTTTGGTAAATTGAATCTGGTGATAAACCACTGCTACAGCAATAATGATGATAACAGAAATCGCAAATTGCAGCACTACCAATCCTTTTCTGATAAAACCCGCATTTCCTGCATTTTTGGTGATTTGGTTTTTTAGCGCCAACACCGGTCTGAAGGAAGATAAATATAATGCAGGATAACTACCCGCTACCAGGCCACATAAAGCGCCGATGATAATGAGGAATAAAAGATGTGATGGATAGAATAAATTCAGGCTTAACTGAATGCCAATCAGATTACTGAATAATGGCAACACAACAGCCACAACAACTACCGCAAAAAGAACAGCAAGATAGGCGACGATCAATGATTCTGATAGAAGAGCAGCGATTAAACTTTGACGGGTAGAACCTAAGACTTTCCGCATTCCGATTTCCTTTGCACGTTGCTGGCTGCGGGCAGTAGAAAGGTTCATAAAGTTGATGCAGGCAATAATTAAGATAATTAATGCTACGATGGAAAACATTTTTATATATTGGATTTTTCCTCGCGATACATCTTCCTTTCCATTGGTAATTACTCCATACAAATTCAATCTCTTTAATGGATACAGCCACAAAGATTCGTTGGTTGTTTGTGCGTCTTTTTGATGAATAAGCTTCCTAAGTTTTTCATTAAAAGCAGTAACATTGGTATTTGGATTTAGCTTCACCCATGTATTGGTCCAGTTGTTTCCCCAGGCGTCGATACCTTGTCCTTTATTTTGATTATAAAAAACCTGGAAAGGCAGCAGGAAATCTACTCCGTAAAATTGGACATTCTGTGGAATATCTTTATACACTGCTGAAACTTTATAAGGATGATTATCAACTAATAGTGTTTTGCCAATAACTTCGGCATCACCGAAGTAGTTTTTTGCCAGCTTTTGCGAAACAGCGATTTTAGAAATATCATTTAATGCGTCTATCTCGTTGCCATCAATCACAGGAAGCCCAAACATTTTCAAAAAAGATGAATCAACGTATGCCCCTGACTGTGCCAAATGTTTATTGTCCAGCGAAACTGTAGCACCGGCGCCGTCATATCTTGAAACATCAACAACTCCCGGAAACTCATTCATTAGAGCGTCTCTTACAAGTACTGATGTAGCAGCAAAAGTGAACATATCTTTACCGTAAGTCTGGTTATTCTCGATTTGATAAATGTTGTTGAGATCCGGAATGGAAGAGTTGAAGTTCACATTATATTCTACCCATAAAAAAATAAGACTGGCACAGGCGATACCTATTCCAAGTCCGGCAACGTTTATGAAAGAAAAGCTTTTGCCTTTTATTAAATTGCGCCATGCAGTTTTGAAATAATTTTTAAACATTTTAAATCCAGTTTAGAAATCTAATTTTGTATTTGGTTTTACATTATGTACAGAGAAATTATCATACACACTGATACGAAGCAAACCATCGAATTTCCTGAAGAATTTGTTGGAAAACAAGTAGAGATTATTGCATTTCCTATCGAAGAAAAGGAAAGGAATCAATCTAAAACTGAAAAAGCTTTCAACTTTTGGAGAAACCACAGTATAGATATGAGTCACTTTAAATTTGACCGCGAAGAAGCGAACAAACGCTGTTATTTTTGTTGATTCAAGCATCGTTTTATATGCTTTCGACAATGCTACTTTCAAAAATGAAATTGTCTTTAAGTTAATAAAAAAAAGGCCAAGAATTAGCACACAGGTTATAATGGAAAGTGTGAACATCTGCATAAAAAGATTTAAACTTTCAAAAGAGATTGCTTATCAAAACAGAATTAATTTAATAGATACATGTTCCTTAAAATTAATTGAGGAGAGAACAACACTTTCTGCTTTCAAAATTTTTCTTCGATATCAATTTTCACATTGGGACAGTTTAATCATTTCTTCTGCTCTCCAAAATAGTTGACCAATTCTTTTCTCCGAAGATTTGCAGGACGGTCAGATAATTGAAAAAAAGCTAACGATTATAAATCCTTTCCTGGAAAAAATAAGAATTATCTTTAGTGAACACAATGAACAAACGAATATTTTTTATTCTTGTTTTCTTCATTTTAAATCCCTTAAACCAAAATATTCTCCGTAACAGTTTGTCCATCCAACATCCGTATAATACGATGACTGTACCGTGCATCATGTTCACTATGCGTAACCATCACGATGGTTGTTCCCTGCTCATTTAATTCAGTCAGCATTTGCATCACTTCGTTACCGTTCGATGAATCAAGGTTTCCGGTAGGTTCATCCGCAAGAATTAATTTAGGATTGTTTACGACAGCTCTTGCAACAGCCACACGTTGCTGCTGGCCCCCAGATAATTGCTGAGGGTAATGATTTCTCCTGTGCATGATCTGCACTTTATCCAAAACTTCTTCAACACGCTTTTTTCTTTCATCTGCTTTAACGCCCAGGTAGATCAATGGCAGTTCTACGTTTTCAAAAACAGTTAGCTCATCAATGAGATTGAAGCTCTGGAAAACGAAGCCTATGTTCCTTTTGCGCAGATCAGCTCTTTTTCTTTCATTAAAATGAGCTACTTCAATTCCATTAAAAACGAAGCTTCCACTGTCAGGATCGTCCAGTAAACCGAGAATGTTCAATAAAGTTGATTTTCCGCAACCGGATGGCCCCATTACGGCTACGAATTCTCCTTCTTTTACAGAAAAAGTTAGTTTGTTTAATGCTACTGTTTCCACTTCTTCTGTGCGGTAGATTTTTTCTAAGTTGGTAATTTTTATCATTGTTTGTTGTTTTTAAGTTATCAGCTTTCAGTTTTTTAATAGTTAAATTTTTATAAGAAATCCTTCATCTGATGGAAATAAAGGAAATGCTGCATGTTCATTTAAGGTTGCTGATTGGGTTTTCTTTTTCAATGCACAATTATACTTTGAATTGACGCATTTTTCGCTTTTAATTGCTATTGAGGCTAAGAGAAAACATAGGATCGCGAACAGCCGGAGCAAAATATTTTGTTTCATAAAAGATGTGTTTAATTAATTTATCTTTTTAAAAATTCCACTTTGAATGTTTAATCCTTCTTCAACACCAACTCCTGCATATCTCCATAATTTTCATAACTGCTGGTTACTACTTTATCTCCTGGTTTTAAACCACTTAACACTTCATAATAATCAGGATTTTGACGGCCCAGTTGAATATCAGTTTTATAAGCAGTTTTCCCATCATCGCTTACTTTAAAGATCCAGTTGCCGCCGGTTTGCTGATAGAAACCTCCTTTTGGTAAAAGCAGCGCCTGGGTTTCATCGCTTAAAGCCAGGCGAATCTGAAGTGTTTGGCCGCGACGGATTCCTTTGGGAACATCACCAACAAATTCCATATCAACCTGGAAACGTCCATTGGTAACCTGGGTGTAAACTTTCTTAATTTCAAGATTATATGTTTTATTATCGAAATCAAAATTTCCTTTCAGCCCGATAAAAATTCTTGAAATATAATGTTCATCAATATCCACGCGAACTTTGTAACCACTCATTACATCAATCTGTCCAAGACGTTCTCCTTTATTTTTTGACTGGCCAACTTCTGCATCCAAAGAGGTTAACTGTCCATCAATGGGCGCACGAACAATCAGGTCGCCTACTTTTTGTTTCATCACATTCAAAGCATTTTGAGAACCTTCAAACAATTGCCTGGCCTGGGTTACCTGTTGTTCATTAGAAGATGAGTCCTGCTGCAGAATTTTTTTAGTAAGCTGACTTTTTTGTAAATAATAATTATAATCATTCTGAGCTTTTTGAAATTCCTGGGAACCAATTGCTTTTTGTGCATACAAATATTTGTCTAATTTGTAAACACGTTCTGCTTCCTTTAACTGGCTTTCCACATCCGTCATTTGATTCAATTTACTAACTGTATTTTGTTGTGCTGCATTTTTAGAGATCTGCATTTGAGTAAGCAAATTATACACATTGGTTTGTTGGGTTACAAGCCCGAGTTGCAGATCTGTATTGGATAATCTTAAAATCGGTTGCCCCTTTTTCATCATGGCTCCGTCATCTACATATTTTTCTTCTACACGGCCACCTTCAACAGCATCCAAATAAATAGTTGTAAGAGGAAGTACAACACCATTCACCGGAATAAATTCCTGGAAAGTTCCTTTTTTTATTTCGCTGATGGTAACACGATCAGTGTCAACGTTCAACTTGCTTTTTCCGGAAGTGAAATAGTAACTTGCTGTTATCAATCCAATAACCGCAACTATTCCAACTATCGTAAGAATTTTTTTGGAAGTCCATTTCTTTTTTTCAATTACTCTGTCCATAATTATTTTTTAAAATCCGGTTGAATTACTTTTTTTATTTTTTTATAAACTTTATATCTCCTTATAAACACACAATGCCATGCCATTATTTATCTTATTGCTTATCAATCATTTAAAAGAAATGATTTTATAAAAGTGTTCGGTTTTGATACAGTTCCCGTTCATTTTTGATACATCACTTTTAACCGATTGCAATGCGAATTATAAAAGCCCTTTTTGGATCAGGATCCCTTTTTTGCTGTTCTGGATTATCCATTAGGCTGCACTGAAAATTCTTTTTGCTTTATAATCCACGGCTATTGTTTCTCTGACTTCAGCTGTTAGGATTTCAATTTCTTCATTAGATAATGATCTCAACAAATTGATTGTTTGATTTGATTGCAGTTTCATCTTTGATTTTTTGATTTACAATTAGAAATAATTTCTCTGCAAACAAATACTTTTTTTGCGGCGTTGAATATCCCATAATTCAGCAGCGCTGAAAATTCTTTTTCTTTCCTTTTTAAAATTGACAAACACAGTTTCTTTTACTTCTGTGGTTAGATTTTTTAATTCGACTCTTGTAAGATTTTCTAAGAGTTGGTTTGATTGAAGTTTCATGATTTTTGTTTTTAAAAAGATTTTAAAAATTGGTCTTACATTTTTAAACGATTCTTATTTCTTTTTAGTTACAATTGATTTTTATTTTTTAGAACCTAAAAACCGTTTTCATTTTTCTGTCTTAAAGAATAACAAAGCTGTGCCAAATCATAAGTTATTGATTTTCAATTCTCCTGATAAAGATTCAATTTTAGTAATGTCCGCTTTTGATACACTCATTATCCGGTTTTGAAACAGCTGTCCTTTAGAAAAGATTTTATTTATTTTTTTTAAAAAATATTTTAAAAGCCCTAAACTTGCAACTCTTTCTGACCTTTTTATTAGAGAAAATGTGAAAGAAATTTTTTCTTTTATTTTTTTTCTTCATTTTTAAAAAATAAATGTTTGCCAAAAAATTTGCCCAGTAATTATTAAAACAATTTTTTAGATTAATTTTCTTTTAAAAACTGCCACTGCAATGAATGTAAAAAACGCCACCATTTTAATTATTGATGACGATACGGATGTTTTAACGGCTGTAAAAATGTTGTTGAAAACTGAAGTGAAGGAAGTTGTAACAGAAAAGAATCCTGAAAATATTCGCTATCTATTATCCAAAAAATCTTTCGATTTGATTCTACTTGATATGAATTTCAATAGTTCAATCAACACAGGAAATGAAGGGATTTTCTGGCTTAAAAAGATTCGGGAATTTGGCTCAAATGCTTCTGTGATCATGATTACAGCATATGGTGACATCGATCTTGCGGTTCGTTCATTAAAAGAAAGTGCTGCTGATTTTATGGTAAAACCGTGGCATAATGAAAAACTAATTGATTGCATTAAAAAGAATTTAAAAGAAAAAGGGAAAACAGAGGATCGTGTTCTTTCTGATACTTCAGTTATAGGAAAAGAATTGATTGGAAATTCTGAAGTAATGAAAGACATTTTTTTTAAGATAGAAAAAATTGCACCTACTGATGCGAATATTTTAGTGCTGGGTGAAAATGGAACCGGGAAAGATTTGATTGCAAAAGCAATCCATCAAAATTCTTTGAGGGCCAAAAAGCCTTTTATCAAAGTCGATGTTGGCGCATTGACAGAGTCACTTTTTGAAAGCGAATTATTCGGTCATAAAAAAGGTGCTTTTACCGGAGCTGCTGAAGATCGCGAAGGAAGATTTGAAGCCGCAAATGGAGGTACATTGTTTTTAGATGAAATAGGAAATATCACTTTACAACAGCAATCTAAATTATTAAGTGTTTTGCAAAACAGGCAGGTTACAAGGTTAGGAAGCAATGTGCCAATAAGCATTGATATCCGTCTGATATGCGCTACTAACATGCCTTTGACAGAATTGGCGAACGAAAACCGATTTAGAAAAGATTTGATTTACCGCATCAATACTGTTGAAATTACTGTACCACCCTTGCGAAAAAGAGAAGCAGATATTCTTTTACTGGCCAACCATTTTGCAAATGTTTACGCAAAAAAATATTTAAAACCACAACTTGTATTAGATGGAAAGGCAGTAGAGAAATTAAAACAATATCCTTTTCCCGGAAATGTACGGGAATTGCAATATACCATGGAGAGAGCGGTAATCATGTCGGAAGGAGAAACACTTTCTTCATCAGATTTAATTTTTTCTCCGATTGAAGCGGTGACGGTAAAAGAAGAAGAGCCAAAGGACTTGAATTTAAGTTCCGTCGAAAAAAGTACAATTCTGCGGGTAATAGAAAAACATGGAGGAAACATCAGCAAAGCTGCCAAGGAACTTGGTTTGACGAGGACAGCATTGTACAGAAGATTAAGTAAATATGATATTTAATTTAAGTTCGAATTTGACGCCAATACTAATATCACTTCTATAAAAACTGCTAAAGAGTTAATCAAAATTTAGAAAATTAAAAATGCTAAAACGAATTGAATTTAAAATTTTTATCAGGATACTGCTATTATTTATCACGTTAATGATAGCATCTTATTTATTGTTAAGTACTACATTTCTTTATCTAGTTTTATTAACGCCTATCATCATTTATCAACTAGCTGAACTTTATCGTTTTCAATATAAAACCCAAAAAGAACTTATTCAGTTTGTAGAGTCAATTCATTATCGTGATTTTTCACGACATTTTAATGTAAAGAACGCTCCGCTTGAGTTACAGCCTTTGCGTGACGGGTTTAATCAAATTACATCCACCTTTAAAGACATCACCAAGGAGAAAGAAACCTCGCATCAATATTTGCAAAAAATATTGGAGTTAGTTGATACCGGTATTTTGTCTTATGACCTGGAAAGTGGTGAGGTAATTTGGATGAATGAATCATTAAAAAAAATGTTACAACTTCCTTATTTAAAAACTATTTATTCATTAAACCGGCGCGATGAAGAATTGCATAATCAAATCGTTTCATTAAAACCAGGCGAAAGCAAAATTGCAATTGTTCATTGGGAAAACCGCTCTTTTAAAATATTATTATCTGCGACTGTATTTCAAACAGAAGGCAAAAAATTCATGCTTATTGCTTTTCAAAATATTAATGAAGCTTTAGATGAAACAGAATCAAAAGCGTGGCAAAAATTATTGAGTGTGATGACGCATGAAATTATGAACTCCGTTGCACCAATCTCTTCCCTGGCGGACACTTTAAAGAATAGACTCGAACAATCAATGATCCACCTTGATAATCATGAGGGCGCCGTTCATGACCTGGAAATAGGAATTGAAACCATAAAAAGACGGAGTGAAAGTTTATTAAAATTCGCAGAGACTTATCGCAATCTGAATAAGATTTCTAAACCAAATTTAAAAAAAGTTTATGTCCGTGATCTTTTTGAAAACTTATACCAGTTAATGGAACCAACCCTGATTCAAAAAGATATTGAAATGGATATTGTTTTAAAAGATCCGGGACTGGAGGTAGAAATTGATCCGAGCCTGATTGAACAGGTACTCATCAACCTGATTGTAAATGCAAAAGAAGCGTTGAAAGATCAACCGCAATCAAAGATTACTTTATCCGGACTGCTAAGCAGCAAAGGTAAAGTTTTGATTAAAGTTGCAGATAACGGTATAGGTATACCCGAAGAAATTCTTGAAAATATTTTTATTCCTTTTTTCAGTACTAAAAAAACCGGTAGCGGCATTGGATTAAGTTTGTGCAAACAAATTATGATGTTACACAAAGG
>Ga0164242_10000854_pt1 | contig 36285 bp, 27 predicted proteins | sample OricomgcompostMG_FD_108783 | JGI IMG/M metagenome (GOLD analysis project Ga0164242, IMG submission 108783) | Miracle-Growth compost microbial communities from Emeryville, California, USA - Original compost - Miracle growth compost (MG) ... | reverse complement strand
GGGACCGAGCAAGTGGTGCGGGACCGAGCAAACGGTGCGGGGACGAGCAAGTGGTGCGGGGCCGAACAGCGGTGTGGAAGACACCGACACGGAGTGGGAAACGTCGTGAAATCCGTTGACCGTCTTTGAGTCGCCGACCTACTGTGGGCAGCACACGGAAAGGAGGTGGTCCGAGGAATGAATGACTTACGGACTTGTGAGGTGACGGCTAGCTAGCCGCCCTGGACTTGATTCAGCTGGTCTGGATCACTGGCCGTCAGCGGCCGGCTAATCCAAAGCCAACACCCGAACCCGCGAGTGCCGGACTTGTCCCCCGGCCTTCGGATCTCTCCACCTCCCCGCGAGGACCCGCTCTCCTGAAGTGAGCGGTTGAGACCGTTGCCAGCTCGCGGGTTCGCCCATCCCCGCTCGGCTCACCCGTTCCCGGTTCGCGTTCCGCTCGCGGGTTCGCCCGTTCCCTGAGCGGATTCTGCTGATCGGCCCGCCGAATCCCTACGGAGGTCGCGCGGGCGACCCCGCAGCCACCATCGGCGAGAGGACCGGAGTGAGCGAAGCGGCGAGCCGCAGGATCGTGATCGCCAGACAGCGTCTGCCACGCTGGATCACCGGCTTCGCGGACCGGCACGGCAGGCCCGAGGCCGCCCTCGACGAAACCTCGTGCACGCTGCTGGCACCCGACGGTGCGACGGCTCGGATCCTCATACCGTTCGGACCACTCGACGCCGATGATCATGCTGCCGGCTCGATCGTCGACCGGCTCGTTGATCATGTGTTGACCGACCGGCGGGTCGGTGCCCTGCTGATCCGCCGCGGCGGATTCGCCGTCGGCGTCTTCGACGGTACGCGGTTGATCGACTCCAAGGTCGGCTCGTCCTATGTGCAGAGCCGCACCAAGGCCGGCGGCTGGTCGCAGCAGCGGTACGCCAGACGCCGGGGCAACCAGGCGCGCCAGCTGTACGAGCGGGCCGCCGACGCAATCGCCTCAGTGCTGCTACCGGTCGCCGATGATCTTGCGGCCGTCGCCGGCGGAGGCGACCGGGCCGGCGTCGACGCCGCGCTGGACGATCCCCGCCTTCAGATGATCAAGAAGCTTTTGTTGCCGCGGATCTTTCCCACCGAGGATCCCAGACTCCGTGTCCTGGAAGCGTTTCCACAGACCTTCCTGGCGATCACCATCGAGCTGAACGAGCTGGCCTGATGATCACAACAACTGGTCGGCGGACGAGTCACCGACGAGTGACGGACGAGCTCGGATGATCATGGCGCCAGCCGGCCGAGTGTCCAGCCGTCCCCGGTTCGGCGATACCGCAGCCGATCATGCATCCGGCTCGGCTGCCCCTGCCAGAATTCGATCATGTCCGGAGTGATCCGATAGCCGCCCCAATGATCGGGCCGGGGAACGTCGACACCCTCGAAACGCCGCTCCACCTCGGCGTAGGCCTGCTGCAGCTCGGCCAACGACCCGACGTCGGAGGACTGGGCCGAAGCCCAGGCACCCAACTGTGATCCGCGCGGCCTGGTGGCGAAGTAGGCGTCGGACTCCTCGGCCGGAACCTTCGCAGCGGTCCCCTCGATACGTATCTGGCGCTGCAGCGGATACCAACCAAGGAGCAGAGCCGCCGCCGGGTTGCCGGCCAGATCACGACCCTTCTGCGAGTCGTAGTTGGTGAAGATGGTGAACCCGCCCTCGACGATGCCCTTGAGCAGCACCGTACGCGAACTCGGCCGGCCCTCGGCCGACACGGTCGACAGCACGACCGCGGTCGGTTCCGGCAGCGCCCCGCGGGATTGCGCAGCGAAGGCGTCCTCCAGCCAGGCGTTGAAGAGTTCGTACGGATCGGCCGGTGCCGTCTCCTCCAGCAGGTGATCGCCGGAGTAGTCCATCCGTTCGGCGGCGAGGTCGTGGCTCATGACGACAGTCTCCCAGCCGGGTGGAACAATCTTCGCGTGACTGCCGACCTTGTCATCCCCGCCGACCTGCTGCCCGTCGACGGCCGCTTCGGATCCGGCCCGTCGAAGATCCGGCCGGAGAGCCTCGACGCGCTGGCCGCAGCCGGTCGTACGCTGCTGGGCACCTCGCATCGGCAGTCGCCGGTGAAGAACCTGGTTGGTCGGGTCCGGGCCGGTCTGCGTGAGCTGTACGACCTTCCTGACGACTATCAGGTCATCCTGGGCAACGGCGGGTCGAGCACCTTCTGGGACATCGCGGTCTGCTCCTTGATCACCCGCCGCAGCGCGCACGGCAGTTTCGGTGAGTTCTCGGCCAAGTTCGCCGCCGCGGCCAAGGCCGCACCACACCTGTCCGATCCGGTGTTGACCACCGCGCCGATGGGTTCGGTCGCCGTCCCGAGCCCGGTCGACGGCGTCGATCTGTACGCCTGGGCGCACAACGAGACGTCGACCGGTGCCATTGCGCCGGTGCGCCGGGTGGAGGCCGACGGGCTGACGGTGATCGATGCAACCTCCGCGGCCGGAGGCGTACCCGTCGACATCACCCAGACCGACGTCTACTACTTCGCGCCGCAGAAGAACTTCGGTTCCGACGGCGGCCTGTGGATCGCACTGCTGTCGCCCGCGGCGGTGGAACGGGTCGAGCAGATCGCCGCCACCGACCGTTGGATCCCGCCGACGCTGAGCCTCGCCACGGCGATGGCCAACTCGGCGAAGGACCAGACCTACAACACCCCGGCCGTTGCCACCCTGGTGCTGCTGACCGATCAGATCGACTGGCTGAACTCCTCGGGCGGCCTGCCCTTCGCCGGCGCCCGCACCGCCGAGTCGTCGAAGCGGCTGTACGCCTGGGCCGAGGCGACCGAGGGCGCCACCCCGTTCGTCGCGGACCCCTCGCTGCGGTCGCCGGTGATCGGCACCATCGACTTCGCCGACGACATCGACGCCGGCTGGTAGTCGACGACGCTGCGGGCCAACGGTGTCGTGGACACCGACCCGTACCGCAGTCTGGGGCGCAACCAGTTGCGGATCGGCATGTTCGTCAATGTGGATCCCGACGACATCACCGCTCTGACCCGCTGCCTGGACTACCTGCTCGAGCGTCGCCCGCGGGCGAAATAGACACCTGCCCCGGCAGCGACGGCCACCGCGGCCGCGACCAACAGCGCCGCGACCGTCCCGCTCCGGCCGGTGCCCTGGGTGTCGTCGACGTCGGTCTCCTCGTCGGCAGCGCTGTCGCCGCCCGGGTCGGCAGCGGCGGAGGACTTCGAACCGTCCGGCGAGGTCGTCGATCGCTTCGTCGGCGGGGATGCGCCGGGTGAGGGTGCGGCTGCCATGCCGTCCGGTACGGGCATCGAGAAGACCGCGGAATTCTTGCCCTCGCTGCCCACCAGCAGCCGGGTGCCGTCAAGATTCCGGGTCAGTGACTCACCCTGCGGCTGGAACGGTGTCGCCGACCTGGCCACGACCCGGTATCCCTGGTCCGGATCGAGGATCGACACATCGACGTAGCTGCGTACCGCGATCCGACCGTCGTCCAGGAACTGTCCGTCGGTCACGAAGGGCGGTGCGTCGCCCACCCGGGTCAGCGTGTTCAGCTGGCTGTGCGAGAGATCGGCGGGTGCCTGGTAGATCCCGCCGTTCGCGCCCTTGGTGACCAGGTAGAGCTGTCCGGTGTCGGAGACCAGCAGCGTCTCGGCGTCGTGCGGCCCGTCGGGGTAGACCAGGTCGACCGACCGGTACAGCGTCCTCCGGTTGTTCGGCTGCGGGTCGGAGATCAGGTAGACGGTGACGAACGACCGATCGGCGTTGTTGTCGCCGATGTCGGCGACGTAGAGGGTGTTGTCGGCGTACTGCACCGCTTCCACATCGACGGGGTCGGCGCGGAACCTGACCGTGCCGACCACCTTGCCGGCCTGGTCGAGGGCGAAGACCCGGCCGGAGTCCCCGGAGTCGTTCACCGTCCAGTAGAGGCCGGCGTCGGTGTCCCGGGTCAGTCCACTGGACTCGGTGATCCGATCATCGGTGATCGTGAAGGCGACGGTGTCGTCGGCTGCGGCGCGACCGGCCGAACCGAATGACAAGGACACGACCAGCAGCGCCAGGAACATCAGTGATGGGACGCCCCGGCCGACACCCGCGCGGTGCGCTACGCCGGTGGCCCGTCGGCTCATCAACCCGCTTCCCCTCACCCGGTGGTCGCCTCCAGCACGGCCGGAACCCGACTCCGGCATGCTGAGGTCGCAGCGTACAGGCAGCCGCTTCAGAGCAGGCGCAACACTGCCGCACCGATGACCACGAGAAGCATCAGCACCAACAGGCCGGACACGATCAGGCGTCGTGTCCGGGTGTTCATACCGCGAGCCTATAGCCGACCCCTGGTCGCTGAAGTTACCGTGGATGCATGGGTGAGCTCCGGCTGTACGCCATCGGGATCGACGAGGTCCGCGACATGTTCGGGGCGCCCGCCGACCGTGCGGAACGGCTGCGCAGCCAGGCGGCTGCGGCCCTGACGCCCGCCCAGAACCCGACCGAGCACCAGGGCCTGCTGTCCCGACTCGGCCCGATCTTCCGCCGGGTCCCCGGCACGCCCGTCCTCGACCCCGACGACCCGACGCCCGAGGACCTGGAACGGATCCTCACCGGTGCCTACGTCCCGAGGGAACGCAATGTCGCGACTTGGCGGGTGCTGGAGATGTTGATCAAGGAGAACAGCTGGGGTGCGACCGGGGTGATGCTGTCGGGCGAGGAGTTGGACACCTTCGACTTCGCCCTGGCCCGCGGCGGAGTGCACGCCGCGGGCGGTCTGCGTCATGTGTTGAACACCCCGACCGAGCTGCCGCTGCGCCTGCCGCCGGGCCTGTCGGTCGGGTATCACACCGGTGATCAGGCGATCTGGATGGCCGAGTCGTACCGGCAGGCGTTGGCCGAGATCGAGGAACGCGACCAACGTGATCTTGCCTACGGTCTGGCCAACTGGTTGGACGGGTTCGCGCCCTGGGCGCGGCTGGCAGCCTCCCAGGGGCGGCCGGCACCTGATCTGGTCGGCTTCTGGAGCGCCCCCTGAGCAGCGTGCCCGAGGCGTACCGGCGACTGTCGGCCGTCGCCTCCCGACTGTGTCATGATGCCGAGCCCGGCACCGAACCGCCGCCCGGCGCCGTCCTCGGGCTCGCCGTCGGTGATCAGCAATGGATCGTTCCGTACGGCGACGCGGTGCGGACAGCAGTCCGCACCGAGCCGTTCCGCCCCGACACCCGCACCGACGCCGGATCAGTGACCAAGATCATCGGCACCACTGCCGCGCTGCTGCGACTGGTCGACACCGGCCGGGTCGGGCTCGGTGATCCGGTGGCCGCGATCATCGACCGGCCGATGAAGACCGACATAACCGTCGGCGATCTGCTGGAACACCAGGCAGGTCTGTGGGAATGGTGGCCGCTCTATCTGCGAGCCGCCGATCGTGATCAAGCCCTGCAGCTGATCAGTACGCTGCCACGCCGTTACCCGCGCCGGTCCGGCCGGCACTACTCCGATCTCGGTTTCCTGCTGCTCGGCGAGGTCGTCGAACAGACCACCGGGCTGCCCCTGGACCGGGCCTGTTCGTCGCTGGTCTTCGCCCCCTTCGGAATGACCGCGACGAGCTATGCCCTTCCGGCCCCGGGTGCGGGTGTCGCGGCGAGTTCGCCCGGCGACCGGATCGAACAGACCATGATCACCACCGGCATCCCCTACCCGGTCGACGGCTCGGTGGACTCCTTCAGCCGATGGCGGCGACACCTGTTGATCGGCGAGGTCAACGACGGCAACAGCTTCCACGCCTTCGGGTCGATCGCAGGTCATGCCGGGATCTTCACCACAGCGGGAGATCTGTTGACCTTCGGCCGTGCACTGCTGGATTCGCTGGCCGGTCACGGCCCGGTCCGGGCATCGACGGTCACCCGGTTCTGCACCCCGGGTGACGACCCGGGGCAGGCGCTGGGTTTCCGGGTCTGGCCGCTCCCGACCGGCCCCGCGATCGGACACACCGGATTTCCCGGTGTCGGCTTCGCGATCCTTCCGGGACAGGACGCCGTGGTGGTGATGATCACCAACCGGTTGCACGTCAGCGGTGCCCCGCGCAACCTCGAACGGCTGTGGACGACGGTGCTCGATGCCGTGTTGTCAGCGCTGCCGTCCGCGCCGATCCACGGTCAGGGCGACGGCGGGTCCGAACGTTCGGCAGATCCGGAGTCCGCGGTTCCGGGTACGTCGGGACCCGGCGCGGGCTGACCGTCGTCGGCCGACCGGCCGTCGGACGACTCATCCACCGGGACCAACGGCAGGCTGCCGGTGACCGACATCGGCTCGTCCGCCTTGGGCTCGGGCCGTGTCGACCGGAGGGTGACGCCGACGCCGACCGCCCGGCGCAGACCGGGGGCACCCTCCACCCGCAGCAGCCGGCCGAGCCAACCCGCGCCGAGCCGGAGCGGCGAGCTGAGGAACTCGCCCATCACCACGCCGCTGCCCAGCGCCAGAGCGATCGCCGTCGCCGCGAGCATCTGCCCCAGACCTTCGTTGAACCGCGACTCGACCGCTGCGAACACGGCGCGGAAGACCGCGAGACCGGGCAGCAGCGGGGTGATCCCGGCCATCACGGTGACGATCGCCGGGGCCCGCCGCCGGACCGAAAGCAGGGTCGCCGCCAGGCCGACGGCGACAGCGGCCAGGCCGCTGGATGCCACCTGACCGAAGCCGATCAGACCGAAGATCACGATCAGCAGCTGGGCCAGCCCGGACGCGAGTCCGGAGGCCGGCAGGAAGCGCATCGGCGCATAGCAGGCCACCATCAGGCACAACCCGGCCAACGCCGCCCCGAACACCGAGCCGAAGATCGACAACGGCGTGTCCGGCGTGTGGTAGGGCGTCGGCGCGGCGACGTCGACGGTGATGTCGTTGCCCAGCAGCGCGGAGAGTTCCAGCACCATGACGATGCCGACGACGATGCCCGCGGTCATGAAGATCACGTCGCCCAGCCGCGCCGCTGCGGTGACCATGTATCCGGTCAGCGCGTCCTGGACGGCGCCGACCAGGGTCAGCCCGGACAGCAGGACGACGATGCCGGTCGCGATCAACGTCTCGGGCAGTTGCCCGGTGAACTTCGAGGCCACCACGGCGACCGCGGTCGCGATCGCCGCCCCCGCGGCCTGCAGGAAGAAGAACGGCAGCCGGACCCGGTTGAGCAGCCGGCCGACCCGGTCGATCACCGCTGTGGTGGCGGCGGCAAGGACGCAGGTGATCCAACTGCCGCCGAGCAGCATGGCGACGCCGAGTGCGAACCCGGCCCAGCCGAGCGTGGCCAGCCAGCGTGGGTACGGATGCGGCCTTTCGGTCAGCTGGTCCATCGCCTGGTGCGCCTCGTCCGGTGTCACCCCGCCGGCGGTGATCCGGCGGACCAGGTCGTCCAACTCGGTGAGTCGGGTGTAGTCGGTCGACCGATTGCGTACCGCGCGGACCAGGGTGACCGGATCGGCGTCGGGCTCGGGTTGGGCCGAGACGATGATCGTGGTGAAGGTGATGTCGACGACACAGTCGGTCAGCTGGTAGGCCTGGGCGACGTCCTGGGCGGTGGCGACCACGTCGGCGGTGCCGGAACCGGACGACAACATGACCTCGGCCAGCCGGATGGTGAGGTCGAGCACCTGCCGGGTGTATCGGTCCGAGAGTCCGGGATGGGAACGGCGGCGCCGCTGCCCCGCGGTGCTGGCCGGTTCCCGGGGGCCACGCAATCCCATCCGGAGCCCGCGGCGCAGGCTCGGGCTGATCCGGCGGCGGTTGTCTGCCATGGCCTGGCCAGAATAGTGCGATGAGCATCCGGATCGCCGGAATGATGAGCGGCACTTCGTACGACGCGGTGGACGTCGCCGTCGCCGAGTTCGAGCAGGACGGCGCGGTCCTGCGGTGCCGGCCGGTCGGGATGATCGGCACGCCGTTGGATCAGCCGACCCGGTCCGCCATCGCCGCGCTGTTGCCGCCGAACAGCACCGACATCGGCACGGTGTGCCGGCTGGACACCGAGCTCGGCCGACTCTTCGGCCGGGCGGCGGCCAGGGCGATCAGCGAATTCGGCCCGGTGGACCTCGTGGTCTCCCACGGACAGACGGTCTTCCATTGGGTGGAGAACCGCGAGGCCCTGGGCACCCTGCAACTCGGCTCCCCCGCCTGGATCGCCGAGGCGACCGGCGCACCGGTGTTGTCCGATCTGCGGACCCGGGACATCGCCCGCGGCGGGCAGGGCGCACCACTGGCGGCGATGTTCGACGCGATGCTGGTGTTGTCCGATCGGGTGGCGCGCGGCTCGCTCAACCTGGGCGGCATCGCCAACATCACCGTCGCCGACCCGGAGGTGATCGCCTACGACCTCGGGCCGGCGAGTGCACTGATGGATCTGGCGGTCAGTCGGGCCACCGGCGGCGCCGAGCGGATGGACACCGACGGTCGCCGGGCGGCCCGCGGCGCGGTTGATCACCAGCTGCTGGACCGGCTGCTGGCCGAGCCGTACTACCGGTTGCCGCCGCCCAAGTCGACCGGCAAGGAACTCTTCGACGCCGACTATCTGGACCGGATGGTCGGCAACAAGCCGATCGATCTCGATGATCTTGTCGCCACCGTGACCGAGTTGACCGCAGAGCTGGTCGCGCGGGCGTGCCGGCAGCACCGGTTGGCCGAGCTGGTGGCCGCCGGCGGCGGGGTCCGGAACCCGACGCTGATGGCCCGCATCGCCGACCTCGGCGGAGTGCCGGTGCGATCGATCGCCGAGTTCGGCATGCCGGCGCAGGCCAAGGAGGCCTACCTGATGGCCCTGATCGGCTATCTGAGTTGGTTCGGTCTGCCCGGAACACTTGCCTCGGCGACCGGCGCGTCGTCGCTGCTCGGGTCGTTCACACCGGGTCCTGGCCCGCTGTCACTGCCGGATCCGCGCACTGTGGCCCCGGAGCGCCTGGTGATCGTTTCCTGATGATCATCTCTGATGATCATCGGGCGGTCAGGGCACCATCGCCTTGGCGATCACGATCGACATGGTGATCCACTCGTCTTCGGCGGGCGTGCCGCGGTGCAGGGCGTACATCACGTTGCTGAGTTCGCGGACGATCACCCAGTTGCGGACCCGGTCCTCGTCGAGACCGGCGGTGTCCACCACGGTGAACAACCGGTCGAGAATGGCCTGGCGAAGATCATGGGTGGCCACCGCCTCGGACCAGCGGTTCCACAGCAACGGCGCCACCTCGTAACAGGGATCACCGGACAGCGGCTTCGGGTCGATCACCAACCACGGTTCCCGATCGGAGGCCAGCACGTTGTCGAAATGCAGGTCGGTGTGGATCAGCCGGCCATCGGTGTCGGGATCGTCGGCGAAGCTGCGAGCCAGCGAACGCGCATGGTCGACCAGCCGGCGCGGCACATCCGGATGATCACGGAGACCGACCAGCCCATCGGCGACCTCGCCGGCGACCTCCGAAAGTCTGCGCAGCTGAGGAATGGCCGGCCGGTGCAACCGCGGATAGAACCCGGCCACGATCTCGCAGGCTTCGGTGATGTCGATACTGTTCAGGTCCCGGCTGTGGTCGGCGCGTTCCAGCAGCAGTGCCCAGCGGTGCGGGTCGGCGCGATAGAGCCGGACCACACCGTCGCCGTTCCATGCCCGCAGAGCCAGGTGTTCGTGTTCGGCCTCCGGGTGCGGGGCGGTGATCTTGAGTGCTGCCGGGCGCCGGTCCACGTCCCGGACCGGGAACACGTACGCAGCCGCACCGGCCATCGGTTCGCCGTCGGCCGTCAGCCGCCACTCGTTGATCAGGTCCCTGGTCATCCCGGGCAGTTGCGCCAGCCAGTCGTCCCAGCTCGGCTGCGTACCGGCCCTGGCAAGCAGCCGGTCGGGAATCCTCACGCCAGCAACTCGATCTCGGCCAGTGCGGCTCCGCTGGCGGCAACTATGCCGGCCAACCGGTAGTGGACGGCCGGACGGGGATCGCTGATCGCGAACGGTCGGGTCTGCCGACGCCACTCGAACGCCTGCCCGCTGCGCTCGTCGAGGACGAACCATTGCTGTCCGTCCAGCGAACCCTCCAACCGCCACCCGGACGGATCGACCGGTCCGGCACCGGAGGTCAGCGTGTAGAACGCCGGTTCCGCCGGTTCGGGCAACGACCAGGTGACCGGCTCCCCGGTCAGCGCGAACTCGCTGCGTGAGTCGTCGTCGAAGAGGGCGGCGGCCGGCCCGTCCTGGGCGGGACACAGGTCGAGCAGCGGGACCGGCTGCTCGCCGGGTCGGGTGAGCGACGGGACGGGTTCCGCGGTCCCCCAGTCCGACGGTTCGGGCCCCAGCTCGAAATGCAGGCGACCGCCGACAAGATCGCGATGGCCGATCGACGGTGTGGCGAGCGGGCGATCGTTGATCGTCGCCGACCGGACGTAGACGTTGTGCGGGCCGGTGTTGTTCGCGGTGATCACGAACGGCTGGCCGCCCGCGGGGGTGACCCGGGCGTTTGGGAACAACGGTGACCCGATGGCGTACTCCGCCGCACCCACCCGCAACGGGTAGATGCCGAGTGCGCTGAACAGGTACCAGGCCGACATCTCTCCGTTGTCCTCGTCGCCGGGGTAGCCCTGGCCGATCTGCTCGCCGATGAACAGCCGCTGCACCACCTCACGGACCACGGCCTGGGTCTTGTGGGGCGCTCCGGCGGCGTTGTACAGGTACGCGATGTGGTGCGCCGGCTGGTTGCTGAAACCGTACTGCCCCAACCGGATCGCCCGCGCTTCGAGCATCTCGTGGATCACGGTGGAGTAGGTGCCCTTCTTGTCCGCCCGTTCTGGGGTGCTGAAGAACGCGTCGAGTTTCTGTTCCAGGCCCCGCGGTCCGCCGTACAGGGCGGCAAGTCCGGCACCGTCGTGCGGGACGTGGAAGGCGAAGTTCCAGCCGTCGGTCTCGGTGAAGTCGCCACCCCATTCGCACGGATCGAACTCGTCGGCCGTCTTGGCGAAGGAACCGTCCGCCCGACGGCCCTGGAAGAACTCGATCGCGGGATCGAAGAGCAGCAGATAGTTGCGGCTGCGCCGCGACAGGTATTCCGCCTCCTCGGCAAGTCGTTGCCGAAGATCATCCGGAGTCCCGGGTGCGGCCGCCAATGCTGCCGCCTGGTTGGCCAGTCCGAAGTCGTTGAGGTAACCCTCAAGAGCCCAGGAGACGCTTTCCCCGACCGCGGTGCTGACGTAGCCGCGGAAGATGCCGTCGGCCAGGCCCTTGCGGCCGACGGCCGGGTCGTCCGGCGTCACGGTCGCGTTGCGGAGGCCGGCGAGGTAGGTGCCCAGCGGGTCGGGCAGCGGAACATCCTTGAGGTAGGCGTCGGCGAAGGCGACATCGGAGCTGGTGCCGGTCATCAGGTCCGCGTATCCCGGCGATGACCAGCGAGCGACCCACCCGCCGTCCCGGTACTGCTGGACGAAGCCGTCGACCAGTTCGGCGGCCAGTGTCGGATAGAACAACGCGTACGCGGGCCACGCGGTGCGGTAGGTGTCCCAGAATCCGTTGTTGACATAGATCTTCCCGGACTTGATCACCGCATTGGTGTGATCGTCGTCGGCCGCACCTTCGGCGGGGAGCACCGGGCACGCGTAGCGGTGGTCGGGGCGCTCGGCCGTGCCGACATTCTCGAACTGCGAGTTCGGGTACAGGTTGAGCCGGTAGAGGCAACCGTACAGAGTCCGCAGCCGGGCAGGCGTGGCGCCGTCGACGGTGATCACCGACAGCCGCTCGTTCCAGCACCGGTTGGCCCGATCGCGGATCTCGGCGAATCCATGATCCGCAAGCTCGAGCTGCAGATTGTGCCTGGCCTGGTCGGTGCCGATGAAAGAGGTCGCCAGCCGCAGCACGACCTGGGTTGTGCCCTGGTCGAAAGTGACGGCCCGCGCGTTCCCGCGGCCACCAACGGTCGGCCCGAATCCGGCCGGTTCCACGTCGAAGGTGCCGTAGCAGTACATCCGGGTCCGGCCGAACGGCGAACCGTTGTCGACCCAGCCGGTGACCGCACCGTCGGCGTAGCGGAAGCTGCCGTTCTCGTCGATGGTGTCGATGATCACGTGCCGCCCGGGAGATTCGGGCGGGAACCCGAAGCTGAAGATCGCGCCGTGGTCGGTCGGCGCCACCTCCACGTGCAGCCCGTCGGCCAGCCGCACTCGGTAGACGTCGGGCCGGGCGATCTCGTCGTCGTGGCTGAACGCGACGGCCCGTTCGGCCGGATCGCCGAGTGGTTCGGCCGCGCCGACCGGCATGATGATCAACTGGTCGCGGTCGCCCATCCACGGGCTGGGTTGGTGGGAGAACGCGATGCCCTGCAACTCCGGACGGTTGTCGGCGTTGTTGGCGCGGTGGTATTCGTACGGCCAGCGGTGGGTGGTGGCGTCGGTCACCGGCGTCAGGAAGTTGAACCCGTTCGGCCAGGCCGTGATCGGCAGGTTGTTGCCCCGGGAGAATCCGCCGCTGGCATTGGTTCCGCGCCGGGTGTCGACATAGGCGCAGCGGTCGCTGCCGTCGGGTTCGGCCGGCGCCGGGCCCAGCTCGAGTACGTCGACCCAACCGCGATATTCGTTGTGCTGTGCCGATTCCGGCGGGTCGACGGTGATCAACACCTGCTCGACGGTGCGGCCCGCAGCAGCGTCCAGCCCGACCTGCACGTCGTTCCACTGGTCGGCGTAACTGATCTTGGAACGGCCCCGGCCGGCGGCGGCGGCAGGCATCCCGTACTGGTCGGTGACGTCCAGGTCGGAGAGTCTGCTGCCGTCGGTGAAGCGCAGGTCGACCGCCGCACAGGTCGCGGTGTAGGTCAGCTCGGGGTCGAGTTCGGGATAGATCGCGTAGCGCAGCCGGTCACCGTGGGCGATGGTGCGTCCGATGACATCGTCGACCGGGATCGGCGCGGATGCGCTGCCCGCACCTCGGTAGCCGAATGCCGTCGGGTGGATGAACCCCGCACCGTCCTTACTTGTTGCCCCGCCAATCGGTCCACCGACGTCGATGATCACCCGCGACAGTCTTCCGTACCCGTCGGTCGGCACGAGCCTGTGGGGTCGGCGTGTGGCGGATCGGAGCTGAACGATTGACAGGAGACGGCGTTTCGGAGCAGGTTTAGTGCCGACATCGGTCCGGACAAACCTGAGGAAATTGTGCAATGACGCCTGCTGAATCCCCCGCCCGTTCCCCCGAACCCGCCACTCCGGTCCGCGGCATCAGCCGCCGGGCTGTGCTCGCCGGCGGCCTGGGCGCCGCCGCTGCACTCGGCAGCGGTGTCGCCGCCCCCCGCCCTGGCGCGTGCCGCCACGGGCCCTGCCGAATTCGCGCGTCGCGCGAAGACCAGCTATCTGGCCATGCAGCAGAACTTCTTCGACCCGCAGACCGGGTTCTACCTGGAGCAGTTCCCGCGGGACGGCGGCAATCCGTACTCCTATGTGTGGCCGTTCTCCCAGGCGATGGTGGCCACGCAGGTGATGGCGGGCATCCCGGTGCTCGGGCAGGCCTACCGTTCCGACGTGACTGATCGGTTCCGGGCGTTGGAGGCGTACTGGAACTCCACCACCGACCCGGTCGGTTACGACTCCTACCTGCGGCCGCCGTACGGGGGTGGCGGTGACAAGTTCTACGACGACAACGAATGGATCGGGTTGTCGTTCCTGCTGCGGAACAACCAGGCAGGCGGGCGCGACACCGCCGCCGTGCAGAAGGCGGAGAAGATCTTCGACCTTGTCGTGCACGGCTGGGACACCGACCCGAGTCACCCCTGCCCCGGCGGCGTCTTCTGGACCCAGGCGACCTGGAGCAACGACCGGAACACCGTCTCCAATGCGCCGGGAGCGGAGATCGGCGCCCGGCTCTACCTGCTCTCCGGGGACCGGGGCCGGCTGGACTGGGCGACGCGGATGTATGAGTGGGTGCGCAGCTACATGCTGGCGCCCAACGGGCTCTACTGGGATCACGTTGATCTTGCCGGGACCATCGAGAAGACCCAGTGGTCCTACAACCAGGGCGTGATGATCGGCGCGGGCACCCTGTTGTACCAGGCCACCGGGCAGCGCCGCTATCTCGATCAGGCGTACGACACCGCGAAGACCGCGTTGGACTTCTACGCCGCCGACGACCGGTACTTCACCCAGCCGGCCGAGTTCCACGCGATCTTCTTCGCCAACCTGCTGCGGTTGTCCACCGTGCGACACGATCCCGCGTTCAAGAAGGCGGCAGCCGACTACGCCGACGAGGCGCGGCGGCGGTATCAGGACCCGGACACCGGCCTTTACCACTTCGACGCCAATCCGATCCCGCTGCTGCACCAGGCGGCGATGATCCGCATCGAAGGGATGCTGGCCTGGGTGCCGAGCAGCTATGGTCAGTTGACCTGATCCTTCGGGCACCCTCCCCCGGAAGGAGTGACGATGGTTGTCACCCGATCCGTTCCCCGGCTCGCTGTCGGCGTGATCACCGCGGTGGCGGTGATCACCGCCGCGGCGCCCACGGCGACCGCCTCACCGGACGACCCCGGTCTGCGGAGCAAGATCAGATCCGTGCTGCAGGACGGCCGGGTGGCCGATGCCCGGTCGGGTGCGATCGTGCTCGATGCGGGCGACGGACGAGAACTCGTCAAACGGCACCCGGGCCGGGGGATCATTCCGGCGTCCAACACCAAGATCGCCACCGCGGTGACCGCGATGCACATCCTCGGGCCGGGTTATCGCTTCAAGACCGAGGTGATCCGGCGCGGCAAGGTGAGTGGCGGCACTTTGTCGGGGAACCTCTACCTCAAGGGATACGGGGATCCCACCCTGCGGCGTTCGGATCTGGAGCGGCTGGCCCGGCGGGTTCGCCACGCCGGCATCCGGACCGTGACCGGAAAGTTGACCGCCGACGCCTCGTTCTTCGACAACGTCGGCTACAACCGCACCTGGAACACCGACTACGCCGACGACTATTACGCCGCCACGGTGTCCGCGCTGACGCTGGCTCCGGATGCGGACTTCGACGCCGGGACCGTACGGATCAACTACGGCCCGGGAAAGGTGGCGGGCAAGCCCGCCAGGATCAGCTTCACGCCCAAGGCGGCCAGGACCTATCTGAGGGTGTCGAACAAGGCGACGACCGGGAAACGGGGAGCCCGCATGACGTTCTCGGCCTCCCGCCGGTACGGCTCGGCGACGATCAAGCTTCGCGGCAAGGTGCCGCGGGGACGATCGACCGGGCACACCTTGATCACGGTCGCCCGACCCGACCTGTACGCGGCCGGCGTCTTCCGCGCCGAGTTGGCCCGCGCCGGGGTCGTGGTCCGGGGCAGGACCAAGGCGGTCTCCACGCCGGCAGGCCACCGTACGGTGATCGCCCGCGACACCTCGATGACCTTGTCCAAGCTCTTGGTGCCGTTCTTGAAGCTGTCCAACAACACCCACGCCGAGGCGTTGACCAAGACGATGGGCACCTTGAAGGGACGGCCCGGGAACTGGGCGGACGGTCTGTCCTACACCAGGGCGTACCTGAAACAGCTCGGTGCTCCGATGAAACATGTCCGGCTGCACGACGGATCCGGGCTCAGCCGGGGCAACCGGCTGACCGCCCGTGGGCTGGCGCGGGTGCTGTACAAGGTGCAGCGGGCACCGTGGTTCAAGTCGTTCTATGCCGCGCTGCCGGTGGCGGGCAACACCAAGCGGATGGTGGGCGGCACGCTGCGCCACCGGATGAACGGCACGCGGGCGGCGAACAACGCCCGCGCCAAGACCGGCACGCTGACCGGGGTGACCGCACTCAGCGGTTATGTCCGCGGCCGGGACGGGCGGCGGTACGTGTTCTCGATGCTGAGCAACTACTCCGGGGCCTCACCGCGACCGGTCGAGGACGAGTTCGTGCGAGCGCTGGCCGCTCGGCGGCGCTGAGCCGACCGCCCCACGTGGCGGGCGACAGGAATCACGTCCTCGTCGGCCAGATCGGCCGGATCACGCCCCGTATCGCGATCGGGGACGTGATTCCTATCGGACGGCCACCGGTCAGCCGATCACCAGGACCAGATCGCCGCCCTCCACCTGCTGCACCGGCCCGATGGCCAGCCGTTTGACGGTTCCGGCGCGGGGTGCGGTGATCGCCGCCTCCATCTTCATCGCCTCGATGGTCGCAACGGTGGCACCGGCGTCAACGGTGTCACCCTCGACGACACGGAGACTGACCACTCCGGAGAACGGGGCTGCCACCTGGCCCGCATCGGTGGGATCGGCCTTCTCCGCTGCCTTGATGTCGACCTTGATCGAATTGTCCCGGACCCGGATCGGTCGGAGCTGGCCGTTGAGCGTGCACATCACCGTGCGCATGCCCTTCTCGTCGGCCTCGCCGATCGCCTCCAGCCCGAGGATGACGCTGACGCCACGGCCGATCCGGGCGACATGCTCGGTCTCCGGCTGCAGCCCGTACAGGAAGTCCGCGGTGTCCAGCCGGGCGACGTCGCCGTAGGTGTCCCGGGCGGCCAGGAAGTCCTTCGTCGGTCCCGGGAACAGCAACCGGTTCAGGGTTTCCTGGGCGGTTCGGCCCCCCTTGTCCAGCGCCTCCTCGTCCTCGGCGCTGAGCATCTCCTCGCGGACCGGGATGGTCCGTCCGGCCAGCGCCTTGGTGCGGAACGGCTCCGGCCAACCGGCCGACGGCGTGCCCAGCTCCCCGGCCAGGAATCCGATCACCGAATCGGGGATGTCGTACTTGTGCGGGTTCTCCTCGAAATCCTTCGGATCGGCGCCGACCGCGACCAGATGCAGAGCAAGATCACCGACCACCTTCGACGACGGGGTGACCTTGGTCGGGCGGCCGACGATCTTGTCCGCCGCGGCGTACATCGCCTCGATCTGCTCGAACTTCTCACCCAGGCCGAGAGCGATGGCCTGCTGGCGCAGGTTGGACAGTTGACCACCCGGGATCTCGTGGTCGTAGACCCGGCCGGTCGGACTCGGCAGACCGGATTCGAAGGGTGCGTAGATCCGGCGTACGGCCTCCCAGTACGGCTCGAGATCCATCACCTTGCGAAGATCGAGTCTGCTCTCCCGCTCGGTGTGCGCCAGTGCGGCGACCAGTGCCGAGGCAGGCGGCTGACTGGTGGTCGCCGACATCGGTGCGCTGGCCACGTCGACCGCGTCGACACCGGCGTCGATCGCCGCCAGCAGCGTGCCGATCTGCCCGCCCGCGGTGTCGTGGGTGTGCAGGTGGACCGGAAGGTCGAACCGTTCCCGCAACCCGGCAACCAGCCGGGCCGCGGCCGGCGGCCGCAACAGCCCGGCCATGTCCTTGATCGCGAGGATGTGCGCACCGGCCCGAACGGCCTGCTCCGCCAGCCGCAGGTAGTAGTCCAGCGTGTAGACCTGCTCGGCGGGGTCGTTCAGATCGCTGGTGTAGCACAACGCGACCTCGGCCACCGTGGTGTTGGTTTCCAGGACCGCCTCGATCGCCGGTCGCATCTGCTCGACATCGTTGAGCGCATCGAAGACCCGGAAGATGTCGATACCGGTCTCGGCGGCCTGCTGGACGAAGGTCCTGGTCACCTTCTCCGGGTACGGCGTGTAGCCGACGGTGTTCCGTCCACGCAGCAGCATCTGCAGGGCGAGACCCGGCATGTTGTAGCGCAACGCGGCCAGCCGTTCCCAGGGATCCTCGTGCAGGAAGCGCAATGCGACGTCGTAGGTCGCCCCGCCCCAGCATTCGACCGAGAACAGTTCCGGGGTCATCCGTCCGACATAGGGGGCGATCCGCAGCAGGTCCTTGGTCCGCACCCGGGTGGCCAGCAGCGACTGGTGGGCGTCCCGGAAGGTGGTGTCGGTGATCTCGACGTTGGTCCGGCCCCGGAGTTCAGCGGCGAAACCGGCCGGCCCAAGATCAAGAAGCCGCTGCCGGGAACCCTGCGGTGATGGAACAGACAGATCGACGCCGGCCGGCCGCTTCTGCCCCGGGTCGAGCAGGGTCGGCCGGTTGCCGTTGGGCTTGTTGACGGTGACCTCGGCCAGATAGCGGAGCAGTTTGGTGCCTCGGTCGCCGGGCGTCCGGGCGTTCAGCAGCTCCGGCCGCTGTTCGATGAACGTTGTGGCGATGTTGCCGGCCAGGAACTCCGGATCCTCCAGAACCGCTTGCAGGAAAGGAATGTTCGTACTCACCCCGCGGATCCGGAACTCGGCGAGGGCCCGCCGGGCCCGGGCGACCGCGGTGGAGAAGTCGCGGCCGCGACAGGTCAGCTTCACCAGCATCGAGTCGAAGTGCGCGCTGACCTCGGCGCCGGTGTCGGCGGTGCCGCCGTCCAGCCGCACTCCCGCACCGCCCGCCGACCGGTACGCGGTGATCGTGCCGGTGTCCGGCCGGAATCCGTTGGCCGGGTCCTCAGTGGTGATCCGACACTGCAGCGCAGCACCGGTGATGGCGATCGTGTCCTGATGCAGGTCAAGATCATCCAGCGTCGACCCGGAGGCGATCAGCATCTGCGACTGGACAAGATCGACACCGGTGATCTCCTCGGTCACGGTGTGTTCGACCTGGATCCGCGGGTTCATCTCGATGAAGACGTGCTGACCGGCGCGCGGGCCCTCGGTCTCCACCAGGAATTCCACCGTGCCGGCGCAGGAGTAGTTGATCGACTCGGCGAACCTCACCGCATCGCCGGTCAACGCGGTCCGCAACTCGTCGGTGATGTGCGGTGCCGGCGCCAGTTCGATCACCTTCTGGTGGCGCCGCTGCAGCGAGCAGTCCCGTTCGAAGAGGTGGATGGTGTTCCCGGCGTTGTCGGCCAGGATCTGCACCTCGATGTGCCGCGGCCGGCTGACCGCCTGCTCGATGAAGACCGTGGGATCGCCGAAGGCGCTGTCGGCCTCCCGCATCGCCTGTTCCAGGGCCTCGCGCAACTGGCCGGGTTCATCCACCCGGCGCATCCCGCGTCCGCCGCCGCCGGCAACCGCCTTGACGAAGACCGGGAAGCCGATCTCGTCCGCACCCGCGACCAGCGTGTCCACGTCGGCCGACGGCTCGGTCGACTGCAGCGTGGGGATCCCGGCGGCACGGGCGGCGCCGATCGCCCGCACCTTGTTGCCGGCCAGTTCCAGAACGTCGGCCGGCGGACCGATGAAGGTGATCCCCGCTGCGTCGCAGGCCCGCGCCAGGTCGGGGTTCTCGCTGAGGAAGCCGTACCCGGGATAGATGGCGTCGGCGCCGCTGTTCACCGCCGCCCGGACGATTTCGTCGACGTCGAGGTAGGCCCGGACCGGGTGCCCGCGTTCGCCGATCTCGTACGCCTCGTCGGCCTTGATCCGGTGAATCGCGTTGCGATCTTCGTACGGGTACACCGCGACCGTCTGGGCTCCCAACTCGTAGGCAGCACGGAAGGCGCGGACCGCGATCTCCCCGCGGTTGGCGACCAGGACCTTGGCGAACATGCCCCAGAATCTAGTGGCTTGGGCCCAGCACTCCCGCACCCGCGTCCCCCACCGGTCGCCGCCCGCCCCCGCCCCTCACCGCCGAGGGGTCGGATAATCATCAATTCTTGCGGCGTGTCGCCCGTCTCGCCCGGCTCCGGGAGCGGGATCGGGGCGATCTGCCGGGAGAAACTTCGGTGCGGTCTGCGGCCGCGGCTCCGTCGAAGAAGACGCTGGAGATGACCGCACTGGCTCGTTCTGTGGGCAACCGTCCGGCGAGCACGAGACCGAGAGCCTTCTCCAACAGTCCGGTGAGCAGTTCGACGTGCAGCTCCGGCGGCACGTCGTCACGCAGCTCCCCCGATTCGACGCCGCGGCGCAGCAGATCGCGGACGGGACCGAGCAGCTTGTCCTCCAGGTCGGCGGGTTTGTCCCTGCCGTCGATCCCGAGATGCATCAGTGAGGCATAGCGGGTGGCCGTACCGAGAAACGCCCGACCGAGCCGGGCTATGCCCTCGCGGAGGTCCACCGTGTCCAGTTCCGCGGCCTCGACGGCGGCCGTCAGCTCGTCCACAGCGTCGCGCACCAGTCCGCTGACCAGTGCCTCCCTGGTCGGGAAGTAGCGGTAGAGCGTCGCCCGGCCGATGCCCGCGGCGAAAGCGATCTCCGCCATCGAGGCAGCCGGCCCGCGCGCAGCCGTCACCGAGGCAGCAGCATCGAGGATCTGCCGTCGAAGTCCGGGCCGGTCCGTGCGCATACCCCGAGCCTACCTGTTGACGAGACGCTTATGCTTTCTTGTGAGACGTCAGTGTCTCAGGTGTGGAAGGAAGTCGATCATGGTGCAGCTTCGACAGCTCGGCAACACCGATGTGGCGGTCACCCCGATCGGCCTGGGCTGTATGCAGTTCAGCGTCAGCGGAATGGCCGGTTTGATCTACCCGGGTATGCAACCCGACCAGGCCACCGAGATCGTCAAGGCCGCCCTGGACGGCGGCATCAACTGGTTCGACACCGCAGAGATGTACGGCCACGGCAAGTCCGAGCGCCTGCTGTCCCGTGCCCTGCACGCGCTGGACTTGCAGCCCGGCTCGGTACGGATCGCCACCAAGTGGACACCGATGGGCCGTCGGGCGTCCAACATCATCCGCACGGTTCATGATCGGCTCGACGCCCTGCAGGGTTATCCCATCGATCTGCACCAGATCCATACGCCGCGGGGCAGCCTCTCCTCACTCGAGGCACAGCTGGATGCCATGGCCGATCTTGCCGAGGCCAAACAGATCGGCCACGTCGGGGTGAGCAATTTCAGCGCCGGACAGATGGAGCTCGCCCATGTCCGGTTACGCAAGCGGGGTCTGGTGTTGGCCTCCAACCAGGTCCAGATCAGCCTGTTGCACCGTGACATCGAGACCAACGGAGTGCTCAGCACCGCCCGCCGGCTCGGCATCACGTTGATCGGATACTCGCCGCTGCGACAGGGCATCCTGACCGGACGGTTCCACGACGACCCGACCACGGTACGCGACCTCCCGCTGACCCGGCGGTTGATCACCGGGCTGCCCGACCCGCGGGTGTTGCGCCGGTCGGAGCCGCTGATCATCGCGTTGCGCAGGATCGCGGTCGCCCACGACGCGACGCCGGCCCAGGTCGCGCTCGCCTGGGTGATCAGCAACTACGGCGACACGGTGGTCTGTATCCCCGGTGCCTCCAGACCGTCCCAGGCGACCGAGAGCGCGGCGGTGATGGATCTGGAGTTGAGCGACGCCGAGCTCACTGCGCTCAACCAGGCATCACCGGGCCACTGACCCGCACCCGCGTCCCGTGTCGGCTCAGCCGGCCATCGCATCGAGCTCGGTGATCACGTCGCCGGGCAGGTGCAGCGCGGCGCCGGTGACGTTCTGCTCCAGGTGGGCGACCGACGATGTCCCGGGGATCAGCAGGATGTTCGGTGAGCGCTGCAGCAACCAGGCCAGGGCAACCGCCAACGGCGTTGCACCCAACCGCTCGGCGATCTTGCCCAGTTCGTCGGACTGCAGCCGGGAGAACCCGCCCAACGGGAAGTACGGCACGAAGGCGATGCCCTGCTCGGCTGTCTGGTCGACAAGATCGTCATCGACCCGGTGGACGATGTTGTAGAAGTTCTGGACGCACACCACCGGCGCGATCTGCTGCGCCTCGGCCAGCTGCTCGCTGTTGATCGTGCTGAGACCGATGTGCTTGACCAGCCCCTGCTGCTGCAGCTCGGCAACGGTCTCCACCTGTTCGGCGATGGATCCCGGTTCAGCCTCCTGGAAGCCGCCGACCCGGATGTTGACCACATCCAGTACGTCCAGACCGAGATGATCGAGGTTGTCGTGCACCTGCTGACGCAAGTCCTCCGGCGACCTGGCTTCGGGCCAGCCGCCCTGGTCGTCCCGCCGGGCGCCGATCTTGGTCACGATGTGCAGGTCGTCCGGGTAGGGATACAGCGCCTCCCGGATGAGCTCGTTGGTGACGTACGGTCCGTAGTAGTCGGAGGTGTCGATGTGGTTGATGCCGAGTTCGACGGCCTTCCGCAGGACGGTGATCGCTTCGTCCCGGTCCCGCGGCGGGCCGAACACGCCGGGTCCGGCGAGCTGCATGGCGCCGTAGCCCATGCGGGTGACCTCAAGATCACCCAATCGACAGGTGCCACCGGGGAGATTGCTGTTGGGCATGGGTTCCTCTCGGACGTGTTTCACTGCCGTGCGATGCTCTCGATCACAGCCTCACCCCAAAGCGCCCGTCTGACAAGCGGTCGCCCGGTCCTGGGACTGTCAGGGCCAGGATCGGACTGTCAGCCGAGCCGGGTGGTCTGGATGCTGAACTCGGCGAGCGCGTCGTGGATCGGCGTGACGCCGAGTCCCGGTCCGGTCGGAACGTCGATATGGCCGTCCTTCATCACCAACGGCTCGGTGAGATCCTTGGCGTAGAAGCGATCGGAGCCGGAGATGTCACCGGGCAGCGTGAAGCCCGGCAGCGCCGCCAGCGCGGCGTTGGCGGCGCGTCCGAGCCCGGTCTCCAGCATCCCGCCGCACCACACGGCGACGCCGTTGGCCCGGGCCAGGTCGTGGATCCGCCTGGCCTCCAGGTAACCACCGACCCGGCCGGCCTTGATGTTGATCACTGCCGCCGCGCCGAGCGCGATGGCGTCGGCCGCGGCCTCGGCCGAGACGATCGATTCGTCCAGACACATCGGGGTGCTCATCTGCCGGGCGAGAGCGGCGTGCTGGCGCAGGTCCTCCTCGCCCAGCGGTTGCTCGATCAACAACAGATTGAACTCGTCCAGGCGACGCAACAGCGGCGCATCGACCAGGGTGTAGGCGGCGTTCGCGTCGACCTGGAGGAGAACATCGTCACCGAACCGTTCCCTCACGGCGCGGACCCGATCGACATCCTTGCCGGGTTCGATCTTGAGCTTGATGCGCACATACCCCTGGTCGAGGTAGCCGCCGACCACGTCCAGCAACTGCTGGACGCTGGGTTGGATGCCAACGCTGACGCCGGACGGCACCCGGTCGGTCACGGCGCCGAAGTAGGAGGCCAACGACACGCCGTGACCGCGCAGCTGGGCATCGAGAACAGCCATCTCCACGGCGGCCTTGGCCATCCGATGGCCGACGATCGGTTGCAGCCGGTGGGCCACCGTCTCCGCTGTCACCTCCTGGCCGCGCAATGCGGGCAGCAGATGATCGGTGATCACCAGCTTCGCCGCGGCGAGGAATTCGCTGGAGTACAAGGGACTCTCCATCGCCACGCATTCGCCCCAACCGGTCACTGCCGTTCCGTCGGCAGTGGTGGCGTGCAGCTCGAGAATGAGCGCCTGCCGTACGGTCTGCGTACCGAACGACGTGGTGAACGGTGTGACCAGCGGCATCGACACGGTGTGGATGATCAACTCATCGATCAACATCAGCAATCCTTCGTTCGGGAGGGGTGAGCAGGTAACCGCCGAGGCGCCGGAATCCGACAACGGTCCAGCCGGCCTCCAGCAGCCGAGTCAGGGCGTCACGGAGCGCCAACCGCCAGGCCATCGCGAGATCGGGGTCACGGCGTCGGACCGACTCGATGTCGGCCGGGATGATCAACTCCACCGGTCGGTCCCGGACGGCCCCGGCCTGCCACCGCGGTCCATCATCGGCCCCGATGTCCAACACCACAACGGTTTCCGGGAGCGGTCCAGGCCTGCGCTCGTCGGACAGCTCCCAGCGGACGAACGCCCGGTCGCTGGGGTGGCCGAGGTTGCGGCCGTCGCTCATCGGCCCGTAGAAGTCGACCAGGTACTCGGCCAGGCGGCCGCCGAGCCGGGTCAGGTTGAAGTAGGCGTTCCGGGCGATCAGTGGGTCGAAGGTCCAGGTGATCGCCGTCAGGTCGCGTTGCCGCGCCCACGCTCGCTGGTGCTGTTTGAGGGCGTATCCGATCCCGGCCGATGTCCGGTCGTCGCGGATGCCGGTGACGTGGGAGTGCAGGACGTCACGGTGCCGTCCTGCCAGGAAGCCGACGCTGGCGCCGACCAGCTGGTCGCCGTCGAAGGCTCCTGCGACGTAACAGTCGCTGTGGGCAAGGGCGACCACCATCGACACGTCGATCGGCCCCCGGTCCGCGGGCACGTCCCAGATGTCGGCGAACAGCCGACAGACGGCTGTCGCGTCGGCCAGGCCGTGCAGCAGCCGGATGGTCGTCATGCTCGGATCACCACCGATGTCCGCGGCGGCTCAGGCTGGTGTCCCGTGTTCTGCGCGGCCGATGAGCCGATCCTTGATCAGGATCGCCAGCAACGCGGTCCGTCCGGGGATCTTCTCCGCGATCACGTGTTCGTCGTCGGCATGGGCGCCGCCGCCGACCGCGCCGAGCCCGTCCAACGTGGGGATTCCTATGCCGGCGGTGAAGTTGCCGTCCGACGCGCCACCGACGGCCATCGACTGCAACGGTTCCAGCCCCGCCTCGGCGGCGAGTTCGGCGGCGCGCGCGAACAGCGCGGCCGATGCGGTGGCCTGCAGCGGGGGCCGGTTGGGGCCGCCCTCGATGTCCAGTACGGCTCCGGGCAGGACGGGTTGCAGGCCGCGGAAATCGTCGTCCACCCGTTGCTGCTCGGCCAACGTCCGCACCCGGACGTCGACACTGATCCTGGCCCTGGCCGGCACGGTGTTGGTCGTCGTCCCGGCCGCGAGCACGGTCGGCGTGACAGTTGTTCCCAGCTCTACATTGCCGAGGTCGGTGATCGCCAACACCTGGTGGGCCAGCTCGACTCCGGCGTTGATGCCCTTCTCCGGTTCGAGACCGGCGTGGGCGGCCCGACCGACGACGTTCACGTAGTAATTGGAGGTGCCCTTCCGCTCGGTCTTCAGGGCGCCGCCGGGACCGGACGCCTCGAGGACGAACGCCGCGGAACAGCCGGCCGCCTCGGACTCGATCAACGACCGCGAGGTCGGTGAGCCGATCTCTTCGTCGGCGGTGACCAACAGCGTCACCCCGTCGACGTCGACACCGTCCTCGATCAGCAGCTTCAGACCGAGCATGGCCTGCAGGACGCCGGTGATCATGTCGAAACATCCCGGCCCGCGGATCACGCCGTCGACGAAACTCCACGGGTCCTCGCCCCAGGACCCGATCGGCCAGACCGTGTCGTGGTGGGCGAGGATGATCACCCGACGCGGACCGCCGCCCAGCCGCCAGGCCAGGTGAGGCCTGCCGTCGATCTCGATCCGCTCCGGCTCGCACCCCAGGTAACCCGTCCCGATCGTGGTCACCAGGTCAGCGCTGCGCCGCAACGCCTCAAGATCATCGGAGGGGGATTCGGCGCGGACCAGGGTCTCCACGTCCTTGATCAACTGTTGCATCGCCTGTTCGGCCCGTGCCACCAGTCCGGTCACTTGATCACCCGTCTCTCCTGCCGATCCTGCAGTCGGCACCTTACGGCAACTCCGGCATGTGCTGATCGAGCCAGTCGACCAGCCGACTGTTGTAGTCGGCACGATGGGACGGCGGCCCGGACATCACGAACCCGTGCGCCCCACCGGGATAGATCACGAGTCGGGTCGGTACCCGTTGGGCGCGGAGCGCGGCGAACCACCGTTCGCCCTGGTTGACCGGGCACCGGTGGTCCTCGCCGCCGTGCAGCACCAGGGTCGGCGCCGTCACCTGCCCGACGGCACTGATCGGCGATGCGGCGATCAGCCGGTCCTGATCGGTCACCGGATCGGCGCCGCCGAACACCGTGGTCAGTTCCAGGCCGAGGTCGGACGCGCCGAGCTGGGCGTTCAGATCGCAGACCACACCGCCCGCGATCGCCGCCGCGAACCGGTCGGTGTGCGCGGTCAGGTAGCAGGTGGTGAAACCGCCGTAACTGTAGCCGGTGATCGCCATCCGGTCCGGATCGACCAGGCCTTCGGCGATCAACTGGTCAAGAGGTTCGATGAAGTCGGCACGGTCGGCGGTTCCCCAGTTGCCGACCACGGCGCGCATGAAGTCCTCGCCGTATCCGTCGGATCCGCGGGGGTTCAGCATCAGCACGTTCCAACCGCGATCGGCCAGGATCTGTTGATAGACATGCACCGGATCGGCAACTCCGGTCCAGGCGTTGTGCGGTCCGCCGTGGACATCGAGCAGCAGCGGCGCCGGCCCCGAGACCGACGGGTCACGCAGCAGCCACCCGTGGACCGTAGTGCCGTCACTGATGGTGAACAGCCGCTGGGTCAGCGGCAGCGGCGCCGTGCCGTCCAGCGAGGCTGCGGTGAGGTCGGTGACCTGGCGTTGTTCGGACCGGTCCAGGCGGACGAAGACCAGTTCTCCGAAGGATCCTTCGTCGGCGACGATCGCCGCCACGACCGGGGACTCTGCTGCGACGGCCAGCCCCTTGACCACCTGCTGGTCGGCTGCCAGCAGCGGGACGGCGGCACCACCGGTGACCGGTATCCGATAGCTGTGGGTCCAGCCGCGGTCGCGCACGCAGAAGACGATCTCCGCGCCGTCGGCTGTCAGCGCCGGCGCCGCTCCCGGATAGGCGGGTGATCCGCCGGGCATCACGTTGCGGTCGAGGTGCCCGGTGAGGTCCCGGTCCGGACGTGCGTCGCGGTGCAGGACGAGCAGACGGCTGTTGCCGATCTGGGCGTCCTCCCGGCCGACGGCGATCACCGCCTCCCCGTCGGGCAGCCAGAGCAGCGGCCCGTCGACGTGGCGGGTCTGCCCGATGCGTGCCGGTTCGCCTCCGGTGATCGGCACCAGATAGGCGCAGCTGGCCATCTCCAGGTCCGTGTCGGGCTCGGCGCGTGCGGTGAACGCGATCATGGTGCCGTCGGGTGAGATGCTCGGCGGGCCGGCGTGCCAGTCACCCGACGTCAGTTGCCGTACGGTGCCGGTGGCCGGCTCGACGGCGTGCAGGTGGGTGGTGCGCGCACCGAACCGGCCGGTTCCGTCGGCCTTGAACAGCAGCCGGTCGGCGACCTGCGGCGCATTGTCCGGCAGCCCGGCCGGTTGAACCGGCGCGGAGAAGATGATCATCATGCCGTCGGGTGACCACACCGGCGGCCCGGCACCCAGCTTCAGGTCGGTCACGGTTCTGATCGGGCCACCCTCGATCGGCATCAGGCAGAGCTGGGCGACGCCGTCGGTCGATCGCAGGAAGGCGACGGTCCGGCCGTCGGGCGAAACGGCCGGGCTGGAGTCGCCGGGCCCGTCGGTCAGCGGCTCGACAGGCTGGCCCGGGCCGGCGACGTACAGGCTGGTGCTGTTGCGGTCCTCGGCGCGGTCGCTGCATTGCAGAACGAAGACGGCCAGTCGGCCGTCCGGGGTGATCGCCGGCGAACCGGGGATCCCGAAGCGGTAGAGATCGTCAATGGTCAGCGCCCGCAGGACCGGGGATTCGCTCATTGCCCCAGCATCGCCCAGTGCGGGACGCCGGGCCTCGGCCGTTCGTCCAAAGATCGGGCGTTCCCGTGGGGTCGACCGACCAACAACGATCGCTGCTCGTCGGTTCGACCGACGGCTGCGCTCACTCCGCGGACCGGTGGATCCGCAACTGCAGCATCAGGCCGAGCCTGGTGTCGGGGTCGGAGAGGTCGAGCCCGGCGATCTCGGTGAGCCGCCGCAGCCGGTACCGGAGGGTGTTCTTGTGGATGTGCAGTTTCGCAGCGGCTGCGATCACGTCGCCGAACGACTCGAGCCAGGCTGCCAGGGTGTCCACCAGACCGGCGTCGTGGGCCCGGTCGTATTCGATCAAGGACAGCAGCGGTCCGCGCAGCGGCTGGTCGGTGCGCAGCAGATGATCATGGAACTCATCGAGCAGGATCTCGGTGTGTACCTGGTCGACAGTGGCCACCCGACCCGCGCCGTCGCGTCGGGAGAGCACCCTGAGCACCGCGTCGGCGTCCCGGCGGGACCTGTCCACCCGCTCGATCGTCGGGACCGGTGAGCCGATGCCGATCAGCGGTTTGATCATGGTACGGATCCGCCGGGAGAACTCCTCGGCCAGATCGACGGCGACCCTGGCACCGTCGGCATCGGCAAGCGGCTGCACCACGTAGACCGTCTCGCCGATCACCGCCGACCGGGCGGACGGGTGGGCGGCAGTGAGATACATCTGCAGTGATCCGGCCAGCCGCTCCAACCCGGCCGAGGGATGCCCAGTCGCGGTCGGTATGCCGAGCGCCAGGACGCAGCTCGGTCCGACCGTGAATCCCGCGCGCAAGGCCGCTTCGCGGGCGGCCGGCCCGCCCTCGAGCAGAGTGGCTACTTCCTCGCACCGGATCCGGCGGTCGGCATCGGCGCGGATCCGGCGACTCAACAGCGACAGTGATGCGACGCCGGCGGCTTCGGTCAGCGCCTGCCGCTGGTGCTCGCGCAGCGGCTTGTCGGTGACCACCCAGATCGAGCCGAGGAGTTCACCGCCGGCTTCGAGACGGATGGCGACCCGCGGGCGTACCTCCGGTGCGATCGACGATACGAACACCGGGTCGGCGGAGGCGTAGACCTTGGCGAAGACACCGGACTCGACCAGCAGCGATGCGTACGCCGAGGGCACCTGGTGGCCGAGCACGCTCTCCTGTCGCGCCCGGTCGGCCTGGTCCTGGTCAGCGGAGTAGGCCAGGATCGCCGAGCCGAGATCTTCGATCGTCACCGGTCCGCCGACCAGGTCGGCGAGGGTGTTGGCCAGACCGAAGAGGTCGGGTCCGGTGTGCCGGGCGGTCGGATCGGAGGCCAGCGCGTCACCGGTCAGCAAGGAGTTGATCATGGTCGCCAGCTGCAGCCAGGACGCGCCACGGACCAGGTCGAGCAGGATCAGTCCGGCCTGGTCGGCGGCCGCCCGGACCTGATCGTCACCGGTCAGCCGGTCCCGCAGTACGACGCCGGTGGCGCCGTCGGCCGCCGCCTGTTTGAGGAGGTCGACGGCCGCGTCGGCGTCGGCGGCTGCGTTGCCGAGCACCAGCGAACCCTCGGTGATCGACGCCGGTTCGAGCGGATCGTAGAAGCAGACCCGGTCGACGGGTGCAGCCCGGTCGATGCCGTCATGGAGGGACCGGAGCAGCGTGTAGCCGAGGCGGTCCAACAGTCGTCCGATGGTGGCCGAAGGCATGATCGGGCCAGACTAGTCGGGTCCGGCTGGTCGGGCCGGACCGGCCGTGCCGCCGTGGGTCAGCCGGCAGAGCCCCGGATCGGTCGTCCCGGCAGGGCTTCGGCGCGCAGCTCGCCGTCGCTGACCACGGCGACGCCGCCGACGATCACGTGCCGGAACCCGACCGACGGCGCCAGCTGCTGGTAGTCGCCGCCGGGACCGACCGTCTCCGGGTCGAAGATCGTCAGATCCGCGTCGGCACCGATGCTCAACCGGCCCTTGCGCGCCAGTGCCGGAGCAGCGCGTTCCAGGATCGTCGCCGGGACGATCGTGCTGCGCCGGATCACCTCGGTCAGGTCGAGTGCGCCAAGATCACGAACCACCCAACTCAGCGCCTGGGCGAAGCATCCGGCGCTGCGCGGATGGGCGATCATGCCGTCGGGGATCGGCCAGACGTCCTCGATCAGTGCGCTGACCGCAGCCTGGTGTTCTTCCGCCGGTCCGGCATAGGTCATCGGCATCGCGTCGGAGGCGATGGCAGCGTCCGGATAGGTCACCGCTGACAACAGCAGGGCCAGCTGCCGTGGATCGGTGAGGTCGAAGGTCTCCAGCACGCAGAGTCCGCCGGGATCGGTCGCCCGCAGTTCCCGCAACCGTCGTTCGTCGGCAACGCGTTCGCCGGTCGCCAGGTAGATCACCGAGCGGGGCGTCATGCCCTGCCGGCCGAGTTGATCGGGATCGATGAATGCGGCGCCGATGACCGTCGAGCCGGCGTGGTACGGATAGGCCTCGGTGGTCAGCCGGACGCCACGCTGTTGTGCCGTGGCGAGTTCCTCGGCGATCACATCGGCGAGTCGGCCGGAGGTGGAATTCATGTGGCACAGGTGGATCGGCGCTGCGAATCGTTCGGAGCTGTCGATCAGTTCGGCGACCGCGTCCAGTGCGCTGCCCGGACCGACCGCTGCCATCGACCGCGAGTGCACGAACAGCGGCTGGTCCACCTCGGCTGCCAGCTCGGCCAGCCGGTGCTGCTCCTGGATCGTCGAGTCCGGTACGTAGCCCTGCAGCACCCCGATGCCGATCGCCCCGTCCGCCACCTGCCCTCGCAGCTGATCGAGGATGGCCGCCTGTTCCCGGGCGTCGGCCGGGCCACGCCACCGGCGGCCGTTCTGGTACTTGCTGAACATGCTCAGGCCGAGCCGGAACCCGGGATCGGTCAACGGGCTGATCACCGGCGCATCGTCGAGCAGGTGCATCCGTGCCGAGGACCAGGATGCCGAGTAGCCGTAGTTGATCGGCCGGCCGGTCTCCTCGGCCCAGCGGTAGAAGTCGGCCACCGGAAGGGCGCCACTCTCCAGTTCGAGCGCGGTGGTCACGCCGTCCAACGCCTGCAACCTCGCTCCGTTGACCGTCTGCGCGTGGCTGTGCATGTCGATGAATCCCGGCGCCACCACCAGTCCGTCTGCCTCGATCACCGACCTGCTGCGGGACCGGGGTTGATCGGGAACGGGTCCGACATAGCTGATGCTGCCGTCGGTGACGCCGACCGCGCCGATCTCGTCCCGGCGGTTGGCCGGGTCGATGATCCGACCGTTGATGATCAGGGTGTCGAAGCCGGTCGCGTCCGACCTGTCTGCGGCTGGGCTGTCTGCGGCTGGGAGGGAGGCCATACCCCATGATGGAACGCCGACGCGGTCCGGGCGCCGAGCCGTCCGACCAAATCGGCGGACGACACTTTGGCCGACCGGACAACGCGGGTCGACGCCCCGGTCGGCGAGGCTGGGCGTCCATGAGCAACTCCCCCACGGCTCCGGCGCGCACTCGGATGTCCCGGGTGGCCAGGATCACCACCGCGCTGCTGTTCTTCACCTGGTTGATCGACTACTTCGACCGGTTGATCATGACGATCGCCCTGCCGCACGTCGGCAGGACCTTCGGGCTCAACCACACCGAGGAGGGCCTGATCATCTCCGCGTTCTTCTTCGCGTACGCCTTCTCCCAGCTTCCCGGCGGGATGCTGGCCGACCGGTTCGGCACGAAGCAGGTGATCGCTGCGGCGATGATCATCTGGTCCGCGTTCACCGGACTGACCGCCGTCGCCTGGAGTTTCGGGGTGATGCTGGTGGTCCGCATCCTGTTCGGGATCGGCGAGGGGATCTTCCCGGGCGCGTCGATGAAGGCGATCACCGAGCGCACCACGCCGCGGGAGCGGATGCTGGCCAACGGGGTGATGCTCAGCTCGAACAACTTCGGCGCGGCCGTGGCGCCGCTGGTCGCGGTGCCGCTGATCGCGGCGATCGGCTGGCGGGCCGGATTCGGGGTGTCGGCGCTGGCCGGTGTGGTGATGTTGATCATCCTGATGCTCCTGCTACCCGGACGGGATGCCGTCCGGGCAGGTGGTCCGGTGGCCGCGCCGGCAGCTGCCCCGCCGGCCGACGGGCTGCCGAAGCCGAGGCCGTGGGCCGTCCTGGCCAGTCCGGCGATCTACCTGTACGTGGCGATGTTCTTCGGCCTGGACATCATCGGTTGGGGGATCAACACCTGGATGCCGTCCTATCTGGAGGAGGTGCGTGGGCTGAGTCTGAGCGGATCGGCGATCCTGTTGGCGATCCCGCCGGTGGTCGGCGGCCTGACGACGATGGCCGGTGGCCGACTGGCCGACCGGTTGGGTGGCCGGCCGCGGCTGACCGTGGCGCCGGCGATGGCCGTCGGCGGCGCGGCGCTGCTGGCGATGGCGTACTCCCCGTCGCTGGTCGCCTTCATCATCTTCGAGTGTGTCGGGATCGGCTGTTTCGGCCTGGCCTTCATGCCGGTGATGTCGGTGCCGCTGAAGACGCTCAACGGCCGATTCACCGGTTCCGCGTCGGGAACGATCAACTTCGGCGGGCAGCTGGCCGGCGTGCTGGCGCCGGTGGCCATGGGATTCCTGGTCGACAAGATCAACTACACCGCGGCGTTCCTGTTTCCGGTCGCCGGAGCCGGGTTGGCATTGGTGATGGCGCTGATCGTTCCGCAGACCGCACCGGTGCTGGCCAGGCGGCTGCGCCGCAACAAGCAGCTGGCCGGCGGGTTCGCCGAGGTCGGCGAGCCGGCCCCGACGGCGGTCGGCTGAGGTTCAGCGCACCCTGGTCCGCAGCCCGAGACGCGGCGGACGGAGGGTGAGTTCGGGTCGGATCTCGACGCCGCCGCGGCGGCTCAACACGGCCGCGGATACCAGGACTCCCAGAAGCGCCAGCCCGCCGCCGCCGATCAGGGTCCAACGGGCGCCGAAGACCTGGCCGACCCAGCCGAGCACCGTCGACCCGAGCGGCGTGCCGCCCTGCATCAACATCATGTAGATGGCCATCACCCGACCGCGCAGCTGCGGGTCAACACCCATCTGCACGCTCATGTTGGCCGAGTTCAGCGTCAGCAGCGATGCCAGGCCCATGAAGGGCAGCAGCGCGGCATAGCTCCAGAAGGTGGGCATCATCCCGACGATGATCTCGATCGTGGCGAAGATGATCGCCATGCCGATCACGAACCTGATCCGCGGCGCCGTCTTCCGTCGGGCGCCGATCAGCGAGCCGGTCAATGAGCCGATCGCCATGATCGTGCCGAGGATGCCGTACTCGCCCGGTCCCTTGTGGAAGGTCTGCTGCGCCATCAGCGCGGAGGTCATCTGGAAATTGAGTCCGAAGGTGCCGATGAAGAACACCGTGCCCAGCACCAGCATGATGTCGCCGCGGCCGCGGATGTAGGCGAGGCCCTCGCGGATTTGCCGTTTGGCCCGCGGCGGCCGGTCGATCCTCTGCAGCCGGCGCGGGTCGATCAGGAAGATCGCCACGATGAAGGACAGGTAGCTGATCGCGTTGGCCAGGATGGCCCACCCGGAGCCGAATGCCGCGATCACCAAGCCGGCGACGGCCGGACCGACCAGCCGGGCCGCGTTGAAACTGGCGGAGTTGAGACCGATGGCGTTGGGCAGCCGATCACGGCCGACGACCTCGGAGACGAAGGCCTGGCGGGCCGGGTTGTCGAACGCCGTACCGACGCCGAATACGAACGCCAGCAGGAAGACCTCCCAGACCTGGGCCACGCCGAGCACGGTGAGCAGGCCGAGTACAGCGGCCGACAGCGCCATCCAGGTCTGGGTGATCCGGAGGATGGTTCGCTTGTCGAAACGGTCGGCGATCACACCGCCGTACGGGGTGATCAACAACATCGGCAGGAACTGCAGCGCGGTGGTGACACCGACGGCGAACCCGGACCCGTGGGACAGCTCGAGCACCAGCCAGTCCTGGGCGACCCGCTGCATCCAGGTGCCGATGTTGGAGATCAACGCACCGAAGAAGTAGATCCGGTAGTTGCGGAGCCCCAGCGCGGCAAAGGTGGTCGCCGCCGAACCGAGGCCGGGCAGCCGGAGCCGGCGACGTACCCGTCCGGCAGCGATCTCGGCCGGATCGGCCTTCTCGTCAGCCTGGGCGACCGAGCTTCCGGGTTCGGCGAAGCCCGGTTCCGGCGGGTTCGGGTCCGCCCGAAGCTCCGAGGGCGAGGGCGACGGTTCGGGGCGTTCCGGGGACGCCTGCGTCACGCGTGGTTCACCTTCTCCAGGATCGGTACGGCTCTGCGCAGCACCTCGCGTTCTTCCGGATCCAGCTCTGCGAGCCGTCGCGCGAGCCAGTCGGTACGCCTCCTGCGGTTGGCCAACAACACCTCGCGGCCGGCATCGGTCAGCGACACCCTGGCCTGGCGCTTGTCCTGCGGATCGCCCGATCGGACCACGTATCCGCGCCGCTCGAGTGCGTTGACGATCCGGGTCATCGACGGCGGCTGGACCAACTCCCGCGCGGCGAGTTCGCCCATCAGCTGGTCGCCCTGGTTGAGCAACACGCTCATCGCCGACAGCTGGTTGGGAGTCAGGTCGACCGACTCGTCGCGCATCTGGCGCAACCGGCGCGCGAGCCTCAACAGAGCGGGCCGCAGAGCAGCCGCAAGACCCGCGGTGCTTCGCAGGTCCCTGCCACTGGTGCCGGCCCTGGACGATTCGGCATCACGTGTGGTCACTGCCACAAGAGTATTCCTTAGCATCGCTAATTACAAACGCTAAGGACCTTGGGTGCCGGGCAGTCAGGCCGATCAGTCCAGGCCCTCGATCAACTTCTCCAACAGAGAGGCCAGTTCGCGGGTCTGGCTGTCGGTCAGTGGGGCGACCACGTCACTCTCCACGACATTGGCCTCGCGGATCGCGGCGGCGAAGAGTTCCCAGCCCTCGTCCGACAACCGGACCAGCACCCGCGTGCGGTTGTCCGGATCGGCCTCGCGGTGCACCAGTCCACGCTGCACCAGTCCGTCCAGCCGATGAGTCATCGACGAGGGTGCAACGTCGGTTGCCGCGGCCAGTTGGCTCGGAGTCATCGCATCGCCGTTGCGTCGGGCCAGTTCGCTGAGCACCGCCCACTCGCCGGAGGACACGTTGAGGTCGGCCAGCTGGTTGTCGTACCACTGGTCCAACCGTTTGCTGAGTCGGCCGACCGCGGTGATCACCCGTTGCACCTGCTCGTCGGCGCCGGCCGCAACATAGCTGGCAACCGCCTCGCGGTACTCGTCGGTCAACGTCTTGCGCTTCGCCCTGGCCATTACCGCCATCCTGTCAGACCGCCCCCCGGATATCCCGTGTCGACTGCACAGTCGTGCTATTATTTCGACATCGAAGTCTTCTGCCTAGAAGTATTAGGCGGTGAAGGTCTCCCACACAATGGTCAGCAGCGACCCGGCCCCGGTGCACGACACCGGGGTCGGGTTTCGTTTCGCCCGAAACCGGTCGGCTCGTTCGCCCGCGCTCGGGCCGGAGGGGGTTTCGTCAGCGGTGCGTCGCGCGGTTCTGCTCATCGTCGCTTCCGCGATCGCCATGCTCGGTTGGGGGACCGTGCTCCCCTATCAGTACGCCTATGCCGCAACGACCCGCGGCTGGGGCGGCATGGTCGGCGCCGCCGCCTCCAGCCTGTTCTCGATCGGCGCGCTGTTGGCCGCCCCGCTCGGCGGCCGGCTGGCCGACCGCTGTCCCCCGGCCCTGGTCGCGATCGTCGCCCGCGCCATCGCCGCAGTGGCCGCCTTCTCGCTGATCCTGGCCGACAACCCGGTCACCTTCCTGATCGGCATGGCCGGCTTCGGCTTCGGGCTGGCCGGCGGCAGTCCCGCCCAGTCGGTGTTGGCGCTGCGCTGGGCTCCCGGTGCGCAGGACCGGCGCAAGGTGTTCGCCTGGATCGCCAGCGGACAGGCGCTCGGGATGGGCATCGGATCCTTCGCCGCCGGCTTCCTGGTCCATCTGGACCGGACCCACGGGATGATGCCGGCCTTCCTGATGGCCGGTGGCGGCTTCGCGATCTCCGCGTTGTTGATCATGGTGGCGGGTGTCGGGGACAAGGCGCTGACCGGTGTTGTGGTGGCCGCGGACGAGTTGACCGCCACGCCGCGGCAGACGCTGACTGCGATCGGGGCGTCGAAGCCGCTGCTGCTCACCGCGGTGATCAGCATCGCGCTGGCGATGGCGTACAACGCCCAGTTCGAGAGCGGGTTGCCGGCGTACGGGCTGACCGTGCTGGGCGTCGACGAGAAGGCCGTCGGAATAGCGGCTGCGCTCAACTGTGCGGTGATCCTTGCCCTGCAGGTCGTGGTCATCCGGTGGACGGCTCGCCGGTCGGCGGCCCGGCTGTTGATGATCGTCGGAGCGGTCTGGGTGGTCGCCTGGACGTTGCTGGGCGCCGCGGCCGGATTGCACGCGTTGGCGCCGATGATCTTCCTCAGCGTGTTCGGGATCTTCGCGCTCGGTGAGACGTTGTTCGCGCCCGTGCTCAATCCGTTGATCGCCGCGCTGGCCCCGTCCAGCATGGTCGGTTCGACGCTCGGCGTGTTCACCGCTCTGCAGACCGGAGCGTCGACGATCGGTCCGCTGATCTCCGGCGTCACCCTGGGTGCCGGGCTGAGCGGCGTGTTCATCGGCGTCAACATCCTGATCAGCCTGGTCGCCGTCGTCGCCGCCGTACGGTTGCATGCCGCGATGACCGCAGGCAGGTCCCCTGTGCCGGCGGCCGCGGACACGCCGTCCAGGGCGGCATAGCAGCGTCCGGACGCGACGGTCCGACGCGTTTCCCCCGGCCCGCCGGCGTACGTTGCCGCACCACTTCCTCGACGCCGCGACCTTTGGTCGGCGGCGCACCAGTTGCAACGGGTGCGCGGACGACCAAGTGGTGCGCGGACGACCAAGGGGTGCGCGGACGACCAAGGGGTGCGGGTACGACCAAGGGGTGCGGGTACGACCAAGCGGTGCGCGGACGACGAAAGGGTGCGCGAAG
>Ga0164242_10000853_pt1 | contig 36303 bp, 33 predicted proteins | sample OricomgcompostMG_FD_108783 | JGI IMG/M metagenome (GOLD analysis project Ga0164242, IMG submission 108783) | Miracle-Growth compost microbial communities from Emeryville, California, USA - Original compost - Miracle growth compost (MG) ... | reverse complement strand
GGCGATGGCGATAGCCGCTTTCGAGGATCGCGCGCCTGACGTGCTCCAAGTCACCGATTATGACGAACGCCACCACCGGACCTACTGGCGGTTGCTCGACGCCGCGGAGGAAAATGCCGATTGGCGCGAGGTCGTGCTGATCGTGTTCGGGATCGACCCGGTAGCCGAGCCGGAGCGCGCGCGCCTGGTTTACGACTCCCACCTCGCCCGCGCCCGATGGATGTGCGAGGCCGGCTATCGCCACTACCTGCCCCCGGACCAATCGTAAAATTGGGATTCACGCTGTTCGGCTAGAGCGTGGAATATCGAGCCAAAACGCTGACTTGAATCAGCTATGCGGCTGTCCGGACAGCAGGCCTTCACAGCCGATACTTGCCTGAGAACATCTCCCGACGCGCTCCATAGAGGGCCATGCTTGGGAGGGATTCGATGCCACCTGAGAGGGACTGGCGCGCGCCCCTGGACGAAGCCGGGGACGACGCGCTGCAATATTCCGACATCGCCATCGGCTATGTCAGCCGGAACACGCGCTATCGCATAGAATACCGCCGCGCCCTCGGCCGCGTGAAGCGCGGCGCGACAACCGCCGACGAGGCAACGGCCGATCTCGTGCGACGCTGGGGGATCAGCTTCTACGCCGCGCCGACCGCCGCCTACGATCCGAAGCTGGCCGTCGCGCGGCCCGATCTTTCGCCGGACAACATCGTGCTGGCGCCATCGCTCGACGGAATCGGCGCGGGCCAACCGCTCGACCTGAAGATGCTCGGCGCCGTGCGGGCGCGCATGAAGATCGGCGACTTCCTCCATCTCATTCTCGCTGACAGCGACGGCGATGAGCGTATCTGGATCTCGGGCTCGCTCGATCTTCCGCTGGCGATGATCCTGCCGCTCGGGCGCGATCCCTTCGCACGCCTCGCGGCCGCCGAGCGCCTGTCCCGCCGCTTGCTTGGCGTTGCCGCGGGGCCGCCGGCTCTGCGGCCCACGCCCTTCCGCCGCCAGCATCTTCTCACCCTGTTGCAGGTGCTCGACGGCCACCAGGCGGGCGCCAGTCGCCGCGAGCTGGCCGCCGTCCTGATCGACGCCAGCGTCCACGACTACAGCGCCGCCGAATGGTCCGACAGTCGCCAGCGCAAACGCATCAACCGATGGTTCGCCGAGGCCGTCGAACTGCGCGACGGCGGCTATCTGCGCCTGCTGCGCGGCGCGTGAACGGGGACATTTCCGAGCGCCTAGGTTCTGTCCATTCACCGCATAGGGGTCGGTTCGCCACCATCACCTCCTGTCCGCCGACCCCGCATTTCGGAGCCGGCCAACATCTGGAGGATCATCATGGCCGAGCCTGTCACCGCCACGACGCCACGCTATCTCAAGACGCCCGATGCCGCGATCCATCTGGGCCTGTCGGCCCGGACGCTGGAGAAGCATCGCTGCTTCGGCACCGGGCCGGTCTTTCGCAGGCTCGGCGGCCGCATCGTCTATGCCATCGACGATCTTGACGCCTGGGCGGCGCTGGGCACCCGGCGCTCGACGTCCGATCCGGGCAACGGCGTCGTCCATCCCGCCAAGCCGCTGCCCACCGATTGCGTGCGGCGCTGAGCGATCCATGCACCCAATCCGCTCTCATTCCGGCCGCGTCAGCGGGGAACGAACACAGCTTGAGCTGTTTCGCTCCAAGCCCGGCGATCTCGCGCCGCGCGATGCCCAGGACTTGATGGCGTGGCCGTTCTTCAGCCTCGCCAAGACCAGGCGCACGACGCCGATCGACTTTCGCATGGGCGCGACGTGGATCTCCGTCGAGGCGGTATTCGAGCACGGCATGGCGACCATTTGGGACGCCGACGTGCTGATCTGGGCCGCCAGCCAGCTCGTCGCCGCGCGCGACGCCGGCCATCCGACATCGCGGCTCATGGTGACGACGCCGCATGAGATATTGGCCTTCACGCGGCGCGGCACCGGCAAGGCGAGCTACGAGCGGCTGAAAGCCGCGCTCGACCGCCTGCAATCCACGACCGTCGCTACCTCGATCCGGCAGGAGCATCAGCGCCGGCGCCACCGCTTCTCCTGGATCAATGAATGGCGCGAGCTGGCCGACGGCAACGGCCGCGCCCTCGGCATCGAATTGATCCTGCCCGACTGGTTCTACGATGGGGTGCTCGACCGCGCACTCGTCCTGACGATCGACCGCGCCTATTTCGACCTGACGGGCGGCCTGGAACGCTGGCTCTACCGCATCGCGCGCAAACATGGCGGGCGGCAGAACGGTGGCTGGAGCTTCGATGTTCCGCATCTTCATCTGAAGTCCGGCGCGCTGTCGCCGCTTCGCCGCTTCGCCTTCGAGCTGCGCGCCATCGTCGCCCGCCAGTCGCTTCCCGGCTACGTCCTCACCCTCGAAAACACGCTGGGCCGTGACCGGCTGAACTTCGCGCCGATCCCGCCCGATCCGCTCCACGCCGCGATGCGCCGCGTCGGCCTCAAGCCTGTGGAAAACTGGCCATGAGGTTCGGACGATCAGGAACAGCCGGAGTCGGACCATCAGGAACGCCGGACTCGGACTTTCGGGAACGCGCGCACCTTCCAAGCGCCTGCGATTCCTTGCTGAATCCAGCCCCTTCTAACCATGCTAATAGAATCGAATCCTTCGGATTCTTGCTAACCGCGCGCGCGGCTGTGGCCAGCCTGCGTCCGGCCGCGCGCGCTCGATCGGGCAGCGCCCCGTCCGAGCCTGGAACCGATTTCCCACCATCCCCGGAGATCACCGATGAACGATGACCGCCCTCGCGGCGTCCGCGTCGGCGGCGCGTTCAGCGCGCTCGCCCGCGACGGACTCACCCATGTCGAAGTGACCTGGATCGAGCAGAGGCTGGAGCATTGGATACGCTTCGGCCGCGTCTCGCAGGATCGCATCCTGAGCCGACGAACGCGCGTCGTCAGCTTCCGGCCGGGCGCGGTCTTCGCCTTCGTCCGCTGGGCCTCGAACGACTTCGGCACCATCGCCTCGCGCATCGACGTGGTGCGCGCGGTGGCGTCGGGCGAGCCCTACACCACGCTCCCGTTCGTGCGGCCCGGCGGGGAAATCCTGCTCAAGATCCAGGGCTGGCCGAATGTCCAACAGGCGCTCGCCGCCATCGACGCGGTGGAGGCGGCCGGCGTCGATCCCTGCGACGCCGCGCCCGATCACTGGCGGCATGTCCACCAGCGCATCACCGCCGGTCATCAGCCGCGCCTCTACACGGCGGAGCGCCATAGCGCCTGGCTCAAGCGGCGCGAGATCGAGCAATGACTCCGCGCTTCTATGGCATGGCCACCGTCATTGCGGCGTCCGCAGCCGCCGTTTCGTTCGTCGCGGTGGCGCTCGCCGATCCGGCGCCGTGGCTGATCTGGAACGCCAGCGCCAGCGCGCCGATCGGCCTCTACCGCATCCATTTCGACCGCGATCCGCACGTAGGCACGCTGGTCGCCGCGCTGCCCCCCGCCGGCCTCGCACGCTGGCTTGCCGAGCGGCGCTATCTGCCTGTCGGCGTCCCGCTTCTGAAGCATGTCGCGGCCAAGGCAGGGCAGCGCATTTGCCGGACCGGCGACGTGGTGAGCGTCGATGGGCGCACCGTCGCCATCGCTCAGACGCGCGATAGTCGCGGCCGGCCGCTTCCGATCTGGCACGGCTGCCGCACGCTGCGAACTGGCGAGTTGCTGCTGCTCAACCCGGCCGTCCCGGACAGCCTCGACAGCCGCTACTTCGGCCCGCTTCCGGCATCCGCCGTCATCGGCCGAGCAACGCCGCTCTATCTGCGCACGCCATCGCCCATCGCCTTCACCCGTCAACCCTGAGGAGAGTGACCATGCCCGTGAACATCTTTGAACCCACCGACAATGGCTATGCCGGCCGCGTCCGGCTGTTCGCCATCAACGAGGCGATCGTGGTCGTTCCCGCCGAGCCAAGCCGCGTCGAGGATGCCGCCGACTATCACATCCATCTCGACGACTCGGACGGTCCCATCGTCGGCTTTGCGCGCAAGCGCAGCAGCGAACTGGCCGGCGATTACATCGCGTTGGAGATCGAAAGCCCGCTGTTTCCGCGCTGGCTCAAGCCCAAGCTGTTCCGCGCGGATGCCGAAGGGCGGACGTTTCGGTTGGCGTGGCGGCACCCGCGATCCGGCCAGGACCGCGCCTGATGGCGTTCCGGCGTCCCGGTTCGCCGCGCCGTCGGATGGTGGCGCTGGCGCTGCTCGCCGTCACGGTGGGCGCGCCGGTCGCCATTCGAGCCGCACCTGCCCACGCGCAATCGGACGCATCGTCCCCCACCGCGACGATCGGCCGTTACGTCGCAGACGCGGCGCGGCAGTTCGCCCTCCCGGAAGCCTGGATATGGGCGGTGATGCGCGCGGAGAGCAACGGCGATGTCCGCGCCGTCTCGCCGGCCGGGGCGATGGGCCTCATGCAGATCATGCCCGCGACCTGGGCAACCCTGCGCGCACGCTATCGTCTCGGGTCCGATCCCTTCGATCCGCGCGCCAACATCATGACGGGCGCGGCCTATCTGCGCGAGATGCACAACCGCTACGGCAACGCGACGGCGATGCTGGCCGCCTACAATGCGGGGCCGGGCCGCTATGACGAATATCTCGCGCGCGGCCGCCCGTTGCCCGCGGAAACGCGCGCCTACCTTGCAAAGCTGACAGCGATCACCGGCGGCTCGGGTGACGCCCAAATTGCCGTCGCGCCTGCTCCCGATCCGCTCGCCTGGCGCCGCGCCGCGCTATTCACCGTGCGCTCGGGCGTCACCGCGACAACGCCGCCGGATACCGCAAGCGATGATGCCGCCGCGCAGACCGCGCGTCGCCCGGCCGACCGCACTGGCGTTACGGTGGCCGCGACCACGCCGCCTTCGACCGGCCTGTTCATCCCTCTTTCCGGCTCGCCCGCGCCATGAGCGGCTGCCGCGCACTCTGGCGAGCTTCGTCGCGGGCTTTCGTAATGCCGGAAGGAGGCAGGCTTCGGGTTTGGCAGGGGAAGGAGCGAGGGCAAGATAAAGGGCGGCAATGTGCGTTGCCATTTCGCCCCGGTCGTAGCCTTGATTCTCAAGGCTTTTGGTCATTGCTGCGCAATGTGTGCGGGAAACCCGCACTGTGCGGCGCTGGCCGAAACCCAGCCGCCAGCAGGCATTTCCGCACTGTGCGGAGCGCCGCGCCATGAGCGGCGACGACGATTTCCGCATCCGGCCTGGCCGCATCCGTTCGCGCGGCGGCCAGCGCGCGCTTCCGATCGTCGCCCAGGCGATCGCCGCCGCGCAGCGCGCCGGCGGCCATGTCTCGCGCCGTGGCCGGATCATTGCGCCTGGCCGCTCGACCTTCGGCCGAGGCCGCGTCGCCAGCCTGCGCGCCACCCATCGGCTCGGCCACCGATCGCGCCAGGTCGTCGTCAAGGCGCGTGTGATCCGCCACGACGGTCACGCCTCGCTCGCCGCCCACCTCAATTATCTGCAACGCGATGGCGTCACCCGCGACGGCGAGAAGGGCGTGCTGTTCGGCGCCGAGGGCGAGGGGCTAGACCGCAACGACTTTGCCGCGCGGTGCGAGAACGACCGCCACCACTTCCGCTTCATCGTGTCGCCTGAAGACGCGCCGCAGATGGCCGACCTCAAGACCTTCACCCGCGAGCTGATGACGCGGATGGAAAAGGATCTCGGCACCCGGCTCGACTGGCGGGCCGCCGAGCATTGGAACACCGACGATCCCCACATCCATGTCATCGTGCGCGGCGTTGCCGAGGACGGCCAGAACCTCGTCATCTCGCGCGATTACATCAGCGAAGGGATGCGCGCCGTCGCGCGGGGGATCGTCACCCGCGAGCTGGGGCTACGCAGCGACCTCGACATCCATGCTTCGCTGGAACGCCAGGTCGAAGCCGAACGCTGGACCGAGATCGACCGCGACCTCGCGCGCACCCAGCAGCGCGATGGCGTCATCGACATGGCGCCCGAGCCGGGCGTGCGGCCGGACGGCGACCATACGCTGCGGATGGGACGGCTGCGCAAGCTGGAACGGCTCGGCCTCGCCAGTGAGATCGCGCCCGGCCAGTGGACGCTTGCGGACGACGCGCAGCCGGCTTTGCGCGCGCTTGGCGAACGCGGCGACATCATCAAGCGGATGCACAAGGCGATGACCGACCGCGGCATCGACCGGGGCGCCGCCAGCTATGTGCTCGAACCCGATCCCGCGCAGTCCGTTGTCGGCAGGCTGGTCGATCGTGGCCTCCATGACGAACTGAACGGCCGGGCCTATGCGATCGTCGATGGGGTCGACGGGCGCACCCACCATGTCCAGCTTCCCAACATCGAGGCGACGGGTGATTGCCGGCCGGGCGCCATCGTCGAGCTACGCCATTTCACCGACCGCAAAGGGCGCGATCGGGTCGCGCTCGCCGTCCGCTCGGACATGGACCTTGACGCGCAGGTCAACGCGCCGGGCGCCACCTGGCTCGATCGCCGCAATCTGGCAGGCGACGGCCGCGATCTCGGCGGCGGCTTCGGAACCGAAGTGCGCGCCGCGATGGAAGCGCGCGCCGAGCATCTTGCGGATATGGGCCTGGCGCGGCGGCAGGGCCAACGCATCATCTTCGCGCGCGGCCTGCTCGATACGCTCAAGCGGCGCGATCTGGACGCGATGGCCAGGGAACTGTCGGCCGAGATCGGCCTGCCGCACGCGCCGTCCAAGCCCGGTGAATATGTCGCTGGCACCGTGCGCCAGCGCCTGACGCTCGCCTCGGGCCGCTTCGCCATGATCGACGACGGCCTGAGCTTCCAGCTTGTGCCCTGGTCCCCCTCGCTCGACCGCCAGATCGGCAAGCACATCTCCGGCGTCATGCGCGGCGATGGTGGTGTGGACTGGTCGTTCGGTCGCGGGCGGGGCCTGGGGCTGTGACAAGGAGATAGAAGATGCCCGCCACGAAGATTCTCTGGGGCCAAGTCATCACCGTTTTCGCGATCGTCCTCGCGACGGTCTGGATCGCGACGCAATGGACGGCGGCGGCGCTGGATTACCAACCGCAACTCGGCCCGCCGTGGTTCATGCTGGGCGACTGGCCGATCTATCCGCCCTACGCCTTCTTCATCTGGATGTTCTTCTTCGACGCCTACGCGCCGAAGATATTCGAGACCGGCGCGTGCATCGCGGCCTCGGGCGGCTTCCTTGGCTTCATCATTGCCATCGCCATGTCGGTGCGCCGGGCGCGGGAGCTGAAGAACGCCGAAACCTATGGCTCGGCCCGCTGGGCGGCACGCCAGGAGGCGGAGGCGGCGGGCCTGCTCGGGCCGAACGGCGTCATGCTTGGCCGGCTGGGGCGGGACTATCTTCGCCATGACGGCCCCGAGCATGTGCTCTGCTTCGCCCCAACAAGGTCGGGCAAGGGCGTCGGCCTGGTCGTGCCGACGCTGCTCACCTGGCCGGGCTCGGCGATCGTCCACGACATCAAGGGTGAAAACTGGACGCTGACCGCCGGCTTTCGCGCGCGGCAGACGCGCGTGTTGCTGTTCGATCCGACCAATGCCGCATCGGCCGCCTACAACCCGCTGCTCGAAATCCGCAAAGGCGCCTGGGAAGTGCGCGACGTGCAGAATGTCGCCGATGTGCTGGTCGACCCCGAAGGGTCGCTCGAAAAGCGCAACCATTGGGAAAAGACCTCCCATGCGCTGCTGGTCGGCGCGATCCTCCATGTCCTCTATGCCGGCGAGGACAAGACGCTGGCCGGCGTCGCCGCCTTCCTGTCCGACCCGCGCCAGCCGATCGAATCCACTCTGCGCGCGATGATGACCACCCCGCATCTGGGCGAGGCCGGCGTCCATCCTGTCGTCGCCTCGGCTGCGAGGGAATTGTTGAACAAGTCGGCCAACGAACGATCGGGCGTGCTTTCGACCGCCATGTCGTTCCTGGGATTGTATCGCGATCCCGTCGTCGCCGAGGTGACGCGCCGCTGCGACTGGCGCATTGCCGATCTGGTCGACGATGCGCGGTCCACCACGCTCTACCTGGTCGTGCCGCCGTCCGACATTTCGCGCACGCGCCCGCTCATCCGGCTCATGCTCAATCAGATCGGGCGGCGCCTGACGGAAGATCTGAAGCCCGCAAGCGAGCGCCACGAGCTGCTCATCATGTTCGACGAGTTTCCGTCCGAAGGCCGGCTGGATTTCTTTGAAAGCTCGCTCGCCTTCATGGCGGGCTACAAGATCAAATGCTTCCTCATCGCCCAAAGCCTCAATCAGATCGAGAAGGCTTACGGCCCCAACAACGCGATCCTCGACAACTGCCATGTGCGCGTCTCGTTCGCCACCAACGATGAAAGGACGGCGAAAAGGGTCAGTGACGCGCTCGGCACCGCCACCGAGATGCGGGCGATGAAGAATTATGCCGGTCATAGATTGTCGCCCTGGCTCGGGCATTTGATGGTCTCGCGGTCGGAGACCGCGCGGCAGCTCCTCACGCCCGGCGAGGTGATGCAGCTCCCGCCCGACGACGAGATCGTCATGGTCGCGGGCGTGCATCCGATCCGCGCCAAGAAGATTCGCTATTTCAAGGATCGCCGCTTCACCGAGCGGGTGCTGTCGCCGCCGGACCCCAAGGTTGGCGTTGGGCAACCGCGACCCGACGACTGGAGCGCCTTGCCGCCGGTCGCTGCGCAGCCCATGCCCGATCCGCCTGACGCCGAAGCGCCGAAGAAGCCGAAGAAGAAGAAGGCCGGCAAGAAAAAGACCGATGCCGATGACGACGCGGCGAACGCGGACTTGCGCCGCGAGCCGGAGATCGAGCGCCATGTCGACATCGCGCCGCCCCCAAGCCCGGCGCCCGCCAATGAGTTCGAGCTGGACGAACCCGATACCGATACGGCGCGCCAAGCCACCGTGCGACGCCACATGCAGGATATGGCGCAGCAGGCGTCGCTCGATCCCGACGACGGCATCGAGCTATGACCACCAAGACGCCGTTCTCGGTCTATCTTGACCCGGAGGTGATGCAGGCGCTCGCCGCCTACGCGGATCGCCGCGGCAAGTCGCGCTCTCTGGTCGCCGAGGCCGCCATCGCATCCTTCCTCTCGCCCGACGCCGACGAACAGCGCGAGGCCGCCATTGCCAAGCGGCTTGACCGGCTCGACCGCCGCCAGACCCGGCTTGAGCGTGATGTCGGGATCGGCGTCGAGATGATCGCGCTGTTCGTCCGCTTCTGGCTGTCAAACACCCCGCCGCCGCCCGAAGCGGAACGGGCCGTCCTGCGCCGTCAGGGCGGTGATCGCTACGACGCCTTCATCGAGGCGCTGGGCCGCCGACTCGCCAAGGGTCCGAAGGTCAGACAGGAAATCGGCGAGGACTTTGCGCCCCAGGAAGAATAAGCAAACTACGCCAGTTCTTGTATCTCTGCGCCAGACTACGATGACCGCATTTCTTTGTTGAATCCCGATTTCTTCTGCCTTTCTTGATGTGTCCCTGATGTCGGGCGGCGGTTCGCCCGGCCCAATTCAGGGGCCATCTCTTGTCCATCCACCCGATCCGATCCGAGGCGAATGCACGCGGCGCGCGAATGCTGCGCACCGCGCTCGGGCCGTCGATCGCTGCCTGGCTCGATGATGCCGCCGTCATCGAAGTGATGCTGAACCCGGACGGCCGCCTTTGGGTCGATCGGCTGGGCGAGGGGATTTCCGATACCGGCATGATGCTCGCCGCCGCAGACGGCGAACGGATCGTGCGCCTGGTCGCCCACCATGTCGGTGCCGAGGTTCACGCGCGTTCCCCGCGCGTCTCGGCTGAATTGCCCGAAGGCGGCGAGCGGTTCGAGGGGCTGCTCCCGCCCGTCGTCGCCGCCCCGGCGTTTGCGATCCGTAAGCCGGCCGTCGCCGTGTTCACGCTCGATGATTATGCGGCGACCGGGATCATGTCGGCCGCGGAAGCGGCGGCGCTGCGGCATGGCGTTGACAGTCGCGCCAACATCCTCGTTGCGGGCGGCACCGGCAGCGGCAAGACCACGCTGGTCAACGCGCTTCTGGCCGAAGTCGCCAAGACGACCGACCGCATCGTTCTGATCGAGGACACGCGCGAACTGCAATGCGCCGCGCCCAATCTCGTGGCGATGCGGACCAAGGACGGGATCGTCTCGCTGTCCGATCTCGTGCGCTCATCACTGCGCCTGCGGCCCGACCGCATTCCCATCGGCGAGGTGCGCGGGGCCGAGGCGCTCGATCTCCTCAAAGCCTGGGGCACCGGCCATCCGGGCGGCATCGGCACGATCCATGCCGGCACCGCGCTCGGCGCGCTGCGCCGCATGGAGCAGCTCATCCAGGAGGCCGTCGTCACGGTTCCGCGAGCGCTGCTGGCCGAGACCATCGACCTGATCGCGGTCCTGGTCCGCGACGGCCACGGCCGGCGCCTCGCTGAACTAGCCCGCGTCGAAGGGCTCGACGCCGCGACCGGCGACTACCGGCTGACCTCTCTCACACCCGCACCCCAAGGAGACACACCATGATCCACGCCTTGTCGGGCCGCGCACGCCGCGCCGCGCTCGCCGTAACCGCCAGCTTCGTCGCCTTGACCGCTGCCGTTCCTGCCTATGCCTCCGGCTCCTCCATGCCGTGGGAAGCGCCGCTGCAAAGCATCCTCGAAAGCATCGAGGGGCCGGTGGCGAAGATCGTCGCGGTCATCATCATCATCGTCACCGGCCTGACGCTGGCGTTCGGCGACACCTCGGGCGGCGCGCGGCGCATGATCCAGATCGTTTTCGGCCTCAGCATCGCGTTCGCGGCCAGCTCCTTCTTCCTCAGCTTCTTTTCGTTCGGCGGCGGGGCGCTGATCTGATGGACGCTGACAACTCGATCGCGGGCTTCTTCGCCCCCGTCCACCGGGCGCTCACCGAGCCGATACTGCTCGGCGGTGCCCCCCGTGCGCTCGCCATCGTCAACGGCACTCTGGCGGGCGCCATCGGCCTCGGCCTTCGCCTCTGGATCGCGGGCCTGGTGATCTGGGCGATCGGCCACGCGATTTCGGTCTGGGCCGCGCGGCGCGATCCGCAGTTCGTGGACGTAGCCCGGCGGCACCTTCGCTATCCGGCGTGGATGCGGCCATGATGTCCTTGCGCGAATATCGCAACAAGGCCGCGCATCTGGCCGACTTCCTGCCCTGGGCGGCGTTCGTCGGCGAAGGCGTGGTGCTCAACAAGGACGGCTCGTTCCAGCGCACCGCGCGCTTTCGCGGTCCCGATCTCGACAGCGCGACGCCGGCCGAGCTGGTCGCCACCACCGCGCGGCTGAACAATGCGCTGCGCCGCCTCGGCTCGGGCTGGGCAATCTTCGTCGAGGCGCAGCGCACGCCCGCGCTCAACTACCCGGGATCGGTGTTTCCCGATCCGGCCTCGGCGCTCGTCGACATGGAGCGGCGCGAACAGTTCCGCGAAGCGGGCAGCCACTTCGAGAGCGCCTATTATCTGACCCTGTTGTGGATGCCGCCCGCTGAGGAAGCCGCGCGCGCCGAAGGCTGGCTCTACGAGGGTCGCTCGACGTCCGGCGTCGATCCCTGGGAGCTGCTCAAGAACTTCGCCGACCGCAGCGACCGCGTGCTGGGGCTGGTCGAGGGCTTCGTCCCCGAGGTTCGCTGGCTCGATGACGGCGAAACGCTGACCTACCTTCACAGCACGATCTCGACCCGCCGCCAGCGTGTGCGCGTGCCGGAAACCCCAATGCACCTTGACGCGCTGCTGGCCGACGAGCCCTTGACCGGCGGACTGGAGCCGCGCCTGGGCGAGCATCATCTGCGCACGCTCACCATTACCGGGTTCCCGAGCCTCACCTTTCCCGGCCTGCTCGACGAACTGAACCGCCTGGCCTTCGAGTATCGCTGGTCCACCCGCGCGATCATGCTCGACAAGACCGATGCGACAAAGCTGCTGACGCGCATCCGCCGCCAATGGTTCGCCAAGCGCAAGAGCATCGCGGCGATCCTGAAAGAGGTGATGACCAACGAGGCGTCAACACTGCTCGACAGCGACGCCTCGAACAAGGCCGCCGATGCCGACACCGCCCTCCAGGAGCTGGGCGCGGATTATGCCGGCATGGCCTACGTCACCGCGACGGTCACGGTCTGGGATCGCGACCCGGCCATCGCCGCCGAGAAGCTGCGACTGGTCGAGAAGGTCATTCAGGGCCGCGACTTTGCCGTCATCCCCGAAGGCATGAACGCGATCGAGGCATGGCTGGGGAGTCTCCCCGGCCAGGTTTACGCGAATGTCCGCCAACCCCCGATCTCCACCCTCAATCTCGCCCACCTGATCCCCCTGTCAGCGGTGTGGGCGGGGCCGGAACGGGACGAGCATTTCGGCGCTCCCCCCTTGCTCTACGGCAAGACCGAAGGCTCGACCCCGTTCCGGTTTTCCCTTCACGTCGGCGATGTCGGCCACACGTTGATCGTCGGCCCGACCGGCGCGGGGAAATCCGTCCTGCTCGCGCTGATGGCGATGCAGTTCCGCCGCTACGAGAACGGCCAGGTCTTCGCGTTCGATTTCGGGGGCAGCATCCGCGCCGCCGCGCTCGGCGTGGGCGGCGACTGGCAGGATCTCGGCGGCGGCCTTTCCGATGACGACGACGGCGGCGTCCAGTTGCAGCCGCTGGCCCGTATCGACGATCCGGCGGAACGCGCCTGGGCGGCGGAATGGCTGGCGGCGATCTTTGCGTCCGAAGGCGTCGCGGTCGATCCGCAGGCCAAGGAGCATATCTGGTCCGCGCTCGGCTCACTGGCGTCGGCTCCGATGCCGGAACGCACGCTGACCGGGCTGACCGTCCTGCTGCAATCGCAGACGCTCAAGCAGGCGCTCGCCGCTTACTGCATCGGCGGGCCGTGGGGCCGGCTGCTCGATGCCGAGTCCGAGAGGCTGGGCGAAGCGTCGGTTCAGGCGTTCGAGACCGAGGGGCTGGTCGGCGCCGGATCGGCCGCGGCGGTGCTGTCCTATCTGTTCCACCGGATCGAAGGCCGGCTGGATGGTTCGCCGACGCTCATCATCATCGACGAGGGCTGGCTCGTGCTCGACAGCCCGGCCTTCGCGGCGCAGCTCCGCGAATGGCTGAAGACGCTGCGCAAGAAAAACGCCAGCGTTGTCTTCGCCACGCAGAGTCTCGCCGACATCGAAACCAGCGCCATCGCGCCGGCCATCATCGAATCCTGCCCGACGCGGATATTCCTGCCCAACGAGCGCGCGGCCGAGCCGCAGATCGCGGCGATCTACGAGCGGTTCGGCCTCAACGCGCGGCAAATCGAAATCCTCAGCCGGGCGACGCCCAAGCGCGATTATTACTGCCAGTCGCGGCGCGGCAACCGTCTGTTCGAGTTGGGGTTGGGCGAGGTCGCGCTGGCGTTCGCCGCCGCTTCGGCCAAGGCCGACCAGCTCGCCATTGCCGAGATCATCGAAACCCACGGCGCCCCCGCCTTCGCGGCCGAATGGCTGCGCCATCGCGGCTGCGCCTGGGCCGCCGAGTTGCTGCCGGAACCCGCGTCCGACCGCCAGCCCGAACTCCCGCTCACGCCAGATATGGAGATCGAACCATGAAACTGCCTGCCATTCGCCGCGCCCTTACGGCCGGCGCTCTCGCCACCACGGCGATCCTGCCAGTGATCGCGCCGATGCCGGCCTACGCACAGTTCGGCTTTGGCGGGATCGTCTATGACCCGACGAATTATGCCCAAAACGTGCTGACGGCGGCCCGCTCGCTCCAGCAGATCAACAACCAGATCCAGCAAATCCAGCAAGCCGCGACGAGCCTCATCAATCAGGCGCGGAACCTGGAGTCGCTGCCGTTCAGCTCGCTCCAGACCTTGCAGAGCCAAGTCCAACGCACCCAGCAGCTTCTCGGGCAGGCACAGCGCATCGCCTATGACGTCCAGAACGTCCAGCAGGCGTTTACCGACCGCTACAAGGGCGCGGCGCTGACCGGCGATCACGCGCAGATGGTCGCCAACGCCAATGCGCGCTGGGAAGATAGTGTCGGCGCGTTCGAGGACGCGCTGAAGGTGCAGGCCGGTGTGGTCGGCAATATCGACGGCGAGCGCACGACGATGGACGGCCTGGTCTCGGCCAGCCAGTCGGCGACCGGTGCGCTTCAGGCGACCCAGGCCGGCAACCAGCTCCTCGCGCTGCAATCGCAGCAGCTCGCCGACCTTACCGCCGCCGTCTCCGCGCAGGGCCGGGCGCAGGCGCTGCAATCGGCTCGGCAGACCGCCGAGGAAGCGGAAGGCCGCGAGCGGTTCCGCCGCTTCATGGGCAACTGAGGTCTGGCGATGTCGCGCACGGCGAAGATCGCGGGGGTGGCGGCGCTGGCCGGCATGATGATGGCGGTCGCGATCCTTGCGGCCACCGACGACCGCAAGCCGTCGCCCGCCCCGCACGTCGCCGCATCGACGGACGAAGGTCACGACCGGCTCGCGCGCGAGCTGGATCGCTGCGCCACGCTCACCATGCCCGATAGCGGCTGCGAAGCGGCATGGGCCGCAAACCGGCGTCGCTTCTTTCACCAGGCCATGCCCGCGCCCGGACATCCGAGCGACGCGAACATGCCGACCGATGCCGAAGGCGTCGCGCCATGAACGACACCGGCGTCATCGACACCTTCCTGTCGGTCTTCAGCACCTACATCGACAGCGGATTCGGGTTGCTCGGCCACGAAGTCGCGTTTCTCTCGACCACGCTCATCGCCATCGACCTGACCATCGCCGGCCTGTTCTGGGCCTGGGACGCGGACGAGGACGTGCTTCAGCGGCTCGTCAAGAAGACGCTCTACATCGGCACCTTCGCGTTCATCATCGGTAACTTCCAGAACCTCGCCACCATCGTCTTCGAGAGCTTCGCCGGGCTCGGCCTCCAGGCGAGCGGCGGCGGCATGTCGATCGCGGACTTTATGAAGCCGGGCACGATCGCCGCCACCGGCCTTCAGGCGGCCAAGCCGCTGCTCGACGCGGCAGGCCAGTATTCCAGCCTTTGGGCCGTCTTCGCCAACCTCGCGCTCATTCTCGTGCTGCTGATCGCCTGGCTGATCGTCGTCCTCGCCTTCTTCATCATCGCCGTCCAGGTCTTTATCACGCTGCTTGAGTTCAAGCTGGTGACGCTCGCCGGCTTCGTCCTGCTCCCCTTCGCCTTCTTCAACAAGACCGCCTTCATGGCCGAGCGCGTGCTGGGCCACGTCGTCTCGACCGGCATCAAGGTGCTCGTGCTCGCCGTCATCACCGGCATCGGCGCGACCTTGTTCAACCAGTTCACCAGCGCCAACCTCGGCGTCGAACCGGACATCAATCAGGTGATGGCGATCGCGCTCGCCGCGCTGTCGTTGCTCGGCCTCGCCATCTTCGGCCCCGGCATCGCCAACGGCATCGTCTCGGGCGGCCCCCAACTCGGGGCGGGCGCCGCGGCAGGCACGGCGCTGGCGGCAGGCGGCGCCTTGGTTGGCGGCGCTGCGCTCACGCGCCTCGGCATGGGCGCCGCCGGGTCCGCTATGGGCACGGCCGGCCGGATGACCGCCGCCGCCGCGCGCGGCGGTGCGCAGATGGCGGGAGGTGCTACGAGCGCCTACAGCCTCGGCTCCCTCGGCAAGACCGGCGCCGGCGCTGTCGCGGGCGGCATGGCCGCAGCCGGTCAGGCCGCGGCGGGAAGCGCGGCCAATGCCGTCTTCTCGCCGCTGCGCAACGCGGCCGCCAAGGGCGGCGCGGCGATGAAGGCCAGCTTCCGTTCCGGCGCACGCGGCGGCTTCACCGCCACCGGCGGCACCATCACCGGCGGGCCTGCACCCGCTGCCACCACCGCCGCGGCCGGTTCAGCCCCTGCTTCCAGCGCCTCCGGCCCGCCCGCCTGGGCCGCCGCGATGAAGCACCGCCAGTCCGTAACCCACGGCGCCACCATTCTCACGCACACGATGAAGGCCGGCGACAGCCACGGCGGCGGCGGTGGCCCCGACATCAAGGAGAAGGACTGAGCCCATGTTCCGACGCCCGACAATCCGCTACGGCCAGATGCCCGAACCCGTCACGCCCTATCAACGCGCCGTGCAGGCGTGGGACGATCGGATCGGCTCCGCCCGCGTCCAGGCGAAGAACTGGCGCCTCGCCTTCTTCGGCGCGCTGGCCCTCGCCGGTGGGCTGGCCGGCGGCCTCGTCTGGCAGTCGGCCCGCGGCACCATCGTTCCCTGGGTGGTGGAGGTCGATCGGCTGGGCCAGGCCCAGGCGGTCGCGCCGGCCGAGGCCGGCTATCACCCGACCGATCCGCAGATCGCTTTTCACCTCGCCCGCTTCATCGAGGAGGTGCGTTCGATCCCCGACGATCCGATCGTGGTGCGGCAGAACTGGCTGCGCGCTTACGACTTCACGACCGACAAGGGTGCGGCGGCGCTCAACGATTACGCCCGCGCCAACGACCCGTTCGCGCAGATCGGCAAGGCGCAGGTCGCGGTGGACGTCTCCAGCGTCATCCGGGCCTCGCCCGACAGCTTCCGCGTCGCCTGGACCGAACGCCATTACCAGGACGGGAGCCTCGCCGCGACCGAGCGGTGGTCAGCCATCCTCACCATCGTCGTGCAACCGCCGCGCACGCCCGACGCGCTGCGCAAGAACCCGCTCGGCGTGTTCGTCAACGCCCTCAACTGGTCAAAGGAGCTGTCGCAATGACGCATGTGCCTTTCCATCGCGCCGCCTCGGCGGTCCTGCTCGCGTCCGCCGCGGCGCTCGGCGGATGCGCCACCACATCGGCGAATCCACCCGCCATCTCCTATGACAATCCGCCGGCCGACGTCGCTGCAACGCTTGCGCCCGAGCCGCCCAGGCCGGTCAAGGTGGTGACGATCCCCGAGCCTCTACCTCTGCCCGGTCAGTTGAAACCTGTCACGCAGAGCACGCCTTCGGCCGAACCGGCCGATCCCCGCAAGCGCATCAGCGCGGCCAATGCGGCGGCGCGGATGCAGCCCGTGCGCGACGGTTTCCTCAATTCCATCCAGCAATATCCGTGGACCGACGGCGCGCTCTATCAGGTCTATGCCGCGCCCGGCCAGGTGACGGACATTGCCTTGCAGGAGGGCGAGCAGCTCGTCGGGCCAGGCCCGGTCGCGGCTGGCGATACCGTGCGCTGGATCATCGGCGATACGACAAGCGGCGCCGGTCCTACCGCGCGCGTGCATATCCTCGTCAAGCCCACCCGGCCCGACATCACGACCAACCTCGTCATCAACAGCGACAGGCGCACCTACCATCTGGAACTGCGCGCCACGCCCGCTACCTACATGGCGTCGGTCTCCTGGACCTATCCGCACGATACGCTGCTTGCGCTGGCGGGCCGGAACGCGGCGGCGGCCTCTGTCGCGCCGGTGGCGACCGGGGTGAACGTCGCCGCGCTCAATTTCCGCTACCGCATCGACGGCGACCGCGCGCCGTGGAAGCCGCTGCGCGCCTTCGACGATGGCCGACAGGTCTATATCGAGTTTCCAGCCGGGATCTCGCAGGGCGAGATGCCGCCGCTGTTCGTGATCGGCGCGGCCGGCAGTGCCGAGCTGGTCAACTATCGCGTCCAGGGCCGCTACATGGTGGTGGACCGCCTGTTCGCGGCCGCCGAGCTGCGCCTGGGCGACAAGCACAGCGAACAGCGTGTGCGCATCGAGCGCGACGACGGACGAAAGGGACGGCCGTGAGCGATCCCGCCGATACGCCCCCACCGGAAACGGAAAGCCCGCAAGCACCCGCATCCGATCCGCAAGCCTTTCAGCTTCGTGGGCCGACGCCGCGCGTCATGCGCCTGTCACGCAAAGCCCTGGCTGTCCTTGGCATCACCACCGGCCTCTGCATCGGCGGGTCGCTGATTTATGCGCTCAAACCCGCCAGCCATCGCGAGGCGAAGGAACTCTACAACACCAATGGCCGCGCAACGGCCGAGGCCATCACGTCGGCGCCAAAAGACTATACGCAGGCGCCTCGACTTGGCCCGCCGCTTCCCGGCGATCTTGGTCGCCCCATCATCTCGGCACAGCAGCGCGGCGAGAACGTGCCCGTGTCGCCGATCAGTGCATCCGGCGCGCCGACCGATCCTCGCGCGCAGGCGGCGGAGGCTGCCCGGCAGCGGATCATCCAGGAACGCGACGCAGCGCGCACCAGTTCGGTGTTCCTGGGCCACAGCGCACAGAATGCCGGCGTGGCCGTGCAGCCGGCCACGATCGCGCCGGATCAGGCGGCAGCGCCGCAAGTTGGCGGTGCGGCGCAGGGAGACCAGGCCGCCAAGCGCGCCTTCATGGCGCAGGCGTCCAACCAGCGCACGGTAAGCGTCGAGCGTTTAGCGCCGCCCGCATCGCCCTACATCATCCAGGCGGGCAGCATCATCCCGGCCGCACTCATCACCGGCATCCGTTCCGACCTTCCCGGTCAGATCACCGCCCAGGTGACGGCCAACGTCTATGACAGCATCACCGGGCGCATTCTGCTCATTCCGCAGGGCGCGCGGCTGATCGGCGAATATGACAGCGACATCACCGCCGGGCAGACCCGCGTGCTGCTTGCCTGGGACCGGCTGATAATGCCGGACGGCCGCTCGATCGTTCTCGAACGCCAGCCCGGCGCCGATGCAGCGGGCTTCGCTGGGCTACAGGACCGCGTGGACCGGCATTGGGGCAATATGCTCAAGGCCGCCGCGATCTCGACGCTGCTCGGCGTCGGCGCCGAGCTGGGCGCGGACGGGGACGACGACCTCACCCGCGCCCTGCGCCGGGGAAGCCAGGACACCATCAACCAGAGCGGCCAGCAGATCGTGCGGCGACAACTGGACGTGCAGCCGACGCTCACCATCCGGCCCGGCCATCCGCTGCGCGTGGTCATCACGCGCGACCTGGTGCTCGAACCCATTGGAGCGACACGATGACGAAATTGAAGCTGGGACCGCTGGCCGATGACCGGCCGGTGAAGCTCACGGTAGAATTGCCCGCCGCCGTCCACCGCGATCTCGTTGCCTATGCGGCCGCACTCGCCGCCGAGACCGGGGAGCAGCCCGCCAAACCCGACAAGCTGATCGCGCCGATGCTCGTCCGGTTCATGGACACCGACCGCGCCTTTCGCCGGTATCTCGCGCAGGGCAAGTGAAGGAGCGTCCGCCCTACTTGCCCATGAAACGCTTGAAGCGATCCCGGCCATCGGCCTCGGTGACGGCCTGCTCGGCATTGGCGCACTCGTCGCCGCGCACCGTTCCCTGCGCGCAATCGGCTACGATCCGCCGTCCTTCATCGAGATGCGCCGCGAAATATTGCGTGCTGCGCGCCTCGGCCGGCGCAGGCACGGCAAGCGGCGGGCTGGCGACAACCTCTGTCTGATCGACAGGGATAATCACCGGGCGCAGGATGATGCCCGCCCCGAATCCGACGATTAGTGCTATCAGCACGATGATGAGTGTCTTGCCCTGCGTCATGGCGGTCCCAATTCTGATTGCTGAGGCGGAGGATGCGACCCCGACAAGGGCGGTAGCGAATAGCGGACGGCCACAAAATCGAGGAACCGACGCAACACCGCATTCTCATTGTCGTCGCGCCAGTAGCCCGAGAAACCAATTCGTATGTGGCCGTTGGTCTCGTGAACTTCGCGAAACACAACACCCGGCACCTGGATGCCGAGCGCTGATTCCGCAACGATCGACATGTGCCCGCCCGGCGCGATGGCGCTCAGCACCGTTTCACGGCTAACGTCGTTCATGTCGATCTCGGGCGCGTAGCCGGGCATCCCGAGCTTGCCCAAAAGCATGTTGCGCGTCTCTGGGCCGGGATCTCGTTCGGTCAACAGGAAGCGTTCGCGGGTCAGGTCGGTCCAGTGGATGCGTTCGCGTTCGGCCAGCGGATGGCCTTCCGGCATCGCCACCAATATACGCTCGCTCCAGAACGGGCGGCTCATCAGCCCCCGGTAAGGCGCTTCGCCAGTCATGATCGCGATGTCGAGCAGGCCGTTCTCTATACCAGCCAGCAGCATATCGCGGTTTCGTTCGAATCCGCACACCCTGACATCGGGATAGCGTTCGCCGAACTCGGTCACGGTCGCGCGCAAATTGCCGGCGGAGAAGGAGGTATAGAAGCCGACACTGAGCTTGCCAGCATGGCCGTTGTTTGTAGCACGGACCCAGGCGTTTAGTTCTTCGAACTCCTTTACGATACGCTGTGCCGTGCGCAGATAGATCATACCGTTCGGCGTCAGCGTAGCGCCGCGCGTCATGCGGTTGAAAAGCACCATGCCTAGGCGTTTCTCAATCTGTAGGATATGTCGGCTAAGTGTCGCTTGCTTGATATTCAGATTGCGCGCGGCCCGGCTGAAGCTACCTGCCTCATCCGCTGCAATCAAATAACGAAGCTGACGAAATTCAGTCAAATCTACTCCAGAAATTATATCTATTAGCGTCCTAAAGCATTGTGTATACGGAACATTATTACGTTCTTTGAGATAAATATTCTCCTTTCCTATCCCTCACCCAAATTTGGAGTTGATCGAGATACAGATAGATCACCGGCGTCGTGTAGAGTGTAAGCATTTGGCTGAGCGCAAGTCCGCCGATCATCGCATACCCGAGCGGCTGGCGTAGTTCCGAACCCGTGCCATTGCCGAGCGCGAGCGGGATTCCGGCAAGCAGTGTCGCCGCCGTCGTCATCAGGATGGGACGGAAACGCAAGAGACATGCCTCGCGGATAGCCTGAATCGGCGGAAGGTGGCGGTCGCGCTCGGCGACAATCGCAAAGTCGACCAGCATGATGCCGTTCTTCTTGACGATGCCGATCAACAGGATGATTGCCACGATGCCGATCACCGAGAGATCCATGTGCCCCACCCACAACGCAAGTAACGCACCAACGCCGGCCGACGGCAACGTGGAAAGAATTGTCAGTGGATGGATGAAACTCTCGTACAGGACGCCAAGGATTAGATAGACGACTATAAGCGCCGCGATGATCAGCACAGGCATACTCGACAATGACGTCTCGAATGCACTGGCATTGCCTTGGAAAGCGCCAGTCACTGACCCTGGCATATTGATCTCCTGCGCCGCGCGGTTGATTGCATCGACCGCCTGGCCAAGTGCGACGCCTGGTCTGAGATTGAACGAAAGCGTAACTGAGGGAAACTGGCCCTGATGTGTCACCGACAGCGACCCGACATTGGCCGTATCAACTCTCACGAGCGCGGAAAGCGGCACCGCAGCGCCCGTCAGCGGTGATTTTACATAGATGCGATCGAGCGACGCCAACTTGCGCTGCAGGGCCGGGGTAATTTCGAGAATGATCGGATACGTATTGAGCTGTGTGAAATACTGCGTGATCTGCCGTTGGCCGTAGGCATCATTTAGCGTGTCGTCGATCGTCTGCGGCGAAATGCCAAACCGGGAGGCTTGGTCCCTGTTGATGTCGACCGTGAGCAAGGGTGCGTCAGCGAGAAGGTCTGTGGCTACGTCCGCGAGCTGGGGCAGCGTGCGCATTTTCTGAAGCATCTTCTGCGACCATGTGGTCAGCTCAGCGACATCGGCACTTTGCAGCGTATATTGATAACTGCCACGCGAGCGACGTCCACCTACCGTTATGTCCTGTGCTGCTGATAGATTGAGACTTACGCCCTGAAGTTTTGCGATCTTTGGTCTGAGCCGATCGATAATCTGGGAGGCCGTGAGAGTGCGCTCGTCGCGTGGTTTGAGAACGATGTAAAAGCGGGCGGTATTTGTAGTCTGCGCATTGCCATTGCCTCCGGTGCTGCCAGTCCACGAGGCGACACCCGCAACGCCAGGATCCTTGAGAACGACTTCGGTGAGCACGTATTCGAGGCGTTTCATCTCTTCAGGAGAGACTTCCTGTGCTGCCTCCGCCAGGCCGCGGATCAGGCCGGTGTCCTGAGTCGGAAAAAAGCCTTTGGGAATATAGATGGCCATAACCACGGCCATCATGACCGTAGCGAGAAACACACCGAGGGTAATCGCTTGATGGCGCAGCACAATGTCGAGCGTGTGCCGATAGCCGGACAGCATCCTGTCAAAGCAAGATTCGAGGATGTGATAGAGGCGGCCATGATCGTCCTTTACCGCCCGCCGCATGAAGCGTGAGCACAGCATCGGGGCAAGCGTGAGCGATACCAAAGCTGAGACCACAATGGCGGCGGTGGCGGTTAATGCGAACTCTCTAAACAAGCGGCCGATGATCCCACCCATAAGCAAGAGTGGAATGAAAACGGCGATCAGCGATAAGCTGATCGAAAGGACGGTAAAGGCGATCTCGCGCGAGCCGTTTAGCGCAGCTTCAACGGGTGGGTCGCCGCTTTCTATATGACGATAGATGTTCTCGACGACCACGATAGCGTCGTCGACCACGAAGCCGACGGCTATGGTCAGCGCCATCAGCGACAAATTGTCGAGACTGAAGCCGAGCATATACATGGCCGCGAATGAGCCGAGGAGCGCAAGCACGATTGTGATGCTGGGAATCAGCGTCGCCCATAAATTGCGTAGGAATAGCAAGACCACCATCACGACGAGGCCGACAGTCAGGCAAAGCGTAAACTCGACATCGTGCACGGAGGCGCGGATAGTGGTTGTTTGGTCGAGAACGGTATGGATCGTGATCGCCGGCGGAATATCGATGGTGAGACCGGGCAGTTGCGCCTTTATCCGATCTGCGGTGTCGATGACGTTGGCGCCGGGCTGCTTATAGACCGTAAGAAGAATAGCGTGTTCATTGTTGTAATAGGCGGCCGCAGTCCGATCGGACGCCGCGGAAACGGCCTCGCCGACATCGCGCACCCTGACTGGGGCGCCATTGCGGTAGGCGAGCACGACATTATCGAATTGTTTCGCCTTGGTGATCTGGTCGTTCGCCGCGATCGTAAAACTCATTTTGCCCGTGTCGAGCGTCCCTTTGGCGGCGTCAGTCGTGGCATTGGCGAGGACGGGCCGTATCTCTTCGAGTGTCAAGCCGCGCGAGGCTAATTTTGCGGGATCTACTTGAACACGGATCGACGGCTTCTGCTCTCCACCGAGCGACACCTGAGCAACGCCGGGTATTTGTGAAATTCTTTGAGCGAGATAGTCGTCAACATACTCATTAACGCTGGTTAGCGGAATTGTGTCGGAACTCGCCGAGAGGACGAGAATGGGGTCGTCGGCCGGATTCAGCTTCTTGTAAGTCGGCGGCTCCGTCATCGATTGAGGCAAGGTCTTGCTGGCGGCATTGATTGCCGCCTGCACATCCTGCGCCGCCGAATCGACATTGCGACCAAGATCAAACTGGATCGTGATCGATGTTGCACCCCGCGCGCTAAAGGACGTCATTTGTGTCACGCCGGCGATCTGCCCGAGTTGGCGTTCGAGCGGCGTCGCAACCGACGATGCCATCGTCTCAGCACTCGCTCCAGCGAGCGTCGCGGTGACCTGAATGGTCGGGAAGTCGACCTGTGGCAGCGGGGCGACCGGCAGGAGCGGGAACGCGGCGATGCCCAAGAGCGCCAAAGCCGCCATCAGCAGCGTCGTTGCGACCGGTCGCGCGATGAATGGCGCCGAAAGATTCATCTGGCGCCCTCGGACGTTGGCGACCGGGGTGACGTGCCCCTTACCTGTACCCGCTCATCGCGCTTCAGCTTGAACTGCCCGCCTGTCACGACGCGCTCGCCGTTGCTAAGACCAGAAGTGATCACCGTCAGATCACCAGTCGTCGGCCCGACCTTGACCTCCCGGGGTTCAGCCGTGTTTCTCGATGTCACAATCCACGCGAACAAGCCCTGCGGACCCCGCTGGACCGCCGCCGATGGGATGACGAGAACATTGCGAAGCGTCTTGAGTGACAGGCGGGCATTAACGAATTCGCCAGGCCATAGCTCGTCGTCGTCATTGGGGAAGATAGCTTTCAGTCGAATGGTATCGGTGGCCTGATCGACCGAGTCATCGACAAGGAGAAGCCTTCCAGTGCTCAGCGCGCGCCGATTGTCTTGGTCGAACGCAACCACCTCGACTGGACCACGGCTCAAGGCGCGGCCCACTTCGTCGAGAGACTGCGCCGGCAATGTAAACAATACGGCGGACGGACGGGTCCGCGTCAGGACGACGATCGGCTGTGCGTCGGAAACATGCACCACGTTTCCAGGATCGATCGAACGAATGCCAACTCGCCCGTCGCTTGGCGCCCTGATCGAGGTATAGTCGAGCTGCGTCTGCGCGGAGTCGATCGCGGCTTCATCGGCGACAATGGACGCCTTCAGTTGATCGACCGTTGCCTGCTGGTGATCGGCAGTCTGCCGCGCTACAGCGCCGCTCAGCGCCAACGAATCGTAGCGCGCTAGATCTTTTGTGGCGGAAACGAGCAACGCGACGTCTTGGGCCTTTTTTCCTTTGGCCTGATCAAGCGCGGCTCTGAACAGGCGCGGGTCGATTCTGGCCAGCACCTCGCCCTTTTTCACGTCCTGTCCCTCGGTAAACAACACCGCCTGTAATGTGCCGTCGACCTGAGGATGAATTCCGATAGTCGATGAAGCCTGAACGGAACCAAGGCCGGTCAGATAGACCGGCACGTTCTGGCGAGTTGCGATAGCAATGCTTACCGGTACAGATGGACGTGTAGTAGGCGGAGCCTTAGTTCGCGCTGGCGAAAGCCAGTAGACCGCAATGATTACTGCAATGAGTGCAACACTCGCAGAAATCAGAAAGATAGCGCGCCGATGCCTAACTGCGTCATGCTCAGTCTCGTTGACCGATGTTTCGTTAGATTGTGCAGGTTCTAGCGAATCGCGATCGTTTTGATCTCTCAAGCCATCCTGCGACATCACTTCTTTATCGGTTCCGGGATAGAGCGTCCCTTACCTTTCTCAGCTACGATGAATTCCAAGAAGCGGAGAGGTTCGGTGGCGCTTGGATTCCAATGGGAATGGATCGTACCGGCGGGAACAAACAAGCTTTCTCCGGCATGCAGCGTTACCGGCGGTTTCCCATCTTCCTGCCAAACACCCGTCCCTGACACGACATAGAATGTGATCGCGGCCGGATGGAGATGTCGGGGGTTGATCCCACCAGGAGCGTATTCCGTCTCGTAGACTGCGACCTCCAAATTTTTTGTGCCGGGTAATACGGTCTTCAGCAGCGGAGCATGCGGTATCACGCCATGCTTTTCTTGGCTCACAGCCGGACCTGCCTGAAGCAGGCACAGGACTCCGATCGCCGCGGCGCCGATCCTTATGGGATTCGATATCTTCATCATCTGACGGTTTCCCGGACGCTGTCTTGGTGAAGCACTGTATTGAGCAGGCTTATCGTTGATCGTTGCACTGATGGTTGGCCGAACTGCGAGTAGTCACGCGGATCGTATCCTCGCGGTGTCCATAACTATCTGACCATCCGACCATCCCAGCATTTGGATTTGGCTCATCGTCCAACCGAACCGCTGAGGCCAACTGCGCTGCCGGTCTGAGAATGCCACCAATCGTGCCAAGGCCAGTCCCACCCGTGGTGCATAGGCCCTCGTGGGACCAGGCTTGCAATGGCCACCACTATGATTGCGGCTGCAAACAAGCCGATCGCGATTTTGATACCGGGAGCGAATTTACGCATAGAAATCCTCCGCCTCTGGGCCTAAGATTGCTCCGATGAACGTGGGCAGCAAACGCAAATTTCTCACGGTTAGCCCAACATATATTAGGGGTTGTCATGCGTCGCCAACTACCCTCTTTGAACGGTTTGCGCGCCTTCGAAGCGGCTGGACGGCATGGCAGCTTCAAGGCGGCAGCAGAGGAATTGAATGTCACGTCAACGGCCGTGAGCCATATGGTGCGACTTCTGGAAGATCATCTCGGGTTCGGGCTCTTCCATCGTCGTCCCAACAAGCTCGAATTTACCGAACGAGGTCGGGCTTTCCAGCCAGGCCTTACAGACGCCTTCGATGCAATCTCGCGACTCACCGAGCAGGTGACCATGATGCAGGCAGGGCCGGTGCTCACCGTAGGAGTTTCCCCGGCCCTTGCTTTGCACTGGCTTATTCCGCGGTTGACGAACTTCAATCGCAACCATCCCGATGTCGAGGTGCGAGTCTCTACCGGCGGTGCAATGCATCCGATGCGCGACGATTGGACATGCACCGTGCGGCGCGGCACTGGCGACTGGCCTGGCTATGCTGCCGAGGAAATCTTCGCGTCAACACTGATACCAGTCTGCACGCCAGCATTAGCGGCAGACTTGCGGCACCCTCGCGATCTCAGCAGTGCCACCTTAATCGTCGTTGCTCATTTGCGTGAACAATGGACCTGGTGGTTCGAAGCGGCAGGCCTGCATGCGTCGATCCAGCCTGCCAATGAGGTGTTGTTCGAGAGTTCCGCAATGGCAATTCAAGCCGTTCTTGATGGAGTAGGAATCGCCGTCGCACAACTCCCCTACGTCAGTGACGCGCTGGCGGCAGGCCGCCTAGTTTCTCCCTTTCCCATCACCGAGCGCAAATATGAAGACTGGTATTTGGCCTATCGGCCGGTGCGTAAGAAGGATCCAGCATTATTGGCGTTCCGCGAGTGGCTGCACAGTGAAGCAGAGTTGCAACGCCAGGCATATAAGGAGCTAAGTTCGGCACAACCGCTTACGGCTGCATCGCACCCTAAAAAGCCCACGTCGGCGGTTACATGGTGATCTCCAGAAGGGGTACGAATGGAAAATCTCGAATCCCCATCTTCTAAGCCACCTTCCTTAGCGGAGATCGCTTACGTTTCTGTTCGGTACGGCAATTTCGCGTTAGGTGGCGGAAGCGCCGGCGTGGCGGTCATGTACCGGGAGATATTCCATAAGCGTCATTGGCTCACCAATGACGAGTTTAATCTTATTTTCATCCTGGCTCGGCTCGCGCCCGGTACAAACCTCTTTGCTTTCGGAACGGGCGTGGGCTGGACATTGCGCGGCATTCTCGGTGCCGTAACCGCATTGTTGGCGGGCTCCATTCCCTGCAGCCTAATAATCTTCGCCGCGACGGCATTGTTCCGTGATTTGCAGCACAACCCTTGGGCGCAACCCGCCATCCACGGCGCTATCGCCGCCGCAGTTTCAATCACCGTCAAAGCCGGTTGGGAGATCGCCCATTCCCAATTACATGGTCGGGCTAAGCCTCGCGTTGTCATCGTCGCGATTACAGCCTTCGTGCTTTACACCTTTTTTAGCGTACCCGCTTTCGATGTTCTATTGCTAGCCGCACTGGCAGGCGCAGCCGCTCCACGGGACGCCGATGAACTTATTTGAACTCTATATTGTGTTCCTGCGCGGGTCCTTGACAGCTTTTTCTGGACTGGCGTCATTGCCAGTAATCCAAGATAGCCTAGTCACTCATAGCCACGTCCTCACTACCGCGCAGTTGAACGAAGCGCTCATGATTACGCGGAGCATGCCAGGACCCGTGGGATTATATTTTGTCAGCGTCGGTTACTTCGTCGCTGGTATTCCGGGCGCGATCACTGGCTGGCTGGCAACGATTACACCTGCATTTCTCATCATTCCAATGACCCACTTTGTTGGACGAAAGATGAAAAACCCGCGTGTACGCTCAGTCTTAGATGCTGTCATAACCGCAAGCGCGGGCCTTCTGGTCGCTTCGGCCATCCCTCTCGCTAAAGATGCGCTCACGAATCCTGTCGATATAATAATCGCATTGGCTAGCTTTGCATTCCTCCTACGGACGAACGTTGACACACTTTGGGTTATTCTTGCTGCGGGCGTTATCTCAACTACTGTCCCCGCCCTCGGCGTTTTGCAGAGTCTCACCTAAGCCCGCGCGATATGTCTTAGTAAAATCATATCTGGGTTCAGGAAGCATTGATTATAGCCCGAAGATGACGACTGCTGCGCCATCAGAATACGACCGTAATTCGCAATTGGGCGTTAGCGGTACAATTCAGCGGTCCGCTGGGCCTGCCTGACAGGCGAGCCGGGTTACCTGGTCGAGGAAGTTCCGAGATGCGCGGAACGCCGCTGATGAGTCTCGTTGACTCTCTGGCATGATGAGAACATTCTAAGAACATTTAGCCGTTCACGAGTGTTCTGGAGTGCATGTCCTCGTCCGTAAACCCGCAGATTTCCGCGCTTCGCGAGCAGATCGCCCGGCTCGAATCGGCCGGCTGGCGCCATCGCGGCGTGCTGCCATTCGGCCTGGAGTCGGTCGATCGGAAGATTCCGGGCGGCGGCTTGGCGCTGGGTGCGCTGCACGAGGTCGCCGGTGGCGGCAACGGCGCGGTGCATGGGGCGGCGGCGGCCCTGTTTGCCGCCGGGATCGCCGCGCGCACATCCGGCCAGGTGTTGTGGTGCGTGACGCGCCGAGATCTGTTTGCCCCGGCGCTGGCCCAGGCCGGCCTGCATCCGGATCGGGTGATCTACGCCGAGGTGGGCGACGAAAAGGCGGTGCTGGCCTGCATGGAGGAGGGCTTGCGACATGGCGACCTCGCGGCCGTCGTCGGCGAACTCGCACGCCTGCCGATGGTCGCCTCGCGCCGCCTTCAGCTCTGTGCCGAAGAGACCGGCACCATCGCGCTTGCGATAAGGCGTTGGCGGCGCATGACGGAGGCGGCGGATTTTGGGCAACCGACGGCGAGCGCCACGCGCTGGCGCGTCACCGCGCTCCCGTCCGCGCCCTTGCCGGTCCCCGGCGTCGGCCGGGCTCGCTGGCTGATCGAGCTGATCCGCGCGCGTGCCGGGGAATGCGCCGATTTCGAGTTGGACGCCTGCGATGACCAGGGCCGTCTCGCTCTACCTGCCGACCTGGCCCACGGACAGGCTCCGGCGGAGCCTCGGCGCGTCGGCGCCACCGCCTGAAACCCCGCTCGTCCTGGTTGGCCGTGAAGGAAGACGGCGGGCGGTGACGGCTGCGAGCCCGGCCGCTCTGGCGCTGGGAGTCCATCCCGGCATGGCCGTCGCCAAGGCGCAGGCCCTCATCGCCGGTCTGGAAGTCCGCGACGCCGATCCTGCCGGGGATGGGGCCGCGCTCGAACGTCTCGCCGTGTGGGCGCTGCGGCGGTATTCGCCTGTCGTCGCCGCCGACCCGCCTGACGGCCTGCATCTCGACATGGCGGGCGCCTCGCATCTGCTGGGCGGCGAAGCGGCATTCATCGCGGACTTGTCGCGGCGCCTGGCCGATAGCGGCGTTGCCGCGCGGATCGCCATCGCGCCAACCTACGGCGCGGCCCACGCTCTCGCGCGGTTCGGCCCAGCGCCAGCCTTGATCGTTCCGCCGCGTGATCTCGAAATCAGCCTTGCGCCCCTGCCGATCGCCGCGCTGAGGCTTGATGCGGCGGCAATCGAGAGTCTGCGCCGGCTGGGCGTCGATACGGTTGGCGAACTGGCGGCGCTGCCGCGCGCGCCGCTGGCCTTGCGCTTCGGCCCTGAAGTCTCGCGCAGGCTCGACCAGGCAATGGGCCGCGCGTCCGAACCCTTCGAGCTGGTCGAAGCGCCCGAACTCATCCGGGTGCGCCGCGCCTTCGCCGAACCGATCGCGGCCCCGGAAACACTGGCGCGTTACACGGCCAAGCTCGCTCTACAGCTTTGCGAGGCGCTGGAGCGGCAGGGCCTGGGGGCGCGGCGGCTCGATCTGCTGTTCCACCGCGTCGATAACCGCATCGAGGCGATCCGCGCCGGCACCGCCAAACCTTTGCGCGACGCCAAACGCATGACCCGCCTGCTCGGCGACAAGATCGAGACCGTGGCGCCGGGCTTCGGAATCGAGCTGATGACGCTGACGGCGACGATCGCCGAACCGCTCCATTATCGCGCCAACGCCTCAAGCCTGATCGAGCCGGCCACGCCGGACTTGTCCGATCTGGTCGACACGCTCGCCAACCGTATGGCGCATGGGACGCTCTATCGCTGCGCCCCGACGCAGAGCGAAGTTCCCGAACGCAATGTGCGAAGGATCGAGCCTCTGGCGGAACCCGCGGGCGTCACCTGGCCCGCCGACTGGCCGCGGCCATCGCGCCTGATCTGCCCGCCTGCGCCAGTCGAGGCGATGGCGCTGTTGCCCGACCATCCGCCAGTCAGCTTCACCTGGGGCGGGATTCGCCATCGGGTGAAGCGGGCCGATGGGCCGGAACGCATCTTCGGCGAATGGTGGGTGCGCGACGGCGAACTGGAGGCGGTGCGCGACTATTTCCAGGTCGAGGACGAAGCCGGCGAACGCTTCTGGCTGTTCCGGCGAGGCGATGGCGAAGACCCAAACACCGGCGATCATCGCTGGTATCTGCACGGGATCTTCGCATGACCCGCTACGCCGAGCTGCAATGCGCGTCGCATTTCTCGTTCCTGCGCGGGGCCAGCAGCGCCGAGGAATTGTTCGCCAGCGCCGCGATGCTCGGGATCGAGGCGCTGGCGATCACCGACCGCAACAGTCTCGCCGGCATTGTCCGCGCCCACGAAGCCGCCAAGGCGACCGGCGTGCGCCTGATCGTCGGATGCCGACTGGTCCTTGCCGACGGAACGGACGTGACCGTCTATCCGACCGACCGCTCGGCCTATGCGCGGCTCTGCCGGATGCTGTCGATCGGCAAGGGCCGGGCCGGAAAGGGCAAGTGCGAACTGCATTGGGGCGATCTCGCTGAATGGGGCGAAGGGCTGATCGCCACGCTCGCGCCCGATGCGGCCGACGACATCACCGCGCTGCGCCTGCGGCGGCTCGCCGATGGATTTCCCAGCCGGGCCTATATGGCGCTGACCCTGCGGCGGCGGCCGCGCGATTTCCTGCGCCTGCATGAACTGGTCAACATGGCGGCGCAGGCGGGCGTGCCGACCGTCGCCACCAATGACGTTCTTTTCCATGCACCCGAGCGCAGGATGCTTCAGGACGTGATGACCTGCATCCGGGAAGGCGTCACCATCGACGATGCCGGCTTCGCCAAGAACCGCCATGCCGACCGCTATCTCAAACCTCCCGACGAGATGGCGCGGCTGTTCCGCCTCTGGCCCGAGGCGGTGGCGCGCTCCGCCGACCTGGCCGAGCGTTGCCGCTTCCGCCTCGATGAGCTGGCCTACCAATATCCGCATGAAGTGGTCGACGACGGGCTGACCGCGCAGGCGACGCTCGAAAAACGCACATGGGAAGGCGCATCGGCGCGCTATCCCGAAGGCGTTCCCGACGAAGTGGCCGCCACGCTGCGCCACGAGCTGGGGCTGATCGAAAGCCTGGACTACGCGCCCTATTTTCTGACGGTCGACGCCATCGTGCGGTTCGCCCGCTCGCAGGACATCCTCTGTCAGGGACGCGGCTCGGCCGCAAACTCGGCGGTCTGCTACGTGCTCGGCGTTACCTCGATCGACCCGAGCCGGAATAGCCTGCTGTTCGAGCGTTTCGTCAGCCAGGAGCGGCGCGAGCCCCCGGACATCGACGTCGATTTCGAGCACCAGCGCCGGGAAGAAGTGATCCAATGGGTCTATGAAACCTACGGCCGGCACCGCGCCGCGTTGTGTTCGACCGTCATCCGCTATCGCGCCAAGGGCGCGCTGCGCGATGTCGGCAAGGCGATGGGGCTGCCCGAAGATGTGATCGGCCTCTTGTCCTCGCAGATATGGGGCTGGTCGACGGAAGGCGCGGAGCCGAAGCACGCCGAGGAACTGAACCTCAATCTCGACGACCGCCGGCTACGCCTCACGCTTGATCTCGCCCGCCAGCTCATCGGCACACCGCGTCATCTCTCGCAGCATCCGGGCGGCTTCGTGCTGACCGAGGATCGCCTGGACGAACTTGTCCCGATCGAGCCGGCAGCGATGGAAGATCGCCAGGTCATCGAGTGGGACAAGGATGATGTCGATGCCCTGGCGATGATGAAGGTCGATGTGCTGGCGCTGGGGATGCTGTCCTGTATGCGCCGCGGCTTCGACCTGCTGCGCGAGCATAAGGGCGTGGATCTCGATCTCGCGTCGGTCCCAGCAGAAGACCCCCGCACCTACGCGATGATCCGCAAGGCGGACACGTTGGGGACGTTCCAGATCGAGAGCCGGGCGCAGATGGCGATGCTCCCGCGCATGAAACCGCGCACCTATTACGATCTCGTCATCCAGGTGGCGATTGTCCGACCGGGGCCGATCCAAGGGGACATGGTGCATCCCTATCTGCGTCGCCGCGAAGGGCTGGAGCAGGTCGATTACCCGACCCCCGAACTGGAGCGCGTGTTGGGCAAGACGCTCGGCGTGCCGCTATTTCAGGAGCAGGCGATGCAGGTTGCGATGGTCTGCGCCGGCTTTTCGGCGAGCGAGGCCGACCAGCTCCGCCGCGCAATGGCAACGTTCAAACATACCGGCGGCGTGGTCAATTTCCGCGAGCGGCTGATGGGCGGCATGATCGAACGCGGCTATACCGAGGAGTTCGCCGACAGGACGGTGAGCCAACTCGAAGGCTTCGGCTCCTACGGCTTTCCAGAGTCGCACGCCGCCAGCTTCGCGCTGATCGCCTACGCCTCAAGCTGGCTCAAATGCTGGCACCCCGAGATATTCTGCGCCGCGCTGCTGAACAGTCAGCCGATGGGCTTCTACGCGCCGGCGCAGATCGTCCGCGATGCCCGCGAGCATGGCGTCGAGGTCCGGCCGGTTTGCGTCAACGCCTCGCGCTGGGACTGCACGTTGGAGCCGGCGGACGATCGGCTCGCCGTCCGGCTCGGGTTCAACCGCGTGTCGGGGCTCGCCAACGACCAGGCCGCCGCGATCGTCGCAGCACGGGCCGAGCGCCCCTTCGCTGATGTCGACGATGTATGGCGACGTGCTGGAGTGCCTGCGGCCGCGTTGGTGCGGCTCGCCGAAGCCGATGCCTTCCAGCCCGCCTTCGGCCTGGCGCGGCGCGAGGCGCTCTGGGCGATCAAGGCCTTGCGCGACGAGCCGCTTCCGCTGTTCGCGGCGGCGGCTCGTGACGACGGCAGGCCCGCACCGGAAATCGCCGAGGAAGCCGTGCGGCTGAAGGCCATGACGGCGGGCCGCGAAGTGGCCGAGGACTATCGCCATACCGGCCTGACCCTGCGCCGCCATCCGGTCGCCTTCCTGCGCGATGAGTTGGAGCGCGACCGCTTCGTTACCTGCGCCGCCGCCAATGGCTTGCGTGACGGCCGCTCCGTTCGCACCGCCGGCCTGGTGCTGGTCCGCCAGCGGCCGGGGAGCGCGAAGAACGTCACCTTCATCACCATCGAGGATGAAAGCGGCATCGCCAATCTCGTCGTCTGGCCGGACCTCTACGAGAAGCAACGCCGCATCGTGCTGACCGCCTCATTGCTCGGCATCCAGGGCCGGGTCCAGCGTGAGGGCGATGTCATTCACCTGATCTGCGCGCGGCTATTCGATCTGACGCCGCTATTGTCGAGCCTCGGCGAACGCGAGTTTCCGAAACCGGATGATCGCGGCGACGGCGCACGGTTCGGCATCACCGATGACCCGCGCGAGCGCCGACCATTGATGGTCAGCGCAGGCGAAGCAGAACGGCATGAAAGCGGACTCAAGCTGAAGTCCAGGAACTTCCATTGATCCCGCAGCGGACGTGGAGAGACGACCGGATACCCGCTCAACCCTCCGCGTGTGCGTTATGCCGCAAGACGTTCCACCTCCTCGCCCTGTGACTCCGCAACGGGCCGAGGTGTCAGGAAACGAACCAGTGCGGCCTTCCTGGAGCTGCGATCGAGCGCGTAATGCGTGTGTGATAGCTGCGCTCCGCTGAGCAGCGCGTCGATATATCCTGAGACCGTATCGGCCGCCATGACGAGCGCCGCATCGAGCGTATGGACATACCTGCTTGTAATCGACCCCGACGCATGGCCGAGCAGCGCCGCGATGGTGATCTCGGTGAAGCCCAGATCATTCGCCATGCTGGCGAAGCTGTGACGCAGCACATGGGCGGTAAGGTCCGCCAGTTCCGATCCCTCGAAGATCTTCGCCCAATGCCGGGGAAAGCTGCCGAACGGCTTGTCGCCGTTTCGCGTGCCGGGAAACACATAGGGGCTGTCGCCGCCCATATCCCGTTCGTCGAAATACTCCAGCACAGGCAAACCCATCGGCCGGACGGATTGGCCCTCCTTCGTATCCTCGAACCTGAAGCAGCTTCCCGCAGTATCGAGTTCGTCCTTGCGCAGCTTGATGATCTCGCTGCGACGGCAACCCGACATGGCGATCTGTCGGATCATCTCAACCGTGCGAGTGTAGCGTTCGTCTTCGGCAGCCTTGGTGAGGATGAGACCGAGCGTGCGATACTCGTCCTCGTTCAAGCGGCGCGAGCGCACGGCATCCTTCGGCTTGCGGACGCCATGCGCCGGGTTCACGTCAATTATGCCCAGCTCGTCCCGCGCATAGGTGAAGATGCCGCCCAGGAGGCCAACAGTGCGGCTGGCGACGCCGATGCCGCCGCGAACGATCGACTTGCCACGCAGCTTCTCTGTCTTGTGAACCCCGCGCGTCTTGCCCGCCATGATGTCCTTCATCATGGCCGTCACGTCCGCCTTGGTGACGTGCGTGACGCGCTTCTTGCCCAGAAGCGGGATGATGTGGCGGTTGATCCGGCCAAGGTCGGTGATCTTGGTGCTGGCCTTCTTCGGCCGACCGCCCTTCCCGAGGATGCGGCCGGCTTCGAGTTCCGCGATATAAAGCTCGCAAAGCTCCTTCACCGAAATCGCCTTGCGCGCGCTATTTCGATTTTCGAGCGGATCGTTGCCCTTTGAGACTTCGGCCAGGGCTTGAATTGCCAACGTGCGCGCCTGCTCGGCGGTGATCTGGCCGTGCCGGCCCAGCTTCATCCGGCGTCGCACATTGTTGGCGTTTCGGTAATCGACGAAGTAGGTCCGGGTGCCGGACGGTAGGACGAAAATGCCGAAGCCCTTCAGTTCGCCGCACCAGACGGTATATTGCTTGTCGCGTGGCTCGGACTTGTCCACGACGGTTTTCGTAAGTTTCGACATAAGCACCTCGCTAGCGCGGGTTCAAAAAACTCACCAAAAACTCACCACTGAATCGAAAACTGTGGGTGTCATTGGCGTAGCGCAGAGAACCCTGAAAGTCAAGAAACTACTGTTAAAACAGTATGTTAGCGTGCTCTAGCGTTGGGTTGGTAAGACCTTCGTAGTGGTGTAGTTCTAGCTCCGAAGGCAGAGGTCACAGGTTCGAATCCTGTCGGGTGCGCCAGTTTTTCTTAGTGAGCGAAGCGAACTTAGAAAAACTGAGCGCCACGGAGCGGCAGCCAAAGGCTGACGCGAGTGGGCGCCAGGCCGCTTCGCCTGAGCGAAGCGAACTTAGAAAAACTGAGCGCCACGGAGCGGCAGCCAAAGGCTGACGCGAGTGGGCGCCAGGCCGTTTCGCCTGAGCGAAGCGAACTTGGAAAAACTGAGCGCCACGGAGCGGCAGCCAAAGGCTGACGCGAGTGGGCGCCGGGCCGCACACCTCGCATTTGCAGAATCGGAATCAGGCCGCTCTGTTCACTTGGCCGCGATCCGAGAGCGATTACTTCGGGTCGGTACGAAAAATCGTCATGTCGCCTGGAAAAATCACCGCTCCTGCCGGCCGGGATCGCGGAAATTGAACAAGGTCAAAAGCAGCACGGCGGCGGCGTCACGCTCGGGCCCCGCCTCGCGCGGCAGCCAGAACACGGGCCGCAGGCCATTGGTTTGCAGGCCGGCAACCGGCGTGCCGTCCGGGCGCGTGACCACATAGCTGTGAGCGCCGCCGCCGCCGAAGGGCAGACCCGAGATATAACGTGTCTGGGCGCGTAAGGTGATGGGCCCGTATCGCAACTCACCGGCGCGCTGCGGCTGGGTGAGTTCGGCGAAGAAGCCGCCCCTGGATTGGGCCAGGTCGAACTCGGCGCCCGCGGGCGCCCCGCCACCGTACGTGCAAACATACGTCAGGCTATCGCGCTGGAAGGTAATCCAGTCGAGCCCGATGCGGCCCTGCCCACCCTGGCATTCGCCGGTCACAGGCGCCATGCCCGGCCGCTGCACCTGAAGACTGGTACTGGCCTTGTCGCTGGAGAAAATGCTTCCCAGGCTGACGCTTTGCCCGGACGATTTGGCCCAGCCGCTATATTCGCCGACACCGAAGCCGGGCTGGAACAGGCTGGGCCCTTTGCGCCCCTCCAGCAAAACCCGCTCCGCCCGGTCCTGAAGCTGGCTTTCCAAACTCGGTTCGGCTCCCGCCGCCGGCATGATCGTCACGCCGCAGCCGGCAAGTGCGACGGCGGCCATAAACCCGAATTGTCTGATTTTCATGTCTGCCTCTATTTTTGCATGTTGTCAGAATTTCCAGGAGACGCCGCCGCGGATGGCATGATCCTGGGCGGCGGCGGAGAGTGCGCCATCATAGC
>Ga0164242_10000852_pt1 | contig 36310 bp, 30 predicted proteins | sample OricomgcompostMG_FD_108783 | JGI IMG/M metagenome (GOLD analysis project Ga0164242, IMG submission 108783) | Miracle-Growth compost microbial communities from Emeryville, California, USA - Original compost - Miracle growth compost (MG) ... | reverse complement strand
TTAAATAAAGGAAGAAGGTACCTGAAAAATAGATAAAAAAGGCAATTACTGTCCAAAAATTAAAAGTAGAATAAATTAAAAGATTATTTGCTCCTTTAATTTGTGAGAACAAATAGTAGATGCATAACATCAGGACAATTATAGATTCAATACCGATTGCAATAGAATCAAATTCAGAGGATTTGCTAAAAAATGCATAATCAATTATCGCGAAGAGCAAAAATCCACTCCAAATAATAACTACAGATTTTTTAATAAACCCTTTCGGAAGTATTAAATAAATAAAATAACAGAAAAAACTGAATTCTACAATTGTGAATACAGGGAATAATAAAACAGCTGTAGGTGAACGAATACTTTGGAGGTAAAAGCTCATTCCTTCATTTACAATACAATAAAGTATATAAAATAAAATTACCCTTAGTGGTTTTACTTTACTATCTCTTTTGAATAGCAAGAAAAACACTAAGGGTAGTGTTGTAAAGATAAGATGTGTATAGAGTAATGTTTTTAAAATAGCAGTTAAAATTTACTTCAAATATAACTACTTATTTTATATTTTATTGTATACAATCAAAAAAAATTTAGGTAGTTGGCGTCTTAGTACCACCTGGATTAGTCCAAAGAGTCCAATCGATAATTACCCTATCAGCAACAATACCGTCATATTTTTCGATATCACCTGTGTTAGTTACTAAAGAATAAGAAAGAATATCTTTCCCATCTGCATCAACACCAGTGTATACTAAATGCTCTTCATTGTTTTCTGATAAGCATTTGCGAAAGTTAATTCCAACACAACCTGGCTGATTTAAAATCTGATCAAGAATGTTACGTCCAATGTAATAACCTGGAGTAGCATCAGGATTCGCTTCTCTGAAGTTTTGTACTAATTGTGTGCCTTCAGTTAATCCAATATCTTCGCCTACTTCGGCAAGACTCTTGGTTTCGAGTGCATTTTTTGTCATAATGTAATTTTTTTTTGTTTTTAATGCGGTTTATTCGAGTAATCAGACAGCTAACTTCTTTAAAATATAATTTGTGTACAACTGCTTATTTTTTAATTCAATTGATGTATTTTCGCTAAAACATAGTACTGTAAAGGGCTTCAGCCGAAAAAACACGTAAATCAACGAGTAAAAATCAGGTAATTGTACGACGTAAATATAGTAAATTTACTATCGAAAAAATGAACTTTTTACTAACGTATTCTTACTATATTTGAAAATTGAAAAATGGATTTCGGTTTTTCTGTGGTTAATGAAAGAGATAAAAATTTACAGAAGAACCAGCTTTTTTTTAAATTTGATACTGAAATAAATATAAAAACGTAAACTGCTAAGATAATTTACGAATGACATGACGTATTTTTTGCAACGTAGCTTTTCTTTAAAATTCATTTATTTATCGTAAAAAAAATGTGGATAAAGTAATATCTTCTAAAAATATTCGTTATAGTTCCTATATTTACACATCCCTAAGATTATGTCACTAACTACCATTATTAAAATTGCGATTGCTGATGACCATAAGATTTTCCGCGATGGAATAAAAATGGCGCTTACTCCTAAAGAAGATCTTAAAATGATTTGGGAAGCTGAAGACGGTAAAGATCTTATGCATAAAATGACGATTAAAAAACCGGACTTGTTACTAATGGACATAAGAATGCCTGAAATTGATGGTATTAATGCTATTGAAATGCTTCGCAAAGAATATGAAGATTTAAAAATTATTGTACTGTCCATGTACGACGATCAGCAAATGATCAGTAAAATGATGGAAATGGGTGCCAATGCTTATTTGACCAAAACCACAGATCCGGATGAAATATATGAAGCCATTTTAACCTGCATGAATGAAGAATTTTATTTTAACCAGTTGGTTAATAAAGCTGTGATGGGAAAATTAATGCAGAAAAAAAATGTCAGAAGGCATTATGGCAACCAGGTTCCTGTAACTTTTAATGAAAAAGAATTAAAGATTCTGCAATTATTAGGTGAGGATAAAACAACTGATGAGATTTCGAAAATTATTTTTTTAAGTCCCAGAACTATAGAAACCATCCGGCAAAACATGAAAAATAAAGTAGGCGCCAAAACGATTGGTGGCCTCATCATGTACGGAATGAGAAATAAAATGATTGAGTAAATTTCCTCATTATTTTTTATTCAATAAATAATAGTCGGTCATTACCTGGTAAACTTTATCTTTTAGTATTTCATAATTCTCCTCTTTGGTAACACGAATTTCAGGTAGAAAATGAAGTTCCATTTTAGCAGGCCAGAAATAAAAACCTTTGGTTGGAGGAAGCGCTTTTTTTGAATTAAAAATGAGTGCGGGAATAATTGCAGTATCTGTTTCAACCGCTAGCCGAAAAGCTCCGTCATGAAAACTTTTTAAAGGCAGCTCTGTTTTATTTCGGGTACCTTCAGGATAAATGCACATATGCATCCCCTGCATTAAAACCTGTTTCATTTTTCTGAAACTATTCTGGCGGCTTTTTTTATCATTTCTGTCAACGAGGATCGAACCTCTTTTATAAACCATTCCAAATATCGGGATCTTAGCCATTTCAGCTTTGGCGATTGTTTTGTTTGCCCCAGGAATAAAAGGTGTAACAACCGGAATATCCATAAACGAATTATGATTACAACATACAATATATCTATTGCCCGGAATAAAATATTTTGTTCCACGAACTTTTAAATTACATCCGGTTAAAAATAAAAACAGGCGAATCCACACAACAGATATCTTTCTGAAAAATTCTGTCTTTGTTGGTTCTTTCAAAAAACCTGTTAGCCATACCAGTAATGCAACTATTAGTATTGTTGTTCCAAAAACAATTAGTGCCCATACTGCAAAAACCTTACTTAAAATGTTTTTCATCTTTTATTGTTTCTGATGAAATTAAATTTTCCAATCCACAGGAGCTTTCTTTTGCTTCATCAATAATTCATTGGTTTTCGAAAAATGCTTACAACCAAAGAAACCGTTAGCCGCACTGAACGGAGAAGGATGGGCTGCTTTTAAAATAAAATGCTTTGACTGATCTATCAGCGATTGTTTTTCCTGAGCAAATTTGCCCCATAATAAAAAAATAATTCCTTCTTTTTCATCCGAAATTTTCCTGATCACAGAATCTGTGAATTGAAGCCATCCGATTTGCGCATGGCTGCCCGGTTCATTTTGCCTAACCGTTAATGATGCATTTAATAATAGAACACCTTGTTTTGCCCATTTATCAAGATTACCACTTTCTGAAATTTCAATTCCCAAATCATTTTTTAATTCCTTAAAAATATTTAAAAGGGATGGAGGTTTTTGAATACCCTCAGGAACTGAAAAACTTAAACCCTGCGCCTGTCCTTTATTATGATAAGGATCCTGCCCGATTATGACAACTTTTAAATTTGAAAATGGAGTTTTTTCGAAAGAATTAAAAATTAGGGAACCGGCCGGATAAATAATTCTTCCAGCTGCTTTTTCGGCTTTTAAAAAACTAACAATATGCTGGAAATACGGTTTATCAAATTCTTTTTTCAGAACTTGCTTCCAACTTTCTTCAATTTGAATTTCCATCAGTGAAACAGAAAGGGTTTACAGTTTACTAATTCCAAAAAATAATCTAAATAACTTATCCGGTAAACCGCTAAAACCCTTGCAGGATAAGACTTTTGTAGTGACCCCGACACGATTCGAACGTGTGACCCACAGCTTAGAAGGCTGTTGCTCTATCCACTGAGCTACGGGGCCGTAAAACTATACAAAGTGATAAATGAAAACATTATTTATCTCATTTACTTTCTCAGTTAAAAAAAGTTGCGCAAATATAAATCAAATGATTTGTGGTGACAAAAACAAAACACATCATTTAATTATTCATGTTGGAATATTATTTGTTTGTACTTTTGACAGCGTATTATTATTTATAATACAAAAAAACGATTTTATTCACTAAAAATGTAAGTATGAAATTAAAATTAGCTATCTTAACTTTTATAATAACAGTAAGTAGCAGTTTGATGGCCCAGACACCTTTCTCTCCTGTCAAACAAGATGCATTTGGCTTCAATTTCGGATTTGTTGATTTTACTTCTCCTGCTGCCTTAGATACGACTTCGCTTAGTTCACTTTTTAAACATGGAGACATAGCTCACTTTAGCAAAATGAGTCCTTCGCTTTCCGTTTCTTACTGGAAAGGACTTAATAAATACCTTGATTTTTCCGGTAGAGTTAGTGGTGTTTTTTATGAATATTTACCCAAAACCGACAATACCGGAAATGGTGTTGGTTTAGAGGCAGAAGGTACATTAAACTTACGTCCTGTCACAGACAATCATTTTTTCTCTCCATTTCTTACAGCAGGACTTGGTGCCGGGTATTATACCAAGTGGGGCGGTTACGTTCCTCTTGGTATTGGCTTTCAATTTAATATCCAAAGCAAGGTTTACTTTATGTTGCAATCCCAATACAGAGCTACTTTGTCAAGCAAGGTAATTCCTAACAATCTTTATCATTCAATTGGAGTGATTGCAAATGTTGGTAAAGAAAGAACAGTAACTGCTGAACCAGTAGAAATTCCTGTTCCGGTTGTTATCGATCGTGACAATGACGGAGTCGTTGACAGTCTTGACAGATGTCCTGATTCTGCGGGACTAGCCTCCTTAAAAGGCTGTCCTGATAATGATGGCGATGGAATTCCAAACATTGACGATAAATGTCCAAATGTGGCTGGCCTTTCAAAATACCAGGGCTGTCCGATTCCTGATACAGATGGTGATGGAATAAATGATGAAGAAGATAAATGTCCAACAGTTGCAGGTGTTGCGCGCTACCAGGGATGTCCTGTTCCGGACACAGATAAAGATGGTGTTAATGATGAAGAAGACAAATGTCCAAATGAAGCAGGCCCTGCATCTAATTTTGGCTGTCCCGTAATTGATACTGTTGTGGTACAAAAGGTAAATAAAGCAGCTCACAACATCTTCTTCAAAACAGGAAGTGCAAAATTGCTTGCAAAATCATATACTTCTTTAAAAGAAGTGGCTAAAATATTAAAAGCCAATCCATCTTACAATATAGATGTGAATGGATATACAGACAATGTAGGCACAGATGAAAACAATCAAAAACTGTCTGAAAGCCGCGCTAATTCTGTTAAACAATATTTAATTGGAAATGGAATAGATGCCGATAGAATTACTGCAACCGGTTATGGTGAAACGAAACCAGTTGCCGATAATACCACTGCGGCAGGACGTGCAAAAAACAGAAGAGTTGAAATGAATCTGCGTAATTACTAATTTCGTTTTTCAAGAATTTTTTTTAAAAAGCCATGCAAACCGCATGGCTTTTTTACTTGCTTTTTTGAAATTAAAGGAACAAAAAATGATGACTTTTATATTCATCATTTTTTGAAAGAGAGACAATTTTTTCCTCCTTAAACTATATATTTCGTTATATTTATCCTCTAAAACTTTTTTTATGAAAACAAAAAACTTTTTACTGGCAGGATTTTTATTTTTCGCCTTTCAAACTTTTGGACAAAATAATTTTTCCTATTCACCAGAAAAGCCAAAAGCCGGAGATGTTATTACTATAAATTATATTCCTTCCGGAAGTCTCAGCAATTCTACTTCCCCACTAAAAGCAATTGTTTATTTGACAGGAAGTAAGCAGGAAGCAAATGATCTTATTTTGAAAAAAACGGGCGATAAATATACCGGGATTGTAAAAACAGACACATCAGACAATTTTGTTTTTTTTAGTTTTTCTGCTAATAAAAGTTTTGATAATAATAGTAACGATGGGTATTGGATTCAACTTTATGATGGGGATAATTTAAAGAAAGGTGCTAATTTAAGTCTCTCCCAATTTTATCAATACTATGGGCAAAATACAGGAATGGAACCTGATAATGATAAAGCCTTAAAGTATATGGAAGAAGAATTTGCTTCAGATTCTGCGGCTAAAAATAAAAATCTTATTTCTTATGTGAGATTGTATTCTTTAATAAATAAAGATGAAGCGCCAAAAATGGTTCAAAAAGAAATTGAGTCACAGATTAAATCAGGATTAAAAGATGAGGCTGATTATATGAGATTACAAAGTCTTTATTCAATTGCCAAGCTGCCGGAACAAGCAAAACTGATCAATGAAGTTGCAATAGAAAAATTTCCAAACGGTAAACTTGCGAAAGGCAATTATATTAGAAAATTTGATGCTGAAAAAGACCTGGTGAAAAAAGAGAAAATGCTCGATGAGATAGCCGAAAAAATTAAAAATGATTCCAGCTGGAAATACCTGGAAGGATCATTGCCTTTCTTTAAAAGCAGCATCGTTAATGCTTTTGAGCAAATGAAGGATTACGATGGAATGAAAGATGCGATTAAAAAATATGATATAACCGGAATGCAACTTGCCGGAATTTATAACAATTCAGCATGGGAAATTCAGCAAACTGATAAAGATTTAGATATTGCAGAAAAGATGGCTGAAACTGCCGTTGACATCGCAAAAAAAGAATGGAAAAATCCTTCTGAAAAAAAACCCGATTATCTTCCTGCATCACAATGGGAAAAATCACGCGCTAATTCCTACGGCTTATATGCCGACACCTATGCAATGGTTAATTATAAACTGGGAAATTATAAAAAGGCCTTTCCTTATACAGAAGATGCAGCAATAAAAATTTCCAAAGGAAATAGTGCAGATGAAAACAATACCTACGCTTTAGTTGCTGAAAAAGTTTTGTCTCCAAAAAAATATGTACCCCAATTGGAACAATTTGTAAAAGATGGAAAATCAACTTCGTCAATAAAAGAAGTTTTAAAACGGGCTTATGTAAAAAAACATAATTCGGATAATGGCTATGACGATTACATTACCGCTCTTGAAAAAGACAGTTATTTGAAAATGATGGCTGATTTAAAAAAGGAAATGTTGAGTGAAACCGCTCCTGCTTTCACTTTAGTGGATTTGAAAGGCAATAAGGTGAACATACAGGATTTAAAAAATAAAGTGGTGATCGTTGATTTTTGGGCCACCTGGTGCGGTCCATGTAAAGCCTCTTTTCCCGGAATGCAAAAGATTGTTACAAAATTTAAAGATGATCCTGATGTGAAATTTGTCTTCGTGGATACATGGGAAACCAAAGATAAAAAAGAAAAAAATGCAGCTGATTTTATTGCTGCAAACAAATATGATTTTCACGTGTTAATGGACAACGACAGTAAAGTAGTTGAGCAGTTTAAAGTAGCAGGAATTCCAACAAAATTTGTGATCGATAAAAACGGGATCATTCGATTTAAAGCTGTTGGTTTGGATGGAAGTGATGATAAATTAGTGACTGAACTTTCTTCAATGATTGACATGGCCAAAACAATGTAATCTTTTAGTTTTTTGAATAAAATACTGACCGTCTCTTTTTAGGGCGGTTTTTTTGTGTCATGATGACAGAAAAAATTTGATGGCATTTGTTTTGTAAAAAACTGATAAAAAAAATTATGCAAAAAGGAAATATAAGAGTACAAACGGAAAATATTTTTCCAATCATTAAGAAGTTTCTTTACAGCGATCATGAAATATTTATCCGCGAGCTGGTAAGTAACGCAGTGGATGCCACACAAAAATTAAAAACTTTATCCTCTCTCGGTGAAGTAAAAGGTGACATCGGCAACACCGATATCCATGTGAAAATTGATAAGGATAAAAAGACGCTAACCATCTCTGACAAAGGCGTTGGAATGACAGAAGAGGAAGTTGATAAATATATTAACCAGGTTGCTTTTAGTGGTGCAGAAGAATTTTTAGAAAAATATAAAGGAAAGAATGAAGCGAATATCATTGGGCATTTCGGGCTTGGTTTTTATTCAGCTTTCATGGTAAGTGATAAGGTTGAAATTATTTCAAAAAGCTATAAAGAAGGGGCAAAACCTGTAAGGTGGGAATGCGATGGAAGTCCTGAATATACTTTAGAAGAAACCAAAAAGAAAAGCCGTGGAACTGATGTCATTCTCTATATAAATGAAGAAAGCAAAGAGTTTCTGGAGCCTGACAGAATCCGACACATGCTGGAAAAGTTCTGCCGCTTTTTACCGGTTCCGATTTTCTTTGAAGACAAACAAATTAATAATCCAACTCCAGCCTGGACCAAAAAACCATCAGAGTTAACTACCCAGGACTACCAGGATTTTTATAAAGAATTATATCCGTTCGGTGAGCCGCCATTATTCTGGATCCATCTGAATGTTGATTATCCATTTAACCTTACCGGAATTCTTTATTTCCCTAAGGTCAAAAAGAGCTATGAGATTCAGAAAGATAAAATACAATTATACAGCAACCAGGTATTTGTAACTGATGAAGTAAAAGATATTGTGCCGGAATTTTTGATGTTGCTTCATGGTGTCATTGACAGTCCGGATATTCCTCTAAATGTAAGCAGGAGCTATTTACAGGGCGATCCAAACGTAAAAAAGATTGGCTCTTACATCACAAGAAAAGTGGCAGATAAATTAGAAGAACTTTTTAAAGAAGACAGGAAATCTTTTGAAGAAAAATGGGAAAGCCTTGGGCTTTTTGTGAAATATGGAATGATCACCGATGATAAATTTTTGGAGAAAGCCAATAAATTTAACCTGTATGAAGATGCGAACGGAGACAAATTTTATACTATTGAAGAATATCGTACAGCAACAGAAAGTTTACAGAAAAATAAAGAAGGTAAACTGGTCATGCTGTATACTACCGATCCCGTACAACAAAATGCTTTTATAAAGTCTGCACAGCAAAAAGAATATAAAGTTGTAAAGCTTGAAACCATTGTAGATGCCGCATTTATCAACAATATGGAAATGAAATGGCAGGATGTTCAATTTGTAAGAGTGGATGCAGATATAACTGAAAATCTTATTGATAAAAATGAGCATAATGAAAGTGTATTAAGCAAAGACGAACAGGAGAAACTCAAAGAATTATTTAAGTTTGAAAATCCGGAATTGCATACAACTGTTGAAATAAAAGGTTTAGCTCCTGAATCTGCACCGGTCATTGCAACACGTCCGGAATTCATGAGAAGGATGAAAGACATGGCAATGAATGGCGGTGGCGGAATGGGAAGTTTTTACGGAAACATGCCTGAAGAAGTAACGTTGACAGTTAACGGAAATCATCCGATCTATCAAAAGATATTAAAAGAATCGGAAGTTGATGACCAGGGAAAATTGGTAAAAAACCTTGCAGACCTTGCTTTGCTTTCCCAGGGATTGCTGAAGGGTAATGAACTCACCTCCTTTATTTCACGAAGTGTTGAAATGATGGAAGGAAAACCGAAAAGTAAGATTATCACAATTTAATTTTCTTCAATAATTAAAAAAACCATCTTCAGTAACGGAGATGGTTTTTTTATTACAAGCTAAAGTTAAGAAGCTAAATTACTTTTTAGATTTTTCATATCTTCCTTCTAACACAGTTTCATCAATTGTATGTCCATGAATTTGTTCCAACACTTTTTTTCTATCAGGTGTTGGATTGGTGTCGAGCATTTTATCAACTGCATATAATTTGAAAACATACGTATGTTCATTTTCAGGTGGACAAGGACCTTCATAACCTAAAGTATTTCCATTACATAATCCTTGTCGGGCTCCTTTTGCAATTGAATTTTCTTCAAAACCTTTTGCGTCCGGTGGAATATTAAAAACCATCCAATGAACCCATGGCTTTGCTTCTGCATCCGGATCTTCGATCATCAATACCAGGCTTTTAGCTTCCTTTGGAACATCAATAAATTGTAATGGGGGACTAATATTTGGTCCCTCACAAGTAAACTTTACAGGAATCATTCCGCCATCTTTAAAAGCGTCACTTTTAATTTGCATACCTTAATTTTTTAAAATGAAAAAACAATAAAAGATTAAAAATTATGCCAGCATATAAAAATTAAAATCCTAAACAGTTTCTTGGATTCTGAAACAAACATTCGGGAAGCTTAGATTTTCAAATGTATCAATAACCAGGTCGGCTTCATGTAATGATTCAGTCGTTTGATGAGAAGCCAGGGCAACACATTTCATTCCGGCATTGTGTGCTGCTTTCACTCCATTCGCAGCGTCTTCAAACACGATACAATCCCCTGGAAAAACATTCAGACTTTCGGCCGCCTTTAAAAAAATATCCGGGGACGGCTTTCCCATTTTTACATCTCCTCCTGTTACCACCGTATCAAAATAAATCAACAGGTTCAGTTTCTCCATCACCATTTCCATTTTCGCTCTTCTTGAACTGGTTGCAAGTGCAACAGGAATATTTAACCGCTTTATTTGCATTAAAAAAACATCTGCAAAAGGAACAGGATAAATTCCATTTTCAGAGATGATTTCATGAAAAAAAACAAGCTTTTGACTTAATGCAAACTGAAGTTCTTCATCGTTATTTACAGGTAGAAAATCTCTAACCACTTGCGAACTTTTAATTCCGAGCAATGGAACGTACTCATCGAAACTCAAGTGTTTGTTATAATGGGCAAATAATTTTTGCCAGGCTAAAAAATCAGCTTTTGTACTATCCACAAGGGTTCCATCCATATCAAAGATTACAGCCTTGCAAAAAAAATTGCTACCGGGTTCTATTTTCTCATTCATTTTAAATTTGTCTTTTAATAAAAAATAAGCTTCCAAACGAAATTATTTTTCACACGTTTGGGTTTCAATTTCGTGTAATTTGTTCTACAATACTTCAAATAAAAAAGTCACTTTTTTAATGAGCAGACTTTTGATAAGTTGATTTCAAAATAAAAAGCACAACAAGTTAAAAGGCACGCATTTTGGAATTTCACTATTCCTTGCTTTTTCATCTTAAATAACAACTTTTCATTTTGAAAGTATTGAAAAATATTAAAAAGATAGCCATATTGCGTGCCAATGCTTTAGGCGATTTTTTGGTTACGCTTCCGGCCATTGACGCTATACGCACAAAATATCCTGATGCTGAAATAGTTTTATTAGGAAAACCGTGGCAAAAAAGTTTTTTGGTTAAGGGCCGAACCCCAATTGACAGGGTTATTGTTGTGCCGGTGATGAAAGGAATTCGGTACGAAAGCAATGAATATGAAAATACCGTAGAGCAGGAAAGATTCTTCAAAGAAATCCAGGCAGAAGATTTTGACATTGCAATTCATTTCCAGGGCAATGGAGTTGCAGCAAATCCATTTATTAATCGGCTGAAAGCGGGGTTGACAGTAGGTTTGACCAGCGAGTATTCAGAACCAATAGACCTTTCAATTCCATTTTATTATTATCAAAGTGAAGTGATGCGATACCTGGAAGTTGCTTCACTAATTGATGCAAAAATTGAAAGTGTTGAGCCTCAAATTAATGTTTTGAAGCAGGACCAGGAAGAAATAAAAGGGCTGCTTGATTATTTAGATGGGAAACCTTTCGCCGTTTTGAATCCTTTTGCTGTAGATATCAGGAGAACGTGGCCAATAGAAAATTATGCGCCGCTCGCCGATCATTTGAAAGAAAAAAATATCGAAATAGTTTTTACAGGATCTGCAGATGATAGTGAAGGAGTTGAAAAAATTATTTCAGAAATGAAATACAAAGTGGTTAACGCTTGTGGAACTGTAAGCCTTGGCGGGTTGGCAGCAATCCTGCAAAAAGCAATATTAACTATTGGCGCAGATACTGGTCCTTTGCATCTCGCAAGAGCAGTAAACACACCGACTGTAGGAATTTATTGGGCGCCGAATCTGATCAATTGGGGACCCTTAACCAGGAACATTCACAGCCCTGTAGTTTCATGGGATTTGACTTGTCCGTTTTGCGGAAAGACTCCCAATGATCCATATCCTTTCGAACCTCAAAATGAATGCAGGCATGAAATTTCATTCGTAAGGGATATCAAAGTTGAAGCAGTATTAAAGGCAGCAGAAGAGTTACTTTTTAAAAACAATAGGAACGAAAATTCTCATAGTATTTATTCAAATGCTTCTTCTATAAATATTTAAAATCCTTTCTTCAAAGAAAATGTATGGAAAATAGAAATCAAAAACTAAAAGTCTTAACATGGCATATTCATGGAAGTTATCTTTATTATCTAACCCAAACTGATTGCATTTTTTATCTTCCATTTAAGGAAGGAAGCAGTGAAGAAGGCTATGGTGGCCGAACCCATGGTTTCCCATGGGGAGATAATGTAGTCAATGTTGCGTCAGAAAAAGTAAAAGAGCTGGAGTTTGATTGTATTCTTTTTCAATCAAAAAAGAATTTCCTGGAAGATCAGTTTGAAATTTTAACTGAAGAACAAAGAAGCCTTCCAAAAATTTATCTTGAACATGATCCACCAAGAGAATCGCCAACAAACACGAAACATGTCGTAGACGATCCTCAGGTGCTGTTGGTACATGTAACTCATTTTAATGAACTCATGTGGAATAACAATCAGACTCCTACGAAGGTAATTGAACATGGTGTGATAGCAGATGAAAGTGTTTCTTATACAGGAGAAATAAAAAGAGGAATTGTGGTGATCAATGGAATTGTAAAAAGAGGAAGAAGATTAGGCCTGGATGTTTTTAAAAAAGTAAGAAAAGAAATTCCTCTTGATATTGTGGGAATGGGGTCGGAGGAAGTAGGCGGCCTTGGAGAAATTAACAACAGGAAGCTGAATGCATTTGTTTCCCAATACAGGTTTTTCTTTAATCCCATCAGGTACACCAGTCTTGGACTTTCTGTGTGTGAAGCTATGATGACGGGAGTACCAATAATTGGTCTTGCAACCACAGAAATGGCAACTACAATAAAAAATAATTATTCAGGCTTTATTGACACGAATGTAAACGCGCTTATTAAAAAAATGGATTTGCTTTTAAATGACGCGGAATTAGCAAAAAAATTAGGAAAAGGAGCAAAAGAATCCGCAATTGAAAAGTTTAATATCGAACGATTCACCAATGATTGGCTTAGGACATTTGATTCAGTTATCAAAAACAAAAGCATTATTTCAAAACAACTTATAGCGTCTTAACAAGTATATTTTTAATAATTAAAAAAAGGATTCAAAAATGAAGAATGTAAATGGAAAAGTGATTTTAGTAACAGGAGGCGGACAAGGCCTTGGTGCAGCGATTTGCAGAACTATGGCCGAAGATGGCGCAAAGGTGATTGCCGCTGACGTAAATGAAACAAAGTTGGAAAGTATTGTAAAAGAAGTTACTGATACAGGCGGACAGATCAAAGGTTACCAGATGAATGTGGCTGATGAAAAAAATGTTCAACAGGTGATCAATGAAATCGTAAATGAATTTGGAAACATTGATGCTGTTGTTAATAATGCCGGAATTGATTTTACAAAATCAATTGAAGAATTAAGTTTTGATGAATGGAATAAAGAGATAAGCGTAAATCTTACGGGGCCTTTTAATGTTTCAAAAACGGTTTATCCATTTATGAAAAAAAATGGGAAAGGACATATTGTAAATATTACTTCAACCGCTGCAAAGCGGGCCTGGCCTAACGCAGCGGCTTATCACGCAAGCAAATGGGGCTTGCTCGGGTTTAGTCATGCGCTTCATTCTGAAGCAAGAAAAGATAACATAAAAGTTACTGCCCTGGTTGCTGGTGGAATGCAAACACCATTTATTTTAGAACGCTTCCCGGAAGTAGATCCGAATGTTTTGCAGGATCCTAAAAATGTAGCAGAAACTATAAAATATATATTATGCCAGCCGGATGCGACAGTAATTCCGGAAGTCATGGTGATTCCAATGAGAGAAACTTCATGGCCATAAAGAAAAAAATGAGAATTGTTTTTTTTTCAAATTTTAGAAAGATCAGGAGGATAAGGAATGCAAAAAGAAATAAGAAATACGATTGATGATTTTAAAAAACTAAAAATACTTGTAGTCGGCGATGCAATTTTAGATACCTATATTTATGGAACCACTGATAGAATTTGCCGGGAAGCACCCGTTCCTGTCTTTAATGCCTTGGAAGAAAAATATAGCTGCGGCGGTGCTGCAAATACAGCTATTAATCTTGCCAACCTTGGCGCTGAAACCTACTATTTGACAGTGCTTGGCAAAGATTCAAATGCCAATGAGCTATTAAATGTTTTACAAAGAAACAATGTTCATACGGAATATATTCTTCGTGATAAATCCAGGAAAACAATTGCAAAAAAGAGAGTGATTGCATTGTCAAACATTATTCTGAGGCTGGATGAAGGAACAGTTTCAGAGATCAGTAAAAACTTTGAAAATGAATTAGTAAAAAAACTGTTAGAGATCAATGAATTCGTGCACGCTATTTTATTTTCTGATTATGGATTTGGTGTTATAACGGATTCATTGATTCATTCACTTCAACGTCTTATTCCTGGTTTTCAAAAACCTGTATTGGTGGATTCAAAAAATTTAAGCCGCTTTAAAAGCATACACCCTGATGCTGTAAAGCCAAATTATGAAGAAGCGCTGCAGCTTTTAAATCTATCCAAAATCGCCAAAAATAATCGTTCACAGCAGGTAATGAAAAACGCCGATACTTTGTTAAACAAAACCGGTGCGACAAATGTTGTTGTAACTCTCGATAATGATGGAGTGGTGTTGCTTCGGAAAGGCAAAAAGCCTTATTGTGTTAATTGTATTCCTCGTGATTCTAAAAATACCATTGGCGCCGGCGATACTTTTATCAGTGCGCTAACTCTTGCAATGGCAACAAAGTTAAAAATGGAAACGTGTATTGAAATTGCTTCTGCAGCAGCAGCAATTGTTGTGCAGAAAGATGGAACGGCGGGTTGCTCTAATCTACAATTGAAATCTTATTTTAATTCAGTACCAAAATATATTTCCAATAATGAAGACCTGGCAAATACCATTAATGAATTGAGAAAGAAAGGAAAGAAAATTGTTTTCACAAATGGATGCTTCGACCTTATTCATAAAGGGCATGTTGCGTTACTGGAAAAGGCGCGTGAAGCAGGTGATGTATTGATTGTTGGTGTGAACGATGATGAGAGTGTAAGAAAAGTAAAAGGCGCTGACCGTCCTGTTAATACCCTCGAAGACAGAATAACGGTTTTGGCGGGATTACAAAGTATAGATTTCCTCATTTCGTTTGCAGAGGAAAAGCCGCTTGAATTAATAAAGGCAGTGCATCCGGATGTATTCATAAAAGGAGCCGACTATACAGAAACTTCGATTCCGGAGATGCCGCTTTTAAAAAAGCTTGGTTGCCAGGTAAAAATTATTTCCTCCCAACATCATATTTCTACAACAGATATTATTCACAGGATAAATGATATAAGTGATGAGAGTGAGATAAAAAATGAATTGAAAAAAAAGGGTAAGATGTTGCCAGTTTAATTTTCTTTAGGGAGAATCAATCGTATCAGCATTCGATTCTTAAACCGTGTTTTAATTAAAATAATGTAATGCAAGAAACAAAAGATATAAATGTTTTGATTCCAACCTTTAATAGGCTGAAAGCGTTATCAGTAACGCTTACAAGCCTTTGCTTCCAATCCGTCAACACTTTTAAGGTAATTATTTCTGATCAGTCGCTGCATGAAAAAATCTATGAGGATAAAACCATCCAGACAGCTATTAATTTATTGGAATTACATGGAAATCCTGTTTCTGTTATAAAAAATTTTCCTCCGAAAGGAATGGCGCAGCAAAGGCAATTTTTATTGGAACATTCTGATTCCAGTTATAGTTTATTTCTTGATGATGACATCATTTTAGAACCGTATGTTTTAAGAAATATGAAACAGACTTTACAAAGCTACAATTGTGGATTTGTAGGTTCTGCATTAATTGGTTTAAGCTATAAAAATGATGTACGTCCTCATCAACAGCAAATAGAATTTTGGGATAATTCGGTTGAACCCGAAACAATTAATCCCGGGGATTTACGATGGGAGCGTTACAAGTTGCACAATGCCGCTAATATTCTTCATGTTCAGGAAAAATTTGATTGTACTCCGGACCATCCAAAGGCTTATAAAGTAGCTTGGGTAGGTGGTTGTGTAATGTACGACACTAAGAAGTTAATAGAAACGGGCGGATTTGAATTTTGGAAAGATCTTCCTGAAGAGCATTGTGGCGAAGATGTGCTTGCGCAATTAAGAGTGATGAAAAAATTTGGTGGTTGCGGTATTTTGCCCAGTGGTGCTTATCACCAGGAGGTGGCAACATCTATACCTGACAGGAAAATAAATGCACCGGAATTTTTAAAAATATAAAACAATATGATGGAAGATGAAAAGCCTGTGGTAACGGTTATTATGCCTACTTATAACCAGGATAAATTTATTTGCAGGGCAATTAATTCCTTGCTTAAACAAACTTTTTCAAACTGGGAATTAATTATTGTGAATGATGGATCTACGGACCTTACTTATCACTTAGCACAAAAATACCTGGAAGATGAAAGAATAAAATACATGCAGCATCCTACAAATAAAGGCCTTGGCGCTTCCATTAATACTGCATTGAATATTGCCGGGGGAAATTTCATTGCCTATCTTCCTTCAGATGACGTGTTTTATAAGAATCATCTTCAATCATTAATTGAAACATTGAAAAAAGATCCTGAAGGTGTGCTGGCATATTCTTCTTTTATTCATCATTACAACCGCAAAGCGGAAGGAATACTAAACAATGAATGGTACCAGTTAGTACAAGTGATGCACTTAAAAAATAATCATCGGTGGACAGAAAGAAATGAATTGGAAAGTGATGATCTCAATAAATTATTTTGGCACAAAATACATGGAAAACATATTCATTCAAATACCGTCAGCTGCGAATGGGTCGATCATCCACAACAACGTTACAAGATAATGCAGGAGCCTCTTGGAGGCATCAACACTTTCCGTTCTTTTTATAATGTAAACGTTCCTCTGAGATATCATACTTCGAAAGGAAATTTTATGGATGAAAAAAAGCGGTATTCTTCTTACAGGAAAAAAGCTTCTGTAGCAAGCAAAGACGGACTGAAAATTTTATTGGTTGGTGAATTAGCTTATAATGCAGAACGGGTTTTAGCACTGGAAGAAAGAGGGCATAAACTATATGGATTGTGGTTGAAAAATCCATATTGGTATAATTATGTGGGTCCATTGCCATTCGGAAATATTCAGGACCTGGATTATAATAATTGGGAGGAGGAAGTAAAAAAAATTCAGCCGGATATTATTTATGCTTTGTTAAATTTTCAGTCGGTTCCGATTGCCTATGAAGTTCTGAAAGCCAATACCGGCACCCCCTTCGTCTGGCACTTCAAAGAAGGACCAATGATCTGCAGAGAAAAAGGAACATGGAATGAAATGATCGAATTGTTTACGAAAGCAGATGGGAAAATTTATTGCAGTGATGAAATGAAAAACTGGTTTGAAGAATTCCTTGAAAAAAATGAAGAGCATTTACAACTTGTTTTAGACGGCGATCTTCCAAAGAAAGATTGGTTTACAGATAATCGTTCTCCATTATTGTCCGAAAAAGATGGAGCATTTCATACGGTTGTTCCGGGACGTCCAATAGGCTTGCATCCTTATAATGTTGAAGAGTTGGCAAAGGAAAATATTCATCTTCATTTTTATGGCGATTTTACACACGGACAATGGAAAGAATGGATTGACAAAACAAATAATCTTGCTCCGGGATTTTTACACATTCATCCGAATGTTGACCAGGAAAACTGGGTGAAAGAATTTTCTCAATACGACGCCGGATGGTTGCATTTTTTTCAGAGTGAAAATTCCGGTGAATTAACAAGAGCAAATTGGGACGACCTTAATATCCCGGCACGGTTATCTACACTGGCTTTGGCTGGATTACCGATGCTTCAAAAAAATAATGGGGGCCACACAGTTGCAATTCAATCACTAGTTAAAAAAATGAATCTGGGTTTGTTTTTTAATACTATGCATGAGTTAAAAGAATTATTAGAAAACGAGCCATTAATGAAGGAAATAAGAAGCAGTGTTTGGGAGCAACGGCAATTTTTTACGTTCGACTATCATGCGGATGAACTAATTGATTTTTTTAGATCAGTGATCAAACAATCAGCAGAAAAAATTGCGGGAGAAAAAGAAATTCTTGTACTGCCCATGATTGCGTGAAGGAATTACCATTTCGCTTGTGGATCAGCGTTAGTTTGATGTTAAAAGCGCTTTATTTTTTAATTGGAAGAATGGCAACAGTCAGTCGGCTAACACAAAATAACTTTTCATTTTCATCATAAATTTTAATATCCCAAACATGAGTTCTTTTTCCTAAATGCAAAGGGGTTGCAATAGCTGTTACAATACCTTCAGATACGCTTTGTAAATGATTCGCATTTATTTCAAGGCCGACACAATAAAACTTTTGACGGTCAATAACCAAAGCAGAACCAACACTTCCGACTGTTTCGGCTAAAACACATGAGGCGCCACCATGAAGAAATCCATATGGCTGCCTGGTTTTTTCGGTTACAGGCATTGACATTTTTAAAAAATCATCGCCGATTTCAACCCATTTTAATCCAAGAAAATCCGCCATTGTATTGGCGCCAATTGTACTTAAATCTTCAATCAAAATATTTTTATTAAACCAGATCATTGATTTATCACTTAATTGACTTGTGGTTAATTTGGTAAAGAAAAAAGAGTTCCGCTTTAATAAATATCTTTCTTTACTGCATCAGGCAAGAATTGGGAAATATCACCATTATAACGAATTACGTCTCTTATCAACGTACTGGCGATAGAAGTATATTTTGGAAGCGTGGTTAAAAAAATTGTTTCGACATTATTTTTTAAACTTCTGTTCATATCCGCAATTGCCTTTTCATATTCAAAATCATTCACGTATCGAATGCCTCTCAGAATAAAATCAGCACCTACTTCTTTGCAACAATCCACCGTTAATCCATCGTAAGCAAGAACCCCAATCCTTGGTTCATCTTTATAAATTTCATTTAGCCATTTCAATCTTTGTTCTTCCGAAAACATTGGAACTTTATTATTGTTTCTTCCGATCCCGATGTACAATTTATCAAATAAAGGGAGCGCCCGGTCAATGATATCAGTGTGACCAAGAGTAACAGGGTCAAAGGTTCCGGGGAATAAGCAGATTCGTTCCATAAAAAGTTTTTAAATTAATCACCAGGAAATTCCTAGCTAAGATTTTGTTGATTACTGAGTAAATATAACACAGCCATCCTGATTGCAACTCCATTTTCTACCTGTTGCAAAATAATGGATTGTTTGGAATCAGCTACATCACTATCTATTTCTACTCCCCTGTTTATAGGACCCGGGTGAAGAATTACAATCTCTTTATTTAAACTATCCAATAATTTTTTTGACACGCCATAAGCAAGATTATATTCTCTTAATGAAGAAAATAAAACCTGGTTTTGCCGTTCTAACTGGATGCGTAAAATGTTGGCTACGTCGCACCATTCCAGTGCCTTTTTCAGATTGTATTCAACTCGGATATCGAAAGCCTGTTGGATGTATTTTGGAATTAAAGTTGGCGGACCGGCAACCATCACTTCGGCACCTGCTTTTTTTAATAAATAAATATTACTAAGTGCCACTCTTGAATGCATTATATCACCCACGAGCACAATTTTTTTTCCTTCCAACTTTCCCAGTTTTTCTTTTATCGAATAAGCATCTAATAATGCCTGGGTAGGATGTTCATTAATTCCATCACCTGCATTGATAATCGCTGCCGGAATATGTTTGGCTAAAAAATGGGGAGCTCCGCTGGCACTATGTCTCATAACTACCATATCCACTTTCATTGACAAAATATTATTCACTGTATCCAACAGTGTTTCACCCTTGGAAACCGAGGAACCTGAAGCTGTAAAATTAAGTGTATCAGCACTTAGTCTTTTTTCCGCAACTTCAAATGAAATCCGTGTCCTCGTGGAATTTTCGTAAAATAAATTTACGATCGTTATATCCCTTAGAGACGGCACTTTTTTTATTGGTCGCTGTAAAACTTCTTTAAATTGAGTGGCAGTAGAAAGAATTAATTCAATATCTGAGAGTTGGAGATCTTTAATGCCCAGAAGATGTTTGGTGGATAGTTGCATTAAAGGTCAAAGCTAAATCAAAAAATGGAATTAGGAATATTGAATAGAGAAAAAAAATTGTTTAAGGGAATCTTTATTCTACAGAAATACAAATGTAAATAGAAAGAAGAGCGAAATTTAATACAAATTGACCTCTTCCCTATCCCATTCTACTTTTACTTTCTGGGAAATAATTGAATCAATGGACTTGCCACAATAATCCGGTTGGATAGGAAGTTGGCGGCTGTAGCGGCGGTTAACCAGGACACAAAGTTCCACCTTTTTAGGACGGCCAAAAGAGAGCAAAGCATCCAGTGCAGCACGAATAGTTCGCCCGGTATAAAGCACGTCATCAATAAGAATCACATTTTTATCTTCTAAAGAAAAAGTAAGATCAGTTTGATTCGGTTGATGCAATTCCTTTCGGATGTCGTCTCGATAAAAGGTAATGTCTAATTTTCCATAAAGAAAATTTTGCTCCGGTTTTATCTTTTTTAATTGATGATAAATTTTATCTGCCAGGAAAATTCCCCGCGGTTGTAATCCTATTAAAGCAACAGTTGAAAGATCAATATAATTCTCTATTACCTGGCACGCAAGCCGCTCAATAGTAATTTGAAGCTGATGTTTATTGAGAATTGTATTCATCTGTATTTATAAAATAAGAATTGATTATTGTTCTTAATATTTATCTCCTCATTTTTCATTCAAAAAAGAATACCGGTAATCAGTAGGGGGAATAAAAGTCTCCTTGATGGTTCTTGCACTCAGCCAGCGATATAAATTTAAAATACTTCCGGCTTTATCGTTCGTACCACTTGCTCGTGCGCCTCCGAAAGGCTGTTGCCCTACTACTGCTCCTGTTGGCTTGTCATTAATGTAAAAGTTTCCGGCACTGTTTTGTAGTTTCTTTGTAGCGAGTTCGATCGCATAACGGTCTTTTGCAAAAATGGAACCTGTGAGCGCATAAGGAGAAGTTTGATCCACGAGTTTCAGCGTTTCCTCAAACTTATTTTCATCATACACATAAATAGTAAGAACCGGTCCGAAAAGCTCATTACACATGGTAACATATTTCGGATCGGTAACTTCGATTACGGTTGGCTCTACAAAATATCCTTTAGACTTATCGCATTTGCCCCCGATAATGACTTTGGCATCTTTATCTTTTTTTACCTGGCTGATGTATCCATCCAACTTATCAAAACTCTTTTCGTCAATGACTGCGTTGATAAAATTAGAAAAATCTTCAACCGGTCCCATTTTCATCGTTTTGATTTCAGCCGCCATTTTCTTTTTTACTTGAGTAGCAATATTGGAAGGAATATAAGCGCGTGAAACCGCTGAGCATTTTTGTCCCTGGTATTCAAAAGCTCCACGGCAAAGAGCCGTAACAAGCACGTCTACGTCAGCACTTTTATGGGCGATCACATAATCCTTTCCACCAGTTTCGCCGACAATTCTCGGATAGGTTTTATAAATGTTGCTGTTTTGACCAATGTGTTTCCATATTTGATTGAAGACCCCGGTACTTCCGGTAAAATGGATGCCTGCAAAGTCAGACGAATTAAAGCAGACATCACCCAGGGTTGGCCCATCTACAAAAACCAGGTTGATAACGCCGTCAGGCAAGCCAGCTTCTTTCAACACTTTCATCAGCATTTGTGCACTGTAGATCTCTGTGTTGGCACATTTCCAAACAACTACATTTCCACACATAGCCGGAGCCGTAGGAAGGTTTCCGGCAATAGAAGTAAAATTAAAAGGAGTGATCGCAAGTACAAATCCTTCAAGCGGGCGATATTCAAGCCTGTTGTGCATCCCCGGACTGCTGATCGGTTGTTGATTATAGATGTCACTTAAAAAATGAACATTGAACCTGAAAAAATCAATAAGTTCACATGCAGCGTCAATTTCTGCCTGGAAAGGATTTTTGCTTTGACCAAGCATTGTAGTTGCACAAATATCAGCGCGGTATTTTGTAGCCAGAAGGTCAGCGGCTTTCAGAAAAACATTCGCACGGTTTTCCCAACTGAGGTTTGCCCATTTTTCTTTTGCCTTCAAAGCCGCATTAATAGCTTTTTTTACATGAGAAGCATCGCCTTCACTGTAAGTTCCCAGCACAAATTTTCTTTCGTGCGGCGGATGCATCGTTATTTTTTTACCGGTAAAAACTTCCTCTCCACCAATGTACATTGGCACATCAATCTTTTGACTTTTTAAATCCTTTAAAGCTTTCTTTAAAAGTTCTCTTTCTCTTGTACCGGGTGCATAGCTTAACACCGGTTCATTGACGGGCATCGGGTATGAAAAACTTCCAATATTCATAGTGAAATTATTTTATCCGCAGATGCGGGAGTTGTTGCTAAAATAAGAAGCCGGATGGATCCGGCTCTGAAATTATTTTTTCAAGTACATTACTTCTTTTACAAGATTCACTGTCCTGGGCACATCGGGCAGATAGGCAGCGACAAGATTAGGCGCATAATGCATTGGCGCATCCAAAGAAGTGATCCTGCGAACCGGTGCATCCAGGTAATCAAATCCTTCTTTCTGAATCCGGTAAGCGATTTCGGAAGAAACAGAGGCAAACGGCCATTGCTCTTCCACAATTACCAAACGGTTGGTCTTTTTTACAGATTCCAAAATAGTTTGCCAGTCCAAAGGCCTGATGGTTCTGAGATCAATTACTTCAGCACTAATGTTTTCCTTTTGTAATTCATCAGCGGCAGCCAAAGCTACTTTCATCATTTTATTAAATGAAACGATGGTTACATCATTTCCTTCACGTGCAACTTTTGCTTTTCCTATAGGAATTAAATATTCTTCTTCAGGAATTTCTCCTTTATCTCCATACATCACTTCGCTTTCCATAAAGATTACCGGGTTATTATCACGAATAGCGCTTTTCAATAATCCTTTAGCATCATATGGATTGCTGACTGAAATTACCTTCAGCCCCGGAATATTTGCGTACATGGATTCATAAGCGGTCGAATGTTGTGCACCCAATTGTCCGGCACTTCCATTTGGTCCGCGAAAAACGATCGGGCAACCTACTTGTCCGCCACTCATTGCGAGCATCTTTGAAGCGGTATTTAATATCTGGTCAAGTGCAAGATTGGCAAAGTTCCAGGTCATGTATTCTACGATAGGGCGAAGGCCGTTTTGAGCCGCACCAACTGCCACACCTGTAAAACCAAGCTCAGCTATCGGAGTATCAATTACCCTTTTTTCTCCAAATTCCTGCAACATTCCCTGGCTAACTTTATACGCACCCTGGTATTCTGCTACTTCTTCACCCATTAAAAAAACATTTGGATCCCTTCTCATCTCTTCCTGCATTGCTTCGCGCAATGCTTCTCTGAATGCAACTTCTTTCATCAGTAAACTTTAGTTTAAAATAGTTTGAAAAACTCAAATAATACGTCATTTAAGAATGCCGTTTTTTTTTGATTTATTTTCAAAAATGAGATGCAAAATTATCGGTTAAAGGGCAAATAATCAAAACTGTTTAGAACTGAAAAAGGTAAAATTATTTTAATTGTTCTGAAGCTAGTTTTAAAGCTATAATTAATATACAATCATAACAGGTTCAATTTCTAAAATCTGTCCTTCACCTATAAAATCCTATTTTTATAGCCTTATGAAAGTTTGATGGTTTCGAATTGGGCATTAAAATCAAAAAACCGGGTTATCAAAATTTCAATAAATAATATTCAAACCCTCTCAACTTATTAGAAATGCATAAACATAATCACGAAGAAGAACATTTGGAAAGTTCGGAGTTTTTGCGGGATGTTGTGATTGGAATGAGCGATGGACTAACGGTTCCGTTTGCATTAGCTGCCGGCCTTACCGGCGCTATTTCAAACAGTTCAATTGTTGTAATCGCAGGCATTGCGGAAATCGTGGCCGGAAGTATTGCAATGGGCTTGGGAGGTTACCTGGCCGGTAAAACGGAACAGGACCATTTCAATTCAGAATTAAAACGGGAATATGAAGAAGTTGAAAGGATTCCTGAAATGGAGAAAAAAGAAGTACAGGATTTTTTTGAAAATATAGGTTTGAGTAAAGATATCCAATTGCAGGCAACAGAAGAAATTGCAAAAGACAAAAAACAATGGGTCGATTTTATGATGAAGTTTGAATTAGGTCTTGCAAAACCGGATCCTAAAAGAGCAACTAAAAGCGCCTTTAATATTGGATTATCTTATGCTGTCGGTGGCATCATTCCTTTAAGTCCTTATTTTTTTATTGCTGATTCAAGAGAAGCTTTAAAATTTTCAGTAGTTGCCACACTTATTTGTCTTTTTATCTTCGGATATTTTAAGAGTAAGATTACAGGCGTTCCTGCTTTTTCAGGCGCATTAAAAGTAATGTTGATCGGCGCCCTTGCTGCAGCTGCGGCTTTTGGAGTCGCACTACTCTTTAAATAGAAACAATCCTTTTATTAAAAAATAAAAGAACGTAAAATTTCTGCGCTTTTTACTTATTCCCGGGCAACTTTACTCTATTTTTCCAGCTTATAAAATATTTTGGCAGGAGCAGCGTTTTTATTTTGTAATCCGTTGCTAACCTATTTTTTTGAAAACACTTATGCCAATATTCTACACTGACGTTCCATTTACAACTTACATGAATTTTATAACTTAAATCTTTAAACAAAGACAGTTAGTAAGCTTTTGCTTATTAATTACAGCTTGTATAAAAATCTTAATGGATAATCAGTTTTTGAATTTTGGAGTCCCTTCATTTCTATGAAGGGATATTTTTTTAGGTGTGAATATCATGCTTTGCATCTCTTGAAATATTCTCAATTGTCCAGGTAATTCTTTTTTCGAAATCATGCTGGCGAACCATGCAGTTTTGTTTTGAACAGATTTTGCAGGAATAATTGCGGCAGGGATCAGAATGAACAAATAATTCTACCGCTTCTCCAAATTCATTTTTTATTAAAGATCCAAGCGCTTCAATTTCTTCATGTGCTTCATTTACATTCAAATACCATGGAACTGTAAGATGACAATCGCAATGTAAAGTGCTTCCATATTTTATGATCCTCATATTGTGAAGATCGATCCAGTTTTCTTTCCGGTTTTTATTCAAAAGAAACACAATATCTTTCAACAATTGTTCATCAGCTTCATCCATAATTCCGGCGATAGAAACACGTACTATTTTATAACCGGTATAGATGATGATAACCGCTACGGCACAAGCGATCAGGCTATCAATAAAAAGATAATCAGTAAAATAAATAACTATCAATCCCGCAAGAATGGCGGAGGTTGAATAGGTGTCCGTGACTAAATGTTTACCGCCGGCAATCAATTGTAAAGAATGATTTTTTTTACCGGTGTGAATACAAACTTTTCCAAGAATAAAATTTACAACAGCGGTGAAGGCAATCAAATAAATTCCAAAATCTAATTTTGCAATTGAATGAGGATAAAAAAAACTCTGAACGGCTTTATAAATAATGTAAAAGCCTGCAACAATTACCAGGCTTCCCTCTACTCCTGCTGAAAGAAATTCAACTTTTCCATGCCCATAAGGATGATCAGCATCTTTTGGTTTTGCTGCTAAATTCAAACTGTATAAGCCTAAGAACCCGGCTACAATATTGACAATACTTTCCAACGCATCCGTAAGAATCGCCAGCGAACTGGTGAGAAACCATGCAACTAACTTTACAATAAACAAGATTATCGCTACAAGAATTATAATCTTTTGAAGCCGTTGATTTTCTTTTGCAGGTGTCAAAAAATAAAGATTTTAAAAAGTGCAAATTACAGAAATCAAACCGATAACCTCCTTCATTCAATGTGATCATGAACCTGCTTTTTAAATTGGCTTTTTACCTTTCAGCATATTTTTATTTGCAAACACTGACTAAACATTAAATTTGTCTTTATGCGCAAAACTCTTAATATTCTGGCCAACTCTTTCCGGCTTACCATGCAGGAACTAATGGTAAATAAATTGCGTACTTCATTATCATTGATCGGAATTTCATTTGGAATCTTTTGCATCATCGGCGTTTTGGCAACGGTCAACAGCCTGGAAATGAATATCCAAAATCAAATAAAAAGTCTTGGAACAAATACGATTTATATTGACAAATGGCAATATTTTACAAGTGGAACAGATTATCCCTGGTGGAAGTTTGTCAATCGCCCTGTTCCTGAATTTAAAGAAGTAAGCCTCATTAAAGAGCGAAGCCAATTGACGAAAAATGTAGCTTTTATCATCAACTCAAATGTAAATGTTGAGTATGAAAGCGATGCATTGCAGGGAGTAACAATGTATGGTGTTAGTGAGGAAGAAAATGATATTCAACCAATAGAAATGCAATATGGGCGCTTTATTTCCGGTTCTGAGTTTGCATCCGGAAGTTCGGTAGTTATTATGGGTTATACAAATGCAGAAGATTTATTTGGCAGTGCTGATATTGCGATTGGCAAACAGGTAGATGTGAAAAACCATAAAGCAACGATTATTGGAGTAATAAAAAAGATGGGAAAAAGCATGGTGGGCTGGGATTATGATCAGTGTATTATTACACCCTATCGTTTTGCGAGGGAAATTGTAAATGAAAAATACAGTAGCCCGAAAATAATTGTAACAGGAAAAAATAATATCAGTTCAGAGGCGCTTGCGGATGAACTGGAAGGAGTAATGCGCTCCATCAGAAAATTAAGCCCGAAACAAGAAGATAATTTTTCTTTGAACCAGATTTCAGGAGCAAGTGAAAAAGTAAGTTCCTTATTTAGCAGCATCAATATTGGTGGTTGGGCCATTGGAATTCTAAGCCTTGTAGTTGGCGCATTTGGTATTGCTAATATCATGTTTGTAACTGTGAAAGAAAGAACCCCGATTATTGGATTAAAAAAAGCAATTGGCGCAAAAAGAAGAAGCATCCTTTCTGAATTTCTCCTGGAATCCGCTATCATCTGCATTCTTGGCGGTTTGATTGGTTTAATCCTGGTCTATTTATTAACCGTTATTTTGACGAATCTTTTCAGTTTCCCCGTTTTCATTTCAGCAGGGATTTTAGCTCTTGCCATTTCAATTTGTATTATCATAGGTATTTTATCCGGAATCATTCCTGCAGTTACAGCAGCACGATTAGATCCGGTTGTAGCCATCAGATCGAAATAACGATGAGCTTTCGCTTAATAAAAGTGAATAAATTTCAGAAGACCTTATTTCGTTATGCGGGAGGAATAAAATCTCTAAAAATCCATTTGCATAACTTTGCAAACTATGATTACCATTCTCGCCATAGAATCTTCATGTGATGAAACAGCGGCATCCGTCTGCAGGGATAAAATAATTTTAAGCAATATAATTTCGAGTCAAAAAATTCATGAACAATATGGAGGTGTTGTTCCGGAACTTGCTTCCAGGGCTCACTTACAATCTATCGTTCCTGTTGTTGACCAGGCATTGAAAATTGCCAGAGTAGAATTAAAAGATATTGATGCATTTGCATTTACTCAATCTCCCGGTTTAATTGGTGCTCTATTAGTTGGTGCAGAATTTACCAAATCTCTTGCATTGGCATTTAATAAACCATTGATTGCAGTTCATCACATGCAGGCGCATGTTTTGGCAAACCTGATCCGACCGGTAAACACTGAAAATAAAATTCCTTCCTTTCCTTTTTTATGTCTTACGGTCAGTGGAGGACATACCCAAATAGTTTTATGTGAATCACCTTTAAATCAAAAAGTAATCGGCCAAACGCTTGATGACGCTGCAGGAGAAGCCTTTGATAAATCAGCAAAGATCTTAGGACTTCCATATCCCGGCGGCCCATTGATCGATAAATATGCGAAAGAAGGCGACCCGGAAAAATATAGATTCCCGGAGCCAAAAATCGATGATTTGAATTTTAGTTTCAGTGGTTTAAAAACCGCCTTCCTATATTTTATCCGCGATGAAAAAAATAAGAATGAAAAATTTGTAGAAGAAAACATGGCAAACATTTGCGCATCGATTCAATCAAGAATTGTTTCTATTTTATTAAATAAATTAAAGAAGGCTGCTGACGAAACGGGCATTAAAGAAATTTGCATCGCCGGTGGAGTAAGCGCGAACAGTGGCTTACGTAACGCCTTTGAAAAAATGGGCGAAAAGGAAGGTTGGAATACCTACATTCCAAAATTTGAATATTGCACTGATAATGCAGCAATGATTGCCATAACTGCATATTACAAATACCTGGATGGTTCCTTTGAAGATTTCTCTGTTGTCCCCTCTGCAAGAACCGCATAAATTTCATTCTTAAATATCAAAGTGGCCAATAATTATTTCCAATTCAAACAATTCAAAATAGAGCAGGAAAAAAGCAGCATGAAAGTGTGTACTGACTCCTGTTTGTTTGGTGCTTTCATTGCAGATAAAATTGAAAAGAAATTAATAAGACCAACAAGAATATTGGACATTGGTGCCGGCACAGGATTATTAAGCCTAATGATTGCTCAAAAATCAAATGCAATAATTGATGCAGTGGAAATTGATGAAAATGCATTCCTCCAGGCAAAAGAAAATTTTAAAGAAAGCCTGTGGAATCAACGAGTGAAGGCTATTCATAAAAATATAAAAGATTGGAAACCTAGCCGAAAATATGATCTGATTATATCTAACCCACCTTTCTTTGAGAATGATTTAAAATCTGAAAATAAAAATAAAAATCTTGCGAAACATCATGATGGTTTGACGTTAATAGAACTTAATGAATCTATTAAAAACAATCTTGAAATTGAAGGAACTTTTGTAATCCTTCTCCCTTATCATCGCATTGATCTTTTTAAATCCCTTGCTTTACAAAATCATTTTTATTTAAAAGAAGAATTACTTGTCGGACAAACGCCAAAGCATTCTTTCTTTCGTGGAATATTATTATTTGGTACCAAACCGGGAACAGTTATTTCAAAAGAATTAATTATAAAAGACCTGGCTGGAAATTATTCAGACGAGTTTAATTTTCTTTTGAAAGATTATTATTTGTAAATTGGTTCATGCTCCTTCTGCAAAATCTTTCATATAATCATAATTCCCAGTCAGGTTTCCATTCTTTACGATGGTAGCCTCTTCAATAATTTTCGAACCGCCGGCAATCAAATCATCTAAAATATATTTGATCAATTGTTCTCCAAAATATCTTGAAGCGTCTCTTGGCAATTCATTCGGCAAATTGCCAACTGCCATCACATCTGTTGACTCCTGAAGATAAGGTGCAGTCCTCGCTCCGGTGATCCTGTCCACTCCATAAACAGGATCTTCAATGGTATTATCGCCAAAATTACAGGGTACAGAACCATGCCTGTCGTCAGAAATATCCGCAATCGTCCTGATCCTGAAACTTTCCTTTTTCATATCTTCCATTTCAAATAATCTCGGAATTTTTTCCTGCCAGTAAACGCCGTTTAACAGGATGTCTGTTTCAGAAATATAATCCTCAAAAAGACATTTATATTCTTCTGGATTTTCATGAAATTCTTTTCGTTTGTACCTTCCCGTTAGTTTGTTTACATACAGGTCTTCTCCTTTAAGATGAACATAAACAGGATAAGAAAATTCAGTGGTTTTATATTCATCAGGCTCCGCTTCATGAATCTCCATCAGGTTCATGATCTCTAAAATTCCGTGTGCCACTCTCCCGCTTCCTGTGACAGCAATTTTCAGCAATGGAAGTTTTAATCCAAAATAAGTATGGATCAATTCCTGGAAATTTCTCTTTTTATAAACGCGCTCTAAAGAAAATTTTCCGCTACGGTTTCCATAAGCCATCATCCCGTTATGAGCGCCAACCACTCCTGCAAAAAATCCAAAACCAATCAATCTTGTACCATCTTCATGTTCGAGGCATTCATAATCAACAAGAGTGATTTTTTTAGCAATAATTGCCTGTAAAAGCTTTTGATTATACGACTGCAATTTGCGGGTGTGTGAGAAAATAAAATAAGTCTTTTCGGGGATCAACATTGATATAGGTACCTCCTTTATTCCTAATAAAATATCACATTCACCTACATCTTCCTTCACCTCTATTCCTGCATTTTTATATTCCGCATCAGAATAGCAGCGGGTCTCAGAGCTTTGAACCACAATAGTAATAGCTTTATTTTCCCGGATCCATTTACATTGTAAAGGGGTAAGCGCTACCCTGTTGTCGGGAGGATTTTTCCCTTCCCTGATTAATCCGATTTTCAACATCAATTTAATTTTTGAAAGCAGCTAAATTACATTATCCTTATTAATCGGTTTTTCCAAAAATCCATTTGGACAGATACAATTGATTGCGTAATATTGCGTCCCGTAAAAAATTGATACTTTAAGTATTGATCTCATGCCCAGATGGCGGAATTGGTAGACGCAACAGACTCAAAATCTGTCGTTCGCAAGGATGTGCAGGTTCGATTCCTGTTCTGGGCACAAAGCCACCTTTAGGTGGCTTTTATATTGATTGAAAAAGATCAAAAAAAACTCCGGATTTGTTTTTCCGGAGTTCTTTTTGAAAGCGTGGGATTTTAATGTACTAATCTTACTGTATCCACCGTGGTGATATTACCAACTGTTACAGCAATATTTTTTAAAGTGTCTGAATGATAACCTGTAGTGCTATCTGCAGAAAATATTAAATCATAATTTCCTTCTGAAACTCCCCAGAACTTGAACGCTCCTGTTGCATCAGGAATGGCTCCTAAAGTGTCTGTACCGTTAATCGCCATTACATTTGCGTTTGCAGAATCGGGCAATACTACTCCTTCGATGCCTCCGCCTGCTGCTTTTGCAAAAGTGCGGATAACCGGTTTCAATATATACTGCCCGCTATTGCCTGCTTTTACAATTGAACGTGCTGCATCAAAATCTAAAACCAGTTCGTACGGAATGCCTGCTTTCAAATCAGCCTCTACATTCAACTTTAACCCTGATTCCTGTGCTGAGGGTGTTTTCAAATTTACTGTTGATCCATCTTCTAAAACAATTTGGTTATCGTCACCGAGAATCAAACGGATCTGTGAAACTTTTCCTTCAGGCAAAGAAACACCACCAAGCAAGGTGTCTTTTCCATTTCTGAAATCTAAAAGATTGTATTTTCCGGGAGCAAGTAAAGGAACGGATACCCATCCGTCATCACCCGCAGAATCGGCGTCGCTTTTAACCATTACTTGTTGAATATCTATCCAAACAGCCTGGTAATCTGCAGGTGCATCTGTTAGATAAATATTCATTTTTGATGGACCGGAATTATTATTATTGACATCCGATTTTTTACATGCAGTGAATGTAAATACAAGAGTAAGAATTGCCATTACGGAAAATAATTTTCCATTTTGTTTTTGTTTCATAGAGGTAAAAATTTATTTACCTACAGAAATTCAAAATTCGTGCCACCGCTTTTAAAATAAGCAATATGCGCGTCGATCAGGAAAATCATAAAAAGAAAATATTTGCGTTTACAAATAACCGTTAGTCAGAATAAAAAAGATGGAACAACAACCGGGATTCATAGTTTTCCTTTAAGGATTTAATAAAAAATAAACCTGTTCGGATTCCTTGATTGAGCTTCAGGAATGTTATTGCATCTTTATGAATTTATTAACGGTGGCTCTCTTCAACAATTCTTTTTGCCAAGGATTCTCTCCTTCTTCTTCGCCAGTTCCACAACTCACCTTTGTGATGTACAGGCACTTCACTTCCTAATAACTTCCCCCATGGTTTTAAACCTTCAACCCGGTCAAAAATTATTTTAAGTACTGCAATAAAAGGAACCGACAAAAACATCCCCGAAACGCCCCAGACAGCTCCACCAAGTAAAACAATTACAAGCGAAACAAGCGCATTAATTTTCACCTGCGATGAAACAATTCGCGGAACTAAAATATTATTGTCAATAAATTGAATAATTAAATAAGCAATAATAATTCCTATCTGCGTTGTGTAACCATCCTTTGTAACCGTCGCAATTAACAGTGGCAGTGCAATCGCAATAATTCCACCTATATAAGGCAACACATTCAAAAGTGCTCCTATCACACCAAGTAAAATGGCATATTGAACTCCGAGAATTAATAAAGCTGTAGAATTTAGGATGGCTACAACTATGGCCTCAAGCAGCAAGCCAACCATATAACTTTGAATGGCATTCTTTGTTTCTTTTAAAACATTACTCACCTGCGTTGAATTCTTTTCAGAAAAAATTTCGTACAAAAAATTCAGGATAAGGGTTTTGTAAAACAACATCAGGAAAATATAGATCGGCAACAAAACCACCATACTTAATATTCCTAAAACCGTTCCCAAAGTTTGCCCTATCAACGGTTTCAGGTTGTTTTCAGCTTCTGAAATATATTGGGCCTGTTTTGATAGTGACAATGAATAATTGCTTTGCAACCAAACCTGCAGGTGATGAAAAAGTTCTGAAAACTTTTTTTGTAATACAGGCATATTATCAGAAAACCTTACCACCTGGGAAGAAATAAAATACATCACTCCGGCTATAAAAAGAATGACAACGAGCAGGGAAACTGCTATCGCTACAATCCTGTTTATTTTCTTTTTGATCAGGATATTTACCAGGGGATTTAATAAGATAGCGATCATCAAAGCAAACGCCAGGGGAACCAAAATACTCCTTAGTTCAAAAAGCATAAACACAAAAAGCATAATTCCAAAAAGTGTAACAGTCGACCTGAAAAAGAATGGATATTTTTTTTGCATAGTATTTTAATGAAGTGAAAGAATAATAAATCCGGTTAGGTTGATCTTTTTCATAAAGCTAAATTTTAAATAGCATCAGCCGCAAAATTTATTGAAATAAAAAAAGGAAACCATTTCGGTTTCCTTTAAAGATGTTTATAAAAGTAGTTTTAATTATTCCCAACCAACTGATCATCTTCAACCCTTCCGCCACAAATAAACCTTTTTGAATAATAACGATCATCAAGGCTGCTGATTTTGACACCATGCGTCGAAGCATGAAGAAAATAATCATTTTCCAAATAGACTCCTACATGAGAAACGCCGCCATGAGTATTAAAAAATACAAGGTCTCCTTCTTTTAACTCTCCTTTTTCAATATGCTCGGTAGCATCATATTGTTGCCTTGCAGTTCTGGGCAGATTAAATCCATATACAGCCAGCAAAAGCGCGCCTGTCAAAGCACTGCAATCAATTCCTCTTTTTGTTGTTCCCCCAAGCCTGTAGCGGGTTCCGAACCAATGATCAATAAATCCCAATAAGGAAACATTCTTTAAAGATTCAACATCCACATCCAACATCATTGCATATTTATATTGCAAACCTGAAAGATTTTCAATTACAGAATTAGCAACTTCGACAACGGGATTTTTTTTAGTAACGACAGGCATTTCTACAACCTTTATACTTTTTGTACCGCCACTTTCAGTAGTCCTTAAAATTCCTTCAGGGGTAAATGAGATGCCATCAATTAATGAGGGAGTTGCTTCACCAATATTGGTAACGCTGATTTTGTTGACGCTTGTTTGAGCCGTTGCTATTTGAATCGAGCATGCAAATAGTATGGCCATGCATGTTGATGCGGGTTTGTTCATTCTAAATCGGGTTATTATCGTTTATTAAAAAAAATAAGCAACAATGCGTTCATAGGTTATTTGTCCACAGGGCTTAGCTTTTATACAAACGTGAGTTTAAACTAAATTTCTCAGGTTCGGACGAAGATAAGTTTCACATCACAAAAAAGCAAATAAAATTTCAAAGGTTTTATAAACATTTTTTTAGTAAAAAAGTTTACTCTTGTTGATAATTTGCAAAAACCAAGCCATCGATTTTCACGATATTTGCAAAGCTTAAATCTCCTAATTCTAAATTCGTAATTCGTAATCTTTAATGAAGTTTTCGCATCTCCACGTTCACACGCAATTCTCATTATTGGATGGCGCTGCCTCCATCAAAGCCCTATACAATAAAGCGATTGCTGATGGAATGCCTGCCCTTGCGATTTCTGATCACGGAAACATGTTTGGTGTTTTCGAATTCGTAAAACATGCCCATACTTTAAAAAATGATGATGGCTCCTTAAAAGTAAAACCTATCGTTGGTTGTGAGTTTTATATCACTGAAAACCGTCATCAAAAACAATTTACCAAAGAACAAAAAGACAAGCGCCATCACCAGATCCTGTTAGCCAAAAATGCTGAGGGTTATAAAAATCTTACCAAGCTTACTTCCCTGGGATACATTGAAGGAATGTATTCAAAATATCCGCGCATTGACAAAGAATTGATTCATAAATATCATGAAGGACTGATTGCTACCACTTGTTGCCTAGGTGCTTTGGTGCCCCAGGCTATTTTAAAAAAAGGAGAAGCTGAAGCAGAAAATGAATTCAAATGGTGGCTGAATATTTTTCAAAAAGATTATTATGTGGAACTGCAAAGGCATGGAATTCCTGACCAGGATAAAGTGAATAAAGTGCTTTTAAAATTTGCAAAAAAATATGACGTAAAAGTTATCGCCAGCAACGATTCTCATTATGTGGATGTAGAAGATTTTAATGCGCATGATATTTTGCTTTGCATCAATACCGGTGAAACACAGGCCACTCCTGCCCTTCGCGAGTTCACGGATGATGATGTGATGATAAAAAATAAACGATTCGCATTTCCCAACAACCAGTTTTATTTAAAAAAAACAGATGAGATGCTATCGGCATTTGAAGATCTGCCGGAGGCGCTTGACAATACCAATGAGGTCATTGATAAAATTGACGTGCTTGATTTAAAAAGAGATATTTTAATTCCGCATTTTCCCGTTCCAAAAGAATTTGAAAACCAGGAAGCATATCTGGATCATCTTACCTGGGAAGGCGCCAGGAAAAGATATGAAACCATCACCCCGGAAATAGAAGAACGACTCAACTTTGAATTGTTTACGATCAAAACGATGGGCTTTGCCGGATATTTTTTAATTGTAAGCGACTTTATTGTTGCCGGAAAAAATATGGGTGTTTTTGTAGGCCCGGGTCGTGGATCGGCCGCAGGTTCTGTTGTCGCTTTTTGTATTGGCATTACCAATATTGATCCGATAAAATACAATTTACTGTTCGAAAGATTCTTAAATCCTGATCGTAAATCCATGCCGGATATTGATACGGATTTTGATGATGAGGGCCGACAGAGAGTGATGGATTATGTGGTAGATAAATACGGCAAAAACCAGGTAGCACAAATCATTACTTACGGCACGATGGCCGCCAAGATGAGTATCAAAGATGTGGCCCGTGTGATGGATCTTCCACTTTCGGAAAGTAACGCATTGGCCAAACTGGTTCCGGATAAACCAGGCACTTCATTAAAAAAAGTTTTGAAGGCGCCGCTGACAGGACCCAAATCATTAACAGAAGAAGGCGTGGGTCCGGATGATATCAGCAACATTCAAAAATTACGCGACATCTATAATGGAGAAGATATTCGCAGTAAAGTTTTGCATGAAGCGGAAATCCTGGAGGGTTCTGTTAGAAATACCGGCATACATGCTTCTGCAATTATTATTGCACCTCAGGATTTGATGGAACTGATTCCTGTCGCCACTTCCAAAGATTCTGAATTGTGGCTTACACAAATTGACGGCAGCAATATTGAAAGCGCCGGGGTTTTAAAAATGGACTTTTTAGGTTTAAAGACTTTAAGCATTTTAAAAACTGCGCTTTCACTTATCAAAAGAAATCATGGAATTGATATAGAACTGGATACACTTCCGCTGGATGATGAAGAAACTTATAAACTCTTTCAACGGGCAGAAACAAACGGAACTTTCCAGTTTGAAAGTGCCGGAATGCAAAAATATTTACGGGAATTAAAACCGGATAAATTTGATGACCTGATTGCGATGAATGCCTTGTACCGGCCGGGTCCTATTGCTTATATCCCCAATTATATTGAGCGCAAACATGGCCGCCAGGAAATCGTTTACGACTTGCCTGAAATGGAAGAATTTCTGAAAGATACTTATGGAATCACGGTTTACCAGGAACAGGTGATGTTGCTTTCGCAAAAGCTGGCTGGATTCAGCAAAGGCGATGCGGATATCCTTCGTAAAGCAATGGGAAAAAAGCAAAGAGCGGTGCTGGACAAAATGAAAGCGCAGTTTGTAGAAGGGGCCAAAAAGAACAATCATCCGGAAAAAATTTTAGAAAAAGTATGGACAGATTGGGAAGCATTTGCGCAATATGC
>Ga0164242_10000851_pt1 | contig 36328 bp, 46 predicted proteins | sample OricomgcompostMG_FD_108783 | JGI IMG/M metagenome (GOLD analysis project Ga0164242, IMG submission 108783) | Miracle-Growth compost microbial communities from Emeryville, California, USA - Original compost - Miracle growth compost (MG) ... | reverse complement strand
TGAAAGATCATGTCAGCCAGCCATGGGGGGCGGCGGGGGGAAAGCACAGGGCACAAGGGAGTTTCAAAGTGGCACCCACCTTTGCTTAGCACTTTCTCTGCCTTTCCTTCCCTTTCAGCCGTCACAATGTGTTTCCCCTGTGCAAGAAAAGACGACGAGAGAATATTCAGATCTCCGGTGCCCTTCAAGTTGGTTGAAATACGACATGCTACGGGGGAGTATGCCAAGAGAGGGAGTGAACAAAGAAGAAAAATATCGACGAATAGTTTCGCCCCTCAGAGACCTATCTCGACCAAAATGCAGATCCGATCCGTACTCCCCTGTCCGAGTACAAATGGGCGTCGTTTAAGTGGGAGAAAAACTCTGGCAAAAAAAAAGTGGAGGGCGGGGCAATGACAGAAAGGTGTGTGGTGTGGGCTGAATTTGTGAAATTTCGCCAGCATTTGAATTTCGCACTGGAGTTGGCGGTATTTTCGTTGGTGGGGCAATTCAGTACGAGTCAAAGCTACAAATTGATATTTAACACCCTTTTTTGCGTTACGGCAAGGTGACCGAGTGGCCGAAGGTGTGACACTTAAGTTTGTCTTGCACGACTAAAGCACTGTCATGGGGAAACCCTCCAGGGTTCGAATCCCTGTCTTGTCATTTTTTTTGTCAATCCAACTTGGTCATTCGGGCTCGGGAGACACTCCATATGAGTTCCATCAACCCAAGCATTCTGAAGTTCGTTTTCGTGCACACTGGCCCCATAGTTGGTGGCGTCTCGAAAGGCCTACCCCTACCGACTCACCTTAGCTCACCTCCTCCAGGGAACGGCTGGGTCACCTGTGCCACACCCCTTTTATTAAGTCGCACAACATCAATTAATATGCTTTTTGGCCAAGGCAGCACAGGGGAAGCGAGGCGGTGTTTGTCACCAGATTCATTCTCCAGCACCTTCTTGTTTCTTGCTCATATTCTTGTTATACGTCGACTCCTTTTTTTTGCTGATGAACCCCCCCTCCCTTTTTTTTTCTGTCCGCCACAAAACGCCTATATTTCCCTTCTCGCCCCATTTCAGAGATAGCCGCCCCCTTCTAACAAAATACATGTGGCAGGGCCTATAGAACCGGGGAAAGGAAATACTCTAGAATGTCATATGCCAGCGCGAAGTACTTCTCTCGCAACCCATGACCCTCGACGCCAAAGTCCGCGGTGAGTCTGCCGTCTTCCAACTCGTCCAGGAGCTCTGCGAACCGGGAGACGTGGCTCGGGCATGCGATCAACCTCTCCAACGCCCTCTTCTCCAGACATCTCCGCAGCATGTCACCGTCCACGTGCATCTCCGGACCCGCATCTAGTCGCGGCTCAGGGTCGAACTCGACGAGGTCGACAGTCTCGTAGGTGAAGGGATAGAGTTCTGAGCTGGTGAGCGCAAGATTTTGGATGAAACGCAGCGTTCGCCAGATTTCCACGTTGAGGAAGCTGAAGTGCTGCATCGAGCCATCTAGGCAAATGCCGAGGATCTCAGCATCATCAACCGTGCCGGCCAGCCGTCCGAACCTCGGGGGGTGCCGTCCCTGTTCCCAGCAGGGCCTCGTCCGCCCCCGGCGGAACTTGCGTATCGAAGCCGGGAGTTCGGCCTCAAAGACCGGCTCACAATCCTTCCCGGGGGCCCGCCAAGGCACCCAGAGCCCGCCGACTCCGCACTCTCGATCGCAGACCATGATAAGACTCGACTGTGGCTCGTCAAGCTGGGGCCCGGCGATTTCCATCAGGTGCACGGCATTCCGGGCCCGGGGGTCTACGTGGATGAGCGCGGAGCTTTCGTCTCCTTCGTCCGCTAGATAGTCTATGATCTCGATGGAGTCCCGGTTGGTCAGGGCGACAATCTTGCCGTTGGCCATGCGCAGCGAGGTTGCGGGGGACCCTAGGTCGAACGATTTCATAGGCTTCAGTTTCTTCTCGGCGGTGTCGAGCACATCCCAGTGGACCGTCTGGCCAACGCAGTAGAAAATGCCCTCGTTGCAGCCCAGAACCGAGTATATCGGCCGTTCAAAGGACGGTTTCTTAAAACGTACCCAGTAACGTATCTTAGGGCGTCCCCCGTCCACGGATTGTCCTTCTTGCTCTGTTGATATGACCATCAACCGGCCCTCCCTCGTTGAGATAAGGAGGAAGCGCCACACGTTGCTGTCTTTCGTGTATTCCCATTCTGCAAGACCGAATATCCTGTCGCCTTGTTTGCCCAATCCAGGGATGGAGGGCAACGGCGTCCCGTTCTTGTCAGTAGGCACACCCACGTCTTCGCCAGTATCTGGGTCTAGGAACATCAGAGTTGGCCAGTCTCCCTTATTCACCGCCACAATGAGACATTGGAGGTGATGAGAGTAGATGATTCTGAGCGGAGTTCCTTCAACCGGTATCTGACGGTGCACTGGGCCCGGCTGGAGTTGCAAGTCCACAAGTAAGACTCGGGAGCCGGAAAAGATCAGCAACGGCGTTGTGCCCTCCTGCTCAGAGAAGAGATTTCTCGGCAGTACCGTGACCGAGTCCACTGACGGGGACGGAGCAGTCGGGTTGCTCACGTCAACCGGCCAGACTTGCGTCATCGCCTTGAAGGTTCCCGCGACCCCTTCGCTCAACGGGGGCCTATAGCTAGATAGCAGGACCAGATTAGAGTCGCAAGAAACTAGGACCGTGGCATGTTGCCCAAGCTCGTCTGCAACGGTGATGTCCGCTGTTGTTACCCCGAACCTGTGCGCTGGCGCCGGGCGAGGATGCCTTAGATTAGTCAAATTAATGACTTCGCCGCTTCTTGTGCCGAGCATGACGATTTGACCCCCATCATGTTCATACGAGGCAATACTTGCAATAGGTTCCATGCATGTCGTTGAATTCTCTGCCCTTCCGTCAGGGAATGTGGTGGCTATTTCTTTTTGTCAGACGCTTCGGACAAGGCTGCTGCGGAAGGGGTTTGCAAAGGGGAAAGAAAATATGGGTTTGTCTTACTAGCAGCAAGATCCAGAATTTCTAGGCCCGAGTTTCCAGGAACCCCTATTTGGGCATGGGCAAGCCATGGCCGCCCTGCTTGCCACACCCCTGCCAACAGGCCAATGGCGCCATCCCCGAGAGACCGGCAGAGAGACAAGCAGGTAACTTCGCCATCGACTTGGAAAGAACAGACAGGTATGACTGCAGGGCTTCCGTCGTTTCGAATCTGTAGAACGGATAGCCGGAATTGCCTGTCACTGTGCGTTGAAATGGCGATATAATCTCCTAGAAGAGCTGCGTCTGCGACAGAAAGGGATGGGAAATCTTGGAGCATCTCATATGAGAACCGTGAGCTAGGGAAAGTGTTAGCACCCTTCGACTGGTCACCCTTCGACTGATACAGGATAGGCCCTCGGGCCATGAGCTATATATATACCTTTGCGACTGGTTGTTGAGCAAGACGATGGAATTCTCCGTCACTTGTACTACTAACTCCTCGGATGCACTCGCTGCCAGGGTACGTGACGAGATATCGTACTGGATAGATCCGGGTTCTGGTTCTGTTGCTTGTGAGAGGTCATCCGAAAGATGTAAGATCCCTGTCCGATCGGGCATGGATAATAGCATGTGGTAACCCGGGTCGTTGGAAAATCGGCCGCGAAAGACCCATGCCTGCTTGACCCCGATGCTGTACTCTAGGTCGAGCCCAATCTTTGCCTGCAGGCCGTAACGATACTCTGTCACCGAGCCTTTTTGGCCCCGCCCAGATGTTGCAAATATCCTGTCGGGTTTTGCTAGTTGACGGCCGTCTCGGGCTGACCCGCTGCTGGGCACATCGTTCCATGTCGAGTACTCATCGGTGGTGACAAAGTCGACGACGGGGCACGAGTTTGGCAGCGTACTAAGTTGCTCCAGCGGTTGCCTAGCCGGTATCTGCATACGGGGGGTCAGCGTATCACATCTCAGGGGTAGGGGACGTGCTTGCGTGGGATGGCGTACCTTCCAAACCGCTCCAGGGCCCGAGTCATCCGCCATGACCAGCACGTCGGAGTACTGGTCGTACAAACAGGTAAAGGCCCTAGAGATGTTACAGTCAAACTTGTCCATAAAGGTGCTTCCCGTGAGAGTGCTCTCCTTGTCGGCCTCTATGAATTGGACGACGCCGTCCTCCCGAGCAAGGTAGATGCAGTCCCGGACCTTGAAGTAGTCGGACAACCGGGAGGGCCTTGCCCATGCCGTCCACAGGGGCTTCTCACGTCCGTGGTAGTTAGCCGTGGCCGGGGCTTCTAGCATCTCAAACCTTTCAAAGTTGGGAGGCCCGTGTAGCGTCCCGGTGCAGACCGCGACCTGGCGCGGAGAGATGGCTATAAAGGCCGACCGGACGGTCAATGGAATAAGAAGAAGGGGCATCTGGTTCTCGACGGGCATTCTGTGACCATTCTTCTCCTCGGCGAAAACGGTCCCAAGGTCATCGCCGAGCTCCCACTCGTACGTGATCATTCTCGATTTTCCGCTCCGGGCGATGATCAGCAGCAGAATAATATGGTGCTCGTCCTCAGGTCTCGGATAGAGGAATTCGATCTTGTGGATCACGCCTTGCACGCTTCGGAGACGGACTGATTTGACAGGCTGCAATGGCTCGTTGCGCCTAGACTGCTCGTTAAGGGTTTTGATAGACTCGAGTTCGTAGACCACAAAATGGTGTTGGGCACATCCTAGTGCCATGTACCGCGAGCTGGGGTCCACGGCTAGATGGAACCCGGGATACACGAGGTGTTCCTCGGGGCTCTGAAAGCGCGAGGTGGTAAACTCGAGGCCGCCATCTTCCCGAGTCTGGATTGACAGGAAGACTGAGTCGCCGCACTCAAGGACAAGGAGTAATAGCTGGGGAGGCAATGGAGAGTTCCTGGCCGCGACTCTCGGCGGTGGGCTATCTCGCTCTATGAGCATGTCGTCATCTTCGGTCTTGAGTAGTGGGTCAAGGCCTGTCTCGGCCTCGTCTTTCTTGGCGTCCGGGAGTGTCCCGAGGACAGCGGCATTTCGGATACGTGAACCAAAATCGCTCTTTCGAAGGACGTCTTGTAGCTGGCCGTCCCGACGCAGCTCGCGTATCTGAACGGCATGGTCCTAGAACAAAGTTAGATATAAGGGGCGGCTTGGTGGGGCTCAGGGAACATTAGAGGCGGACCCCCGAGTCCATCGTCCAAAAGCCCCGTACACGGGATTGGTCTAATGGATAGACAGGCCTTGCCGGGGAGCAGGGGGACCTTATAGCGAACCGCCGTGGGAAACGAGACGGGGGGTCTACTCACCCCAACAAATGCCACATCGTTGTGGTCACAAGATCGGAGCCGGACTGGTAATATGGAGTTAACCAACTGGCTCTCCACCACGGTCCTGGTTAAGACACCACACTCGGGAGGTTTCAGGAGTCGCTGCTTCTTTAGTGGTTTGGGGGCGGATGCTTTCAGGACAGCGTGGACGTCGACAGTCTCCGTAACCCATTCACCGCCACGGAAGACATTTGTTTGAAATGCCATGATGGGTTGTCATCCGGTGTCCTCATAGGCCTGCGTCCATCAGAGGACGGGTAGACAAGGGAAAGCGTTTATTTGCCGCAAGTCACGACAATGGGCGATTAGAATTATAGGCGCATCGAGATATCTCGGTAAAGATACGGCTGTTATGGTTCTGATGACTGGTGGTGAGGATGCCGGTTATGGTGACACACAACTGGCGGAGAGCAGGCACAAAAGGGTGACAGTCGGTTCCCTTGAGCGGCCTAGGGAGGTCCAAAGGGGGGGAGGTAAATCCGACGCAGTTCTGCCGTGTGATTTGCACGATGAGGGAGATGGAGATGGACGCCTTACGAGGGCATTTAGCTCACTTCGTATGGCGACATCGGAAAAGTACGCGGATCAGCAATTCAGGAGTAACTGAACGAGCGGGAGCAGAAGAAGGAAAGGAGAATTGAGACCGGTTTGCATCATCGCTGGGGCAGTGAAGCTGGGTATTCGGGATGCATGCGACCTTAACTTACGGGGGGGGGTTAGGTTCGCGAAGGATGCTGGGTGGTCTAGTATCGGGGGAATTCGAAAAGCGGGAGGACGCCTTATTAGTTGGAGTAGAGGTAAGGTACCTGACCTCTCAGGTACTACTACCCCAAGGCAACGGAGTGCTGCGGGCTAGAGCTGCGTGATGCAAGTCAGAGGCAGAAACGCCTTCTTGCGAGTGGAAACTCGGGGGGGAAGAAGCGGGGATGTGCGGACGGGTCGTGAGGGACCAGATGCAACGATAGTGTTGTGGGTGCCGCAATTCAAGCAGATGGCGTGTTCCTCGTACCAACCTAGCTTAACTTGCCTTGCTTGCTTAGTTCTTCCCACGGCACACAACACTGGCAGTTGGTCGTCACGATCCTACGTCGGTCGCCTAGTTGCCCGCCCGCTCAAAGCTGCAGGCCACAAAGCTCTCTTGCAGAAAACATACAAGCTACAAGCTGTTGGTTATTCGCCTAGCACCAACTGCTCCGCTCCTGTTGTCCCGTGGGTGTAGGTAACTACCATGGATGGACCTGCAGCAAAGCACGTACTTTTTTTTTTCTTCTTGCTCCGTCCCCAAGCAACGCAACCGCAGCTGCAGCCGGTCAGGCCCGGTTTATTACATACAGCCCGTTTCTCGTTCACCGGGTTAGTGAAGAGTGACTTGCCAAGAGTACCTTTCCGAGAGTACCTTTGGAGCATTATCCAGATATCAGACCACGACCATATATGGGTTTCCACACTGGGGCAGGTCAATATGATGGAAGAGCAGAGCCAGATCAAACTCATGGCAAACACATAGCCTTGCCAGCAGTTCGCAGCGTGCCGTTCTTCCAGCCCACCGATAGTGTAATGGTTCGGGGTCGACCTTCTCCGTAGGCAACGGAGCATGTTACTGGATGTACAGCCTTCACCTCGATGTGCACAGCCAACAACAAGCTTTGGTTCTAGAATGTCTGCCCCTGGGTTCGTCCAATGGAAACAGCCGTTGCGGGAGCGGGCGGCGGCGGCGCGGGTTGATCGTTGATCACTGCGTCCCTAGCCTTCCTCCCGTGGCCCTTACCGGAGCTGATGTTTCCTTGGGGTTCGCGACCAAAGCCAACAGGGAAGCAAGTGACACATCATAATCCTGGGGACCACTAGCCAGATCTCCATCCCATGTTTCGACGCCACTTCCAACAAGGGCAAACCCCCCCTTGGCAGTGGTCTTAAACAATGGCCTCCCAAATACTCGACGAGGGTTCGACGCGTGGATTAATTACGTTGTATGCACTCCGTATCCGTACATGAAAAAAGGAGTGCACTAATTACCTGCATTAGGTAGTGTGAACGACGGGGGTCCCTTCACTGCAACCGCACTTAATTACTGTGTATCTCGCTGTCAAACCGAAAAAAAAACATGGCTTTGCAAAAGATGGTTCCAATTTCAACTGAAACAACTGCGAGTACGAATGTACCCTTTCTTAAGATTGTTTACATATAATATTCGTTTCGAATGACAGAGTACTTCAGCAAACAATCCTTGTAGCATACGCCTTACAGGAGGACGGACTGTCTTTGACCAATGTAGATTTAGTCAAGGGAGGAGAAGCCCGTAATTAGGTATTTGCAGAGTGGTTTGCTTCTCGGCAGGACGACGATTAGGTACGCTGTAATTACCTGGTAGGCTGGTAGATACACAACATGCACGTCCAGCTCAGGCCCACCAAGGTACAGATCCAAGTCCAGGTATTATGTACAGCGAGTGGTCAACTGCCCCAAGCCACTAAAACATCCGCTGTGGCCAATCATGCAAGTGGGAGCCAAAGTATACCAACCCCTGCCGCTGGTCACTGGACATTTGACGACAACACATCAGTGACCAAAGCGAAAAAAAAAAAGACCAAGCAAAAGCACCTTTGGATCACGACCAGCCCCTGTCCAGAATAGGGAATTCCTCATTCTGCAAAGACGTGCCAACGATCCGGTCAGCACTGCAGGGCGGCTGCTTGCTCACGTACACATATCTTCGCAAGGACTCTCTTATCCTACTGTGTTCTTGGCAAATTACCGAGTGTTGATCCCGGCGTACTGTGGCTTTTTGCCTTGCACCATTCACTGCGTCCTGCTCGATACCGATAACACCATATCCACTTACAACCACGACACCAACAGCGCCAACTAGTTCTCGGTCCCAAGCAGGTACATAAGGTAGGTAGTGAGCGACACGACTTCGACTCATTGCCTCCTTGGAGATCTCGATCTACCGTATCTGGCTTACTTTGGGACATATCTGTCTGCCTGGCTCAACCCAAAAAGCCATGCACGGCGAAGACGGGCAAACTAAAGTGAACTAACCACGGTCTCGGGACTTGTTAATTTGAAAGCCGTGGGGAGTATGGAAAAGATGGAACCAGGAAGGACGGAATCAGGAAAGACGGGATCAAGAAGGATGGAACCAAGAAGGATGGAATCGAGCGTCTCGTCTCGCTCCTCCAGGACCTCCTCCAGCCTTGCACCTACCACTGCTGAGTCGTCACCGCCTTTAGACGAGAAGAAAGCACAGGCAATCCTCGATGCATGCAACTTCAAGAACTTGGATGGCCTCAGGGCACTTGCGGAATCACCTGGGGGTTTCTTAACCGACAGCCTTCGCCAGCAGGCTTGTGAGTATCCCCCATGCCATATATATATAGCCTTGTACGGCTGCTGTCAATTATTCAAGCGCTTACCTACCTAGGGCTCGTATTGCTCGGGCTTCCTCTGGAGTTTGATGGCCAAGAGCAAGACTCCGGGAGCTGGAAGGAGTTGCCACGTCATAGAGACGAGGACCAGGTTCAGCTCGACGTTGACAGGGCGTTTGTCTACTATCCGCAGCGTAGGTGTTCTATTTTCATGAGAGCGCAGCACACCTTTGCGAGGCCTCACCTTGCGAGCCTTCATATGCGCCACTATTATTATCCTCGTGTATTCTAACCTCCTTCAGATGAAACCGAGTCCGAGCTGGCGCGGGGGAAAGGCGAGCTGTCGGCGCTGATCGTAGAGGTGCTCCGGAGATACCCCTTTCTATGCTACTTCCAAGGCTACCACGACATCTGCCAAGTCCTCCTGCTCGTCCTCCCCCAACCCCTCCGCGCCCCCGCCGTCGCCCGCCTGTCCGCCCTCCGCATCCGGGACTTCATGCTCCCGTCCCTAACCCCGGCCATCTCCCAGCTGCGCCTCATCCCCGACATCCTACTCGCCGCCGACCCGGCCCTCTGGCGCCACCTCGGCACCACCGAGCCCTTCTTCGCGCTCTCCGGCACTCTGACCATGTACGCCCACGACATCACCACCCTCGGCGAGATCTCGCGCCTGTTCGACGTGCTCCTCGCCCGCGAGCCCGTCTTCAGCGTCTACATGTTCGCCGCCATCGTCGTCAGCCGCCGCGACGAGCTGTTCGACACCCCCTCCGACGAGCCCGAGATGCTGCACAGCATCCTCTCCAAGCTCCCCCGCCCACTCGACCTCGACCGCCTCATCGCCCGCGCCGTGGACCTGTTCGACGCCCACCCGCCCGAGCGCCTGCGCTCGTGGCGCGCCATCTCGCGCGCCAGCGTGCTGAAGACTGCGCGCATCGCCGAGTGCGCCGCCGCCCAGACCATGGTCGACGGGGAGCGCTTCTTCGAGCGGCAGGTCAAGGACCTGGAGTGGGCCGAGCGGAGGGACAGGATCTACCGCGTCGTGTGGAAGTACCGCCGCCCGGCGGGGACGCTGGGCTTGGCCATCCTCGTTGGCTTCGTGGCAGTCATGGTGCGCAGGTCGCCGGGTCCCATGGGGTATGTATCGGCGTTGCTTGCCCGATGGACAAGGTAGCGGGGTTTATCTTCTTACTTTTTACTTTCTATTATTACCGGCCAGCTCTCCGTGCAGGTTTGCTCGTTACGCGGTACTACGGCACGGCAGGTCTTGATCTGGGTTGCAAATGGGACTATTTGGAAAATTGGTATACCTGGCGCTACTGGGATAGAGATGGGGTACAAATCAACCCTTGTAAGTCTATAGACAATTAGGTATCCGCGTTTTAGGGCTCTAGGTATATCGCGGCTCGCCTCAAAATAGAGAGACGCTGGCGAACAGCACTCCACTATCATCACAACTGAAGAAAAGGCTGGGCTTTGTTCCTGAACACTTCACCTTCTCTATCTACCTCTCTCTCTCTCTCTCTCTCATCTCTCCCCTCATGCTGCCTCCTGAAACGCAGCCTTCAACCCCTCGAAGTGCTCCTGCTGCTCGGCCGCCAACTTCCCGCCCACGTCGCTAATGATGGTCAACACAAGGCTATAGTTATTATACAAGAAACGATCCCTCTTCCTCGCGTCCGCTCCGAGGCTCGCCTGCCCCTGCCGCGCGAGGAACGCCTCGACCTCGCCGCGCAGCCGGCGCAGGCTCGTGACGACGGGCTCGTCGTCGCCGGCCTCGGCGCTGAGGGCCAGGAAGCTGTGCAGCAGCTGCCCGAAGCGCTGCGTCACGACGTGCGGCGCCGCCGACGCGCCGCGGGCCGCCGACGCGCTCGCCGGCTTGGACGGCAGCGCCGCGGTCAGGGCGCGCACGCTGTCGCAGTGCGCGTCCATGACGGACTGCAGACGCGGCCAGAGGAGCATCGCCGTGCCGTTGACGTAGCCGTCTACGGCGGGGATGAGGCGCCGCTGTAGCTCGAAGGCGAGGTGCTGGTTGAGGCGGACGCAGAGGAGGAGGCCGAGCCCGTCGCACGTCTCGCTGACGAGGGACTTGGTTAGGCTTTGGCCGAGCGCGAAGGTCGGTTCGAAGATGTAGTTGAAGTGCTTGCCGATGGTGGCGAAGCTGAGGGATGGGCTGAAGAAGGTCGCCAGGAAGGTGTACTCGGCGCTAGCATTGTCTATGAGCGCCAGGTTGAAGTTCCGGAAGGGCACTTCGAGGTAGTGCGTTGACTGGTCTTCCTCGGCGAGGTACGACGATATGGCGGCCTGGTTACCCGCTTTTAGGAAGTCGATTCGGCGGCCCAGGTTGAAGGCATCGTGCGGAGGACCGGCGACCTTGGAGGCTGAGAGCACAGTAGATTTCCTCGAGGTGTCCTCGTGGCCCAGGACATCGGATTTATCTATGTGGTGGAGCTTGATTTTCCCCAACGACTTCTCGTAGCGGCCGAACTGGTTGGCATAGTACCACCTCATTGTGTTCATGTACGCCAAGCAGATCTCCTCGGCAAGAACGGCATGGTGCTTGTGGAGGAAAGAGTACAGGTCCTTGAACCTCAGGAAGTTCTGCTGTTGTATGATCTGGGCATTAATGTTCGGAGACCGCAGTGCCTTGATTTGGGCGACGAGGAAGTCTCGTATCCGCTCCACAGCCTTTGTCCTCGTATTAGTTGCCTGCTTGCCTCTGTTCCAAGCAAGGGGATGAGCTGTACATACCTTCAAAATCAGCTTCTCTAATAAAGGGCCGAGATCAGCTTGCGCTTTGCTCTCTGTCTGGTCCGCACTCTTCTTGTACGCCACAGATCTTTTGTCCAATTCAGACAGCGCCTTTGCCCACGTATCGTCAATGTGCCCTTCGGCGATCTTGGAAACGACGACGGGTGAGATGCTGAGATCTTCGACGAGTGGCCCGAGACACTTCTCCACCGCCTTCCTATTTTCCAGCCGTATGTTGAGAGTTGTAGACCTCGCCTGTAGAGTTTCTATATCCGCCGAGACAGTGGCCAGGTCGTTCCGGAAGCTTGTGAGGTTTGTTTCGACGGAGCTCAGGATATCGTCACAGGCGCGGATCGATCGGTGTAACTCCTCGAATTTGGCCTTCTCTCGCTCGTCTACAGATGGGGCGATCAGCACGAGAGTTGGTCAGGGAGGGAGGGAGGTTGGTTAGAGGCGAGGGTGGATAACATACATTCTTCAATTGACTGTGTTCTATATACACTTTCGCCGTCCGGCGAGCTGTCGTCCAGCGCAAGCCCGCGTAAGGACTGGCCGCCAAAATCGAAGTCGAAGTCGATATCCTCCTCTGTTATCGAGCCCCTCGCCTTCTCCCCGGACGCCGCGCCATCGGGCGTGGGTCCGAGTAGGGCTACCAGAACTTCCTCGGGGTCCTGCCCATCGGCAGCTGTGGTCGAACGCTTTAGGCCCGAGCCATTGACTCGGCGTGACGAGGCCAGGAGCGAGCTCGCGGAGTCGGTCGAGACTAGGGAAAGCGACGAGCCCTTGGGCGTGCCGCCCGTCCGTTGAGACGTCAAATATGGTCCGCGGGAGCTTGACGTCCGGTGAGGAAGTGGAGATATTGGGCGGCTGTTGGATTGCGGAGAGGCGGCTCCAGCCTGCTGGCCAGCGAGTCGATCAAGCCACATTGTAGAGCGAAGATCGCCTCGCCGAACACGACAGGTTCATGCTTCGGCGGGAGGTCTTTTTTGAAAATCGAATGCCAGCGAGGGGTCCGTTAGGGGCTTGGTGTGTGCTTGCTCGAAAGACAAAAGGGGTTGACAGGGGATTGTGACTGTGACTTGCCGCGCATCTCTTTGGCTGTGTGGCTTCTGCTATCTCAGCTAGTAAGCCTAAGGTCCCGCGAGGCTGACTGGTTGTAAAAGGAGGATCCAAGCTCGGCGGCGTATGATTGGCCAAGATTCCAGCCACACAAGCCAACTGGCTAATCTCCTCCAGCCTTGTGCTCGCCTGGGCTTGAATCCCCTAAGGTGGGCTTAACTCCAACAAGTCCCGAGAGGGCGGGGCAGAGAGGATGGGCCACTTCAACATGCATCAGGCCGCGCTGCATGCCAGTCATTTTCCCTCCGCGTCACCGGAGAACTGCACTACAGTACGCATGGCAAACCGGCGCCAAGCAGAGCGTCATATAGGCAACAATAGGGCCTCGGGGGAGGTATATATCTAATGCACATACGTATTGTTTCTACCCAGCCTCTTTATCTTATTTGCCTACTATCCACTATTCGAGTTCACCGGCCAGTTTCCTAGGTAATGGACCATGTAAACACGGGACATACGCATAGATAATAGTCGAGTGCATACCTAATCGCCCTGATGTGGGCCTGCGAAGCTCTGAATTGCACGGGTTGTGATTGGGGGCGGGCAACTGTAACGGTACAGGTAGGTAGGTCCAAATCGCCCGAGGAGTCAATTGACCGATGAACTCTGGACGGAGGGGCGGGGTGTGTGTTGCGTCGAGCTGTTAAGGTTTGGATGCCTTGGGGAGGTACCTCGCTCGCATGTAAAGCTGAGAACTCCGACGTGATTCCAAGAAGAAGGTACATAAATCAACCCACTGTGTGCTAACCTCTTCATCCTTTTTTCCTCGCCCCGGCCGGCCCCCCGCCTTAAAACCTCCACCACAACTTTTTCTTTTCCAAACCCTCCCCTCTCCACCTCAGACCAGCACCACTACAACATCCGTCTTGGTGCCGCAAATCGTATCCTTGACCCCCCGTCGCAATCACTTCCGCGCTCTCTCTCTCCCCTTTTCAGTTTGACCAAATATCAGTTGCCAATCTCTCTCCAAAGATGGCTGACGAAGTACGTTTTTGCCCCCCCCCTCCTTTGTTCCCCCCTCCTCGCTGCCCCTATGGGAGTTGTTGTGCGCGCTTTGGGCGAAAAAAAAAATCACCCCGCATTGCGCCCGCGAACCCCTCGATTGCCAGCCGAAAAAGCCTTGATCGCATGCCCTCATATTTCCATCCTCAAAATCGCCCGAGCTATCGCCGCCTTGCACTACTCCCCTACATATCCTTCTCTTTCGTGATGCCCTGTCGAGTCCTATCAGACAAGGCCCTATTAGAACAAGACCCGCTAATGGCGACTCACCTCTACAGCAGCATGATGTTACCTTCGACTCCGTCGACGCCGGCGCCTCGACGACGTACCCGATGCAATGCTCGGCTCTGCGCAAGAACGGCTTCGTCGTGATCAAGGGCCGCCCCTGCAAGATTGTCGACATGTCCACCTCCAAGACTGGCAAGCACGGCCACGCCAAGGTCCATCTCGTTGCCATCGACATCTTCACTGGCAAGAAGCTCGAGGAGCTGTGCCCGTCCACCCACAACATGGATGTCCCCAATGTCAAGCGTAAGGAGTATCAGCTTGTAAGGACGCCATCTCTAATCGGCTATATTCTTCAAACTAGCCTCCTGCTAACACTCGGCATATTAGCTCGACATCTCCGACGATGGCTTCCTCTCGCTGATGAGCGACGATGGTGACACTAAAGATGATGTCAAATTGCCAGACGGTGAGGTTGGTGACAGGATCACGAAGCTCTTCAAGACTGAGGAGAAGGACACCAGTAAGCCATTCCCTCGCCCATCGCCTTTTTTCCTCGTGCTCTCTAACCCCTATCTTCTAACTCTTATCTTCTAGACGTGACGATTCTGACCGCCATGGGTGAGGAGTCGGCCATTGAGGCCAAGGAGGCTCCCCGCTCTGGTTAAGGGGGTCGTCTTCACAGGCGTCGCTCGTTGCCGTACCGACCGTTCCTCGGCGTTGGTTTTTTTTTACTGATGCTGTTGGAGGTTATCGACTGGCTTAGAGATGCGTCGCCTTGATATTTCCCAGCCGCCTCGCCTCGCCTCTAGGTTTCCCCACAGTCCTTGTCTGAGGGGCTCTATCTGGACAAATGTTTCTGCTGGGTATAGGACTCGGGTTCCCAACAATCTCGCACGAACTCGACAGCGTCTCTTCCGTTTCCCCACCCCATCCCCTACGCACGTCTTATCCACCCAGAGAAGCTATTCCTTTGTGGAAGACGAGAGAAAAAAGAACGTTCGCAAGTGGCGACAATCTGTCCTATAGAATTCAAGAGATTTTCTCCATATTTCCGATTGTGTGACGTGATGACTTCGTTGACTGACAGGTCGGTTCCTTGACGTAGAGCCCTGGTTTGAAGAATTCCTGCCTCGCAGATGAATATTTAATGTAAATGAGTATATTTTCGCTGACACTATACTCATTGTAACGCACTCGGGGAGTCCTCTGCCAAAAATATGATTTCATGATAACGGAGCGGCCCGCTGCCTTGTAAGCTGCCTTTGGTACAAAAAAGATGGTAGACCTCTTGCAAATGGTTTTTTTTCTTCTTTTTGGCCTCGCCCGCCAAAACTAGCATAAAAATTCCGGCCACTGACCAGTTATCGTGACGGTCCTCGAAAAACCCCACTAGCTTTTCAGACTATGGACGTGGATCGTGAACTTCACAGGTTTCCCAAGGGCGAGACGTGCTCAGATTGCCCCGCGCGGCGATGGTACTCCGAGAGCGGGTTTCGATATTGCCAGAATGGCCATCGCGTGGAGGTTCGTACCACTCCCCAATCCAGCTCTCATACCACAATCTCGCAGGCTGATTTCTCCACTAGGGTTTTGTGGAATTCGATGTCGACCAAGAAGACAACTTTGGGAGGGCCGGGCGTGTTGCTCGTAAGCGGAAAGACGCGAAGCAGAAGGGACGCAAACACCTTTCTGGCAACGCCGCCAAGGAGCTGTATCTTGAATGCCTGCAGCTCATTCTACGGAAGCAGCTTGCTTGGCTAATAAACGAAAAGGACCTTCCACTGGAGTTGGAGGTCGTGGTCCGCGACCTCTGGGACCTGCGAGTGAGAAACTTTGCAGGGCTCACACCGGCGAGAGGGAGGTCGAAAGGAGGAGGGAGCGTCAAGTCCGAGCCACTGTCCAGTTCTGACGGTGAAATTGCACTGTTTAGTTCGCAGAGCGAACCAGAGCCGTCATCAGACGACAGTACCGCAACCCTCTACACCAAGGCCAAACGCTGGATGACGGACGAGGGTGACTTGAGGGCCATGCCCACCCTCATCGACACCCTCGCGCTTACCTACCTTGGCTGCGTCACAGTACGGCAGCCTGTGAGGATAGGCGATTTATATCGCTGGGCGAAGAGAAACAAACTGCCTTATCGAGGAGCCGTACGTGGACCTCCTGTGGGAGTCAGACCCCCTCGACATACTTACAAGTGCCGTAGATCGATGAAATCCCAAGCGAGATGCGCGAGAGACTGCCCGCGTCCTATCAAAGAACTCTCCGGGCAAGGTATGTCGTCTTCAGGGGCGGCGAGCTACACAGGGCTGCCATGAACCTTGCTGTCTCCTATCGAAAGAACTACGACATAACCTTTCCATCTCTGAACACGCCTACGATTTTCCTTCAATATTTGAGGGAGTTGGCCCTTCCCCGTCCGTGAACTCCGAGACTTTAGGCTTGGCTGACTACTGCTGACGCATTCTACAGTGGAAATATACGCCCATGCAAAAGAACTTGTGTCTCTGCTTCGCCTGGGCTTTGCAATACCTACCGGTAGCCGGCCACCTCTAGACGACCCGGACACATTGTTGATAGCGAGTATTGTGTTGGTGACGAAACTTCTCTATCCAATGGATGGAGTGGTCCGCTCACCCATGACGGACGATGACCCGACTTGCTTGAGGGTGAACTGGGAGAAGTGGCAGGATATTTTTGCGGACCAGATAGAATCGAAACCCGCTAGCCGCGACTTTGACTTGCTGACGTCGAAGGATGTATCGTCCATGTCTGGAGAGGAGATGGACCAATACCTTGAATGGTACCGGAAAGTCCGACTAACACCTCAGGAAGGTTGGTGAAAGGGCGATCCAACTTCTATTTCATATACCTACCATACGTAGCTAGAGAAGCTAACATGTGTGAATAGACACGCGGAATATCGAGGGTCTCTTCCCCCTTACTCGGTCAGCCGTTGATCCCTTAACCGAGGACGAGTGGGATGATGATGACGATAATACTAAGATCGAGGGGAGGTTACTCGAAGCCAAAAGACAGTTAAGTTGGCCTCAACGACAACCGATCGAGGACGAGGTCGATAATACTAAGAGGCCGGGTAGCCTCCATCAGCGGTACGAGACCATTCACGACTTATCAGGGCCAGCCAAAGCGTTTCATGACAGAGCTGCTAAATTAGCCGGTCTGCCTACCGAAAAGCTGTTGCGAGCAGTATTCAAGCTCGAGCAACTACTGATGTACTGGACGGATCACCGGAAAAGGGGGACGGTGGAACCTCTGGATAGTGACGTTGAGGGTGTGGAGAGTCGGTCGTTGGCTCGCATGTTGAATGTCAAACAGATATAGGGGCTTATCGGGGTTGGCATGTGTGTATTAGTTAAGCAGAGAGAGGGCCAAGAGGGTGCACACGAAAATGTCACTTTGACACACACTGTGTAGCACGTGCAGCCCCTCGCTCCCGAATTTCGACCCCCCACCAGAATTTTGAAGGCGATTGCTTGCCGATTTCATCAACCCAATTTCAAGGATCACGAAAAGCTGGCAAGAGTAAGTCATTATTGCTGCACAAACGTCCATTTCCCTGTATAGTTTTACTAACTGGCTTGAATTGTAGTGCAGATGTAAGAAACCCCGAGAAACCGAGACTCATTACGGCGCCCGCTCCCGAACGATGTGGACTGACTGGGAGAAAAAAATAGCTTCGTGAAAACCCTAACGGGCAAGACCATCACCTTGGAGGTCGAGTCTTCGGACACGATCGACAATGTGAAGTCCAAGATTCAGGACAAGGAGGGAATCCCCCCCGACCAACAACGATTGATCTTCGCCGGCAAGCAGCTTGAGGACGGCCGCACTCTCTCGGACTACAACATCCAGAAGGTTCGTGACATGCCCTGGACAAGTTTAAAGCGATGGGAACCTCGGGGAGAACGAAAGTCCTTCGGACCTAGTTTCCCACCGATAACATATTTGCGATGGGGAGGGAATTCTTGGATTTGTGACGGAACGCTAATATGGGAAAACAGGAGTCGACTCTCCACCTCGTCCTCCGTCTCCGTGGTGGTATCATCGAGCCTTCGCTCAAGGCCCTCGCCAGCAAGTTCAACTGCGACAAGATGATCTGCCGCAAGTGCTACGCCCGACTCCCCCCTCGCGCGACCAACTGCAGAAAGCGAAAGTGCGGACACACCAACCAGCTCCGCCCCAAGAAGAAGCTGAAGTAAACGGGTTCGCATAACGGTCTCTGGCGTCTTGAAGTTTTCTTCTTTTTTGGCATTCCGAGAGAAAGAACGGGCAGGCAAAGGGGGCGGGAAATGGGGTCTGCATACTTTATGACTGTACATTCAGTGGTGGTAGCAGACGAATTTGACGCAGTTTGATCAATTGGCCGCTTTGCCCTCCCAATCTGGACACGAATCCTCGAGTGATATTCATGGCAGACTGTCGTCAGACACATGATATGAAGCCGGCGTGCCTACCCATCTGAGAGCTTGCCATCTAGTAGTACTCAAATGCTTCCTGTCGATTTACGTATGGGCTCCTTGCTGCCATTCTTGGTAGACACCAGTCAGTTCTGTTTGTGGGTAGATTACTGTCTCATTCACATTTTGACAACGGAGCTGTGATCCCCCGCCAACCTAGGCATCATAGGTTTCTGCGCCCATATGGTTTGCCTTCAATGACATGCGCATCCAAACTTGAAGCATCATTGGTGAACTAGGTAATTCGTACACCAACGATTCCACCTACGTAGCACGTGACCTTGGGGCTGCGCGTCCAACTTACGACGTTCAGCTGACAGCAGCTGTCGCAAGCTCCAAAGCTTGAACAGCCACATCGACATTTGTCCAACGGAGCACGCCCGTAGTAACTCACCCACTTCACCAACGACACCTTGAGAGGATCCGTTCGGAGAGTCGCATCTACGAAAACTTCCAAGACGTGACATAGCGCTCGAACACCATGTCTGGGGCCGGATATGACGTGGTGGTGGACGTGGACGATGAGGTAGGCCTCGAAGACATTCCCCCTTGCGCACCTCCCTTCCCTGCTGACGACGTAATGCGTCAGGGTGATCTAGGACATACCGACTTGCAAGAAGACCTCGAGTTCCACACATCAAACTTCTCAGAGAACACGCCGGGAAACAGGAAAGGCGGCTCCTCGTCGGGCCTCCCGCCGCCGGTGACGGCCTCCTCGAGCTCGGGGAAGCGGTTCCTCTGGTCCATGTCCTTCTACGCCCAGTTCTTCGACGTCGACACATCATCCGTCCTGTCCCGTTGTTGGGCGGCGCTGTACCCGCGCGCCAACTTCCTCGACGTTCTCGAGGGCAACCCGGACCTCTACGGTCCTTTCTGGATCGCCACGACTGTGGTTCTGATCCTCTTCCTGGGCGGCACTATTAGCCAGTACCTAGCGTCTACAGGCCAGGAGCGGTTTGCGTACGACTTCAAGCTTCTGAGTGGTACGTCCTTGTCTCTGCCCTCAAGCGAGACCATTATCACTGGCAATCGCTAGCGGCCTCTTCCTCCCACCGCCATACTTCCTCTACCTCCCCGCCCCAACTGCTAACATGTGCCTGTCATTTCAGGTGCCGCCGGACTCATATACGGCTACACCTTCGTCATCCCCGTCCTCCTCTTCCTCGCGCTCCGCTACTTCGGCGCCGAGAACGCCAACCTGCTCGAGTGCTGGACGCTCTACGGCTACAATAACCTGATCTGGATCCCCGTGTCGCTGATCAGCTGGTCGCCCATCTCGATCCTCAACTTCATCTTCGTCGCCGTCGGCTTCGCCCTCTCGGCCGCCTTCCTGCTGCGCAACCTCTACCCCGTCCTCAACGCCACCGACCGCCAGACCAGCAAGGCCCTCCTCATCCTCGTGCTGGTCCTGCACGCTGGCCTCGCCATCGCGATCAAGATCCTGTTCTTCGCGGCCGGGAGCCCGGCTGCCGGCAAGCCGGACGAGGGGGCTGTCCCGCCTCCGGATAAGCCGGACACGGCGGAGAGATTCCTTTTCTAGGGTGTGGCTGTGGGACTGAGGCCGGGGAGTGTGCGTTGGAAGTTTTACAGGAGTTGTAACGTTAATGATCCACCGGTAGACGGCCGGTTAGATATTCGAGAGGCAGGGAAAGTGCGCTGGCCATGTAGGACTTATCATGTTTTGTACTTCATTAGCATTGTACGGTAGTTTCGGCCTGCGTCCGGGTAGAACAGGCGCTACATCATTTTATTTTCATCAGAAAGCCTCATGCCATGATGTGTCCAACCCAACCGCTGGTCTCTAAAAGCGCCTTGAATACTACTCCCCCCCGACGCCCCCCGGCCTCTACCGCTCCACCTTGCCCCCCTTCCCAGACCAGTCCAACCAGCTGCCGGGGTACTCGCCGACGCGCGTCCAGCCCGCCTCGCGCGCTAGTCCCGCGGCGGCGCGGCTCCGCACGCCGGCCTTGCAATAGAAGACGACCTCGGCGTCTTGGGCCGGCCGCGGGTACCCGAACCGGTCCTCGAAGTCGTCCTCGCTGATATGAAAGCTGTCGGGGGCGGATGTGATCGGCACGTTGATCGCGCCGGGTATGTGGCCCGTCTGCTTGAGTTCGGACGGCTCGCGCGTGTCTAGGAGGGTTCGGACGCTTGGTGTGAGCATGTATGCGTTTCTTTTGGGGGGAGGCAAGATTGGCCAGGGATCTAGCTGGAGAGAGAGGGAGAGGGAGAGGGACCGCCGTGAGTGCTCGGCTACATACCGACTATGACGATGTTGGCCTTGGGGTCTTGCGTGAGCTTTTGGATCTAGAGTTCGGCGGGTCAGCAAAGAAAATGGCTTGGATAGGGTCAATTGGACCCGGCCGACGCACGTCTTCGAAGCTCCAGATTTTGCTTTGGCTAGCCTGCGAGTACGGACGTATTGCGAACAGCTGCGACGGCGGCGCAACGTAGGCGCATTGCGGAAGAATCCGGGCTGGTCTGGGTAGGACTGCAAGGGGACGGGCAGGTCGCAGCTGCGTCCTGGTGGAGGCTTGAAGAAGCCGGAAAACTGCTCGCCTTGATGTCATGCTGACGGGTATGGCTCTAGAAAGGTGTGTTGGCGAGGTTGCTGGGAGGTTTGGCAAAGCTTGAGGACTTGGTGTTTGTCACCACGGTGGGTGCCCCCACTGATGTCACAAACCTTGCGCTTACTTACCAACACCTCAGATCTATTCACTGGCAAGTAGGAACCAGGAATGTCTCAACCACCGCATTATCAACACATCCTCAGCTCTAAACACCAGGCACCTAAATCTAGGGTGTCGGCTGGCTTGTCCTACAGCAGCAGACGAACTTACTTATTCGAGTCCCCGCGAAGGCTGAATCTTGTGGCACTGGCAGTGTAAAGACTTCGAGAATACCTAGTGTCTTCTGCAGACATCCCTATTAAATGCTATTTACATCTCCTTAAGAAATATTACAATTGTCTAAATGCCAAGCAAGGTAGGTGATGCTGGCCTCCGTGGGTGGTCATATTCATGCTTGAGCGACCAAACAGATTCCTTGTCGCTCACAATACAAACCCTCCGGTTCTTGTGCTTGCATTGGAACGTCGTGCATTCATAGCACTTCAGCCGCAAAGGTGAACGGACACCTCTCCATTCTAGTGCTTGGATTGGCTCACGGCACTGACGCCTGACACCGTGAAAAAATTCAGCCGCAGTCATGCGCATCTCAAGTTTACCACTTCCTCTCCTCGAACGTCAACGGGCAGTCATCCTAGTTTTCTGTCAGCATGAAATCCCAACTTCCCAACCGGTAATAAATGCGGCTCACCTTGGGGAAGATGGTCGCGAACACCTTGATCTCCTCAGACAGGGGCGTGGGGTGATGCGTCCAGTCTAGCAGGAGCGAGGCCTTGCCGATGAGCAGTGCGAGGTTGAGTTGGGCATATTGTTGACCAATGCAGTAGTGCGGCCCAGTGCCGAAGACCAGGAAGTTCTTCAGGCCCTTCATCTCAGCGTCCCCGGAATAGTACCGGTCTGGGTCAAACTCGTCGGGGTTGGTATAAACATCGGGGTCACGCAGCGCCATATATGTCGTGGCAATGACCATGGAACCTATGTTCAAGTTAGGGGTTTTCACGTTCCATTCGATTAAAGGGAAGAAAACGGAAACTCACCTTTGGGAGCCGTGTAGGTGTCGGTGATGGGGAAAGCCTTCTTCGCCATGTAAGGAGTCATAATAACCGGGGGTCGGTAGCGGAGAAGTTCCTTGACGACAGCACGGGTGTACTTGGTCGATTCGAGCTGGTCCATGTTCAACGGGGCATGGATGTCGCCATTCCGTACCTTCAAGTTCTCCTCGCGAACGCGATCAAGCACGTCTGGGCGCTGAGCGAGGGTCTGGAACAGCCAAGTCGCGGCGCTGCTGGTGGCATCCTGAGAGGCGAAGAGGAAGGTGAAGACGGTCTGGGAGATCTCGTAGTCGGTGAAGTCCCGGAGAAGGGGGTTCGGCTTCTCCATATCTTCGGGAACCTGACCCTTTGCCTCCAGCTCGCGCCACCTCTTGGAATCGATCATCTGCTTGACCCAGCCGTCCATGATGCAGGAAATCTCGCCTCCGGCAGCCATACGGACCTTGCTCTTCACAGCACACTTGGAGAACTCGGCGAGGACCATATCAGCGGCCTTCTTACCGTACCACGTCTTGGTGAAGGGGATGATGATGGGGAAGTTGACCAGTTCCAGGGCGGCGGTGATGAGGTAGTAGTCGTCGGCGATCTTCTTCACGGCTTCGTCGGAGATGTAGTGACCAACAAAGGTGCGGCACGAGACGGCGCACATCAGCTCACGGAATTCTGGCATGAAGGGGACCGGCTTTCCACCGGCCTCCTTGGTAACGTCGAGGAAGTGCTGGAGATACCGCTTATACACTTCCTCTTGGCCGGGCAGATAGGTGTCGAGAGCCTTGCGGGTGAACAGGCCGTTTAGACCCTTGCGGAACTCGACGTGGGCCTTGCCGTCCAGGAACACCCAGTTATCGGCACCGAGAAGCTTGTGAGCGACGTCGACGACGCATGGTTTGACGTAGGCGGGGGAGTTGAAGACCTTTCTTGCCATATCACGGGTCGACGCAATGACGACGAATCTACGCAAGGTTCGCTATATTAGCAACGGAAATCAAGGACGGACGCCACTCACACGCGACCTACGGAGCTGGGGGGAGGGGGCAACCTACTTGTGGAAAACGGAGACACAGCTGAGGGGACCGCTCTTCCATTTCGCGACATACTCCTCGAACTTGGGGTTCACGGACTCCAGGAAAGGACCGATAAATGGCATTTTCCATGTTGGCCCAACGATGGAGCCTTTGTTCCAGATGTAGCTGACTGTTGGCAGTTTATGTCAGTCACTTCCGCCCGACTCGGTCAATTCAAATATCAAGGCAAACCTACACTGATCGTACGCGACGAGAACGGCGAGAATGGTGAGCGCGATGGTCCAGCCGCTCGCATTGGTCACGGCATCGACGACATATTCAAGCTGGGGCGGGATATTGACGCTGCCATATTTGGTGCTCGCCAGAGGCGAGGTGAAGCCTGTCGAGTTGGTATCCATTGTTGCTGGAGGGAGCGACGTTTGCTGCTCACGGAGGGAGGGAAATTAGGAAAATTGCGCCCGAGTCGGCGGGCAGAGTTGCGAAAAGGGGACCGGCTTCGCGGGGAGGGAGGCTCAACTCGCAGGCGACCTATGCAAGGAGAGTAGGTTTGGCAGACAACAGGCAGGACGCGCCTGGAGTTTTATCGTGAAGTTTGCCGGGTGGACAGATGGAAAAGGAGAGGGAAGATTTGGGATAATAAGTTACCTGGTAGGAGATGGACCGGATTTCGGGAGGGTGCCAGGGTGGAGGTTGCTGGGGTTGGCGCGCCCGCAACTGGCTTTAACCGCACGCACCTCCTAAATTGACGAGGCGTCCTGTGATACTGAGACAAGCAGCCACGAGCCAATCACACATCATGTTCAATTGGTAATCAACCAGTCACAGTGCTGGACTCGTGTTGGGAAAGGAGTCAAAGTGAAAGTCCCACCCTTTCCATCAGAAACTCCAGGGCTTAGCTTCTCCGTTATACTCGTATGTGATTGTGACTAGAGTCATTCCACCAATGCCAAACATAAGACGATAGATCTTATTACTAGTGACAAGATCCCCTTTATAAGTCTTACCCTGAAGCACAAAGTATTCCGTCCAGACAAGTCGTCCAGCTTAAATAGCGCAAATGAGTCTGCTTCAAGGTCACGTGGCAAAGTAAAGTGGCTCATCGGTTGATCTCTCTGGCTCAAATGCGACGAGTCTCATTGGCCCAGAGGGTAATATTTTGTCTCTTTATGAGCTTACCTGAGTCGACATAACCAACTACATTTCCTTCGCCTATAATTCGCACAACAGCTTTGCACAACCCCTGGAATGTCCTGCATATCTTTCCCACTCACATCCGTTCGGTCCCGCCCTGCCCCTCAAGGGGAAGGAGACGCACGATCGGCACAGGTTGCTTCCGAGCCCAAGAGAATCGGCCCATAGCAATCGAGCAATTGAAAATATATGTTCTTCAGTCCCCGGACCTGCGGTTGTTTCTCCTCGGAGAGGACGGTGAGGGCGCCAAAACGAACAAATCCTCGTTCATCCGGGGAATGGTTTCCCTTTTCTACCCTGCAAAAAAAATAAAATTTTAAGATAAGGTTATCGATTGTACCTGAAGAATCGCATTTTTGACCCACTCGTATTCGTGTTCGAGTTCAAAGCGGGATGGCGGTGAGACGGGAGCGGCTTCCACTGGCTGCATTGGCCAATCACAACCTATTGGTGGGGGTTGTGCGCGGTGTTTGAATTCTTTTGCTGCAAAGTCTGGGTAGAGCGATATTGAGGGACCCTTGACTTTGTTGATAGCTTCCTTCGCGGGGCAAATCCCGAGTGTTGGCATCTCCGGAACCAGGGGCGACGGTGAGACATAGGCCATTTTCCGCGCTCGTTCCTTGTTTGCTCTGCGATCAAAGGCAGAGAACAGAGTTTGTTGGAAGCGTACAAAATCGCCCCTACTTTCATAGTAGCTACCGGCCAGTTGCACCTTTCACACCTAAAATGGCAGCCCTGGGCAAGTGCCCAAATGGGCCTCAGCACGGTGGTCAGTTACAGCTTGCTGTTGCGAGCGAATTGTGACGATGATGGACCTAGGCCCTCGAGCACTTTCAAGCAGCCGATTCACATCCTCCATGTTCGAATCTGGCTGCCCGGCTCATCGACGTCCAACCAGTGGCACTACCCAGTTGGTAACCACAGCATTGTGAGGCTGACAATAGCTCCCTCGCCTGTTTCTCACCTCGTCTCTCCTTGCTTCATCAACCCTCTCTACCTCAACGAGACTCGTCATCTACCATCCTTCCCAGCTGTCCCTCTCACTCCGCGTTACCTCCTGCACTGCGCGGCCCCAGACACGGCGCGCGTGGTTGACGGCAGTGGGAAGATGCAGATGATGCCTCGTTCTCTACTACGTAGACTTCCAGCGGGGTAGGTTGATGGCCTGGGGTCGGGTCCTGGGCGCACGGGAAAGGGTTTCCTTCTTGGGATGCTCCTACATGGAAGATTCCCAGGCACAATTTACCTTCGTCACGCACCCACACCCTGAGGCTTGGCATGACAGAGGGAAGAATGAACGAACCAAAGGGCTGCGCCAATCAGAGCGGCGACGTCATGGTTTTCCTACGAGCAGTCGCAACCTTCTGGCCCGATACCCCGGGCGCCAGCCCCCGAAAACTATGACTCCGACCGGTCGGACCATGCCGGCTTATTAGATGCCCCGGCCGTGGCTTGTTTGCTTTCCGGCCTCGGCGCCCCGCAAGAAATCCCTGTCTCGTCTGTCACAAGCACACGTCCCATGAAGCAGAATAGTGGTATCTAGTCGCAATCTAGGGAGATATGCCTCCCCTCCCCCCCTTTTTCCCCCTTATTGACACAGCCTCAGTGTATGTAGCAAAGTTCGAAGCGCAAAGCGGAACAGGTCAAATCAGACGACAACTGATAGGGCTCCGGAAATGACGACGACCACCTGTGTTGTCCTCGAGATGTTCTAGGCCTGGCAATTTCTAATCTCTTGGCGCGTAGGCCCGCGTCGTTCCCGGATTCGAACGACATGTACTAGGGAGGCGGAGTAGCGTCACCAGTTGGTTCGTCAGCAGGGAGTGTGAGCTTGTGCAACTTGGGTCGGAGGACGCGAAGGCTGCTCCAACTAGCCTGGCCAAGTTTTCGACATTTTCGAAGCCGTCCAGGTGTTTCTGGAAAATTGCGTCTCACCATCTTTGCCCGACTCAGGCCAATGGGGTGCAACCCTTACCCTCCATATCACCGCCGTCAAGGTGCCTCGCCTAGATGACTCAGACAATGAATGACTGAAGTGGGGTTGATGAGTGATGGGGGATGAGGGGAAAATGCACGGCTCTCGCCTCGAGGACTTTTTGCAGTTTCTCGTCTGGCGCTCCGAGTTACCGCATTTGGATGTGTTTAACGCCCTTCCTCGCCTGTTTTGCACCCAAGCCACCGCACCGGATGAGCGGTCACGCTAACAAAGGGCGCTTGACCATGCACATACAACCGGACCTACGAACGGAGTACGAACGGACCACGACAAACTACGCAATGCTTTGTCGTAGGGCGTAGCGTAAGTCTAACTTTGGTTTCCATGTTGGTACCCTTAGTCCCATGTCCCAGGCTCGCAAACACGCGGCGTCCTTGCGTCAATGGTATCCTCTTTTGGTAATCAGTGCCTCTTGGTAATCAGTGCCTTTGTCGCAACCCTGCCCACCAACTCCGCCGGGTGACTCACTAAGGTAGGGTGTACGGTTTTGGTTTCTGCCTCGACGCAGCATGTAATAGTAATCTTGCCGAAGGGCGACGCGGAGGGCGTCATCAATTGGCCAATGCCTCCTGTGATGTTGTGTATATATACCCCAGGCAGCAACCCCTTGGATGGACTTTTCTGAAGGCATCAAACATTCAACACTCCATCTTAGCAAGCTAGAACTGCAGCAATAATAATCTTGATACCGCTCAATCCAGGCACCAGCTATCTGCCCCAGAGCCCCTTTCTTAAGAACAACCCGTCCTCGGTCTTGAACAACCACAAACAACAGACACACAAACACAACAACTCTCTATCACCCAAGAATAATTCAAAATGGCTCCTGAATACAACTACTCCAACTCCCTCCCCGTCGACAACAAGTCTCTCGCCATGCAAATCGCAGAAGCATCTCGCTACGAGCAGAGCGGCGCCTCGTCCAAATACCAACAGGAGAAGCGCTCGGCGGACTCGGCCTCCATCGCCAGCAAGTCCAGCTTCGGCAGCACCGTCGGCCTCCTGAAGAGCAAGTTCAACTCCAAGTCGATCAGCGAAGCAGACAAGAAGAGGGTTCTAGATCAGGAGAGGATCATGCGCAACCAGGTGAATATTGTCGGCTAAGAGAAAACACCTCTCTCCTTCCCTCTTCTCTCTCGTGGAGACTAGGAAACCGCAATCGCCGCGCCCAAAGTGCGGGACGGTTGGAAGCAGTTGCTCCTCCATTCTCCCCGTCGATGTTCCGCTACATCGACGGACCCTACCACAGCTTCGTCGTCATCGTCCACCACAAAGCTCCCACACACTCTCTCTAACGACCTGCATGACCTGACATTCAGTCGTCAGAAGTAGCTGGCACGTCTGCTGCCGCATCCCGAGCAAGGGACGGGCAGCCCGGCGCCACGGAAACCGCCACAATGTTGGACACAACGAAGGACCGCCGCTCCCGGGGGAAGGGGAGGGCGGAATCGAAGGAGGTCCTAACGCAGATGTGGAAGATAGGATCGATGTGAAGAGCTGGTGGATAAAACCTCGGTTGGGGGGTTCAAAAAGGGGTTCGGGAAATATTGGCGATTGTCGGGATGGGACTGATCATGTTTGATTTGTATTGTGCCGTGATCGAATATTTCATATCGTTTCTTTTGTTCTGTTCTCTTCCGACTTTATACCCCGAGGGAAACGAATCCGTTTACTCTGTACACGAGTTTGTTTTGCTTCGAGGATCTTGTCGGGATCGCCAGAATGGGGCCCTAGCACAGGGGGGAATAGGGGTATCTTAGTTTTGGCTTCTCACATTTTTTTGGCTTGCGTTCGACCAAACTCATCGAGAGATGAACTTAAGACAGCAATAGAGAATTTTGCTCAATTCTTTTCTAGAAAGTATCGTCCAAAGCGTTCGAGCTCACTTTAACCATCGCCGGGCTGTACTCTTCGGATTCGTCGGCTTCTGCGCCGGCGGTGAGGAGAATATCATCGACGATACGTTTGCTAGCTTCCCGAGCTGTGGCATGTATTAGCAAAATGAAATTGGGAGAATATGACCTTTTCGATCGACTTACCAGGCGTTTGAAGTAGCTTCGAGGGCGGCAGCGCAAAGTTGATCGTTTTTGGTGGGCTCATGCCGCCGTATATGTCGTCGTCACTATCACTCTCCCACGTAATCTCCTCTGTGCCCCTATTCGCGCCTGGCGTCTCCTGGTACACGTCACGCGTCTTCCTCGCCGTCGCAGGGGTCTGGACGCTGACTCCCGGCGTTCTCGGCGCCCCCGCGGCGGCGGCGGCCATCCTACTCTTGTACCCGGCTCGCATCGGGGACATGAATGCCGCGCTCCTCAGCTTCGGTACCTCCATCTCGGGCGACGACATGGGCGAGTCCTGCCAGATTGGAATGTGGGCTTTCTCCTTGGATTTGCCTTTGCCTTGCTGGTCGTCCTTCTTTTCCGAGATCTTCCATCTTATGGGTGAGACCCCGGTGTTCGCTCCCTTGTGCGGCGTGGCCAACAGTCGGTAGTTTTTGTCCAGGACTCGGTGCATCAGAGGGTCCTTGTTCGTCCGGGCCGTTCCTTGGGCGAACTGATCCGTGTCATCGAAGTCGCGATCCTTCGGCGTCATCGACATATCCGGAAGGCGCGCGGTGTGTTGCTGGAACAGAAGTTCGGTATCCGATTCATCCTCCGCGGCCCCAGAGCCACTGGCGCCCTGCGTCAACTCGTTCTTCATCTCCCGCCTCAGCGCTTCGTAAGGCGACCCAAGGTTCGCAAACTGCGGCCTGGCGGACAACGACTTGGTCGCCGGCGGGCGAGGTGTGCTCCCAGTAAGAGTGCCGTCACCGTCGGAGAGTATCGAGTCTTCGACGCCACGCTGGGACTGGTAAGCGCTCGACTCTTCAGCCACGCTAGTATCGTTGCCGCGGCTGGATGGGCGGCGCGGCGTGAATTCGCTTGTCGTGTCGTCCTGGATGGTCGCGTCATCACCGGTCGCGGCCGTGGTATCTCCGTCGTTGGCTAGCTCCTCGTAGCCTGACAGGGAGACGTTGGCAGAGGCTTCAAAGAACTGTTTCCAGAACTGGAGTGGGGTTAGCAGGTGTGGCTAGGGCGCGATGAGAGCTGCAGGTCGCAAGCCCTGCGGGTTTACGCACCTTGGAGGCTTCCCACACGGACCGCGAGTGTTCGCCATACTGCTCAACTAGCGGGAGTATGCTGGTGGTTACGATGCGGTGTGCTTTGCTGAAGTTGTGGTCGATTTCTACGCGGTGTTAGTGCTGGAGGCCAGGCTTAGGGGAACGTGTCAGGGACGAGCCTTGAAGAGTCAGAGTTATAGACTGCTCTAGCTTCTCGAGCTCCTCAGTGAGGGTGAGATTCCTCTCTGCTGATGGGCCGCCACGAGACATGTTGAAGGATATTGGCCCTCTGGTGGTTGCAGTCTGGAGAGGGTCGGTTGCTATTTACATAGCCCGAGTCAATTTGGAGTGGTGGGTTGTGGAGGCGTACCTTTTTCGCGATGGCGGGGTGAGAGTGCCTCCGCCAAGCTAAAGCGGGGCACGCACCTCTTAACCATAACCTGGAGACCAGTTTGATGCAGCATATCTGGAAAGCCCAAAACATCACCAACAAGTACATTTTTCGCTAGGCGTAGGTTCAGTTTTGGTAAGACTTTATTTTGCTCAAGGACAGACGCCTCTGCCAAAAAAAAAAAAGGTACACTTTCCTTCCTTTTCTGTTCGCCCGGTAACCAATGATAAGGAGCCTCCTTCATCTAGTTTCAGCTCGAACCACATAGACTTATATATAACAGGACACTGGTACAGAGTGCTGTAGAAAAATAATCCACCCAGACTAGTTGGTGCCGAGATGCCGCAGCTAGGGCATCGGACGATATGTACGAGGAAGGCCTTTGTGACGAAGAGGAAGCTCTGCATGAAGCAGACGAGAAAGTATGTGTGACATTTGATCATGTCTGTGTGTGTACTGTTCATAGCAACGATATTGCTAATGATACATGCCGGCGAGCCTAATGTAGCTATGTACAATATGATACAATTGGTACACAATTCGCCCGAGCGAGAAGAGCTCGCGAGACTCCATCTCCTTGGGCTTCATGGGGTATAATAAACTCCGAATCAACAACTGTGGATCTTCGTTACAACACAGCTTGGTTAGCTCAACTGCCACGACCCCTTGCTCTACCTCTTCCTCGGGTCCTAGCCTTTCCACGGCTCCGAGCACCCCCCCTCGCCGATTTCGACGCCGGCGTGCCGGATTCTTCCTCCTCACTCCCCTCTTCAGCATCTCCGGCCTCTTCTTCCTTCTCACCCTCCTCCTCTTCCTCCTCCTCCTCCTCCTCATCGTCGTCCTCTTCTTCCTCTTCCCCAGACGCCTCCACCTCGGCCGACTCCTCTTTCGCCTTTCGTGCCTTACTAGCTGCGCGCTTGGAGCTCCTAGCACCCCTCGCCGTCCTCGGCGCGGGGGATCGAACGGGCGTCTCGCCTTCGGTATCGTCGACTGTACTATCCCTAGTCTTTGGTCCAGCAGATGACGACATTGCCGGCGTGTCCGTACCTCGCTTGCGCTTCTTGCCGCTCGGCTGCTCGTCTTCCGGTTCCCACTGTGCCGGGCTCGTCGGCGCCTCGCTCGGGTCCGCCCTGGCCCGGCTCAGTATCTCCTCGCCGAATTCAGCAAACGGAAGGTCGAAGTCGAGGAAGCGGCGGTCGAAATTTTCATCGTCGATGTAGTCAATGTTGTTTTCCCGCTCGTCGATCGCCTCCATATTATAGTAGGTCCTCAATTTAGCCCAGATACCAGGGATGCGCGTGTGGGGGAGAAAGTCCGGGTCGAACCCATGATTGCGTAGGTGCTCGCTAATAGCGATCATGCGGAAGTGCTTGTGCATGCCTAGCGAAGAAAAATAGGTTACTGCGTTAGCATGCTAGTTCTCGAAGGGCCGCTCTTCTGGCGGGAGCCGTGGTGCATACCGGCAGGTTTCCATCGAATAACAGCCTTGAACAACGAAGCCTCTTGATCGTCCGTCCATGGGCTGTTCAGGTCGACCACAGGTTGTTTGGGTGCAGCTGCTGTTGTTGGCGTCTCCGAGGCCCCTGGTGTGTCGATGTCCATCACATCCTCATCGCGGCTTGGCGTCGCCATTGCAGACGGCGTCGCGACGCTACTGCGGCCTTTCTTCTTGGGCGGCATTGGATAGGACACTTTTGGGATCCGAAGTAAATATTCTAGTGGAATTTGGTCGAGACTGTTGCAATTGGCTGTTGTTGCAATGTGTAGAGGTGTAGAGAAGACTATGTCGTAGAGTTTTTGAAACTCGATAGGCGCGGAACTTCTTGTCAGTTCCTCTCTGGTGGTGAGCTTTGGAGCTTGGGGTCTGCGCGACGGCTTAAAGTGGGGTTTGCGCAGCCAATCGCGGGGGATTTTCGACAGTGGATTACCAGGATTCTAATAATGGATGCAAGTCCAACGCGCATCGCGTCTCCTAACTTTTAGCATCACCGCGAGACACTGCCACCACAGTATGTGGATAGACTCAGCACCCACGACTCTAGGCTCTGTATACCCGCCTACGAGCCTCGAGAGCCGAGAATGATGGACGGAGATGGTGAAGTTTCCGATGTCTTCGCCATTCCAGAATTCTGGAAACCTTCTGCTTGGCTAGAACAGTCACGACCCCTGCGACTGCCAGAGGACCCGTTCTTTGCTCTTGATGTGCATAGTATGCTAGGTAGACACATATCCCGATAACAAGCTTTTGGTTCTAATATATGGGTTTTAGGAGAGCCTCTTTTAATCTTGGATGAGGCTGGAGCTAAGGGGGATGAACATTCTTACTTCAAAACGCCGCCCCTTTTAGACCTGCCACCCATCCCTGATACCCAAATCAAGGAGATACCTCCCACTAAAGAGCCAGGCGTAACTGATGCCCTTGATTCCAAACCCGGAGACTTATGGCTTTTCCGCGATCCTGCTCCGTTTAGGCAGCCGGAACACAAAACGTGGGCTACGTTTAGCAAAGGAGAAGCCACTGAGCCAAAAGCAGAGTTCATCACCGAGGCTAGGCCTGCCATTTTTGATGCGTTTTTGGCGGCCGAGGACAATCCTCTTAGGGTCCCATCTAATGGCGGCGCTTTCAGTGTTGTCGAGTCTGGCGTCTATTGCGCTTGCCTCTTGAGTCTCGCCCTCGGCAGAAGCTCGATCTTGTTCTCATGGAGCGATGACAGTGCATGTTTTGTCGCAACCGTTCCACGCCTGAAGATATCTGGTTTTTCGTGCGAGGCCTTAGGAGGAATCACCAAGATCTGTCAAGAATGCGGCGATACGACACGCTACTTACGATCTTACGTCGAGAAGACATATGCTTCCCACGCCGGCCCGTCCAGAATTGCGCTAGCCAACGCGGTTAACAGCCTCCTCTTTACAGTCCAGGCTGAGCTCGGCGTACGGGCCAAGAATGTGGGCTCGCCTTTACAGCTTCAGGTTCTTGTGCGGCCTGTACGCTCAATCTTGACGTACTTCAAGGACTTGGTTGAGAAAACGACACCGGTTAGGTCCGACGAGCAAATACTTTCACTCTTGTTCCGAGAGGCGCAGTCTACGGAATACAGAGACGGCTTCCTGCACAACGCCATTTGCGAGGTATTACGCATGGTATCGAGGCCGTGGATAGACTTCGTCGAGGAATGGATCGGCCTGAAGCCAGAGGAGGGCTTCGTCATAACGAAGACTGGGCCGGGAAAAGGTTTTGTCAAGGTCGAGAGCAGGATGTGGATCGACGATCAAGGTTTTGAGCTCCAGGAACCCGATTACTTCCTCGACGAAGCCAACGTGCCTTCATTCATGTCAGAGGACATGGCCGAGGAGATTTTCGAAACGGGCCGTAACCTCAGGTTCCTGCGGGCGAACCACCCAGAAAACCCCTTAGCACAACAGGACGAAGTTGTGGCCGCCAACCCGTCAAGGCTCCAGTGGCAGTTTGACTGGGACTCAATCACGAGAGTGGAGGACAAGGCGCGGAACTACGAGCGTGCCTTGCTGCAAGTCATCCAGGGGAGACTCCGCGAGAAGGCCGAGGCGAAGCACAGCCAGCCGTCGTCTAGTACTATCGGCCAGGAGCTGCAATTCTTTGGCCAAGACGAAGCGAAGATCACGGAGAGGGTGGCTGCCTCGATCCATATGCTAGATCAACCAATGACCCAGAAGCCCACCCTCGGCGACGGGTTACCGAAAGTTATACAGCAACAGCTCTTTGATCTACAGGCCAGACTGGACCATGAGCCCGGGCTTGCTCCTCACTGGACACTACTGCCCTTACTGTCCTTCGGTCCGACTGTTGGTGCGCAGGCACGGCTAGTCAATAGGGAATGCATGCGGGTGCTGTTCACAAACCACAGGCTCCGGGACCATCTACAGGTGCAGCGAGATTATCACCTTTTGGGGAATGGTCTATTCTGTAGCCGTCTCACGCATGCTCTTTTTGACCCCGAACTGGACACCGCAGAACGCCAGTCGGGTGTTGCCCTGAGCGGAGGTGTCATGGGGCTACGTTTGAGTGGCCGCGAGAACTGGCCGCCGGCGAGCTCCGAGCTACGACTAGCCCTCATGGGAGTCCTGGCAGACAGCTACGAGCCTCGCCGAGGCGCCTCGCACCCGAGCAACTCAGACGCTCGGGGAACGGAGCTAGTTGGGGACATCAGCTTTGCGGTGCGGGATCTCTCGCCAGAGGAGGTAGAGAAGTGTGTGAATCCGGACTCGCTCGAGGCCCTCGACTTTTTGAGGATATCATACAAGCCGCCCTCGGCTCTTCTGCCGATCATGACACCGGTCATCCTCATCAAGTACGACACCATCTTCAAGCTGCTACTCCGAATCCTACGGATGCTCTACGTGGCCAACCAACTCTTCCGAGACGTCTCAGCGCGGACGTCCCGAGGGATCACGGTTGACGACACGTCCCTTCGTTTCCGCATCGAGGCCCATCACTTCGTCACCCAACTCACGGCCTACTTCTTCGAGACAGGCATCGGCGAGCCATGGCGACGGTTTGACAAGTGGCTAGACCACGCCCAAGAGCAGTTAACGAGCAGCTCTCCCCGATTCGCGGAGGCAGGAAAGGGGTACAGCCCCGACCGGCTGCGGGACTACCACGAGCAGATCTTGGACGAGATCATGCTGGCGCTTCTGCTGCGTAAACGACAGCAGCCGGTGCTCAAACTCGTAGAGGATATCTTTGGTGTTATACTGCAGTTCGCGAAGGGGTCGGGAAAGCGGACGTCTGGCACGGCGGAGGAGGGCGAGGCGGAGGAGGAGGAGGAGGCTAAGAGGCTGTACGCGTCGTTTAGGAAGAAAGTCAACGTCTTTATCACTGTCTGCCGGGGTCTAAGCGAGAAGGGAGGAGGGTATGGTGCCAGGGTAGGCGAAGGGCAGACGCGTGAGAGTGGTGGCGGCGAGGAGAACACCATCGTTCGGTTGCTCTTGTTGCTAGACATGTCAGGCCACTTCACAGGATAGCCTGTAGGCTGTTGCCTACCCTACGTATTACATCTTGCTCTTAGGAGAATACGATCACGAGATAATGACTGGCGCGTCCTGTCACTGCCTCCTTGCGAGGGATGTGCATGCCATCGTCATCACAACCTGATATCGGGTGCCTCCGGAGATGAATTGGAAAGGCGTCAAGGAGTAGTTGGGCTTCAAAAGTGTTGGGAAATGTTGAGATGTGTTCTTGCCGGCACTTGTGTCATCAACGTCCAACCACGTCTTGTTTGATACCATTTACGGCTCCCTGTTGAGTTCTTGACTACGTTACTTGGCTAACTCTAATGTTACACATATATGGAGTTTGAAGGTAGCACACGTCCAAAGTTTAGGAACATCGATTCGAGGCGCAGCTGTTACATGGCCAGAGACTTGATATGTGCAAGTGAATGAAACAGGCAGTTGACCCCCATGCGCCACCGCCGTCAGCGAGAGGATGAGAGCGGCGTGCTTGCGTTTACGAAATGCATCGAAGCATTGAGAGAGTCAAGTACAGCGTGATTTTAGCTCAGATCTCCCGAGTCTCATTCCGCCAAAGGAAATTGGAATGTTGTATCCCACCTACAGTACCTACCCCCTGAAGGCCAACATTGCTCGATCCGGCCACTGCAGACTAACTGCCGACAGAGGAAACTGGGTCGAGAATAAAGGTCTCTGCATAGTGGACGAGAGTCATCGACGTAATCCGCGTGCTCCTACGGATAGGTTTATTCTATACCTCACGTTCTATACCTAATACATGTATGTTTGTTGCATGCTGGATTAACGCTGCTTACGTACCCTACGAAGGCATGGAGGTTACTTGCATCGGAGGTACGGGGAAATGCTACCGCAACCGCAACTGCCGCGAGCAGAAACCGAGCGAGCCTTCCAGATAGTATTTTTTGGAGCATGTCAATCATATATCTCTGCGGCGTCAAGGCCGAAAGGCGAAACACGCTTGGAATCCTTCGTGGTTGGTGAGAACACATCGCAATCTTTCGCAGACGGCGGTTTGAAACAAGACCAGGTCGAAACGGTTGGCTGGTGGTGGTGCTATGGCATCGGCCCATTTATCCCTCCTCAGTCATCAATCGTGCATGAACCGCCGTGTCGTTGGAGGGCAGCCCATCCCTCCCCTTTCTCCTCTCCAGCCCCCCTGAGGTTTAATAATGGTCGAGTGACGCGTCGCCTGTTCATGCTAGCGAGTATACAAAGATACAAGGGAGTAGATACAAGGGAATAGGTAGATACAAAGGAATGCTGGTTTGCTTGGTAAAGCCGAGGTTGTGTCGGAGTTTCCCTCTTCCCGAAACATCGAAACTAGCTCAATTAAGTACTATGCAGGTACTGCTCCAAAAGCCAGTACCTCGCGCTCAATAATCACCTCCTGCCGCATCGTAAGGTACCAATTATTGATTGCTCTAAAAAGAAACCCCCCCATTGGCACCCCCCCCCCAAAAAAAAAAAGAGGGAAGAAAAAATGGGTTGAAGAAACCACGAGAAAAATGGGGACCGGGTGGGTGCCGAGATCTGAGATGGAGGCGTCACAGTCCCTGCCGATTTCACTCAATTGAAGGGCCCCCCTCCTCTCTTTCCCCCCCCCCCCCCCCCGCTCCCCTTTTCATTCTGTTTCCTTCCTTCTTGCTCCCTATCCCTGCCCTTCCCCGTGTTTTTTTGACTTTTT
>Ga0164242_10000850_pt1 | contig 36330 bp, 30 predicted proteins | sample OricomgcompostMG_FD_108783 | JGI IMG/M metagenome (GOLD analysis project Ga0164242, IMG submission 108783) | Miracle-Growth compost microbial communities from Emeryville, California, USA - Original compost - Miracle growth compost (MG) ... | reverse complement strand
GCGGGGCTGGTCGCAGCCGCGAAGCAGACCCTCGCCCTGTGGGACACCGGCGCCGGCGATGGGATGGACTTCGCCGAACTCGCCGACGACATCGCCCACGAGGCCGAGCAGGCGCTGTTCCTGACCCGGCAGATCAAGCAGATCGACGAGCGGGTCGCGAACCTCTACGCCGATACCGATCCGAACGGGATCGTCACCTCAGCTCCGGGAGTGGGGCCAGTGATCGGCGCCGTGATCGCCGGCCGGATCGGCGATCCGCACCGGTTCACCTCCTTGGCCGCAATCCGCGCCTACACCGGGCTCGTGCCCAAGGTCAGCCAGTCCGGGGTCAGCAAGGTCGAGTCCTCGATCACCAAGGCCGGTGATCCGTTGCTGCGCGAGATGCTCTGCACCGCGGCCGACCAGGCCCGCAAGATCGATCCTCAGATCGCGGCGAAGTACCAGCGGCTCATGGCCGGCGACCGCCACCACGATTCCGCGATCTGCCACCTAGCCACCCTGATGGTCACCCGGATCGCGACCTGCATGCGCAACGGACAGCCCTACGCCTTACGCGACGTCGACGGCACCCCGATCACAGAGGCCGAGGGCCGGGCCATCGTCAAGGAGCGCTACCAACTCGAACCCAGGCGCCGAGACAACGTCCGGCACAAGCGGATGCGCGACCGCCGCAAGCAGGCGGCGGACCAGGAGTCACAGGAGTCGCTGAGCGCTCCAACATCCCGGCCCGCCAACACCAAGCCTACGAGCGCCCGCGTTGCTTGACGTTCCTTAGGAACTCAGTCCTGAGCCAGTCCACGACCAGCGGCACGACCGGCTTGCTCTGGCGCGCCCAGCGGAAGTGGTCGATGCCCTCCTCGTCGATGTGGACGCGGCTGACTGCAGCCGACGGCAGCTTCGCGACCAGGCCGTCGACCGATGCAGGCGGACCGAGCCAGTCGTCCTCGATCGAGACCGCCAGCAGCGGCAGCGTCACCGTGGCCAGGTCACTCTCGCCCGCGACGAACCTGCCGGTGCGCGCCAGCCGGGCCCAGTCGCGTATCACCCCGCGCGCCTCGCGGCCGGCGAAGTTGAGCCGCGCGCCCGGGAAGTGGCCGACCAGAGCGCCGGCGAGCGGGAACGCGTACGACGCGACCAGCAGCTTGGGACCGAAGCTCCGCCAGTACGGTGTGCCAGCGGCGACCAGCATGACGCCGTCGAGGACACCGGGGTGCAGGGCGGCGTACATGACGGCGATCTGGCCGCCCAGGCTGTGCCCGAGCAGGTGGATCGGTGCCTCCGGGAACTCCGCACGCACGGCCCCGACCGCGGCGTGGAGGTCCTCGACGAGGTCGGCGTACCCGAAGTCGTAGTCGCGCCCCGGGAGGCGGCCACCACCCTCCCCCACGACGGCCTCATGGCCACGCTGCTCCACCAGGACGGCGTGAACGCCTGCCGCGGCGAGCGCGTCGGCGAAGGCGGCGTAGTAGCGCGCCTTCATCCCCATCGCTGGCTGGAGTACGACGACCGGCGTACCGGTGTCGGGCTCCGCTGCCCGCGCGATCGTCAGCTGGAACCGGGTGCCCTCAGCGCGGGTCAGCGTGATCTGCTCGGTCTCGGATGCCTCGGGGTCCGGCCGAGGATGGCTGGAGCCGACGCTCACTTCTTGGTGGCCGTCTTCTTCGCGGTGGTCTTCTTGGCCGCCGTCTTCTTGGTAGTCGTCTTCTTCGCGGCGGCCTTCTTGGTCGTCTTCTTGGCGGTCTTCTTCGCCGGGCCCTTCGCGCGCTTCTCGGCGAGCAGCTCGGCCGCGCGCTCGATCGTCATCGACTCGACCGCGTCGTCCTTGCGCAGCGTGGCGTTGTACTCGCCATCGGTGACGTAGGCCCCGAAGCGGCCGTCCTTGATGACGACCGGGTTGCCCGAGACCGGATCGTTGCCGAGCTCCTTGAGCGGGGCGCTCGCCGCGGCCCGGCCGCGCGTCTTCGGCTGGGCGTAGATCTTGAGCGCGTCCTCGAGCGTGATCGTGAGGAGCTGGTCCTCCGACGTCAGCGACCTGGAGTCGGTGCCCTTCTTGAGGTAGGGACCGTAGCGACCGTTCTGGGCGGTGATCTCCTCGCCGTCCTCGGCGACGCCGACCACGCGGGGCAGGCTGAGCAGCTTGACCGCGTCCTCGAGCGTGATCGTGTCGAGGGTCATGGACTTGAAGAGCGAGCCGGTGCGCGCCTTCGGTCCCTTGGCGCCACGCTTCTTGGGCGCGTCGTCCTCGGGCAGGATCTCGGTGACGTAGGGGCCGTAGCGACCCGACTTGGCCACGATCTCCAGCCCGCTCTCGGGGTGCTTGCCGAGATGGATCTCCTCGCCGGCCGGATTGGCGAAGAGCTCCTTCGCCTTCTCCAGGGTCAGCTCGTCAGGCGGCAGGTCGTCGGGCACGTTCGCCCGCTTGCCCGCCGGCGTGCCGTCGTCGCCGGGGCCCTCGATGTAGGGGCCGTAGCGTCCCACCCGCAGCGAGATCCCGCTGTCGGGGCCGCCGATCGGGAAGGTCGCCAGCTCGCGGGCGTCGATGTCACCGAGCTCGTCGACGAGGGTCTTGAGGCCGTCGACGGTCTCCGAGCCGTAGTAGAACTCACCGAGCTCGTTCTTCAGCGTGCTCCGACCGCCGGCGATCTCGTCGAGCGCACGCTCCATCTTGGCGGTGAAGTCGTAGTCGATCTGGCGCGGGAAGTGCTCCTGCAGCAGCCGCACCACGCTGAACGCGATCCAGGCCGGCACCAGCGCCGTGCCCTTCTTGTAGACGTATCCGCGGTTCAGGATCGTCCCGATGATGCTCGCGTACGTCGAGGGGCGGCCGATCTCCCGCTCCTCCAGCTCGCGGATGAGCGTGGCCTCGGTGTAACGCGCTGGCGGCCGGGTCTCGTGGCCCTCGGCGCTCAGGCTCGCAGCGGTGACGGCGTCGCCCTGCTCCAGATTCGGCAGGCGGGTCTCGGCATCGTCGCTGGCCTGGTCGGCCGCGTCCGTACCCTCGACGTATGCCTTCAGGAAGCCGTGGAAGGTGATCACGCGACCGCTGGTCGAGAAGACGACGTCCTCGCCCGTCGCGGCGGCGCCGCCGATCCGGATGGTGACGGTCTGTCCCACGGCGTCCTTCATCTGGGAGGCGATGGTGCGCATCCAGATCAGCTCGTAGACCCGGAACTGGTCGCCGGTCAGGCCGGTCTGCGCGGGCGTGCGGAACGTGTCTCCGGCCGGGCGGATCGCCTCATGCGCCTCTTGGGCGTTCTTCACCTTGCTGGCGTAGGTGCGCGGAGCGTCGGGAAGATACTCAGCGCCGTACAGCTCGCGGACCTGGCTGCGCGCCGCGTTGATCGCGTCTCCCGACAACGTGGTGCTGTCGGTACGCATATAGGTGATGAAGCCGTTCTCGTAGAGCCGCTGTGCGACGCTCATGGTGACGCTGGCGCTCATGCCGAGCTTGCGGGACGCCTCCTGTTGCAGCGTGGTCGTGCGGAAGGGTGCGTACGGCGAGCGGCGGTAGGGCTTGGCTTCGACCGAGCGGACGTCGTAGGTGGTGCTGTCGAGCGCCGTCACGAGCGCCTCGGCCCGCTGCCGGTCGAGGTGGACGACGTCCTTGGCCTTGAGCGCACCCGTGTTGTCGAAGTCCGATCCGCGGGCGATCCGAGAGCCGTCGATGCTGTGCAGCTTCGCCGGGAACATCCGCTGGTCCTGCTTGCTGCCGGCGTCGAAGGTGCCCTCGAGGTCCCAATAGCTGGCGGCGCGGAACGCCATCCGCTCCCGCTCGCGGTCGACGACCAGACGGGTGGCGACCGACTGCACGCGACCTGCGGAGAGGCCCGACATGACCTTCTTCCACAGCACCGGGGAGACCTCGTAGCCGTAGAGGCGATCGAGGATACGGCGAGCCTCCTGGGCCTCGACGAGGTCCATGTCCAGCTCGCGCGGGTTGGCCGCCGCGGCAAGGATCGCGGGCTCGGTGATCTCGTGGAAGACCATCCGCTTGACCGGGATGTTCTTCTTCGGCTTGAGCTCGTCGAGGAGGTGCCAGGCGATCGCCTCGCCCTCGCGGTCCTCATCGGTGGCGAGGAAGAGCTCGTCGGCATCCTTCAGCAGCGACTTGAGCTTGGTGATGTGGCTCTTCTTGTCGCGCGGCACGACGTAGTAGGGCTCGAAGCCGTTGTCGACGTCGACGCCGAGACGACCCCAGGGCTTGTCCTTGATCGTCGCCGGGGTGTCAGCGGCGCTCTGCGGCAGGTCACGGATGTGACCGATCGAGGCCTCGACGACATAGTCCTGCCCGAGATACCCGCCGATCTTGCGGGCCTTCGCAGGGGACTCGACGATCACCAACTTGTGTGCCACTAGGTCGTTGCTCCGTCTCAACCGTGGTGCTGTGCGCTGACGTGGGCGCGCCGAGACCGGCCCACGGCCAGACACGTTAGCGCGTGATGTCCAGTAGCCCGGTGGCGCTAGGTGCTCCGGTGGACGGCTGTGAGGTGGGCCACGTCGCTCGCCCACGACTGTCGGTGGGCCGTGGCATGGTGCTCCACGGACGGCGAGACCCACCGATCGACGTGACTGGAGGTCTCATCCGATGCACTACTACGACTGCCCCTGCGACGAATGCCGCAGGCCCGACAACGACGCCATCTACCAGCGCGTCCTGCATGTGATCGAGCGGCTCGAGCAGGAGCTCGACCAGCCTCGCACCAAAGAGTATGAGCGCGCGCTGCAGTGGCTCGCGTCCGTCTGCGGCGGCCCTGAGGCCGTCCGCACGTTGGCGACCGCCCCACTGTGCGGACCGGTGCCGCTGCCCGATGACGCACGGGTCGTCGAGGTGGCGGGGCTGCTTGCGAAGGTCACCGAGGAGTTCTTCGATGCCGAGACCGAGCTTGCGTTCCGGCGGGGGCTGGCTCGGGTCTGGGCACACGACCCTGGCCTGGTCACCGCACCTGTCTCGGCTGCGTACGTCGCGGCGGGCGTGGTCTGGGCGGTCGGCGAGGCCAACGACATCGTCGGCGTCGATCACCGCATGACCGCTTCTCGGCTGAAGTACGCGCTCGATACGCCGAGCATGCCCTCCACATATGCCCGGCCGATCCGCAAGGCCCTGCGGGGGCTGTGGGAATGGCGGGTCGAGCACGGACCGCGTGCCTGGCTGGCGGCGCCGATGCCGCCCCTGAGCGCGCTCGGCCACCTCGATCTGCTGACTTCGCGCACCCGAGCGCAACTGGTCCGGGTGCGTGAGCACGCGCTCGCCGCCCGGGCAGAGGACCTGGCAGCGGCGTGATGTGCCCTAGCCGTGCGCGAGGAAGCCCTCGTGCACGAGCTCCTGTGCGATCGGCAGGTATGTCGCACGGGTCTCCTCAGCGTCCTGGTCGAGGAGCTGTGCGAGTGCGTCGAGGATCTGACCGAGAGTGAGGTCGCCGTCGCTGGCGCCGACAAGGGCCGCCTCGACGGTGTCGGCCTGGCGCGCCCGGCGCAGCCCCCGCTGCTGTCGCAGGACGACGGTGGCCGGATCCTCTGCGCCGGGCGCGCCGAGGGTCTCCTGCTGGACGTCCTCGGCCCGTATCAGACGGTCGCCGAGGGTGACCTCGGCGTGGGCGACCGCACCCCACGCAGCGATGGCCGGGGCAATCGGCTGCTCGACGTCGTAGGGCCATTCGAGGAACTCATGACGCGGCGACGCATCGGTGCGGTGCAGGTTGATCCAGCCGAAGCCCACCGACTCGATGCCCTGCTCCTCGAACCAGTTGAGCCAGGTGTTGTAGCGATGCCGGTAGTCGTCGATGTGTGCGGCTCCGGTCGACGGGTGATGGCCGGCATCCTTGAGCCACAGCTCGACGTAGGCCGCGGGGTCGAGCACCTCGCGCTGGACCACAAAGGCGTCGACGGTCTCACCTCCGGGGCCCCGCCCATCGGGCTCGAGCCAGCCTGCCAGGCGCTCGTCCCACGGCGTACCGTCGTTGATCACCCAGTTAGCCAGGATCTGACACCAGCCGTCCTCGGCGAGCAGGCCGGGCGCGGCGCGGACGATGTCCTCGACGACGCGGTCGCCGGGGAGACCCGAGTCGCGGTAGACGAGCCGCTCCCCAGTCGCCGGCGAGATCACGAACGGCGGGTTGGTGGCGATGAGATCGAAGCGCTCGTCTGCGACCGGTTCGAAGAAGGAGCCGTCCCGCACGTCGACCACCTCGGCCACGTCGTTGAGCGCGGTGTTGAAGCGGGTGACCCACAGGGCTCGTCGGTTCACGTCCGTCGCGACGACATGGTCGCTGTGCGCGGCGAGGTGGAGCGCCTGGACGCCACAGCCGGTGCCGAGATCGAGCGCGCGGCCGACCCGGTGGCGGAGGGTGAGCTGGGCCAGCGAGGTCGAGGCTGGGCTGATGCCGAGCACGTGGTCCGACCCGACCCGCTGCGGCAGGCCGTCGAGACCCGGCGTGAGGTCGGAGACGACCCAGAGATGGGTCTCATCGGCTGCATAGGGACGTACGTCGAGGCGGGCAGCGACCTCGCCCACGGACTGAGCAAGGATGCCCGCGACCGCGAGCTGGTCGACGAGCCCGGGCAGCGCAGCCTCGGCCTGCTCGTGGCTGACCGGTGCCTGCAGCAGGAAGAGCCGCACCAGGGTCTCCAGCGGCGATCCACCGCGCGTGCGACGCAGACCGGGCACGGTCTCGTTGCGCCCGAGAGCGGCGTGAGCGAGGGGGCCGAGCAGGTCGGCGACCCCGTCGTAGGTGAACCCGGCGCGCTCCAGAGCCTCGCGCAGCCGGTGGGGAAGATCGGTCAGGTCGCTCACCCGGCCGAGCCTAGGCGACCAAGCGAGCGGCAGCGCGAGCGAGGTACGAGCTCTGGCGTTGCCCGTGAGCGCGGGAGCCCGGTGCGAAGCACTGCGGCGACCAAGCGAGGCGGAGCGAGCAAGCCTTGAGCGCGAAGCGCACTGACGGTGCTCTAGCCCGCGGTGACCGCCGAGTCGGCGCTCTGGTGGATGTCGAAGACCTTGGCCAGGCCCGTGATCCGGAAGATCTTGAGCAGTCGGTCCTGGGTGCACACCAGACGCAGCGACCCGTCGTGGGCGCGGACCTTCTTCAGGCCGCCGACCAGGACACCCAGACCGGTGGAGTCGAGGAACTCAACGGCCTCGAGATCGACGACGAGGTGGTAGATACCGGCGCCGACCAGCTCGGTGATCTTGTCGCGCAGCTTCGGTGCCGTGTACACGTCGATCTCGCCGCCAACGGCAACAACCGTTGTCGCACCCACCTCCTGGGTGGAAAGCGTCAGATCCACGTGAGTACTCCTCGATGACGTCTGGCTCGACTCCGGTCCGTGCTATGAGTGCACGGGCCGCGACGCAGCCGAAGGCTATGTAATCACGCAACGGCGGAGCGCGGGTAAAGATACGGACTACTTCCGAGTAGTAGTCATCACCACAGTTGTCGGTGCCCTTTGCGACAATCGGAACGTGACGTCAACCTCGGTTCTGCAGGCTCATCAGGTGGGCGAGTTGGTGCACCGCCTGGCCTCGGTGCCGGGGCGGGACGGCCGACTCACACATGTCGAGGTCCTGCCGCCGCGCGAAGCGGTGGCCGTCTCCTGGCCCGATTGGGCTCCCGCGGACGTCGTGGCGGCGTTCGCCGGACAGGGTGTCACCGCACCGTGGCGCCACCAGGTGGTTGCGGCCGAGGCTGCTCACGCCGGGCAGCACGTGGTCCTGGCGACCGGCACGGCTTCTGGAAAGTCACTGGGCTACCAGCTGCCTGCGCTGGCGGCGATCAGGGAGAGCCGAGGGGTTCGGGGGCAGCGCGGTGCGAGCGTTCTCTACGTCGCTCCGACCAAAGCGCTCGCGCAGGACCAGTTCAGCCGGATCCGCGCCCTCGGGCTGGATCTGCGCGTCACCACTCACGACGGGGACAGCAGCCGCGAGCAACGCGACTGGACCCGCGAGCACGGTGAGTACATCCTGACCAACCCCGACATGCTGCACCGCTCTCTGCTGCCGGCGCACGAGCGGTGGTCGGCCTTCTTCAGCACCTTGCGCTACGTCGTCATCGACGAGTGCCACCACTATCGCGGCGTCTTCGGCGCTCACGTGGCCCACGTGATGAGGCGGCTGCGGCGCATCTGCGCCGCCTACGGCGCCGAACCGACGTTCGTGCTCGCCTCGGCAACGGTCGCGGAGCCCGAAGTGGCAGGTGAGCGACTCACCGGGCTGCCGGTGCTGCCCATCACTGCCGACGACTCGCCGCGCGGCACCGTCACTCTGGCGCTGTGGCAGCCACCCCTGACGAACCACGCCGGGGAGAACGGCGCCCCGGTCCGCCGCGCCGCCTCCTCCGAGGCGGCCGATCTCCTCGCCGATCTCGTATCCAGCGATGTCCGTACCCTCGTCTTCGTCCGCTCCCGGGTGGGCGCCGAGCAGGTGGCGATGACAGCGGCGTCCTTGCTCGCCGAGGTCGACCCATCGCTTCCCGGCCGGGTGGCGTCCTATCGCGGCGGCTATCTCCCCGAGGAGCGGCGTGCCATCGAGGAGAGCCTTCGGCGGGGTGACCTGCTCGGGTTGGCCGCCACCAACGCGCTCGAGCTCGGCGTCGACGTGAGTGGGCTCGATGCGGTGGTGATGGCTGGCTATCCGGGTCGGCGCGCGGCGCTGTGGCAGCAGGTCGGCCGCGCCGGACGCGGCGCCGGCGATGCCCTCGGGGTGATGGTGGCCCGGGACGACCCGCTCGACACCTATCTCGTCACCCACCCCGACACGCTCCTGGGCGCACCTGTCGAGGCGACTGTCTTCGACCCGGCCAACCCCTACGTCCTGGCACCGCAGCTATGCGCCGCCGCGCAGGAGATCCCGCTGACAGAGGCCGATCTTCCGATCTTCGGGCCGACGGCCCCGGAAGTCGTGGCCTCCCTGGCCGAGAGCGGATTGTTGCGCAAGCGACCCCGCGGGTGGTTCTGGACCGATCGCCGCCGGGCCGCCGACCTGGCGGACATCCGTTCGGCGGGTGGCTCGCCGGTCCAGCTGATCGAGTCCGAGACCGGCCGGGTCGTCGGCACCGTCGACGCCTCCAGCGCACACGGCACCGCCCATCGTGGCGCCGTCTACGTCCACCGCGGCGAGACCTACCTCGTCCACGAGCTCGACCTCGACGAACACGTCGCCGTCATCGGACGCGCCGAGCCTGGCTACACCACCTCGGCACGCGAGACCACCGACATCAGCATCGTCGCCGAGCATCGCCACCAACGCTGGGGCGACTGCCTGCTGTCCTATGGCGAGGTGGATGTCAGCTACCAGGTCGTCTCCTTCCTGCGCCGCCGTCAGCCCGGTGGCGAGGTGATGGGCGAAGAGCCGTTGGACCTGCCGGAGCGCATACTGCGCACCCGCGCGGTGTGGTGGACCGTCCCCGACGCCGCATTGGCGGATGCCGGCCTGGGCGCCGCCGACATCCCCGGCTCCGCGCACGCCGCCGAGCACTGCTCGATCGGGCTCCTGCCGCTCTTCGCGACCTGCGACCGCTGGGACATCGGCGGCGTCAGCACCGCCCACCACCCCGACACGGGCGTCCTGACCGTCTTCGTGTACGACGGCCATCCCGGCGGCGCGGGCTTCGCAGAGCGCGGCTACGAGGCTGCCCGCGGCTGGCTGACCGCGACGTTGGAGACCATCGAGGCCTGCGAATGCGATGAGGGCTGCCCCTCCTGCATCCAGTCACCGAAATGCGGCAACCAGAACAACCCGCTCGACAAGCTCGGCGCGGCACGCCTGCTCCGGCTTCTGCTCGACGCCTCTTAGTCTCCCGCATGCGACGGGAGCACCGCCGTCTCGAGGGGTTGGCCGCGAAGCTGGAGCGGATCGATGGCGAACGCGACGAGACCAGGGGGTAGGAGTTTTCGGCAGGCATCTCAGCTCGCTGTGCCGGGACCTGCTCTGGCCTGTGCCAACAGGTCGCCGTGGGCACCGAGCCAACGTGGGCCGGTAACCCGTGCGATGACCACCACATCCTCGCCCTGCACCTGGCATTCCTCGAGCGATGCACCGTTGGCACCGGCGATCTTCGCCGCAGCCGCGCAGCCGTCGCCCGCGTCCTGGATCGCCTGCGCACCCGCCAGCGCCGCGAGGTCCGCTGCCGCCTGCGCGCGGCGGTGATCGGACATCATTGCCTCGACCACGCCGAAGGCGGCGGTCAAGAGCAGTAGTACGCCGAGCAGTGCGATGGCGAGCACCGTGACAGCGCCCCGCTCGCCACCGACCGGACCAGCTCGCATCGATCGCGACCATGACCAAGTCATCATCCGCTCCCCTCAGTCGCCGCGATCGCCTCGGCATGCAGGTGCACGCCCGGGAGGAAACCGAACAGTCCTCCGGGGCCGTGCACCAGCGCCGTCGCTGTCACGTGCACCTCGCTCGAGGATCGGCTGACCGCGATCGAGGTGCCGCTCGGACCGACCTGCTCGCCGCGATTCGTCGCAGTCGCCGGTTCGTCGCCACGGGCGATGGCGCGCGCGGCCTCGCGGGCGGCGTCGACCGTACGGACCTGCGCGACCCCGAGACTGAGCAACCACACCATGCCGAGCACGGCGGCGACCAGGATCGGGAGCACCGCCACCAGCTCCGCCGTCGCGGCACCTCGATCACGCCTCACGACGGCTCAGATCCCGATCAGCGACATGACGTGGTCGAAGATCTTGCTCAACAGCTCGTTGCCCAGGCCACCGGTCAGCAGCTTGTAGAGCAGTCCGGCCAGGCCTGCGCCGGCGGCTGTCCCGACGGCGTACTCGGCTGTGGTGATCCCTCGATCGGTGTGCCGTCTGGTCCGCCGCCGGGATGTGGCGGTCGACGCGGCGGCTGGGGGATGGGTCATCTGTTCCTCCTGGTGTTGGGTTTGTTGTGAGGGGCAAGGGGCGAGCGTTGGCCCGGCGGATCACCACGGCAGGCTGGTGAGCAGGCCGCCAACGAGCGGGACGATCCCGATGAGCAGGAAGGCCGGCAGAAGACACAGCCCGAGCGGAGCGGCTGCCTTCACCCCGACAGCCCGCGCCTGCCGCTCCACCTCCGCTCGGGTCTGAGCGGCCAAGTCGTCGGCCAACCGGGCGACGGAGGTGGCGACCGAGACGCCGCCGTCCTCGGCTCGCGCAAGGGCCCGCCCGAGCGGTGCGAGTGCAGGATCTGCGCCGAGCGCCGCCCATCCGGCCGCTGGATCGGCACCGAGCCTGAGCCGGACCGCTACCGGCCGGAGTCGATCACCCGCCGGCCCGGGCAAGGCGTCGGCGACGATCTCCAGCGCGTCGGCCGGTGGAGCGCCAGAGCTCAGCGCGACCCCGAGCAGACGGACGACATGGGGAAGCTCACGCGCGGCTCGCTCACGAGTACGTCGTGCCTCCGCCGGCTCGATGCGCCCCACTGCCACCCAGGTCAGCACCGCGGCGATCGGCGCGGCGACCGCTCCGCCGAGCCCGCCCAGGAAGGTCAAGGCCCCGACCCCGCCGGAGAGTGCCAGCAGCCACCGCCACCGCAACCAACCCTTGTCCTGCCTGGCACCGGTCGCGAGCGCCTCGCCGGTGTCGGTCGTGACTGCGGCGGGCAGCCGCACCATCAGCATGGCCGCAGCGCCTGCGCATAGCGCCGCACTCCACATGGCATTCGTGGGCGTCATGCCGCCACTCCCGCCGCGATGCGGTCGATCCATGCCAGCCCGGCCCAGCCGAAGACCAGCCCGAGCGCGAGGGCAGCGAGGCCGACCGGCGTGTGAAGCAGGAAGAACCACGGGTCCCCACCGACGCCCGAGCCCATCGCCAAGGCGGCGATCGGGAGCAGCGCCACCAGGCGCGCGGTGGCACGGGCCGAGGCAAGCTCGCCTGCCACCACCTGCCGCGTGGCCGCGCCGGAGCGTAGGTCGAGCGCGATCCGGTCGGTGGCGTCGGCCAGTCCTTGGCCAGTGCGGTGAGAGACCTGCCAGGCTGCCGCGACGAGGCGAAGATCGCCAGCACCGGCGATCCGTGCCGCGACCCCGCGCCACGCGGCCGGCACGTCGGCACCGACTCGGAACGCCTCGGCAACCGGGCGCAACGCCGACCAGTCGGTCGCGCACCGGTCCAGCGCCGCTCCTGGCGGTCGTCCCGATGCCAGCTCAGCGGCGAGCTGCTCACATGCCTCGACCGCTCGACGGGCAGCGACGGCCGCAGCCAACCGGCGGCTCCGTGCTCGCCACAATGCGCCGGCACCCGCGGCAGCCCCGCCGGCGATCACCGCGACCGGCCACCACTCACGCGGCGTTAGGAGCACTGCGACGATGGCACCGAGCGGGAGCATCCACCGAGCCGAGTGCTCCGTGTCGATCCTGACAGCGACCGGCCCGCGGACCACCAGACCGACCGCAAGACCAGCCGCAGTGCCAGCGGCCAACATCACCGGGGTCATGCGAGCCGCTCCGTCAGCAGACCGGCACCCGGACCCTCCCGAAGGGTAGTGCCGTCCCAGGAGACCGCTCTCTCCATCGCCACCAGTCCGGAGGACTGGCGCCGGGGCACCGCGATCTCCACGAGACGTCGGACGCAGCCGCTCCGGTCGAGGTGAAGCACCACATCGAACGCTGAGGCCAGCTGGCTGTGCGCTGCCTCCCGACCAAGACCCGCGGCCAGGGCAAGCGCCTCGATCCGGGCAGGAACGTCGGCCGCTGAGTTGGCGTGAAGCGTGCCGCAACCGCCTTCGTGGCCGGTGTTGAGAGCAGCGAGGAGATCTACCACCTCGCCTCCCCGGACCTCGCCCACGATCAGCCGATCCGGCCGCATTCGCAGGGCCTGCCGCACTAGGGTGCGCACCTCGACCAGGCCCGCGCCCTCGATGTTGGCCGGTCGCCCTTCGAGCCCCACCACGTGGGGATGGCGCGGGCGCAGCTCGGAGGAGTCCTCGACGATGACGAGGCGCTCCACCGGGTCAGCCAGGGACAGCAGCGCCGCCAGCAGGGTCGTCTTGCCGCTGCCGGTGCCGCCCGTCACCAGGAACGCCAGCCGGCGTGCGATCATCCGGCGCAGCAGATCCGCACCGGTCGGCGTGACCATCCCGTGCTCGACCAGCTCGGCGAGGTCGAAGCCGCGCTGCTGCGGCACCCTCAGCGAGATCGCAGTACCGGGGCGGGCCAGCGGGGCGAGCACCGCGTGGAAGCGGGTGCCGTCGGCGAGCCGGACGTCGGCGTAGGGGGCGGCGTCGTCGAGCCGGCGTCCCGCCGTCGCGGCGAGCCGCTGTGCCAGCCGTCGCACGGAAGCATCGTCGGGGAAGCTCACCGCAGTCGGCTCGAGCCCCGCGCCTCGGTCGACCATCACCTGGTCGGGGCCGTTGACCAGCACGTCGGTGACACCGGGAAGTCGCAGCAATGGCTCGAGCGGACCGGCGCCGACGACGTCGCGGCGCAGCGTCTCGTAGACCGCCAGCACCGTCGCATCGCCGACAGGCCGACCTGCCACCCGCAGCGCCTCCGCGACGCGATGCGGCGTCAGCTCGCCCGGGGAGCGGGCCAGCCAGTCACGCACCCCTTCGACGACGTCGGGCGCGAGGTCGAGCGCAGCGCTCATGCTGCCACCGCCTGGATCCGACATCGACTCAGCACCTCCGCTGCCGCCCGGGCGAGCGGCCCGCGGCGGGATCGCAACGGGCCGAGCCCGAGATCGATTGCCTCAGCGAGCCCGCGCTGATCTCCCATCACGGCTCGCACCGGCAGACCGATGGCGCGCGACACCACATCCGGGCCCGCCCCCGCCCCGCGTACGACGAGGGCGACGTGGCCACTCTCGCCGCTGAGACCCCGCTGGCCGGCCGTTCGCCAGCGGTCCAGCAGACTGTCGACCAGACGGACCGCGGACGCGACGCCACCGATCGACGGCGAGACCACGACGAGCACCTCGTCGCAGCGGCTGACCAGCTCGGCCCCGCCGCTTCCGCGCGGAAGATCGAGGACAACGGTCTGGTGACCGCGCGCGGCCGCGGAGAGCACCTCACGCACGACCGTCGGCTCGGGCACCGTCTCGTGCCGGCCCGATCCCCGGGCGAACGACAGCACCCCGAGGTCTCCGCGACGGGGCAACGCCTCGCGCAGTGATCGGGAGCCGAGCCGGCCGGTGGTCGCCGCGAGGTCGGGCCACCGCACACCGGGCAGCTCCTCCATGCCGAGCACCCGATCGATGCCGGGGCCGAGGGGATCCATGTCGACGACCACGGCGGCGCCGGTCGCGGAAGCCGCCTGCCCGAGTGCGCACGCCAGTGTGGTCGCGCCGACGCCACCTGAGCCACCGACCACTCCGAGCGTGAGGCCGCGTCCGCCAGGGGTGTCGCCCAGATCGGTGAGCAGAGCGGTCAGCCAGGGCGCGCCATCGGGGAGCTCGATGACATGCTCGGCACCGACGGCCAGGGCGGACCGGAAGACGTCCTCGCCTGCGCTCCCCCAACCCGCGACGTGGACGGTCGGGCGGCGCGGCGGCCCCATCCGCGCGAGTCCCGTCAGCAGGTCGGACCCCACCACGACCGCCGGCGCTCGCGACCAGGCACGCAGCGCGGTCGAGAGGTCACGTGCCACTTCGGGTGTTGCGCCGGCTGCCGCGGCCAGCCGCAGCAGCTCATCGAGAAGGACGTCGTCGGCGGTGATCAGGAGCAGTGCTGTCATGCCTGGGAGCGTGCCCGCGACCACCGACGTACCGAACCAGCGCGGGAGGCCCCTGTGGACCGGGCTGCCGGAAGACGCCCTTGTGGACGAAATCGGCGCGGAACCGCACCCTCGCGCACCTACGATGGGTCCATGAACCTGGGCGGCGCACCACGAGCGCGCGAGGCTGCGTTCTTCGACCTCGACAAGACGATCATCGCCAAGTCGAGCGCGCTCGCCTTCAGCAAGCCCTTCCAGGCAGGCGGCCTCATCTCCCGCAAGGCGCTGCTGCGCAGCGTCTACAGCCAGTTCGTCTACGTGCTCGGCGGGGCCGACCACGACCAGATGGAGAAGATGCGGCAGATGATGTCCGAACTGGTCACCGGCTGGGATGTCGAGACGGTTCGGGAGATCGTCGCCGAGACGCTGCACAACATCGTCGACCCGCTCGTCTACGACGAGGCGGTGCAGCTGATCGAGCAGCATCACGCCGAGGGCCGCGACGTCGTCATCGTCAGCGCGAGCGGCTCGGAGGTGGTCGAGCCGATCGGGGAACTGCTCGGTGCTGACCACGTCGTCGCTACCCGGATGGAGGTGGCGAACGGCCACTACACCGGCGAGTTCGCCTTCTACGCCTACGCCGAGGGCAAGGCCCAGGCGATCCGTGAGATCGCCGCGACCCGCGGATATGACCTGAGCCGCAGCTACGCCTACTCCGACTCGATGACCGACCTGCCGATGCTCGAGGAGGTCGGTCATCCGTTCGCGGTCAACCCGGACAAGGAGCTCCGGCGGATCGCCAAGGAACGCGACTGGCCGGTGCTGGTCTTCAGCAAGCCGGTCGCCCTGCGCGCCGCGCTGCCGCCGACCGGGCCGACGCTGGCAGCGCTCGCCGTCGGCGGCGTAGTCGCCATCGGCGGCGTGCTCTGGGCGGGGGCACGCGCCCGTCGCCGCGTCGGAGCCTGACCCCGGGTCGTCCGCTCCTACGCCAGGAAATCAACCCCTTGAAGCAACCCCTTGAAGGGGCCGGCAAAGCGGCGTAGAAAAGACCTAGGAGAACTCCATAACCCACATGTGATCGGGGTACCCACGCGGCGATCTACCCTTCCTACAGGGCGCCTTGCCGAGTCGGGAAACAGGCCCGCGGCGGTTGTTGATGATGCACGCTTGGTAACCCAGATCATGTGTTCGCAGGTGGCACTCGACCAGTCAGGTCGGGTGCCACCAGCTTGTCCAGCCACCGCGTTCTACAGCGCCTCCCGCCGTAACGGCGAGGCCTCCGCGCCGGCGGAGAAGGCCTCCGCGGCGTACAGGAGCCACGAGTGGATCCCCGAACGCTGGCCCGAGGCATAACCGCGGAGATTGGACTCGTACTGCTCGCGGAGCGCGAGATGGCCCGCCTCCGGCACCACCAGCGAGGTCGGGTCGACACCGCGGGCCACGAGGACCAGGCGCTCGGCCGCGCGGGCGACGATGCCGTTGTGCGAGCCGAACGGCGCGACTGTCGCCAGGTCGGCGTGCACGATCGCCGCGACGACCAACGCCGGCGTCGATCGGTCAGTGGCGAGGACATCGCCGAGTCCGCGCAACCGCTCGACCTCCTTCGGCCCGCGGGGACGGCCCAGCTCCGCGTCGGGCAGCCGCCCCGCAGCGGCGAGCGCGTGCAGCCGGGCGAAGGCCTGGAGCGGCGACTGCCGCAGCACCGGCACCAGGGAGAGCAGCTCGGTCGAGAGCCGGACGGCGTCCTGCGCGATCGCGTCGCCGCCGGTCTCGCGCACGTCCACCAGTGTCGAGGACGAGCCCTCGAGCACCGCCGAGGCATGCGCTCCACGCAGGAGCGACTCGGCGGTGGTGTCAGGGGTGGTACGGCGGAGCCCCCGGTCGCGCAGCATCACGTCGATGCCGTCTCTGGTCGCCGCGAATGCCGAGGCGACGCCTTCGAGCGACACGAGCCAAGCCAGCGGTTCGTCAGTCACGAGCGGGGAGCCTACGCGGCGCTAGGCTGGACCGGATGACCGATCCTGCCCGCTCGTTCGGAACCGTTGCCGCCTCCTACGACCGCGGACGGCCGAGCTATCCCGCCGAGGCCCTCACGTGGGCGCTCGGGGAGAAGCCGCTGCGCGTGCTGGAGTTGGGCGCCGGAACCGGCAAGCTGACCGAGGTCCTCGTCGAGCTCGGTCATGAGGTCTTCGCCACCGAGCCCGACGAGCAGATGCTCGACGTACTCTGCGCGAAGCTCCCGGACGTGCGCGCCACCGTCGGCTCGGCCGAGCAGATCCCGGTCGGCGACCAGCAGTACGACGTGGTCATCGCCGGCCAGGCCTTCCACTGGTTCGACCAGGAGGCGGCGCTCTCCGAGATCAGCCGGGTGCTCGCCAAGGGCGGCCGGCTGGTGCTGGTGTGGAACGAGCGCGACGAGCGAATCCCATGGGTGCGCAAGCTCGGCGCCCTCATGGGCCGCCCCGAACGCGACGTCAACCCGAGCCAGGTGATCGACGACTCAGCCAAGTTCAGCGCGGTCGACGAGAAAAGCTTCCGGTTCTGGCAGGTCGTCAACCGCGACACCGTGCAGGACCTTGTGCTCTCCCGCTCCAACCTGGTCGGAGTCTCTGACGAGGAGCGTGAGGCGAAGCGCGCCGAGGTGCTCGACTTCTACGACGACTACGGTCGCGGGATGGACGGCATGCAGGTGCCATACACCTGCAGGATCTTCCGTAGCGTCGTCCTCGAGCACGCCCGCCCGGCGCCGAAGCCGGAGCCGATCGCGATCAGTGAGCCGGCGACCGACGCGACGACTCCGTCCGCTGCACAGCAGCGTTCGATGAGCGACACCGCCCACCGTCTCCCCCGCGTGGTCACCGACGGTGTCGCCACCAATGCCTCCGGTCGAGACACCGGGGACGGCGACGACCTGATCCTGATCGACTTCCGCTGACGCTCCACGATCGCCGGACCGTGCGCTGAGCCACCTGCTCACACCTGTCCTGGCTGTCGGCGGTGTGCTTGCCGCCACCGGCCCGCTGTTACCATCCCGGCATGCCGTCGCCGAGCAGACCGACACGGAAGAAGGCCGCCGGCGCGGACCCTGAGTCGCCGAAGCAGAGCAACATCGATCTTCGTCGTACGCGTGCCCGGGCACGGCCGAGCGAGTCCTATCTCGATCGGCGCCAGGAGCTCGTCGCGGCCGCCGGCCGGGTCATGTCCCGCAAGGGCATCCGTGAGATGACGCTCAACGACGTTGCTCTCGAGGCCGGGTCGGATCGCGCCAGCATCTATTACTACGTGGCCGGCAAGGAGGAGCTCCTCGCCGAGGTGCTGCGCGAGGCGTCGATGCAGAACCTCGCCGCGTTCACCGAGATCGCCGAGAGCGACCTCCGTCCGGCACAGAAGGTACGGCGGATCATCGAGGCCATGATGGCGGCCTTCGACACCCACTTCCCCTACCTCTACGTCTGGGTCCACGAGGACCCCTCCCGGCTTCAGGAGATGGGGTCGGCGGCTCTCGAGGAGATCACGGCGGCCTCGGAGAAGAACTACCAGCTGATCCGCGGCGTCCTCGAGGACGGCATCCGGAGCGGCGAACTCCGCAGCATTCTGCCTGTCGGGATCCTGGCCCAGACGGTGCTGGGTCTGGCCGCCTGGACCTATCGGTGGTACGAGCCGGGTCATGACCTCTCCGCCCAGGAGGTCGCTCAGGGGCTGGCCGACCTCCTTCTCACCGGCATCTCGGAATCGGTCGAGAACGACGACGCTCCAGCCTGATCAACAACATCGTTGACAGCTCGCACCCCGGCACCTAGCGTCAGGAATGCGGGGCCCTTCGGGCACGGCGAATGCCATCAGGAGGCGCTCGATGCTCATCAGACGGGTCGTGACCGGGACACTCGCTGACGGGACGGCCGCCTTCGTGCACGACGGGCCGCCGCCACACGTCGTCGGTTCGACAGCGTCGGCAGGCGTTGAGACGGCGTTGCTGTGGGCCAGTGACGGGCCGATGGCGCTGCCCACCGATGGCAGTGAGACGACCCGACTCGATCGGCCCTTCTTCCCGGACGCCGGCGGTACCCGCTTCCTGGTGATGCACTATCAATCGGGCTTCGGCATGGATGAGCCCGAGTCCGCCACGGCGACCGCGGGTCGAGCGGGTCCCCCATCAGCGCGGCTCTATCTGCACGAGACGGCGACGGTCGACTATGCGATCGTGATCAGCGGCGAGATCTGCGCGGTTCTCGCCTCCGGCGAGGAGCGGGCCCTCACCACCGGCGACGTGTTGATCCAGAACGGCGTCTCGCACGCCTGGCGCAATCGATCCGCGGAGGTCGCGGTCGTGGCCTTCGTCATCGTCGGCGCGCGCCGCTGATGCTCACAGCAGCCGTCAACACAGCCGTTGACGACCACGACCAGGCGTCGGTACTCTCCTGTCAACAGACGTGTTGACGCTACGGACCAAGGAGAACGCTGTGGGATGGGACTTTTCGACCGAGCCCGAGTTTCAGGAGAAGCTCGATTGGGCGAACGACTTCGTCCGCAACGAGCTCGAGCCGCTGGACATCATCTTTCCCGGGCAGGAGTGGTTGCCGCTGGACGATGAGCGCCGCAAGGTGATCCCGGGCCTGCAGGACCAGGTCCGCAAGCAGGGCCTATGGGCGCCGCACCTCGACCCCGAGCTCGGTGGTCAGGGCTTCGGTGCCGTCAAGCTCTGCCTGATCAACGAGATCCTCGGCCGCACCACGTGGGCGTCGGTCGCCTTCGGCACGATGGCCCCGGATACGGGCAACTCCGAGATCCTGGCGCGGTTCGGCACCGAGGAGCAGAAGGCGACGTACCTCAAGCCGCTCCTCGCCGGTGAGATCAAGTCCTGCTTCTCCGTCACCGAGCCCCAGGGCGGCGGTGACCCCAAGGTCTTCACCACGACCGCCGTCAAGGACGGCGACGACTGGGTGATCAACGGTCGCAAGTACTTCTCCTCGAACGCCGATGTCGCGGAGTTCCTCATCGTGATGGCGATCACCGACCCCGAGCAGTCGGTGGTCCGCGGCTCGTCCCTGTTCGTGATCCCGCGCGGCACGCCGGGCATCACCTTCGAGGACAACCATCACCTGTTCGCGACCCGGGACTACGAAGCGCACCACGGTCTCCTGCGATACGACAACGTCCGGGTGCCGTCCTCGGCGATGCTCGGCCCGGTGAACGCCGGCTTCCAGGTCATGCAGACCCGGATGGCGGGGGGCCGGCTCCACATGTCGATGCGGGCGATCGGGATGTGCAACCGCGTCATCGAGATGATCGGCGAGCGGGCCAAGAGCCGCTTCACCCAGGGCAGCTCACTGGCCGACAAGCAGTTCGTGCAAGGCTTCCTGGCCGACTCGTTCACCGAGTTGCTGCAGTACCGGATGATGGTGCTGCACGCGTCCTGGCTGGTCGACCAGGGCGACACCGTGGGCGCGCGCCGCGAGATCTCTGCGGTCAAGGCGACCATGCCCCGGCTGGTGCGCAACATCGTCGAGCGTGGCATCCAGATCCACGGCGCGCTCGGGACCACCGACAAGCTGCCGCTGATGAAGTGGCTCGGGAACACGATGGTCTACGGCATCGCCGACGGCCCGACCGACGTCCACCGCACCAACCTGGGCAAGCAGCTCCTCAAGGACTTCGAGCCCGCGGCCAACGAGTGGCCGACCGAGTTCTACGACTACCGCCTGGCCCGTGCGAAGGAGAAGTACGGCGATCTGCTGACCGCCATCCCGCACCTCCCGCCGGCGCGCGTTCCGGACTGGCAGGCGGAGCTCGAGTGGTGACCCCGTCGCAGAGCCGTGTCGACGACGACGTACTGGCGCTGCTCGACCCGGAGAAGCTGAGCCGGTGGATGGACACCCAGCAGCTGGGTGAGACCGGCCGGCCGGTGGAGTCGCGACTGATCGTCGGTGGCAACCAGAACGCCATCTTCGAGGTCAGCCGGGGCGACCAGCGGTGGATCCTGCGTCGGCCGCCGCGGATCGTCCCGCCCGGCCGCAACGAGTCGATGGAGCGTGAGTTCCGGGTGCTGCAGGCACTCGCCGGCAGTGACGTACCGCATCCCGAGGTCCACGCCCTGTGCACCGACCAGTCGGTGCTCGGAGGCACGTTCTACCTGATGCAGGCGATCGACGGATGGTCCTACGGCGTCAAGGACGTCTGGCCGGCGCCGTACGACTCCGATCTCACCGCCCGCCACCACCTCGCCTACGAGCTCGTCGGCGGCATCGCGAAGCTGCGCGTCGTCGACTGGCGGGCCCGCGGTCTCGAGGGCTTCGGCCGACCCGAGGGCTTCCACGAGCGCCAGGTCGACCGCTGGTACGCGCACCTGGAGAAGTTCCGGTTCCGCGACATCCCGGGTCTCGAGGTAGCCGGCGAGTGGCTTCGGGCGCACCGGCCGACGGACTGGACGCCCGGACTCATGCACGGCGACTACGCCTTCCCCAATGTCCTGTTCTCCAACGACGTCCCGGCGGACCTCGCCGCCATCGTCGATTGGGAGATGGCCACCATCGGCGACCCGTTGCTCGACCTGGCGCAACTGCTGATGAAGTGGCCCGAGCCCGGCGAGCAGCCCGACGAGGCCGCGATGTTCGACCTCACCGATATGCCGTCGCCGGGAGAGCTGGTCGAGCACTACGAGAGGGTGAGCGGCCGCGCCGTACCGGACCTGACCTATTACACGATCCTGGCGCGCTTCAAGCTCGCCATCGTCCTCGAGGGCGGGTACGCGCGGTACCTTGCCGGTGAGACCGACAACCCGAAGGTTGCGATGTACAACGATCTGATCCTCGACGCCGCGGCCAAGGCCGCGGAGTTGGCGAGCGCCTCATGACCGCCCCGGCCGAGCTCTTCGACCTGAGCGGGAAGGTCGCCCTCGTCACCGGCGGCAGCCGCGGCATCGGGCGCGCCATCGTCCGCACCCTCGCCGACGCGGGTGCCGACGTGGTGATCTCCAGCAGGAACCTCGAGTCGTGCCAACTGCTCGCCGACGAGATCGAGCGCGAGACCGGACGCTCGGCGCTCGCGTACGCCGCCCACGCCGGGCGCTGGGAGGAGCTTCCGGGGCTGATCGACGCGGCGTACGAGCGCTTCGGTCACCTCGACGTGCTGGTGAACAATGCCGGCCTCTCGCCGCGCTACGACTCGCTGACCTCGATCACCGAGGAGCTGTGGGACAAGGTCTACGCCGTCTGCGTGAAGGGACCGTTCCGGCTCTCGGCCCTTGCCGCCGAGCGGATGGCGGCCGACCGCGGTGGCTCGATCGTTAACATCAGCACGACCGGGGCGGTGGAGCCGTATCCCTGGGGTGTGCCCTACCACTCGGCCAAGGCGGCGCTCAACAACATGACCGTCGCCTTGGGCAAGGCATGTGGGCCGCACGTCCGGGTCAACGCCATCATGCCGGGCGCGATCGAGACCGACATCACCCGGCAGTGGGACATGGACGCCTTCACCAGCCGGGCGCAGAAGACGCTCGCGCTGCAAAGGATCGGGCAGCCTGAGGAGATCGCCGCCGCAGCGCTCTACCTCGCCTCCGAGGCGTCGAGCTATACGACCGGAGCGGTGATGTCGATCGACGGCGGCGCACGACTCATGGATCAGCCCTAGGGACGGGGAGCGGCCAGGATGGCAGGTCCTCTGGAGCAGCTGCGGGTCCTCGAGCTCGGCGGCGTCGGTCCCGGCCCGCACGCCGCGATGGTCCTGGCCGACCTGGGCGCCGACGTCGTCCGGATCGAGCGCCCCGACGCGGGGCCCGAGGTCCGCAAGCCCGGGTACGTCGACCATCTGCTCCGGGGACGGCGCTCGCTCGAGCTCGATCTCAAGCAGCCCGACGACTTGGCCGCGATGCTGGACCTGGTTACCGCGGCGGACGTGCTCATCGAGTCCTACCGCCCCGGCGTCACCGAGCGCCTCGGGATCGGACCCGACGAGTGTGCGCAGCTCAACCCACGACTCGTCTACGCCCGGGTGACCGGCTGGGGTCAGACCGGGCCCTGGGCGACTCACGCCGGCCACGACATCAACTACATCGCCCTGACCGGCGTGCTCAACGCCGTGGGCCGGAGCGGGGAGCCGCCGGTGCCACCGCTGAACCTCGTCGGAGACTTCGGCGGCGGCTCGATGCTGACCCTCGTCGGCATCCTGGCGGCGCTGTGGGAACGGGAGCGCTCCGGCCGGGGCCAGGTCGTCGACGCCACGATGCTGGACGGTGTCAGCCTGCTGGCGCAGATGATCTGGTCCTCCCGGGCAGGCGGGCTCTGGCACGACGACCGGGGCGTCAACAGCCTCGACGGCGGGGCGCCGTACTACTGCACCTATGCCTGCGCCGACAACCGGTACGTCGCCGTCGGCGCCCTCGAGGACCGGCACTGGGCGACGTTGCTCGCTGCGCTCGGACTGGCCATGAGCCAGTTCCCGGACCGGAAGAACCCGGCCACCTGGGCTTCCACCCGCGCGCGGCTGAGCGAAGTGTTCGCTTCACGGCCGCGGGACGCGTGGTCTGCAGTGTTCGATACCCCCGAGGCATGCCTGAGCCCGGTGCTGTCCTTCGCGGAGGCCGGCTCCCATCCGCAGATGGCCGGGCGACAGACGCTGATCGATCTCGACGGCGTCCTGCAGCCGGCGCCGGCGCCGCGCTTCTCACGCAATCGACTCGACCGACCCGCACCACCACCGGCCGAGCCGGTCGAGGTGCGGACCGTGCTGGCCGCATGGCGTGCTGCTCCCCGACCAGCCCAGAGCCGATCACGAGAAGGAGGTTCACGATGAGCCCGGAGAGTTCGAGCGGCCCGTTCGCTGACGTGCGGATCCTGGATCTGACGACCACGTTGGCCGGTGCGACCGCCGGCGCGCTGTTGGCCGACTACGGGGCCGACGTGGTTCGGGTTGAGGACGCCGCGGTGTCCGGTCCGCCGGGCCCGGAGTACGCCGCCGGTCACCGTGGCAAGCGGATCGCCGTCCTGACCGGCTCGCGGAACGCAGAGAACGCCGACCTGCGTCGTCTCGTCACCGCTGCGGACGTTGTCCTCGTCGACGGTCCGCCGTCGAAGGTGCGCGATCGTGGCCTCGACGCCGAGTCGGTCGCCGCTTGGGCGCCCGGACTGATCCATGTCTCGATGCCCGGATACCGCGAGTCCGGGCCGTGGTCCGATCTGCCGAGCGACGAGCTCCTCCTCACCGCCCTATCGGGCGTGTCCGACTATCACAAGGCCACCGAGGACCGACCGGTCGCACTGGTCGTCCCACTGCTCTCCTATGTCCAGGGCGGCCTCGCTGCTGCGGCGGCCGCAGCCGCACTGTACGAACGGCTCGAACGGCCGGTGAGCCGCGCCGCCGTCGTGACCGGCCTGCATGCGGTCGCAGCAATGCAGGCAGCGGTGATGGTGGATGCGCCCGGTGTCCTGCACATGTACAGCGGGGGCAAGGGCCAGGCTGACACCGGCCCGAACTTCACCACCTACCAGTGCTCGGACGGGCGGTGGCTCTACCTCGGTGCCCTGGTCGCGCCGTTCTTCCTGCGGGCCCTCGACGTCCTGGACGCGATGGACGTGATGGTGATGCCCGAGGTCGAGGGCGACTTCGCACGCGTGATGCTCCCCGCCGCCGCCAAGCTGGTGAACCAGCGCCTCCAGCAGGCGTTCTCTACCCGGCCCCGCTCCGAGTGGCTGGAGTTGCTCGAGGACGCGGAGGTACCGGTCGCGCCGGTGCTCGACCGTGAGGAGTGGTTCGGATCGGAGACGATCGCCGCGAACCATATGCGGACCACGGTGGCCGATCCGGCGCTGGGGGACGTCGTCCTGCCCTCGCCGCCGGTCGTACTGTCGGCCTCTCCCGGACAGGTGCGACACCTGGCCGGCGCGGCGGTGTGCCGGCCAGCCGGCGACTACTGGACCACGCCGTCACCGATGCCGTGGGCCGTGCCGCCGCACCGGATGTGGGACGAGGACCCGGACGCCCTCCCGATGCCACTGGCCGGGGTGCGCGTCCTGGACGGCGCGACGTTCATGGCGGCGCCGTTCGCCGCCACCCTGCTCGCCGAATTCGGCGCAGACGTCACCAAGGTCGAGGCACCGGAGGGTGACCCGTACCGGTTCTACCCGGCGGCGTACGCAGCAGTGAACCGCGGTAAGGGCAGCACAGTCGTCGACCTCAAGGACGCAGCCGGACGGGCGAGGTTGGTCGACCTGCTGGGCTCGGCCGACGTGTACGTAGACAACCTCCGGCCCCAGACGCGTGCGCGTCTCGGTCTCGACGACGCCATGTTGCGGGCGGCCAACCCGAGCGCGATCTACGCCTCGATCACGGCGTACGGCGACGGCCCGCTGCGCGCCCACCCTGGGTTCGACCCGCTGTTGCAGGCCCGCAGCGGGATGCTCAGCACCCAGGGTGGTGACGATGCTCCGGTCATGTCGACGATGTCGGTCAACGACATCGGGTCCGGCACGCTGCTGAGCTTCGGCGTACTCGCCGCCCTGTATCACCGGCGACGCACCGGTATCGCCCAGCAGGTCGCCACGTCGCTCGCCAACGCATCGGTGTGGCTGCAGAACGTCGAGCTCACGCGGTACGCCGGCCGGCCGACCCCGCAGCGCGGCGGACGCGACTTCCCCGGCCCGGGCCCGTTCCACCGGCTCTACGCATGCCGCGACGGCTGGGTCGCGATCGCCGCCACGACCGATGCGCAGCAAGAGCACACGCGCGCCGCCCTCGGTCTCGGCCCTAGCGACGGGGAGGACGAGGTGAGCAGCCGGCTGGCCGCCACGCTCGACGGTCTTCCCCGCGACGAGGTGCTCGATCGCCTTGCCGCTGTGGGCGTGCCGGCCGCCCCCGTCCTGAGCAGACACGACGTCTACAGCGACCCATGGCTCCTGGACAGCGGCTTCTACCGCACCGTCGAGGAACCGCGGTTGGGAACATGCATGGTGGTCCGGGAGTTCGCGCGTTGGCCCGGCGTCGGCTGGGCCGGACCTGATCGGGTGTCAGCGCTCGGCCAGAGCGATACCGATGCCGGAGAGGCCCGCGTTTGACTCCCCACCTGAGACCGGCCGCGTCGTATGTCGGAGCGGTGATGCCCAAAGTCAGCGGGTCGCTGTGAGGCGAGCCGTCCGCAGGACGATCAGCTCGACGACGCTCTCGTGCACCCCGATGACGTCGGCGATCACGTCCACACCAGTGGAGCGGGCCAGCTCGGCGCACCGGGTGGCGAAGAAGCCCTGCGCGAGGAGGTAGGGCGAGACCGCATCGCCCGGCCGCACCACATCCGCGAGCCGCGGCCCGTCCCCACCTAGCACCGCCACCCGGACAGGGCCGCCCCAGGCGGTCGCCAACAGTGCAGCTGCGCGCTCGAGCTCGGGCAGTGCGGCGGGGTCGCGGGACCCGGCCGCGGTGAGCACGACCGGTCGGCCTGGGACCGCCCCGGCCGCCAGCAGCCGATCGACCTGGGCCACGGCGAGGAGCGGATCCGGTCCCAGGGGCGCGGTCAGGATCACTTCACCGGGTGCGCGCATCGCCGCAGCCGGAAGGTCGACCCGCACGTGGTAGCCGGTGGTGAGCAGCAGCGGGACCAGCACCGTCGGCCCTGACTCCTGGGGGTCAGGACGGCTCAGCACGTTGGCGACCAACGGCGGGCAGAGCTCGACGTACGAGACCTCGGCACTCACGCCGAGCCGGAGACCGGCCGCCGCGGTCAGTGAGGCGGCGACCCGGTTGCCGGTCGGGTGCCGAGTGCCGTGCGCGACAGTCACCAGTCTCATGACGACTCAGGGCTCCACGGCGATCCGGTAGCCGCGCTTGACCACCGTCTGCACGCTCCGCGTCCCGAGCGCGGCACGCAGCCGTGCGACCGCCATCTCCACGGCGTGCTCGGAGCCGGCGGTGCCGGAGGGCAGGGTCGCCAGCAGCGCCTGCCGGGAGACGACGTGGCCGGGGTTGGCGACCAACGCCTGCAGGACCGCCGAAGGTGCCGGCGAGAGCCGCACCTCGACGCCATCGAGGATCACGTCGGTGCCGTGCAGCAGCAGTGTGTGACCGCCCACCAGCTCGAGCGAGAGACCGGCCCGCCGCGAGGGCAGCTCGGTCTCCAGGAACTTCACCATCGCCGCCGTACGCGAGCGCTCGGGGAAGACCGTCGGCACGCCCCACAGCTCGAACGCCGCGGCGGTCACCGGCCCGACGCAGCACGCGACCACATCGGCCTGGAACGCCGAGATCACGTCGTCGCGCCGGCCGACCGAGGCGGCCGCCTCCATGAATGCCGAGACCGCCGGAGCGGCGGTGAAGGTGACGGCGTCCAACTCGCTGTCGGCCACCAGGTCGACCAGCGCGAAGACCGGTGTCGGGTCCGGCGCCGAGGCGACCCGATAGACGGTGACAGTCTCGACGGTGGCACCCTGGCGCCGCAGCGCGTGCGCCACCATCGAGAGCGACTGCCCGTGCTCCTGTACAACGATCCGCCGGCCGCTCAGATCCCGGCCGCGGAGATGCTCCAGGACGTCGTCGAACTCCTCGGACTCCGGCGACCACAGCTCCCGCAGGCCGCGCGCCCGCAGCGCTCCGACCGACTTCGGCCCGCGAGCGAGGATCTCCGCGGCGCCGAGTGCTTCCAGCATCGGATCCAACAGACCCCACGACTCGGCCGCCGCGAACCACGCCTTCATCCCGATGCCGGTGGTGGCGAGGAACATGTCGATCGGCGCAGCCAATACCCGTTCGGTGGCGGCGCGCAACGCTGTGTCGTCGACGTGGTTGGGGTCCAGCGAGAGCACCGGCGCCCAGTCGACCCTGGCACCGCGTCGCTCGAGGAGTGCGACCTGTTCCTCGGCCTTGCGCGCAGCCGTCACGCCGATCCGGAACCCCGCCAGTGGCAGCCTGCCGCTCACCCGTTCTCCTTCGGTCCTCCTATGAGGACCATCCCGTCCGTGATCACGACGTCGTACGTCGTCACCGACACCGAGCTGTCATCCAGACAGCGACCGGTGCGCAGGTCGAAGGCCTGCTTGTGCATCGGGCTGGCCACGAAGTCGACCGGCTTGCCCGCGACGGTGCGGGTGCCGACGATGCCGCGCGCGAGCACCGATGCGTGCGAGAAGGGATCGTAGTTCGACAGGGCGTACACGTCGTCACCGTGCGTGCGGAAGATCGCGATCGCCCGCCCGTGGACCAGCGCCGTCACCCCGCTCTCGGGCGTGATCTCCGCGACCGGGCAGACCTGGATGAGGTCGTTGTTCATCGGGGACCGCCGACCGGGATGGTCGCACCGAGGAGCACCGGCTCATCGGCGACCTCCGGCACGATCTGTCCGCGGCGCACTCCGAAGCTGATCGTGGGGTCAGGCGTCTCCGGTGCGTTGACGAAGGAGACGAAGCGACGCAGCTTCTCCGGATCGTCCACGGTCTCGCGCCACTCGTCGGTGTAGGAGGCGATGTGGCCGGCCATCACCCGCTCGAGCTCCGCCCCCAGGCCGAGTACGTCGTCGACCACCACCTCGCGGACCCGGTCGAGGCCACCGTCGATGGAGTCGAGCCAGGCCGAGGTGCGCTGCAGTCGATCAGCGGTGCGGATGTAGTACATGAGGAAGCGGTCCAGGTAGCGGATCAGCTCTTCGGTCGACAGGTCCCCGGCGAGCAGTTGGGCGTGCGCGGGAACGGCGCCGCCGTTGCCTCCGATGTACAGGTTCCAGCCCCTGTCGGTGGCGATCACGCCGAAGTCCTTGCCGCGGGCCTCGGCACACTCGCGGGCGCACCCGGAGACGCCGCCCTTGAGCTTGTGCGGTGAGCGCAGGCCCCGATAGCGCAGCTCCAGCTCGATGGCGAGGCCGACGGAGTCCTGGACGCCGTACCGACACCAGGTCGAGCCGACGCAGGACTTCACCGTGCGCAGCGACTTGCCGTAGGCATGGCCGGACTCGAAGCCGGCGTCGACCAGCCGGCGCCAGATCGCCGGCAGCTGCTCCATCCGGGCACCGAAGAGGTCGATCCGCTGGCCGCCGGTGATCTTGGTATAGAGCCCGTAGTCGCGGGCTACCTCCCCGATCACGATCAGCCTCTCGGGCGTGATCTCGCCGCCGGGGATGCGCGGTACGACGGAGTAGGTGCCGTTCTTCTGCAGGTTCCCGAGGTAGGCGTCGTTGGTGTCCTGCAGCGTCTGGCGGCCGCCGTCGAGGACATGCCCGTTGAGCTGGCTGGCCAGGATCGAGGCGACGGTCGGCTTGCAGATGTCGCAGCCGCGGCCGGTGCCGTGCGCCTCGATGATCTGGTCGAAGGATCGGTAGCCGTGCACGAGCACCACGTCGAACAGCTCCGGGCGGCTCAGCGCGAAGTGCTCGCACAGGCTGGTGTCGATGCTCTTGCCCTGCGCGGCGAAGTGCTCCTCGATGATCTTCTTGACCTGCACCTTGCACGATCCGCAGGTCGAGCCCGCCTTGGTCTCGCGGGTGACGTCGGCCTGGGTCTGGCAGCCGCCATCGACGGCGGCGGTGATCTCCCCCTTGGTGACGTTGTTGCAGGAGCAGACCTGCGCCTCGTCGGGCAGCGTGATCGCCGCACCACTGCCGCTGCTGGCCGGGAGGATGAGCTCCTCTGGGTTGGCCGGGAGCTCGATGCCAGCGCTGTTGGGTCCGGCCACCATCGGCCGGAGGACGCCGTACGCCGACGCGTCGCCGACCAGGATGCCACCCAGGAGACGCTTGCCGTCCTCGCTGATGACCAGCTTCTTGTAGATGCCGGCGACAGCATCGTTGAAGACCAGCTCCAGGCTGTCGGAAGTGGCGCCGAACGCGTCGCCGAAGGACGCGACGTCCACGCCCATCAGCTTGAGCTTGGTCGACATGTCGGCGCCGGTGAACGCGCCGCCCCCGCCGAGCAGCGCGTCCACCACCACCTCGGCCATCGCATAGCCGGGCGCCACCAGGCCGTACATCCGGCCCTCCGGGGCGGCACACTCGCCGATCGCCCACACGTGCGGGTCGGAGGAGCGGCACTGCTCGTCGACGAGTACGCCGCCGCGTTCGGCGAGCTCGAGCCCCGCCTCCCGGGCGAGACCGTCCCGCGGCCGGATGCCGGCGGAGAACACGACCAGATCGACGTCGAGCACATCCTCGACGTCGCGGAACTTCAGCCCCGCGCAGCGCTCGCCGCCGACGATCGCCTCGGTCGCGCTGCTGGTGTGCAGCGTGATGCCGAGACTCTCGATGTGCCGGCCGAGGACACGGCCGCCGGCCTCGTCGACCTGCACGCTCATCAGGCGCGGGTTCATCTCGACGACATGGGTCTGCAGGCCGAGTCCGCGCAGCGCGTTGGCCGCCTCCAGACCGAGCAGACCGCCGCCGATGACGGCACCGGAGCGGGAGGTCCGGGCGGCCGAGGTGATCGCCTCGAGGTCCTCGATGGTGCGGTAGACGAAGACGTTCTGCTTGTCGATGCCGGGGACCGGCGGCACGAACGGCGCCGCACCCGTGGCCAGCACCAGCTCGTCGTACGCCAGGTCTGCGCCGCCTGCCAGGGTGACCGTCCGAGCATCCCGGTCGATGCTGGCCACCTGGGTGCCGAGGATCAGCCGGACCCGTGGATCGTCGTACTCCCCTGTGGGGAGGAAGGAGAGCGCCTCGGACCCCACCTCGAACCAGGAGGTGAGCGCCACCCGGTCATAGGCCGGGCGCGACTCCTCGCCGATGACGACGATGTCGTGGGTCTCGGTCAGTCCACGCTCGATGGCGGCCTGGACGAAACGGTGCCCGACCATGCCGTGACCGGCGACGACGAGTGTCTTCCGCGTGTGCATGACACGACGCTAGGAACCATGTGTTCGGGCCCTGTGTTGGCTGTGTAGAGAGAGCGTCACCTTTTCCTCACAGCCTCACGTGCGCGACATCCGGGTGTGATCTGGTCGTGATGTGAAGCGCGGGGTCGCGCGGGGTCGCGCGGGGTCGCGCGGGGTCGCGCGGGGTCGCGCGGGCCGTAACTATCACCGTGATAGCTAGCGCCGCAGGTGATAGCTGCGAACTATCACTCTCGGCCTGGACTATCACGGTGATAGTTACGGCGGCGGCCCGGCGCTCTGCCACATCGGCTCACACGCCGATACGCGACTGCAGCAGCGCCGAGACAGCACTCGAGCAGCCGCCGCAGCCGGTGGTGGCACGCGTACGCTCCCGCACGTCCTCCAGGGAGGAGCAGCCGCGGATCCGGCCAGCCGAGACGCCTGCGCAGGCACAGACCTCGGCATCGTCGGGCAGGGCACGGGCGGCGTCCTCGCCGCTGGCCGGCTTGGCGAAGCCCATCAGCAGCTGGCCGGGCTCCTGCGGGCCGAGGACGGTGCCACGGTCATAGGCCTGGGTGATCAGGCCGATCCGACTGAGGTCTCCGATCAGGGTCGCGGCGACGATCACCCCGTCGCGTACCACCAGCTTGCGCAGGCTTCCGGTGATCGGGTTGGCGACCTGCACGACCTCTCCCGCGGCCTCGTCGGTGGCGCCGACCGTGTCGGCCGGGTCCCCGAGCACCGCCACCTCCAGGCCGGTGGCACGCAGCCGTGCGACCAGCTTGTGACCGGCGTAGGTGGTCGTCGCCCCAGCGAGGCGGCTGGCGAGCACGCCTGCCTGCTCCCAGGCAGGCGGCACGAAGCCGGTAGTGCGGCCCTGCCCGTTCGAGAGCACCGTCTCGGCGCAGTCCCCGATCGCGTGGATCCGGTCGTCATCGACCGAGGTCAGGGTCTCGTCGACGACGACGCCCCGGCGGGTCGCGATGCCGGCCCGTTTGGCGAGGTTCACGCTGGGCCGGCCGCCGGCGGTCAGCACCACGAGGTCGGTCTCGAGGGTGAATCCGTTGTCGAGTCGCAGTCCCTCCTCGGTCAGCCGCACGGCCCGCGCCCCGGTGTAGACGGTCGTCCCGAGCTGAGCCAGGCTACGCTTGAGGATCCGTCCGGCCTGCTCGTCGACGTGGCTGCGGAGCAGGTGTTCGCCGCCTTCGACGATCTCGGTGCCGACCCCGCGGATGGAGAGTGCGCGGGCCACCTGCAGACCGAGAAGGCCCCCACCGACGACCACCGCCCGGCGGACGCTGCCGGTCGCGAGCGCCTCCAGCAGCCGGGTGGTGTCGGCCAGGCTGCGGAAGGCGTGCACCTTCTCGTGCAGGCGCCCGTCGACCCGCACGAGACCACGGATCGGCGGCAGCGTCGGATTGCTGCCGGTGGCCAACACCAGCCGGTCGTAGGGCACCCGGCCGCGGTCGGCCAGCTCGACCTCGCGCTCGTCGCGGTGGATGTCGACGACCCGCACCCCGACCCGAAGGTCGACGCCATTGTCGGCGTACCACCGCTCGGGCCGCAGCGTGATCGCATCCGCGCGGTGCGTGCCCTCGAGCACGGCGGAGAGCAGGATCCGGTTGTACGGCGCGACGGGCTCCTCACCGAGGACGGTGATCCCCTCGGTCGCACCTCGGGCGACCAGGCCCTCGACCAGGCGGACCGCCGCCATGCCGTTGCCGATGATGACGGTCCTCATGCCGGCGCCTCGCGGCTTGGGGCCGGCTGGAGCGCGATTTGTGGCCGATGGGTCCGGCCATCAGGCGTATCTCGGCTGGCCACGAGGCACGACTCGACGGCCGCGGCGCAGACCTTGAACTCCGGCATCCGGCTCGACGGGTCCAGCGCGTCGTTGGTCAGCTTGTTGACGCCGACCCAGTGGAACGGCACGAAGACCACGTCGGGCCGGATCGTCGTCACCACGCGCGCCGGCGCCTTCATCTCGCCGCGAGCGGTGCGGATCAGCACCGGCTCGCCGTCGCGGGCTCCGATCCGACCGGCCAGCAGCGGATGGACCTCCACGAACGCCCCGTCATCGGGCAGCTCCCGGATGCGACGGGTCTGCGCCCCGGACTGGTACTGGGCCAGCACGCGGCCCGTCGTCAGGTGCACCGGGTACGCCGCCGAAACCGCCTCGGCCGGCCCGCGGTGCTCCACCGCGATGAACCGCGCACGGCCATCGGGGTGGGCGAAGGAGTCGGCGAAGAGCCTCGGCGTACCGGCGTGGTCCTCGGCGGGGCAGGGCCAGAAGACGCCGTCCTCGGCGCGGATCCGGTCGTAGGTGATGCCGCTGTAGTCGGCCCGGCCACCGGCGGTGGCGGCGCGGAGTTCGGTGAAGACCTCCTCCGGGTCGGTCGACCATCCGCCAGGCGCGTCCAGTCTCGCCGCCAAGCCGGCGATGAGGTCGAGGTCGGACCTGACGCCGGCGGGTGGGCTGATGGCGCGCTCGCGCAGGATGACCCGGCCCTCGAGGTTGGTCATGGTGCCGCTCTCCTCCGCCCACTGGGTGACCGGAAGTACGACGTCGGCAAGCGCAGCGGTCTCACTCATCACGATGTCCGCCACGACCAGTAGGTCGAGCGACTGCAGCCGCTCGGTCACGGCGAGCGCGTTGGGCGCGGAGACGACGATGTTCGAGCCGAGGACCATCAGGCTCCTCGGCCCGTCGGCGGTGCCGAGCGCGGAGAGCAGCTCGTAGGCGCTGCGGCCCTTGCCCGGGATGGTCGCGGGATCCACGCCCCAGACCCGGCCGACGTGCGCCCGTGCTGCCGGATCCTCGATCGAGCGGTAGCCCGGCAGCTGGTCGGCTTTCTGGCCGTGCTCGCGGCCGCCCTGGCCGTTGCCCTGGCCGGTGAGACACCCATAGCCGGCCGCCGGCCGCCCCGGCATGCCGAGGGCCAGCGCGACATTGATCCAGGCCAGCACCGTGTCCGTCCCGGTCGTGTGCTGCTCGGCGCCTCGGGCGGTCAGCACCATCACCTTCTCGGCGCCGGCCAGCAGGTCGGCGAGGGCACGGACATCGGCGGCCTCCACGCCGGTCACGCGCTCGACCCGCTCGGGCCACCATGAGGCGACGCCGCGGCGTACCTCCTCGAAGCCGGTGGTCCGCTCCTGCACGTAGGCCTCGTCGACGGAGCCGCCCGCGTCGATCAGGTGGAGCACGCCCAGCGCGAGGGCGAGGTCGGTTCCCGGCAGTGGCTGCACGAACAGGTCCGCGCGCTCCCCCGTCGGCGTCAGCCGCGGATCGACCACCACGACCTTGCCGCCGCGCTCGCGCAACCGGTCCAGGTGGCGCGCGGCCGGCGGCATCGTCTCCGCGAGGTTGGAGCCCACCAGGACGAGTACATCGGTCTGCTCGATGTCGGCCAGTGGGAACGGCAGCCCGCGGTCGATCCCGAACGCCTGGTTTCCGGCGCTCGCCGCCGAGCTCATGCACCAACGACCGTTGTAGTCGATCTGGCTGGTGCCGAGGGCGACCCGGGCGAGCTTGCCGAGCAGGTAGGCCTTCTCGTTGGTCAGGCCTCCGCCGCCGAAGATCGCGTTGGCGTCGGCACCGTGCTCGGCGCGGAGCGCGCTCAGCCGCGCTGCGATCAGGTCGAGCGCCTCGTCCCAGCCGACGGCGGTGAGCTCGCCGGTCGCGCGATCACGGACCAGCGGCGTTGTCAGCCGCTCGCGCGTGCCACGCAGACCGGTCGAGGTCCAGCCCTTGCGACAAAGCGCCCCTTCGTTCACCGGGAAGGATCGCTCCAGCACCTCCAGCGCTGGGCCCTTGCGTTGCAGGGTCATCCCGCACTGAAGACTGCAATAGGGGCAGTGGGTATCCGTCACAGGTATCCGTTCGCCGAGCCGGTCAGGTGTCAGATCCGAGCGCCGGCGAGCACGCGGGCCGACGACCGGGGTGGCCGCAGATAGACCGCCGCGCAGACGATCGCGCACAGCACGTAGAAGACCGTGAAGGCGATGAAGGCGGACTTCGTGGCAGCCAACGGGGTGCTCACCCACGGACTGTTGAACGAGATCGGGATCAGGAACCCGCCGAAGGCACCGACCGCCCCGATGATGCCGAGCGCGGCAGAGGACTGGCGGCCGGCCGCGACCAGGGCGTTGTGCCGCTCGACGGTGCCGGGCGTGGTCTCGACCTCGGCGCCGTGCCGGAAGAGCGCTGGGATCATCTTGTACGCCGAGCCGTTGCCGATGCCGGTCGCGGCGAAGACGAAGAGGAAGGCCCCCAGGAACCAGGGGAAGACGTGGGCGTTGCTGTGCACGGCCGCCACCACCTCGGGCTTGAAGGCGAATGACGAGGGGTCGGCCTTGATCGCGGCCAACGCGGCACCGGTCGGAGCCGGTGGCAGCGTCTGCAGGCGGGTCAGGCTGTAGAGCACCGCGAGTGTCCCCACGATCATTGCGACGAAGGCGGCCACGGTGATGCGGGCCCCGCCGTACTTGTCCGCGAGCCATCCGCCGACCGGTCTGGTCAGCGATCCGACGAGTGCCCCCAGGAAGGCGTAGTAGGCGAAGTTGATCCCGATGCCGTGCACTGCGGGGATGGGCTGGCGCCAGAAGTTGATCTTGATCAGCAGCGGCATCGCGGAGCTGTAGCCCATGAAGGAGCCGAAGGTGCCGATGTAGATCAAGGCCATGATCCAGGTGTGCTTGTTCTTCAGCGCAGCGAGCTGCTCCCGCGGGGAGGACTTGGCGGTGCCGAGGTTGTCCATGAAGAAGTACGCCGCACCGGCGGCGACCAGGCAGAGCGCGGCGTAGACGTAGGCCGCCCGCTGCAGGTGGATGCCAGAGGAGCTGGCCGTGACCAGTCCGAAGATGCCCGCTGCGCCGACCATCACCGGCAGCAGGAACTGGATCAGCGCCACGCCCAGGTTGCCGCCCGCAGCGTTGAGGCCCAGTGCGGCGCCCTTCTTGGCGGCAGGGTAGAAGAAGTTGATGTTGGTCATCGACGACGCGAAGTTGCCACCGCCCAGGCCGGCGAAGGAGGCGATCACGCAGAACGCCCAGAACGGCGTGCCGGTGTGGGTGACGGCGACGGCGTACCCGGCGGTCGGCACGAGCAGCGCGAAGGCGGAGAAGATCGTCCAGTTGCGACCACCGAAGGCAGGGACCGCGAACGTGTACGGCAGCCGCAGGATCGCCCCGACCGCGCTGGGGATGGCGACCAGGACGAACAGCTGCTGCGGCGAGAAGTCGAACCCGACCGCGGCCAGGAACGCCGAGCTGACGCTCCAGATCATCCAGATCGAGAAGCCCAGGTGCTCGGCGAAGATCGACCAGATCAGGTTGCGCCGGGCCGTCGTACGCCCGGTCTCCGTCCAGAAGGCCGGGTCCTCGGGTCGCCAGTCGTCGATCCACCGGCGGGTACGTCGAGTGGTCAGCCTCCCCTGCTGAGTGCCGTCCACGGGGCTCTGCATGATCATCGCGAACTCCTGAGCTACAAGGATCCGCCGGTGTCCGAGCCCGGCGGCGGTCGACCCTGATCCTGGGTTCGCGATGTGACGGCCCGCGATGGCCGCCGTCAGGAACAGGTCAACTTGTGCTCACGACCTCACAGCCGTGGAGGGCCAGCGTGGCCGAGCCGTAGCCTGCCAGCACGGACCAACGCCTGCTCGAGGAGACGGCGCGCGCTTGCCGAGGACTCATCAGCGAGCGCTATCCCGAGGACGGTCACCGCGGAGCTGCTGCGATGTTGTTGGCCGACGGCACATCCTCACCGGTACCGCCCTTGCGGCGATCAACCCTCCCGTCGAGCTCTGTCACGCGGTCGAGCCCCGTGGCGTCTGCCGGGAACGGCTCGCAGTGCATGGCCCGGACGTGCTCGTAGCGATCGCCGCACCCGAAGGTTCGCAAGACACTGTGCTGGCACCCGCTGTGCCATGTTTTC
>Ga0164242_10000849_pt1 | contig 36341 bp, 18 predicted proteins | sample OricomgcompostMG_FD_108783 | JGI IMG/M metagenome (GOLD analysis project Ga0164242, IMG submission 108783) | Miracle-Growth compost microbial communities from Emeryville, California, USA - Original compost - Miracle growth compost (MG) ... | reverse complement strand
TGGCGTTCTCTCTTTTTTTTTTTTTGGCTGTGATTACATATGTAATGCCTTTTTCCTTTCTATTGGCATGCAGGGGCCCTTTGTGGGGGAAGAACTTCTAGACTAAAGCCCTCCAGATCACACTATTGCTTTTATTTGGTCAATACCAAAACGGTTCATGAGAGACATGAACATGAAGGGGCAAGACGGATAATTCGGCGTCTTTGATATCCCACAGGGCTTACGGAATAACTGGCTTTTAGGGCAGAATTAGGATGCAACGAGATAAACCAGAACCAAAACTGATTAACCCCCCATCTTGACGGTAAAGCGCGTGAGATTTATTGCTTCCTCCCGTCTATGTGCGTGGGTGAGGAGGACGTGTGTGAGGACGACTACAGAGATGGAAAGGAGAGACAAACAGGGGTTTCGAGCCGTAGTACCCAACCCGAACCCGACCCATGCAGCATCAGACCAACTTGCGACCACCGCCCACTATCGTCGTGCCACGTTAGATCCGGATGCCGGGTATCAGCCCGCAGAGTCGAGCCCGGAATTGCTTGTAGTGGGTGCATCATGATGCCATCGGTACGGTACCAAGAAAAGAAAGTAAATATTTTTCTCCCCAAGACTTCTCGGCAGTCATAGCCTTTTTTTGCCCCACCTTCCGGCCCCTCCTTCCTAGCAAGACCCATGGAGAGATCCATACCCTCCTCATAGACTCACTACCTTACTCGACTAGACCTTTTCATTCTTTTCCAAGTCGCCCTTGCGGACGGAATCAAGTCATTGACTTACCATTCCCCAATATTTTAGAACGTTAGACGTCAGTGACACCTCGAGATTACATCTTTGGCATACACGCCAACTAGGTATCCTCTTAACCATGCACATCCTTCTCGTCAACGACGACGGGCCCCCCTCGCAACATGCTTCTCCCTACGTTCACTCCCTAGTCCGCGAGCTCCAGTCGGCCGGCCACGTCGTATCCGTCTGCCTGCCTCACACGCAGCGCTCCTGGATCGGCAAGGCGCACATTATCGGCCAGACCGTGAAGCCCACGTATTACCGGCCGCCGCCGGCATCGGAGCCGGCAGCGGGTCTCATCCCTCCGGAGGGCGCCGGGCAGCAAAGCCAGGGCACGACGCACGCGCGGCCGTCGACGACGCCCGGCGTCGAGGAGTGGATCCTCGTGGACGGCACGCCGGCCAGCTGCGTGCAGATCGGCCTGCACCACTTCTTCCAGGACCGCGGGCCCGTCGACCTCGTCCTCAGCGGGCCGAACTTTGGGCGCAACACGACTGCCGTGTTTGCCCTTAGCTCGGGCACGCTGGGCGGCGCGCTCGAGGCGGCCGTGTGTCGGCGCAGGGCCATCGCGCTGAGCTACGCCTTCTTCGACAAGAACCACGACACCGACATCATCGCCGCGGCTAGCAGGCAGAGCGTGAAGGTCGTTGAGGCGCTGGCGAAGCAGTGGCCGGCTGACGGCAGCGTTGATCTGTATAGCGTCAACATTCCGCTTCTGAAGGAGTTGGAGACCGGAAAGGTGCTCTTCACCGAGATGCTGCAGAATTACTGGGAGGACGGTAGCTGTTTTACCGAGGTCGAGGGGAGCATCGATGGCGAGGAGGAGGATGAGGAGAGGATCAGGGAGGGCGAGGCAGAAACGGCAGGAGACGGAGATGCAGGGGCAGCGGTGAACGGCCAGGCTCACAAGCATAAGCATTTCAAGTGGTCGCCGAGGTTTTCGGATGTCCACAGGAGCGTTGAGCAAGCGCCCCCAGGAAATGACGGCTGGGCCGTTAAGGAGGGCCATACCAGGTATGTTCTCATTGTCTCTGCGAGGATTGAAGAGCCGATGCCCTGTTTCCTGATAACTAATCTGTTCTGTTACCAGCGTGACGCCCCTGAAAGCCAACTTTTATCAGCCAGTGACGCATCTACACGGGAAGGAGTTGCAAATGTGAGTATTGTCCCAGCATGCCCTTTGGTCCTAGGGTTGTGTACGCCTACCATTCTCGATGATGGGTTGGAGGCACAGAGAGCATGAGACTCTTGTAGAACATAGAGCTATCCAAAATAGACACATGTTTACTCCAAATCCCACTCTCCAGCCACGCCCTAGTAGAGAACGGCTTCTTACAATTCCTCATTTCCTAGACGAATTTCCGACGACGCTTTTCCTAATACCGATTCCCCTAAAACATTAAAGGGGGTGGGGATCAACCCCCAGGAGATGGCACATAGGGGGAAGGCAGAGAGGAAACCGGAAACCCACGTATGGGCCCTCATCGCCTACGAGGATGAATACGTCCAACCCCTAATTCTCGACGCCATGCGGGCCATCTTCCCACCCGAGAGCTGGACGCTTGTCCAGCCTCCCAAGCAGGGCAGCGAGATCTCTCTCGCCCACATAGTCCCCAGCCCCGACGCGAAGATCCTTCAGATTACCCCTTACGAGACCATCGACTTCGGCTACGCACTCTCGAACCCGCAGACCTGCATTGTAAATAGCTACATAATTAGGAAGGCCCTGATCCGGAAACATTTCCTGTCTGCCACCGTGGACGGCTGGGCCGCGAAGCACCCGGAGTCGATCCTCAAGACACACGTTAAGCGGAGTGAGGCCTTCGAGGTCGACTACGCAGAGTTTCTAGATGATGCCCTGGTCGAGGCCTTTGACCTTCGAGCGAGCCTCGAACGCAATGCTGGCCAAGGAGACGCGGATGCAGAGAACACAGGAGAGGGAGGCCTCCTAGCCGCCAAGGACCGAGAGTGGTGGATCCTCAAGCCAAGCATGAGCGACCGCGGCCAGGGGATCCGGCTCTTCAGCACGATGGAGGAGCTCCAGGACATCTTCGACACCTGGGAAGCGGATATGCCGGACAGCGACGCCGAGGACGATGACGAAGCCGCGGGAGACGAAACCGAGGAAACCGGAGAAGGACTAGGCGGTACGGGGAGCGAAGTCACCGAGAAGGACTTCATCACCACGTCGCACCTCCGCCACTTCGTCGCACAGCCCTACATCGACCCACCGATGCTGCTGCCGCAGTTCGATAATCGCAAATTTCACATCCGCACTTATGTCTTGGCTGTGGGGAGCCTTCGTGTTTACGTCTACAAGCACATGCTCGCCCTCTTCGCGTCCAAGCCGTACCAGCCCCCCTGGGCAACCGCTGCGGCTGCCGGCATTGAGGATGATTCGGGGAACAACAGCATAGATCTCGACGCACACCTTACCAACACATGTATCCAAGGCCCAGACGCCAGGCCTGACTCGGTCGCACGATTCTGGGACCTTCCCCTGCCTCCGCTATCAGCCCAAGCAGCCCAGACTCTGCCCGACGCAGGTCATCAGCTGCAGCCTTCGGGTCCGCACGAAGCCATCTTCAGCCAGATCTGCCAACTGACGGGCGAGGTGTTTGAGGCCGCGGCCAGGGGCATGATGGTGCACTTTCAGCCGCTGGCGGGCGCGTTCGAGGTGTACGGGCTGGACTTCCTCGTCGACGCCCGGGGGGCCGCCTGGCTGCTCGAGGTCAACGCGTTCCCGGACTTCAAGCAGACGGGCGACGACGCGGGCCTGAGGGACGTCGTGGCGGAGTTCTGGAAGGGCGTGCTGCGCCTCGCTGTCGGGCCTTTTGTTACTGGTTGCGGCGAAGGAGTAGATGGGGATCAGGCAGGGGAGGTCTCGGATTCCGATATGGTTCTTGTTAGGAGTGTTGATTTGGGAAGGAGGTGACAAACAAGGACGAGACGATGATTGGTTACCAGCTGCAATATGCAGGCAGCAAGGGTAGCAAGATCCTTCCTCGGTCTATGGGATCTACGGAGTATGGGGTCTACGGAGAGTTGAGGCTTCCATCTGTTTGATTCAGGGGAACCACGCAAAGCATATCAGAATCAGATGATGAGATGGACGTGGACTAGACGCCCCCCCCCCCGGGGCCCAACGACAACAATACTAGTAGAAGAAAGAGTCTTTAGATTTAGTTTTTGCTTGGCAAGAGGAAACGTGCTCTTAGGTACAGCGAAGTAGGTAGGTATCTATCTGCTTCGAAAGTCTCATGATTACTGTCTCTAAGGTACCTGAGTGGTAGTGGCATGGGAGGTATATTGTATCTTGGCGCTATCTACAACCGTTATCGGCAGGAATAGACGACATGTCCACTAACGAGGCACCTCACATGTTGTCCAGGATTGGCAAGTGGGATATTATGAGGTCTTTGTCTGTACATGACTGGGAGCGGGTAAGCGGTGGACCGAGCACAGCCTCAATTCTTGTGGTTCCCACGCCCAATATCTCGCGATAACTGGCTGACACGAACCTTCGAAGGAGCGAGACTCCGAGCATACAATCAGAGACCCGCCAAGTGGCCAAGATCCAGATCGCCAACCGCCAAGTTTCTCATGCGACCGAGGGATTTTTTACATTTTGAACTTTAGGGGGTTGGTTTGGCGGGCTGCTTCAGCCCCGAAGGCTCTTGGTTTGGTGAACATACCTTCCCAGAAGGAGCAGTGAGAAAGGACTAAGGAACGAGACGGGAGGAAGATAATTAGAGTAGTTAAGAGAGCGGGGCGGAGAAGGATGGTGGAAGGAAGATCCCGTCAATCAAAAAGACAAGCCCGGGACGTTCGGTGTAGGAATGACGGACGTGGCGGAGAGCCTCAACTTATTTTCGAAAGATGGTACTAGGTACATGTACGTGTACTTCACCAAAAAAGTGTCAAAATAAACACCAGGTCAGATACCTAGTAACCATGTCCATATTTCTTAGGGCACACCGACTCGGGTAACTCCCGGGATGAGATGAGACCAATTGAGACGCTAAGAGCATACCAGCGCAACGATACAGTAGACGTGGCATTGTCATCCGAGACTGGACAGCCGATTCTGAACAGCCCCGACTCAGGAAGCACGGGTACCACAACTCGAGAAGGCCGGGTGCCTCGTAAGGAGCCTGGGTGGCATACTTGGCCCCGGACTGAAACGAGGCTTGAGGATGTTATATATAGGACGCAGCGTGTGCACAGGATATAGAGTTTTTGAAACGTTTTCCCGACGAGACGCAATGGGAAAATCGCAAAGCCTTTCAATATACCTCACACACACCATGCCCGCCCGACAAGACTTATTGCGGGAGGGCTTTGGTCGTCTGGACGAGTTGTGGGCGCGCGCGCGGTGAAGCAAAGGGTTCCTAACTGCCAAGTGTAGCCAAGTGTATCGGCCCACGAAGTGCAGTTGCTCCGCCGCCGTTGGGCAATCTTGGCGGCACACAAATTCGGGATATGAAATGACCTGGCGCATATCAAAGTGTTTGTTGAGAGAGGTTGGCAGCATCGTCGGTTCGCTAGTTGGTTTCGCCCCTCGGCGCGGCAAGAATGCCTCTCATTTGAGCCACCCGTCGCAAACTCGTCATATTTACCCGATTTTCACCCATGTCCGCGGAAGCATCGTCATGCAGGTGGACGGCACGGTTGCGGGTTCGGTATATTATCTCGAAGCAATTGTTCCCGTCTGGCACAACAGCGGAATGAGAACATGGCGATCTGATCTGTGGACCCCACGAGGAGCGGTAAGGGGTGGGGGAGGGATCTCGATTAACTCTGAGCCATTCATTGACTCTCAGAAAGGATGTTTGACTTCGGACACACTGGACGAGAGAGAGATGCGACTGGCCAGCTACACTAATTATCGGTCAATCAGAAGAATGGAGATGCCAAAGCAGATCGGCGGAGGACGCCGATTGGCTGGGTAAGGGGGCACGGTCGAGAAGGGGTCGACGAGAAACGGCGTTTGGTGAAACATTCCTTGGGAACTGTCCTATCACGTCCGAGAACCAAGCGCTACCAAATCCGGCAATTTAGACGTCTGGGCGACCAGCGATTCACCCATGCATCTGTTTCGAGGTTTCGATGTTTTTTTGGGTCCGAGATCAGGTGGCAGGTCCGTCAGTCCTCAACTGGATACGGAGACGAGAGGCATCCAGCGCCACCAATATGGCCCCGTTCTGTGCGTCAGAGTGCAAACTTCAGGGGCTGTTAGAAGGCGCAGTACAATTAGTAGGAACTGCGCCGGAGCACGGCGCGCGTGTTTGATGTGGCGGCCAACGGCTGCCTCGGTGACTGACTCGCGGCGGCCGTGTTGGCCGTTGTTGGCCGTGTTGGTGACGGTTGCGTGGCGGACCCCAAGGTTTCGGGCTCACGGGTCTATTGCGATGCCCGGCCCGCAGAGACGAGGACATGAAGGCGAAAAGATGGAAGGCAAAGGCGCCAAGCAGCACAGCCCATCTTCACGAGCGGATTCGGCTACGTGCGCCAGGGCCTGTTTAGTTTGCCCCTGCCGGTTACCAGAGTGTATGCGCCGTGTCTCGTACTAGTCTGGTAGTGTGATCTACACGCGCGTCATGGAAATAGGCAGTCTGAAGCAAGAAAAAAAGTCGTCGTTGAGACGCTGAATGCCCGGGGCGAAGATGCAATACCTCGCCGGAGGCCTTGGCTGGAACTCCGGACACAGCCCGGCTCGGGTGGAGATACGGGAACGCAAGGTGGATCGAGGGGTTGGGGGGATGGGTGGCCAAGTGATGAAATAGTAATAACCGACTGCACACCACGTACATCACACTTTGTAAGGGGAGCTAAGGTGTGCAACCGCCTGCCAAATAAGTTAAAACTTTCCCGCTTTGCGTCGGTAGATGTTGCGGTACATGGCCACGATTCCATGAACATGGCACAGTACCGAGGTGTCCCTTTATTAGCGTGGGCACACCCGGAAATGATGGAAACTGTGGCGTAGGAACCGAGTTAGCTTCATCTCCGTGTTAGGAGACAAACAATCTCTCCATATCTCTTCAACCCGGTGATATACGTACCTTAGTAAGATGTGTATCTGTATCAATACGTACTCCCGTTCACCAAATAATTAAGAATTCATAACTCCACCTTCCTCCAACACTAATTACCCTCGAGGTGGTATGGGGTAATGAACGGACCCGCTACTAATTATGTATGGTGCTTCCAGATGCAGGTCGGTAGCGACGTGTTTGCAATGTAGCTCTTAACAAATTTCAGATGCGGAGTGGAACACCTCTGCACCTGCAGGGTCCCCAGCGTAAGCCGGTGCACGGACCGAGTTAGTAGCCACCCACGAAACTTGTAGAGGGGGCATCCCTGTCGCACCGCTGCACGCTTGATTCGCTTGGCTCCAACACAGCCTCCTTTGCCAAGAAAGGCTCGACTTTCTTGAGGCAGGAGGCCGTCATTTCTAGTCAACACCTTCCGGAGCGGTTTCCTTCACCACAGAATTGTTTCTCTTCTGGCTAACCAGTCATAATGCACTGTAGTCCCAGCTTCTAGAGAAAGAAGCCCTATTATACCCAACTTTTCGACATTCCCTTTTTGATATCAAGCCTTTTTTTTTGCCACCCCCCGTTTCCCTTGTCTACTTCTCTTCGCAAGCGGAACCTTTGTATCCTCGAGATACCTTATTAGCCAAGCAGTCGCCAGGTCTGCGATACTGCTCTCCGACAAAAAAAAAACCAACAACAACAACAGGCCACCTCGTTTCCTTGATCGCCTGACGATGTCCCTCCGTTCAATCTAAAGTCACACCACCGGACTTCTCTCGCTGCGGCTGTCAGAGGCCTCTTACACGGCGAAGAAGTCCCCGTCCTGACGCCCTGTTTACCGATTCGACTACCGAGCAAGATTTCTACGTTCGCACAGCCACCATCCTCAACAAGGTAGATTCTACCCACCTAAGAGTGTGTTCAGCTTTTTGTCGCCCCCCTCTCAACCGGCTGTGCCATACTGATGACGAAGCGCTCCCTCCAGGCATTGCCTCTTGTCAGCAGTTCGCCATGGCGGATTCAAGTCAAGAAGACCCTCTCCACAGGGACTCGCCTCCTACCAGCCGACCCAGGGCGTATGTTTAATCCTTCTCTCTCCAAGTCCTCTTCCTCGGTTGCCCTATAATCAAGTTGTATCGGTTGCTATTTTTGTCGGGCTCAACTCACCTATTTCTTCCCTCTTTTACAGTCCGACCATCACTATCGATACCACGGAGACAGGCCCGGATCCCTCCCAAGTCGCCGAAGCAGAGACTGGCGCACCTCACCCGACATCGTCCCCTCCCCCGAAGAACGATCTTGGTGCCTCGTCAGTCACCGCGGAACCAATGGCGAGTAATTGGACGGATACGCCCGAGAGAACCGCATCTGGGCGACGACCAGATATCCAAGCTGCCAAAGCTTCTGACGTTAGGGATAATCGGCCCACAAGTCCCCACAATGTCTCCAGCCCGATTGCCGCGCGAGGGAACGACCGATCAGGCCAGCAGGCCTTCCTCTCCGTGCCCAGCAACCTCAGGTCAAGACAGAATTCCGTCGACTCTGATGATGGCTCCCGCTCGTTCGTATCATCGCAGACCGAGACGGTCGTGGGAAGCGTGTCCTACAAGAGCGGCAAATCCTCCTCGTCCGAGAACGATAAGATCATGAACGACCCGGACGCGCTCAAACCGGACCAGGGACAGGAGGGGGATTTCAAGGTGGAAAACAACCCTTTCCCCTTCAGTCCCGGTATGCTTAACAAGATGTTCAACCCGAAGAGCTTGTCCGCGTTTTACAAAATGGGCGGCCTGGCTGGGCTGGAGAAGGGGCTCCGCACCGATAGGAGGGCCGGCTTGAGCGTGGACGAGACCGATCTGCCAGGGACTGTGACGTTGGAAGAAGCCGTAAAGCGACCAAGTGGGAAGTTGGTCGACGAGGGCCTGGTGCGTCCGGGTAGTTCGCCGGTAGCTCCTCCCGCCCCTAGAAGGACGGGAACTCACCGCTCTGTAAGCGAAAGCTTCTCGGACAGGAAACGTGTGTTCAAGGACAACAGGCTCCCGGAGAAGAAGGGGAAGTCGTTCCTTCAGCTGATGTGGATCACCTACTACGACAAGGTCCTGATCCTCCTTTCGATCGCCGCAGTCGTGTCTCTCGCCATCGGCTTCTACCAGACTTTCGGCACACCGCATGATGCCGAACACCCGCCAGTAGAGTGGATCGAGGGGGTTGCCATCATCGTCGCTATTCTCATCGTCGTTTTCGTCGGTTCCCTCAACGATTATTCGAAGGAAAGGCAGTTTGCCAAACTGAACAGGAAGAAGCAAGATCGGCTCGTAAGAGCCATCCGGTCCGGAAAAACGGTTGAGCTCTCCGTCTTCGATATCATGACTGGCGACGTCTTGCAGCTAGAGCCAGGAGACATGATCCCCGTTGATGGTGTTCTCATTGAAGGTTTCAATGTCAGGTGTGACGAATCACAAGCGACGGGAGAATCCGACATCATCAAGAAGAAGCCGGGCGACGAAGTCTTCGCTGCAATCGAGAACCACGAGGATGTGAGGAAGATGGACCCATTCATCCAGTCGGGTGCGCGGGTAATGGAAGGCGTGGGAACGTTCCTGGTTACGTCAACTGGTGTCTACTCGAGTTATGGCAAGACACTCATGTCCCTGAACGAGGACCCCGAGATCACCCCGCTCCAGTCTAAGCTCAACATCATCGCCGAGTATATTGCCAAACTCGGCGGGGCCGCTGGCTTGCTGCTCTTCCTGGTCCTGTTCATCGAATTCCTCGTCAGACTCCCCAAGATGGACGGTTACACGCCCGCCCAGAAGGGCCAGGAGTTCCTGAACATCTTCATCGTCGTCGTCACCATCATTGTGGTAGCCGTTCCGGAAGGTTTGCCCCTAGCTGTCACCCTGGCATTGGCTTTTGCTACCACGCGAATGCTCAAGGACAACAACCTCGTCCGCCATCTCAAGGCCTGCGAGGTCATGGGCAATGCCACTACCATCTGCTCCGACAAGACCGGAACCCTGACACAGAATAAGATGCAAGTGGTTGCAGGTACCGTGGGCTCGAGCCACCGCTTCGGGAGCTCGGATCAGGTCGGAGATCTTACTCCCAACAGCCCGGCGGAGCAGGATGTCACGCCACAGGAATTAGTCTCGTCGCTAGCGCCGAGCGTCAAGGAACTCCTTCTGAAATCTATCGCCCTTAACTCGACCGCCTTCGAGGGCGAATTCGAGGGCCAGATGACGTTCATCGGCTCAAAGACCGAGACGGCGCTCCTCATCTTCGCGAAGGACTTCCTCGCCATGGGACCGGTTAGCGAGCAGCGGGCCAACGCTAAGATCCTCCATCTCATCCCATTCGATTCCGGACGCAAGTGTATGGGTGTCGTGGCACAGCTCGCGAACGGCAAGGCAAGATTATATGTCAAGGGCGCCTCGGAGATCATGCTGGACAAGTGCACGCACATCATCCGAGATCCTTCACAGGAGTTGTCTGCTTCGACCATGACCGACGAGAACCGGGAAGGCGTCAAGAACCTGATTGAAGCCTACGCCACGAACTCGCTGCGAACCATTGGCATTACCTATCGCGATTTTGAACGATGGCCCCCGCGGGCCTCTCGCCGGGGCGATGGCGACAAGGACGAGATCGTCTTCGAGAACATCTGCCGGAACATGGTTTTCGTAGGGATGGTGGGCATCAAGGATCCCCTTCGCGAGGGTGTGCCCGAGGCCGTCAAGGAATGCCAGAGGGCCGGTGTGATGGTGCGAATGGTAACCGGCGACAACAAGCTTACTGCCCAAGCCATTGCTCGTGACTGCGGCATCCTCCAGCCCAACAGCATCATTATGGAAGGACCCGAGTTCCGCAACCTGACCAAGGCACAGATGTCAGAGATCGTCCCGCGACTCCACGTTTTGGCACGATCCAGCCCGGAAGATAAGCGTATCCTTGTTAGGTGCCTGAAGGAGAGAGGCGAGACGGTTGCCGTCACGGGTGACGGCACCAACGACGCGCCGGCCCTGAAGCTGGCGGACGTGGGCTTCTCTATGGGCATTGCGGGAACCGAGGTCGCGAAGGAGGCATCCGCTATCATCCTCATGGACGACAACTTCAACTCCATCGTCAAGGCGCTCAAGTGGGGCCGTGCCGTCAACGACGCCGTCAAGCGCTTCCTGCAGTTCCAGCTCACGGTCAACGTCACTGCCGTTGTTCTGACCTTCGTTTCGGCCGTCTCCAGTGGCACGGAATCGTCAGTCCTGACCGCCGTCCAGCTGCTGTGGGTCAACCTCATCATGGACACGCTCGCCGCGCTGGCCCTTGCCACGGATCCGCCCCAGGATAGCGTTCTCGACCGCAAACCCGAACGCAAGGGTTCATCCATTATTTCAACCACCATGTGGAAGATGATCATCGGCCAGGCTATATATCAGCTGCTGATCACGTTCCTGATATACTTTGGCGCACCGGGCATCCTGCCTGCATACGACCCCATAGTCGAACATTCGGAGATCGAGACGCTCGTGTTCAACACCTTCGTCTGGATGCAGATCTTCAACCAGTGGAAGTAAGTGCAGCAACCAACTTCTTAAGTGACCAAACCAAAAAAAAGGACACTATTTTCTAACTAACCTCACAGTAACCGACGATTGGACAATAACTTCAACATCTTTGAGGGACTTACCAAGAACTACTTGTTCATCGGGATTAGCCTCCTCATGTGCGGCGGACAGGTCCTCATTATCCAGGTCGGCGGCCTCGCTTTCAACATCTCACCACTCAAACAGACCCCGGCGATGTGGGGCTACGCCATCGTTCTCGGTTTCATCTCGATCCCCGTGGGGATCATCATTCGCCTCATTCCTGACCGCCTGATCGAGAGGCTGGTTCCGGATTATCTCAAGCGCAGGGCAAATTCCAAGATCCCCGGGCTTACCGTATCGGACGACGAGGAACGTTTCGACTCGTATCCCACGCCGCTCGCCGACATCCGGGACGAGCTGACCTTCCTCAAGCGCGTCAAGGGCGGTCGGGTGAACAATCTCAAATTCGCCATGAGACACCCCCGAGAGACCTTCATGCCCAAGTATAAGAGCCCATCCGGCAGCAGGGAGCACTCCCGCGCGAACTCGATCAGCGTGCGGGTGCCGCAGACACCGACCCGCGGCGACAGCTTCGGCAGCATCTCCAACGTGCCGACGCCAGACTCGCGGAAGCGGTCGAGGAGCAACCGGTCTCGATCCAACAGCGCACTGGGCGCCGTGACGGTCATGACGGGCATCGTCGCCGGGAGCATCGCCGCGGGCTGGTCGCCCATCGACCGCCGCGGCGAGCCGGACTTTGGGCAGCTGCCCAAGTCGACTAGCCAGGAATCGCAGTCGGACTCGTCGCAGCCGAACAAGACGGTCTTGGGCGAGGATGCTTTGACCGACGAGCCAGTGGAGGTGTCGGAAGGTTTCACAAGCGACAGTGCTTTGGACGTGCCCATGTTAAACATGCCCAAGACTCCGGCAGAGAGGAAGTCAAATCCTTAGAAGGATATTGGCTCGCTGTTCGAATGGTGATGACGACGCTTAAGAAAGGGGGGGGTTTGGGACCTAAAAAGCCCTCACCTATCACTACACAACGATAAGAAAACTGACAGGCCGCCAATGTCAGAAATGACGCCGCTTCAAATTGTGGATTTCCACATGCCATTCCCCGGGTCACGCCAACGACTAGAGTGGAGAGACCAGAATGGCCTGGCCCGTCCGGCGTTACCATCGAAGTGATAGCGCCGAAGAGGCCACCCACCCACCCACCGACAATACAGAAGGCTAACATGCGCCTTCAAGAGAGCACCCCTCCCATCTTTCGGGGTAGGTACTAGGGGACCACAATGGTATAACTTTGTAAGAGTATTTAGTACATAATAGAAGCACGCGCACATAGGGGAGAGTGGCAAAAGAAGGATCCCGGCGTCCAGGCGGCTGATCCTCTTCTCATTTATTTTGTTTTCTTCTTCCTTTTCTCGCTAGGGGCATGGTTGTATTTCCCGGAGTTTGGGGGTTCGGGAGCGGGGAGGGCCTTCGGCCAGCGCAAAGATTTAGGCCGTTGCGGTGTAAAGGAAAAAAGCGATGCCCTTTTTTTCGCATGATAGAGCGAGAGTCAGCCATTTCATCATAATAATACGAACGCTTCTGGTACGGCCAGGCGGAATCCGAACAAATACAATCCCTTTGTCAGCCCAGTTCCTACAGTGGTGACCGTGCTATCCATCTACCAACCAACCTATACCCCGAGACAAGCAGGCGAGGGTGGCAGACCGATTATCTATAACGGCTGCGTGGCCGGGAACCACAGTGTGGTATCTGGCTTTAAGCAAAGACTTTGGAGCCGGTTAGGTTAGACGCTTGTTATTAGTTGGGCGAGAAGAAAGTCAGGTTTCCATGCGCAGTCTGTTTTGTAAGAGATCATTCTGACGGCGTTTCCGAGAAGCTCCGGGGCTTGTTATTCGCCCCCATCTTCAGGTTTCAATTTTCACATCTCCCTTCTTCAATCCCGAAAGTAGCGACATTTGTCTCAGGGCCGCCTTGTGATATTTCCTCCTGTTGCTTGCGTCCCGGTTCCCTCCAGTCTCTTGGCCTGCTTCTCTATATATTATTTAGTATTTTTTTTTTATTAATTTTGTTTGTCAACCCTACTTTGTCGTCGCTCACTCGCGGCTCTTTCCATTCTCGGCCTCGAGTTGTAGCCATTCTTCTGCGGCTCTCTTCCTTTTGTGTTTCGGGGTCTCTGTCTAATTCGAGCCTCTGACATCGCAAATAAAAGTTCAGCCTTGGTGGCCTTGACCACATCCCTCTCCCACCCCCATACCAAACGGAACTGCTCGAGTCCTACAAGAACTAAGGTAGACTAGACTCTCTCGACTCACTCGCTACGTGTCGAATTCGAACACATTCGATTTCTCAACTCGCAAACACAAAGACGTTCACACACCACAACTCCTTCCTTCCTCGACTTGCAGCCAGCCATTCTCTTGGCTCAGTTGCTCGCGCCACTGCTCAACTCTCGCAACTCACCCAATTTCGTATTTCACCTAATTTCTTCCTCACCTCTCTTTTCCCACATCAACTTCGACAACAAAATCCCGCCGCCAGAGGAAACCCAGCCCCTTCCCTCAAAATAGACTGATCTTCAACCTCGCTCTGTCTCTTTGTTTTCTAAGCACATTCCTACCCCCGATCTACCCGGTTCTGAGCCAATCCACTCCGTCAATCGCCATGGATCAGGGCAAGGATCCCCAGCCGACAGTGGACGCCTATTCGAGAGCGCCCAGCGCGCGCGTCAAAGGGCTCGTCAACTATGACGAGAAGCGCCACCTGGCCGACATCCAGGAGGACATTGACCACGGTGTTGCTCGCCAGGAAACTCTACCCGTGTTCGAAGAGCCAGTTGATGGCGACGATCTAAGCGAGTCATGGGAGAGCGGGTCTGTATTCGAGGACATGTATGAGGAACTATTTGAGGATAGGTATTTTACCGACGGTCAGTTGCTACAAGAAGATGCATTGCTTCATGTTTTCATGCCGTTTTCGTTTCGTTTTATTTTTTTATTTATATTTTGGGTGCTTCGTCCTTTCTTCTTTTTACACACCCTCCTCCGCCTTGCTTGCTATTCTCCCCTTCGGCACTTGTCAGCTCTTTTGAAGCCACCTAAACACCTCCCTACTCACCCTCGTTGCCACTTTTTTTGCGCGTCGACGGGAGAACGAAAGCTGACACAGTTACATAGTCGATGATGCTTGCACACCGGAGGAAGCGGTAGGATTCCGTGAAATGCTCCGCACCATAGGACCGCAGGAGTTGTGCAAGCGGACTTTGGACACTGGCTTCGTCACGGCCAGAAAACTCCTCACCGCATTCGGCGTCCGTCCGCCGCCGTCCCTGGGTGGGGATGATGGCGAGGCCCTCGAGCTCGGCCTTCTGATTTTCGCCCTTAGGCGTGAGCTCAACAAGCGTGCAAAGCTTCTAAAGTATAACTCGATCGATGACGCCGTGCACCTACTGAAGACTTCCAAGAATATCGTTGTCTTGACGGGAGCCGGTATTTCCACTTCACTTGGCATTCCCGACTTCCGATCCAAAGGTACCGGCTTGTACTCGATGATCGAGCATCTAGGTCTCAATGACCCCCAGGAAGTCTTCGACATCCGAGTCTTTAAGCACGACCCTACCATCTTCTACACCATAGCCAAGGACATCGTCCCAAACACCGAGCGCTTCTCGCCGACTCATGCCTTCATATCCCTCCTGCAGCAGAAGGACAAGCTCTTGACCAACTACTCCCAGAACATCGACAACCTCGAGGCCAAGGCGGGTATCAGGCCCGAGAAGCTCGTGCAGTGCCACGGCTCATTTGCGACGGCCAGCTGCGTCAAGTGCGGCTACAAAGTCCCCGGCGAGACTATTTTCCCCGACATGAAGGCCGGCAACATCCCTCGGTGCCGCCGGTGCTGCAAGAACAGCCGCAAGCCCGGCAACGGCAACGGCAACAAGCGCAAGCTCTACAAGGACGGCACCGAGAAGAAGCCCCGCCGCAAGCCCGGCGACTACGACAGCAACTCGGACTCCGAGTTCGACACCCCGCCCGCCTCAGGCGGCGTCATGAAGCCCGATATCATCTTCTTCGGCGAGCCGCTGCCCGACTCCTTCTCCAAGCGCCTGACCGAGCACGACCGGGACCTCGTCGATCTGGTCATCGTCATCGGCACGAGCCTCAAGGTGGCTCCTGTCTCCGAGCTTGTCCCCTTCCTGCCCGCGAGCACCCCCCAGATCAACATTAGCCGCACCGGCGTGCCTCACGTCAACTTTGATATTGACCTCCTTGGCGACTGTGATATCGTAGTTGCCGAGCTGTGCCGTCGCGCCGGCTGGGATTTGCGCCACGAGATGATCCCCGAGGACCAGGTTGTCGAAGTCGAGTCTGTTAAAGGGTATAATAGCCGCCACGTCTTCACGCAGGTGAAACCTGACCCCAACTCGAAGAAGGCCGAGCCTGAGTTGAAAACTACGGTGAATGCTTGAAGAACGGAGAGAGGAAGAGAGAGAGACTGAGAGCATGCTATATTCTACACTTGCTTTTACTGGCGCCTTCAGCATTTTCTGTCGACATGCCGATCCTACCCCCATTTGATACCCCCTTCCTTCAACCTTCTGGCTTTCCTATGCACTTTGCAGATCTCTCTTCATGCTTCCCGTTTTTCTCCCTTGCGGGTTAGGTGCAACCTGAATCCGAATTGCACGAGGAGGGGACTATACGAGGGTCGAGGGATGTTACTCTCGACACTGCACCCTAGCTGATCCGCTGGCGAGCCGGTCCTAGACAAAAACTTGTTTTGTTTTTCTCGAGAGAAAGGAGTCTAGGTTCATGAACCCACCTGGTATATCCTTCTCTATGGAGCGAGGATTTCTAGATTGTTTGATTTTCCCATGGTCGTCAAAAGGATGGAGTTCCGAAGACAAGAAACAGAGCTATGTTTTCTTTTTCTTTTCACGTTTGGCTTTTATCACCTCTACGTCCCACCGGCCCCTCTGTTATAGGGGTCTGTGGTGTTCAACCAACGATAGATAATGGGTTGCTCCCCCATACCTGTTCGTCTCGGTCGGCTATATGGGGCGAATGATTGCTGGTCTCGCGAGGGGATGAACTGCGCCGAACGATCGTGGCGAGTAGATGCGCTTAGACGAGGCTTATAGGTGTCCAAATGAGTTTTGTACTGACTTTACCATCTCTCTTGTTACTGAACTCTTAGGTCCTCGTATCAATGTGACTTTCCCATCCGGCAAATCCCTTCGTTTCGATGCGTCAGGTTTGTCGTACCAGGGTCATCATAACCACAGCTGAGGTGACTAATGTCAACGCCTTACTCTATTATATGATTCGCTGTATTGAGAAGACAAGTCACGCTCTTGTCTGCCCCCAAGGCTAAACCACCAAACCCCGTCATCGTCATAACCTTTACAGAATACACGCCCACTAGGGAGGACGATCCCCACGCAACCTCCCGACTCGTGATGCTATTTTAGGGTTTCCCATCTCGTCTATAATTACAGTAGGCTCTCATACTTGTCCAATCCCGACTTCGAGGGTTGCTGCGGCTGTTGCGGCTGCTGCCTCTGAGCCTGCTGCTGCGCCATGCCCGCCATGGCTCCCATGTTCCGCATACCATTCATACCAGCATTAGCCATACTATTCATGCTTCCTGTGCCCATCATGCTGCCCATGCTATTATTGTTCGTACTATTCATCCCCACGCCCGAACCCCTCGCGCTGTTCGTATTTCCCATCAACCCCGTAGAGCCAGCCGCCGGACGACCAAAAGCCCCCGCCAAGCTGGTCGCCTGCTGATTCTGGGACACGCCAGGCGGCGGTGCCAGGCTGAAACCCGACGATCCAGCGCCCGACCCAGCCGCATTCCCGAGCGGCGGTGGAGGCAGCGAGAACGACGAGCCCCGTGACTGGCCCATGCCCGGTCGCTGGTCGAGCGCCATAGACGCCATGGGCGAGCTTAGCCCGCCGCCGAAAGTGTTTGTGGCGGTCGGTGTAGGCGTGGCGGACGTCGACCCCCAAGGGTTCGGTGTAGCAGCGGGCGTTGCACCCCAGCCGAGCGAGGACCCCGCCGCCGCTGGTTGTTGTTGTTGGGTGCTCGGCGAGGGCTGGAGCGGTTGGGAGAACTGCGTCGTCGATGGCGCGAGGGCCGCAAACTGGGCCAGATCCGGCGTCACTGTCCTGAAACCGGGCTGTTGAACTTTTGCTACGCTGGGTGGCGGTGCCGATGTCGTTGGGCTTGGTGTCGACCAGGAGAAAGCCGGGGCCGTTGAGGATTTTGCAGACCTGACTCCTGGGGAGAGGACGGTTGCGGTCGAGGAGGTCGAGGTCATGCCGTCCCAACCGGCGTCCATCGGGTTCGTTGCGGAACTAGAGCTAATCTTTCCCTTCACAAGTAGCTCGAAGTCGTCCGTGGTAGTACCGTTGGCGTCGAAAGAGGTCCCCGCGATAGCGCCAAAGGACATGAAGTCCTCGTTTGGAAGAGCAGTCGCGCCATTGGAATTCCCGGTCAGTTCCTGCAACTTCTTAGTCTGTTCTTCCTCCGCCCTCCCAGAAAGGGTCTTGATGAGGTCCATGAAGCTCCGGAATTGCTTGAGGTTCAGCAAGGGGCCGAGACTCATACTCCAAAGGATTGGGAGGATCTCCATGGCGACAAACTCGACATCGGCCTCCTGCCCAACAACCCTGAGCACATTCAGAGCCGCCATCATGACAGCAGGCTCTTTTGTTTTGATGCCCTTCACTAGTGGGATGATTTTCTCCTGCATCGTGTATTTGTCTAGCGCCGACGAGGACGACGTCTTCTTCCTGTCCTGGGAGAAGCCAGCGAGCCCGTCGTCGTCTGCAGCGTCATTCGAGCCTCCGCAGAGTATCACAAACGCTTGAAGCCCTCTGACTTTGATTGCTAGGCTATTAGTTTTGCTAAATATGGTGGCGATCACCGGGAAGAGTTCGTTCTTGATGGTGCTGAAGTCTAGCACGGGTAGTATGGTTGGGACACCCCTTAATGCGGCGTCAACTAGGGTAGGTGTAGCGGACTCCAGGGCCACGAAGATGATGGGTAAGATATCTAGATAAGAACGTTAGTAACGCTCTACGGAGGTTCGGAAACCGGGCTCGTTTTGGTTATTACCATCTTTGAATTCCTTTCCGGGGCAATTATTGGAGATTACGGAAAGGTGCTCCAGGATGATCATAAGTCCTGCATCTCTCGCCGGATCCTTCTCTTGCCCCTGTTTTGCATTTGTGACGAATATCTCCTTTAGAGTAGGCCTGATCTTGTCCCCAAACGCTCTCTTGCCCGAAGGTAGGAGGTCGATAATCTTAAACACATTGTGCAAAATCAAGGATATGAGCTCTCTGTCCTTCATCTCTTCGAGGAGGGCCGGAAGGATCTTCTTTTCCATGACAGACTTGGGGAAGGACGGTAGGACCTTGAGCAGGCCCTTCAGAAATTGCGATTTCTCGTTGGGGGTCTTTGCAGGGAATGCATCGAGGAAGCGAATCGTCGACACCAGTATGTTGTCAAAGTACTCGCTCTGTTGGAATTCTTTTGCAGTCATGCGCTGGGCTGGCCTCCTCGTGATGAGTCGGGGTAAGACGTAGTTCGAGAGGTCCCTTGGCAAAGTACGAGAGCATAGGAAGCCGTTGCTCGGGTTTGGTATCCCTGTTGAGGACTGGAAGAGTCGTTTGTAGCTCGACATGCTCGAGTTGCATTCGAGGGGAGACCGGTGAGGAGAGTTGTAGAGGGCGACACAGAGTAAACCCAGGGAGAACATGTCGGCTGAGCTAGTTAGATTGTTGTCGAGGACAAAATCGGGAGAGGTATAGTCAAGGTTGAGCTGGACAAAACGCGGTAACCGGGCGTCCAAGTGTAGAACTTCGTATAGGTTAATAGGTTGGATCGAGGTGGGTTTGTCTGAGTTCTCAGGGGGGCTGCAGAACGACAGCCCGCTAAGCTTCCAGTCAGACTGCTTGAAGTCAGCTCTCTACGCATAATATCCAACAGCTTCGCTTGAACTTACCTTGGCATTGACAAGAACCGCGTCGGGTGTCAGGTTGCCATGGACAAGTCCTGCATTCTCGTGGAGGAACTCCAAGGCCTTGCTAACCTGCAAGAGCCCCTTTTGTATTTCCAACTCGTCGATCTCCAGCTCCCTTCTCCGCCTCGTGCCGTCTGGGTCCTCTGTGACATATCGACCAGAGCGACCGCCAACCCCTCCCGACCTCTCCTGATCATCCTTCTCTTGCAAGAGGCCGGAAAGCGAGGCAGTGACAGCTTCGGTGACAAACTGCAGGCCGCCACCCCTGATGTCCTCGACGGGCTCGACGAGCTCGAGGATGCTCGGGTGCCGTAGCTTGGCCAGGGACGACGCCTCCTTCCTTAGCCGTTCTACAACCTCGTCTGCGACCTTCTTGAAGGCGGCCGCGCTCGCACGGCTTAGTCCGCCGCTATGCGCATCTAGCGACTTCTTATCGAAGACGAAGACCGAGTAGGCCTTCCCGGTCGACTTCTTCTTCGCGTCATAGATCTTCCATGGCCCGGCCGTCGACGTCAGCGTCTGGGAGACGGTATAGTTGGAGGTGATGTTGGTCGATGAAATCGACTTAAACGCGGAGGAAAACATGGTTCATCGCATCAGGGTAAATGGCGGGCATCGCGGGTCGGTCGATCGGGCGAAGCTTGGGTTATCGGACTAGCAACTGATATCGGCTTATGGGTAGCATTAAAGGGCTGGCGCTTCGTGATTGATTAATCGTCTTGCGCAAGCTACAATTCTGCGCCGACTGGGCTTTGCCTCACGAGGCCTAGGGTAGCAGCGTCGTCATCCCTTTCAGGGTACTACGTAATTGAGGGCCAAGCAAAAAAAAAAGGGAAGGGAAGATTACGAAGTAATAATTAAGGGACCCGATTCGATTTGGCCCGTTGTCAATGGCCACCTTCCACTTGGCAAGGCTGAGGTTTCAGAAGTCGGTGATTGGCCGCTGTGATGTCGGCCGATACAGGAGTTTGATGTGCTGTAGTGGAGATATTGTGCTACCTGCAGGGCCCTAGGTCCCCTCCTAACTTCGGAGTGAGACTAAAATTGGCTGACCGAGCAGACCGCTGCAACTCCGATGCAAGCCGGCAGCAAAATATACCTATCATTGCCGGTTCCCGTACCTTGACTCAGCGGTCTGGTTCTCCTCCGTTGCGAACCAATACCGGAAATCACTCTCCTTGGCTTGCGCGCGCGTCGGGACAGGGTCACTCATTCTCGTCAATTGGTCTGTTTGGAGGGCGTGCCAATATAGTCAAACATGCTGCAACCGCTTCTCCGTCGCTCCGGCTTCGCCCTGAGACCTGCATCCTCTCAGACCTCACGGCTCCTTGTAGGATCGTGGCAGAATGCAAGGCAGTATAGCATCAAGCCCCAGGTGGCGTCGACGGCAACACCCCAGGATATCGACCCGTCAAGGCTCGTCATCACCAAGTCGACAAAACCAGGGGCCTTGAACAAGTCTGAGGACCTGATATTCGGAAAGACGTTTACAGGTGCGTCAACTTATGTCTCCAAAGACGCCCCTACTTATACGATCCCGCATGGCTGACTCTTAATCCACGCTTCTAGACCACATGCTTGCCATCGAATGGACCACAACCGACGGCTGGCGCGAGCCAAAGATCACGCCCTACCAGAACCTCTCGCTCGACCCGGCCTCGTGCGTCTTCCACTACGCCTTCGAGTGCTTCGAGGGCATGAAGGCGTACAAGGACAAGGACGGCAAGATCCGCCTCTTCCGGCCGGAGAAGAACATGGAGCGCTTCAACAAGTCGGCCGCGCGCATCGCGCTGCCCACCTTCACCGGCACGGCCCTGATCGACCTGATCTCCCGCCTCGTGCAGCTCGACTCGCGCTTCATCCCGGACGCCCGCGGCTACTCGCTGTATCTGCGCCCCACCATGATCGGCACGCAGCGGACCCTGGGCGTCGGCGCACCCGGCTCGGCCCTCCTGTACGTCATCGCCAGCCCCGTAGGCCCGTACTACCCGACGGGGTTCAAGGCCATCTCCCTTGAGGCGACCGACTACGCCGTGCGGGCCTGGCCCGGCGGCGTGGGCGACAAGAAGCTCGGCGCCAACTACGCCCCCTGCATCGTGCCGCAGCGCGAGGCCATGAGCCGCGGTTTCCAGCAGAACCTGTGGCTGTTCGGCGAGGAGGAGTTCGTCACCGAGGTGGGCACCATGAACTTCTTCGTCGGTATGCGGAACAAGGAGACGGGCCTCAAGGAGCTCATCACCGCCCCCCTCGACGGCACCATCCTCGAGGGCGTCACCCGGGACTCGGTGCTCTCTCTCGCGAGGGAGAAGCTTGCCCCGCAAGGCTGGACCATATCGGAGCGGAAGTACACCATGAAGGACCTGGATGAGGCCGCAAACGAGGGCCGCCTACTAGAGGCCTTCGGTGCCGGCACGGCGGCCATCGTGAGCCCAGTGCGGTCGATCAGCTGGAAGGGGAAGTCGATCAACTGCGGTTTGGCCGAGAACGAGGAGTCCGGCGAGGTGGCTACCAAGATGAAGGAGTGGATCGAGGCTCGGCAGTACGGTGATGAGGAGCACGCTTGGAGTCATGTTTGTTAGAGACTCGGCTTGTTCGGGCTTGGGCTGCTATGCTCCGTTGTTTTGGAGATATCAGAGAGGGGACTTACCCACGTATTTAGATAGCGTATCTGCAGTTGAGCTTGTTTCTCTCTCATATGATATCATTGGCGAGTATTACGTTCAATCTAATACCACGGCAGGCATGTCGCTTCCTTGCGGAATGTACATACCATGGCTAGATGTAAATGGTCACCAGGAGGCAAAGCGTTAAGTGGAAATGCGATTGATTCCGCCAGGACAGTAGCGTTGGGCTGATTCCCATCATCTATCGACGACCTTCTATTCCAGGTCTGTCTCCAATCGAAAATGCGTCCCCCGTCCTTCATGAGTCGGGCCAAAAGAAACTTGTACATGTATGTGGTTGGTTTCCCCCTCTTCCTCTTCAGGCACTCCCGGTCGTGAATTCAAGAACTCCGTCCTCCAAGTCGCCCATCCCACCCCTCACAGCTTCTTGTCGGGATCCTCCAAAATTCCCTCAGCTTCTAATCTCCTCCGGGCTTCCTCGAGAGCCCATGTTTGTATGCTGTAGGAAATCAGCGGTTAGCATATCGCGGCCAAGCTGGGCTAAATGCCTCACGGCAATCCATTGAAACCCCAGTCTCGAATTTGGGGAGGGGGTAACCGAGGTTGAGTCGAGATGAAAATAGGGATGAGTAAGGGGGTTCAACTCACGAAGTATCCGGCTTGAAGGCATACGCAATAGTGAACACGACCAAGCTACCAACGAAGCCATAGTAGAAAAGACCCTCCCAGCCCTCCTTCTGGTACTTCTCGCCCGGCTTGACGCCGAACAGCCAGCCGGTCGGCGGGTCATACTGGGAGCCGTGCGACGCGGCTCGCCTCTGCATGGTCGACGGGTGTCTCCTCGCCGCCGCGAGGGCCGATGTCGCTACCGCCGTCGTCGGCTGCTGGACGGCCGAGCGGGCGGCGCGAACCGCAGCGACGGCGCTCGGGCGGATGGTCGGCATTGTGTGTCGTTTTTTGTTTCGCTTGATCCCGACCGTGGTTCGGTGGTCTGATGGGTTTTCGTTCGAGCCGGGCAATTGGGTACCCGGGGGGCGGCGGTGAGGCTCGGTTGGATTTGTTGGAAGTGGAGTTGGCTTCGAGGGCTCTTCAGAATCCCTCCGTCGATGTTGTTCGGGAGTCATAGCCCGGTGTTGGACCCACCAGTCCAGCCAGGAAAGCAGCGGTGAATCTTAATTCCGGTGCCGGATCACGTGCTAAGCCTCTATTCAACAACCCCTTTTCCGCAAACGTCACTGACGCGAACGATACCTATCAAGGCAGGATGAACCCCATTGCTGCTCGCGGAGTAAAGGGATCTTACGAGTCACAATTTGCTGGATGCAAGGGACGAAGATTCTGAAAATCCACTCTAGTTTCTAGATAAGGGGTTCTATAGCTAAGGGCTACCCAGTGCCGGAGGACGAAAGTTTGGTGATTCACACACCTGGCTTTCCTAGACCTCTGATGCAAAGCAAGATATGCTCTCAAACAAGACTCCAAAGGTGGTCTACAATTAGAGGAAAATAAGCAAAAATTACCTCCCGCGAACCGAAAAGAAGAAGAAGAAAGCGAAAAATGAGTCCATCTCCCAAGCCTTCTCACTGCTATCCCGGGCCCAATATCGAGGTCAACGGGCTACCGGACCTCGCATCCCCCCTCAGATGTAGTACATTGTGTCCTTCAGGTTATTATGAACGCAACGGTTCATGATGATGTCGCTGCCGGCTGTGGAGCGCGTCTCGGATTTGGAGTCATCGAATAGCTCGCTCTTGTGCGCACGCGCGCGGGTACACACCAAGTCAGCATAGTATGCGGGTGGGCAGATGCTGACAGCCTTGGTGGCGCGACCGAAGAGGTAGCACAAGTCATGCGTGAACTTCTCCAAGGCGTTGGCCGCACCAGGGCCGTGATCTTGTCGAAAGATCTCATCAAGGAGGACGGTGTAATGCGCGGGTCGGGCGGTACCTGTTATCTCGTGAGTTAAAGTTGGGGTACTAGGGAGAGAAATCGGGTTTGGGGGGGAAGGGGGGGGCGGGGGGGTGTAAAAATTAAAGGGGGAGGGGAGTGGATTAGCTCTTTACCTTTGATGGCGGCATGCGCCTGTAGGAAGAAGTCCCAGTAGCGAACGTTTGTGACTCCGCGGTCGACCACAGTTCCCTCCTTTGGACTCTTGGAACCGCGATGGCTGTGATTGGGGTCCGTGGGATAGAACCGGGTGTGATGCCGTTTTACCGACACGATCAGTGAGATTCGTGGAATCTTGGCGGATGCGCGGTGGTACATGATCTCGCAAGCCTTTCTGATGAGCGGTAGTTCAACCTCTAGGACGGTCCTAAACTGGCCTTCGGACACGCCATCGCGGAATATGACAATGTTTTGAGGAAGTGATTTATTTGTATCAAGCCACAGTTGGAGGCGGGACTGGAATCTCGTGGTGAACTCGTGACCGAGCATCTCCTGACCTCCAGGGTTGTTCCAGGATACGGCAGGCCATTGCCCTAGCTCCTTGTCGCGGCTGGCGACGAGCCCGACAATGCTGGGCAGATTTTCGGCTGCGTCGGGAGCAAGATTTGTCGGGTGGGTGACGTCGTAACCCACAACCATGGTCTTGCCTGACTTGATCAAACCAGTCTCGTCCTTGAGCGTGTGATTGACGCCACCGAACTTGAGGTTCACCTTGAGGCCGACGTTGGCAAAGTAGCCAAGCTGGCCCTTGGGCCTCAAGAACGCCTCCTCAACAACACACACCGTGAGTATCCCAAAGTCAACGTCTGCCATCTTCTTTACAATGTTGTAATCAGGCGCACTCTTTGACGGAAGCACGACGAGGACGAATCGGGAACCTTGCTTGCGCACTTGCTCGAAAGCTCTCTTCATGTCTAACTCGTTGCCGATACCAAAGCCAGCGGCAAAGCCGGGCGCCGGGCTCGGCCCGCGTTCGATACCGATGCCCATATTGTTGGTTAAGAAGTTGCTAAATTTCGGAACAGTTTTCTGGATCTCGTCCCTGTTCACGGTCGACCTAGAGTAGATGTAGGTCCAATTCTTGACGAAGGGCCCAGATCGGGCAACCTTTTGGCTTATCATGTTCCATTCACCAACCCTCGGAGTCACTAGGGGATCAGATTTGCCCTTGCCATAGACAATTATGGGGGGCTTAAGCTCACGACCCCTGATTGTGAGGAGCTGGCTGGCGACGGAAATGCCAAATTTAGACTAGGGCAGCTAGTGTTAGACACCATCCATCCTAGGTACCAGCAGATTGGGAGAGAGGGTTTGGGGGGGGGTTTCTCGACCGTCACCTTGCTTACCAGAAGAGTATTGTTGTCCAACCCTAGCAACGCCCTTGCAGACGTGGTGATCGACTTCGCGTTATCCGGAGGCTTGCGGCAAGCGAATCCAATCATGCATGTCTGTTCCGCGGGTGTAAGCTTCGTCTTGAATGGCTGGCCCGGGATGATGGTGCATAACTCGGCGGGGACATAGATCGGTTTGTTAAGAGGCCCGACATTGATGAGGGGCAAAGAGTCGTTTAAGGGTTTGTTGTACCCTTAGGGGCATTGGTTAGTGGCAGCGCAAAGTCATGGGGGTTGGGATACTAACTAGCTTTATAGTAGTCAGCGACAAGGCAATGAGTGTTGTATTTCAAGCCCGTCACACGCGGTTGGCCAGTTCCTGGCTCAGCGAGGAAGAACTTGGTTGAATTCGGGCCTCCGAAGCCAAATGTCTTATACTGGAACAGTGGCCACTCGTTTTTGTTTGCAGTGGACACGTCCTCTGCAGTTGCAAGACCCCTGATGACCTTATCCTGGTACTGGGTATCTCCGCGCGTTGCGGCAAGAACCTCGAGCTGGATACGCGAACGCTTCAAGAGCTTCTGCACGGCTCTGAGGTCGCGTTGGTAGGCCCGAGACTCACCCTCCGACATGCCGCCAAGCCTACCCATCTGATTTAAACCCAGCCGACAAAATAGCTCAGCAAGATTCACGGAACGGCGGAATACTCCTGCGGTAACGTTGACGTTCAGCAGGAGCTGGCCTGTCGCGGGACGGACGCTCTGGAAGTAGCCTCTAAGAATTGAGACTAAACTCGTCTCCAACGCAACGCCCTTTGCGTGTTCAACATGATCGCCGGCAGCCTTGAAGAAACGGCTACGTCCCACAGTGACGGCATTTGGGTTGGTCCGGGCTGTGTGGCCGAGAATAACGTTGAGGGCGTCGATCTCTGGCGCGAATTTGGGGAAATTGGTGTCGCCAGCAGGATCGATCATGCTCCCCAGGTAATTCATTAGAGCGTCAAGGCGGATGCTCGTTGGGCCGTCGAAGGTCACGGCCCATGTCTCGACTCTGTTTCGGCCGGGTTCCGTATACTCGACTCGAATAGGGTTACTAGGAAGCTCGAGATCCCCCAGAGATATGACCTGACCCTTGTACTCGGTGGCGTAGGTCGATGATGACCCAGTTTTCCGGACAGCGTCCTGGACGATCTGATGAAGCTTCCGCCCACCGGCCTTCTTCTCCCTCTTAGGGCCTTTGGCTCCTATGGTTGGCTTCGGGGTGGCGCTGTCTTCTTCGGCTGGAACGTAGTGAACTTGGAGTGCGTACATGGACAGAGGCTGAGGTTTGACCTGGAGCTTGAAGTAGTTCGTCCATAATATGACTGGGTCTCCAGAGGTACCGAAAGCAGGGCGGTAGGGAAAGACGTCAGTAGACGTTCCACCGCTCGAAGCGGCGACGGAGAGCTTGCCCATCTTGGAGGTGAGCTGGCCAACCGAGGCGCCCTGGGCGCGGATGAAGTTATCCTCTAAGATCGCGGTCTGAGGATCAGGCTGAGGGACTGGTTGATCGGGTCTGTCTCGTCTTGTTAGTAATCGCTAGACGGGGAGGTATGGCACAGCCGGGGCGCGGAACACTGACCTGTGAACAAGGTCGACGATCTCGTCGTTATCCCCCCCGCCGCTACCGCGACCACCGCCTCGGAAGCCGCCACGGAAGTCGCCTCGGAAGCTGCCACGGGAGTCGCCTCTGCCGCCCCGGTAGTTATCTCCGCCGCCCTGGTAGTTACCCCGACTGCCCCGGTAGTTACCCTGGCTGCCTCGGTTATCACCCCCGCGGGACCCTCCGCCGGAATTCCCGTAGCCACGCTGGTCTCCGCCTCCGCGTCCGCCACCCCTTGGTCCAGTTCCGTAACCGCCGCCGCCGCCGCCGCTTGGTCCAGCTTCGTAGCCGCCGCCGCCACCGCCGCCGCGACCACCACGGCCACCACGGCCACCTCGGCCACCTCGGCCCCGTGAATCGGACATGGGCGTAGCTGAGAGCGGCACGAGGTCTGTATCCGCGGAGAGCTACCTCGGGAGGAGAAGGATAGACTTGGTGATAAAATGGAAAGTCGGTTTATGTCGTGTCTGACGCTAAGAAAGTATCTTTGCTATTCAGTGGGTGACGATGATGTTCGGGTGAAGAATGTATGGCAAGTTACTAGGCCGGCGTGCGAACAAAAAAGTGGTAGGTTTATGGGGCGAGTGTATTGTGTGTGAGAGGTGAGGAAAGAGTAGGGTAGGGGGGACAACAAAAGGCAGCGGGCAAGGCTGGTATTGCAGTGCTTGTAGGAGCAAAACACGCGCAAGATGCCTAGTTTGTAGTGACTCCCAACTCAGGTGTCAAGGAAGGCAGGTAATTTCCTAGATAGCCTAGGTATCTATTGGCAAAGGCAAGGAAGGAGAGAGACTCTCCTGTCACAATGCAATAAATATCCTGAGGTGTTGTTTGTAGTTTGCCCAACAAACGACAAAGCGGAGGAGGGGTCATTGATGCCTTCATGATTAGGTACCAACTTATACCTATAACCTATCACCTACCTTACCTGTGCAGCTAGCAAGGTTCCCACCAGCTCCTCGACGTAGCTCATGGGGTTGGCAAGAGGGGGATGGCATGATGCGAGCAAACGGAAGCCCATTTCTTTCCTCGGCTGACGCGCACCACAGCTCTCTCTCCCTCTCTCTCTCTTGGGGCCAACCCTGACACATAGACTCGAGGGAGAGCACTAGGATAATGGCTCCGACAAGGCTGTCAGATTGCACACCGACTAGTCAAGTCGGCCCTCGAGAGCAATAAAACGAGCGGAGCGGGAGTGACGCGGCACCGGATGTCAAGGGCAACTGCGGCCAAGGCTCCCGGCAGTGGGCCTCCGACAGCGCGGTCCACGTACCGGACGGAGGGGGCCTGTTCGTAAATTTGGCTCTTGGAAGGGGCCTGTACGAGGTTGAATGGAAACTCAGCTCATGCAGGTTCAGCCATTGGACCAAGAGGGGGGTGGCCTCAACTGCCCTCTCTGCAGGGTTCCTGGCCTTGCTGTTTGCTCCCTTATAGCTGGTCTCTTGCACACCGCCTGCCTGGTATTCCTTTTCTTCGAGATGAGGGGAAGGTGCGCAGAAAGAAACATAAAGTTGCTCGAGAGAGTGTGACAAAGATGACTCCTGCAGCCTCCGTTATAAGAACACACATTATTTCGAACTGTACTCCGTACCGACGACGTAGGTATCTATGTATTTTTGACCCCGAGGGGGGGAAGAGCGGGACGCAGCCGCATCTTTTAGCACCAAGGCGGGCCATGATAGGCCTGCACATTATGTACTGTACTGTACCACGTACCTCAGGGCCACCTTACCTATGTACAGATCCGTACGGATTTTAGTGTAGAGGTACTTGCTTGGCGGTAGCTTCCACCATGGGATGGTAAAAAATTGAAGATAGGTAGGACTCTGGATTTACTTAGTAGGCCACTTTCAACATCGTACTTTCGTATCTAGAATGTCGTCGTAAACCCATATTTTGTGAATTTTGCTGGTAGATTTTCTTGGCGTTGGCATATCCCCCATGCATCGGGAAAATTTTGGATTCGTCGAACCGCACATGTCACGCCTCCATCCCTGATCCTCCACTTCAACACCCGGCACATCCACGAACGAGACTCGCCCCCCTGAGAGATGTTGGCAAATTAGTGACCGTGGCCAGACAGTTAAGAGTCTCGCCGATTGGGTCTTTAGTGTAGAGTATGGCAACATGGGCGGTAAAGACGGGTCCACGATGGCTTCGACGAGGGTGTCAGGCCACTCTTGGACAGGAGGCGCGGATACTCACGCCAGGCACGAGGCGGCCATTGAGTCTCACGGCGTCATTCTCCAAGGCAAACGTCCCTCCTCAAGCGAGGGCGAGGGCATCGCCGAATCTCAAACCAACGCAAGGCACCCCAAAGGCAGGAAGGCCCAGCAAACGAACCTCGGCTGCGCATAGTTCACCTCCCGCGCCACACAACGGCCAAGGGGCCGCCCCCATTGATACCATCTACCAACAGCGCAAACTCCCCCTGGTGGGAGCAGGTTTCGCCGCCTTGTGCCTGGGGCTCTACGTCAGCCTACTCGTCTCGTCATACATGAAGTCGCCGGCGCCGAGCTGCGCTTGCGACCACCCTTCAACAGCCGGCGCCGAGGGCGAACCTCTACCGCCGACGGGACGCCCGCCAGCCGTCGATGCAGCAACGTCAACCGTAGGAGGGGGCGGGCGGGAAGAGGCTCGCCAGTCCGCTGCGGCGTTCGACAAGGGCCTTGACGTGCCGGAGTGGCTGATGGGCATTACGGGCCTGCGGAAACAGCTCGCCGCCAACGCGCGGGGGCATGTACTGGAAGTTGCGGTGGGTACTGGCCGCAACCTGGCATACTACGACTGGACCGGAGTAGAGGCCGCGAACGAGGAGCGGCTTGCTGGCGAATCGGAGGGGAAGAGCGGGGGCGGCACGGCGAAGGCGAAGGACTCGGTGAAAGGCTCCGCAAATTATTCGGGCGCAGAACTTCTCAGCTTCACGGGCGTCGATATCTCGGCGGACATGATGAGTGTTGCTCGCGCGAGGATCCGAGATGCCGTCCCCATCCTGAAGAAGCTGATGAGGCGACGTCGCGCCGAACCCATGCCGGAGGCCGGAGGGACGGTGGTGGATATCCTCGACAGTCGGGTCCGGCTGTGCATTGCCGACGCAGAAGCCGTGCTACCGGCCCCGCCCGTGGTGGACGCAAAGCAGCGGGATGCAATCCCGGCAGCCAAGTACGATACCATTATCCAAACATTCGGGCTCTGCAGCGTCTCCGATCCAGCAAAGCTCCTATCCAACATGGCATCCATGGTGCAGCCCGGCTCGGGCCGTATTATCCTGCTCGAGCACGGCCGCGGCTGGTATGATTGGGTCAACGGTCTACTCGACCGGTACGCCGATCCACACTACCAGCGATATGGGTGCTGGTGGAACCGTGACCTCGAGAGCATCGTCCGGGAGGCGGCGCAGAAAGTCCCGGGGCTTGAGGTGGCAAAGCTAGAGCGGCCGCTCTTCTTGCAGGCGGGGACCACCCTCCTAATTGAACTACGTGTGAAGTCTGCGGAAGAGAGGGATGGCGCCTAGTTGGGAGAAGCAGTGGGCATATTGCGCGGCTGCCTTGCACAGGCCCTTTTCTCTGCATGTACGATAACCCTGTATCTGCGTTATACCGTGTTAGGGGAGATGTAGATTGCAGACTATAGTTTCTGTACTACTATGTGAAATATGGGCGTGTACAAGTTCAAGAGCTATCGTCATGGTTTGTGTTGTTGGTTCATTGAGAGAGAGAGAGAGAGAGGGAGCTTAACAACACCACCACCAACAAGAAACCAGACAGCAAGAAATCAGACCGTGCCACGGAATCGAAACAGCAGACTTGGGTAATGTGAGATTGACCAAATCACCACAGAAGTGGGCGGTGTCTTATCTCTACGCTAACTGCATACGTGGAGATAGTGTACATGTCCACACAATAAGATGCTCGGGTTGCGCTATCTTCGCTCCTAACTTTGGAGTATTGAGGTCCAGTTGAGAGGGGTGGAGCTCCTTGTTTGATAGTGGGACCCACCTTCCACCTTCCCACACTTCTCCCATCCTCCGCATCAAAATGGCCCCACCTGGACCCGTGTGGGTGGCGCTGCGGCATCCAATCCCCTGAAATCGGGCACGCCAAGTCCACCACCGACATCGTAACAGGAATGAATACCAAAGAGGTACCTACCTCTTCCAACATCTCTGCATGCTCTCCCACCCTGATTCTTGTTTTCACCCTCTAAGCTCTCCCAACCTAAAGTCCTAAGCTCAAATCAATCGAGTACATCATACAATAAGCTCTTTTTCATTCCTTTTTTTGGCTTTTCTACTCCCTCTAATCCTAAGCTAGTCCGTTGGTCTACAAGTATCCCCGCCGTCCCCTAACATGACTGGATGACGAAACCTAGCTTCCTGATCACGAGGTCCGCCTGGCAAATGACTTGAAGCTCTCCGCTGCCGGCCTGAACAGCTCCGGTCTTTCTTCCAATCCAAGCTATAAGCGTAGCATCTGGACTCGCACGTTGGCAACCCCGGACTCGCCAGTCTAGATTGCTCAGATCCGCCTTGTTTTTCCCTTGCTTTTCTCAGGTACACCAACAACGACAACACCCCCCAACAGCGAGACCTTGCCTGCAGCCACTTAGCTTAGGCCAGCCGCCACAACCACCCCCCCACAACCCTGTTAGTCGAGAGTCTGACCGTTGTCTGTTCTGCCTGGGAACACCTGACGGAATCACACCTCCGCCAGTAGCAACCACAACTCGCACTCGTCCATCGCCTTCGTCTACTGCACCAGGCTGCCATTCGAAACTGCCTTACCGTCTGGTGGCCCAAAAAAAAACAACCTCCTCGCCTGAGCAACCTCGCCGCCCTAGTACAGCCCCCCTTAGTACAACGATGGACGCCAAAGCTCGCTCACCCCCAGAGCCTCCCGCCTAAGATCAGGAACCCGCCCTGCTCATTTAACGGCGATCCTCAAACGAACCGGTTGATGACGTTGCTCGCATCGCCGCATACGCTATTGACCGAGTCCCTACTTGCCGGCGGGCCCGAGCCCGGTGCCGCCAACCGGTCTTCTTCGCAGTACCCACCTCCAATCCCCCGACATGCATCAACAATCTCGACATCCTCCCAGGGTGTCGTCGCCCGCATCATCCCCGCAGACAAACCCAGCCCGAACGAACAACCCGAGGGAAGCTATCAATGCCGTGGCAATGGCACGGTCGGGCTCTGGGGCTTCTCACCCCGAAGGGGCAGCCATGACAGACAGCGGTGAGGCGACCGCCGGGGGTCCTTCGAAGGAGTCTGTCAGGAAGTTGGACCAGATCATTCAAGTATGCAGGTTTTACATATCAACTTGCCCAACCCGAGGCTGACGCTCTATCTCTCTTTCTAGAATTTCTACTATAAAGCTGCAGTGCTCATATTGCAATCACGAATAACCATGACTCCCTTGGGCGGGAAGAAGCCGGAGGCTAGGAGGACAAACAAATGGGTACGTGTGGGAACGACAACTGACGGAGCGAGTATATATACGGGTGCTAACACACGGGGCCAGTTCCAAATCGAGACGGAGGACATGGACGATTTCCGCGAGGACCTCAAAGTCTGGAGATCTGTGACGAGCTTCGACCACCGCCCACCGCCCATGATTATTGAGACCTACCTCGACGCATCCCGGTTGTCTGACAGCCAGAACCTAGTCATTTTGGACGACAACGGAAAGAGGTGGGATGTGCTGGAGGCATTGAACTCGTCCGAGTCGTCAGCCGGTGGCAGTAGCCCAGAGAGGGAACAGAAGCGTAACACAGAAGTTATCCTCGAGCGGTGGCGCGTCGAGCTCAAATCCATCCCGACCGACGATCTGGACGATTTTGGCCCAACGCTCCCTACTATTTACAAGCGGAGCATCGTCTTCTTCAGGTCCTTGTACGTTGCGACTAGGTTCATGCCGTGTTGGAAGTTTGCGCAGCGGGCCAGGGCAAAGGAGATACACCCGGGGCTGCGGGTAAAATGTCGGTTCTCGATGGGCGACCCGGAATATGCCAGGGGTGACCCCCTGCGCCAGCCTCTCTACGACGGTGGTGATGTCGTCAGTGATTATATATTCGGAGACCTGGACGTGCCCGTGGGGCGCTTCCACACCTCGGTCACGTATCGCAATGACTGCAACTTCAAGGTGGATGATTCGTCAGACTCGGTGCTGAATTCCCGGTTCATGGCCGTCGACGAGAATTTCTTCAAGCCCTCAATCACCCCACAGCGTGCTAGCGAACATAGGAGAAGGGACTCATTTACCGAGGTCAGCTCATTGCCCTCCCATAGGCATGCACGCGGCGCCCAGGAGCCGCAGCAGACATATGGCAGCCTTTCAACGTTCCACGGCGAGGGTGCACTCGGAACCAGCCCCATATCGGCCTTGAGAGCTGTGCGACCGATAGGCTCGGAGACTAGCTCCCCATCCGGGTCCGTCCCCACGGCAGCCGAGCCGGAACCGCCACATTCAATGCCGATCCGGGGACAGTCCACAAGTCGGACGTCCTTCCGGAATTTTGAGGCACCAGTGCGACGGCCGTCCGTCTCGTTCCAGCCTTTCAAAGCCGGCCCTCTATCAGGCTCCCCTAGGATAAATGACATGGAACCCCCTCCTTCCCCACACTCGCTAAATCGAGGCTCGCTCGGTAGCATTTCCCAAGCAAGGAATAACCGCTCATCCCTAACTGCCGGCATGGCCGCATCCCTCCGCGGTGGGCCGCCGCCGCAGGCCGCGCCAGCTGCAGATCACCCTGTTGTCGGATCTCCCAAACCCACCACCGGCCGATACGGCAGCAGCTTTACCCACCGCCGTGGGCGCCTGTCGTTCGGCGGCCAAAGTAAGGCCGGCGACGATGACCAGGGCAGCAGCGGGAAGCAAAGCCTCTCCTCTTCCGTACAACCTGGCTCCGGCCTCCTCGCTGAGGCTGGAGGCGCTGCGAGCTCCGGGTCATTGCATACCGACGACGACAATATCTCCGACTTCCTCAAGGCCCTAGACAGTAGGAAGACGCTGCAAAGCTTCGAACCTAACAAAAAAGGAGAGTCATCTGCGGCTAAGAAGACTGCGGCGCAGCTCTCAAAATTCCATCTAATGCGGGAGTCACACAATGTCCTCACCGAATCCATGACATCCTCTATGCACCTACATCGCTCATCGAGCTCTTCCAGCCCTTCCAGCCGCCAACTCGCGAACGTACCTAGCATGGTAAACCCTGCCTCAATGTCAGCATCGTCCTCGCCAAGTAAACCATTGTCTCCCCACACACCCTACACCCCTGCAATTCCCTCACGGCTCAGCGAGAATTCCATCGTCAACTACCACGGCTACCCGCAGGACAACCGGCGGCCGCCTCAGAATCCCGAGATTGCCACAACCGAGGCGGGCGTCCCGGACGACGACGCGCCGGTCAGCCAGGAAGGGACCACCGCAATCGACATACCCCTCTCGCCCCGCCTCCTGCATACCGCGGGGAACAACAGGCGCGCGAGCTCCGTGGCGCACCAGAACCGCGCGTCCGAGGAGGAAGACCCCGAGCTCGTCCAGCGGAGCATCAGCCTGGGAGGCGACGACCGGGAAGCACCCACCCTCAGCACCCTCCTCACGCTGCAAAGGACTTCCGACAGCAACTCGGCCGGCTCCCCCGGTCTGCAACCCGCCGCCGACATACGCGCGTCGGGCCCGTCATCCCCGGCCGCCGATCACCATGACCGCCACGGGGAACCAAAAGCCTCACCGGGCGGGCTGCGGTTGCGATACTCTGGCCGGGGGCGACCCACCCCCCCGCAGTCGTCCAGGGGCAGCTTCTCCGGCGGGAGGTACGGCGGTGGGAGCTCCGTGCGCGGCTCTGGCGAGGAGGGCGCAGACGACGAGCCGCTCGTGTTTGCCATGTCGGAGCTAGAGCGGGATTCGAGGCGGAGCTTAGAAGAGGGCCGAGGGGGCCCGAATACCCACGGCCCGGGAGGTGCGGATCGTGCGGGGTTCGAGCCACGAGGCACCTCGAGACGGGGTTGGTAGGGCCGAGGCAGGCGCCTGCCGATAAATACCTAGGATGGTGATGCACATGGGGCGAGTGACGAGTTGGGGTATTTGTTCGGAGTTTTTATTTCTCACTTTTTTTTCCCCATGACATAGATACTCCCGTCGTCAATTCTTCTCGGCGTCATGTGTTTTTCCCGGGGTGTACTTACAACATTGGGCTCCAGAGGCGAAATTACTAGGAGAGGTTGGTTATTATTGTTATCCCCCCCCGCTGTAGCAGGGGGGAAGAAAGATTGGGCAAGGGAACGATTTGGATAAGGGGCCGGACGGCTGGTGGTAAATCCGGTGTTTGAATTTGATCAACTGAGGCTGGATGGTCTACTTGCCGGCACATAATATCGTGCGGTCAACCTACCTCCTTCTTACCTTGGTGCCTTTGTTAAGTATGCTTGGAGATTGTCTGTCAGATAGATCATCTGTTATGTGTCGGGAGTATGGCCTAGAGGTCAAAACCAACATGTATACCGCAAATAAAATGATATAACTAGATCTATCGCCACGACATATGCGTCCGCTTTCTATCCTACAGAGAGTAGTATATCTCCAAGGGAAAAGAGATGGAATAGCGTTCTAAACAAAGACCCAAGGCCAGGGTGTCCTCCCCTCCCCTCCCCTTTTTCCTCACGGCAAATCTATAACTTGCTACTCGGCCCCGTAAGGAAGCTCAGCTTCTCCTTCAACGTATCCTCCGCCTCCTTCTCTATCCTCACAATCAAGTCCTTGCAAGTGGGGATATCGTGGATCAGGCCGATGACCTGACCGGCGGTCCAGACGCCGTACTCCGGGTCCCCGTTGACGAAGACCTCGCGGCCGCGCTTCCCGCTGACGTAGGGGGCGACCTCGGAGAACTCACCCGTCGTGCTCTCGCGCTCGATCTTGAGGGCGTCCTCGGTGACGCGGTTGCGGAACAGCCGCGTCGTGTTGCGCCAGCGGCGCAGCAGCAGAGCCGTGTCGGTCTCCTGCGCGCGCACGATGGTCTCCTTGATGGAGCGGTGCACGGGCGCCTCCTCCGTGCAGAGGAACCGCGTGCCCATGTTGATACCGCACGCGCCCAGGCAGAGCGCCGCCGCGAGCCCTTGCCCGTCGGCGAACCCGCCCGAGGCGAGGAAGGGTATCTTGAGCGTCTGGCGCGCGCGGGAGAGGAGGATGAAGTTGGTGATGTCGGATTCGCCGACGTGGCTGGGGCCCACCGGTTAGCATCGGTGAATAGCAGCTTGCATAGGTAGGTACCTCTCCAGCTAGCAGTAGTAGGTTGAGAGGGGTATAAAGTGTGAGGAAGAGTATAAAGTGAAGAGGGGCGGGGGG
>Ga0164242_10000848_pt1 | contig 36351 bp, 30 predicted proteins | sample OricomgcompostMG_FD_108783 | JGI IMG/M metagenome (GOLD analysis project Ga0164242, IMG submission 108783) | Miracle-Growth compost microbial communities from Emeryville, California, USA - Original compost - Miracle growth compost (MG) ... | reverse complement strand
GCACGTGCTCGACCTGCACGACGACGCGAGCGCCGACGCCGCGCTTGCCGCGCTCGATACGCACGTCGCCGATGCCGCCCGCCGCGGCGCCCGCTGTGCGCTCTTCGCGGCGAATGCGCCGGTCGCCTTGCGGCTCGCGCTGCATCTGAAGGCGACGTTCGGCGCGCAGTGGCAGCAGCAGGCGGCGCTGCTCGCCATCGACGACCCCGAATGGGCCGAGCTTGCCGGCATCACCACGATTCGCCAGCCGACGCACGCGATCGGCTACCGGGCCGTGGAGTTCCTGCACGAGCGTATCGAGGGCGCGGCGCTGGCCGCGCGCGCGGCGGCGTTCGCGGGCGAGCTGGTCGTGCGGGCTTCGACGCTCGGCTAGCGCCGCGCCGCCGGGGCTGCGCGAGCGCCCCGATATCTGCGATGATTCGGGCTGCGGCGCGCGCCTTGCGCGCCGGAGTCACAAGGAATCCCATGCACGTCGATCCGGTCACGCTAGTCTGCCTCTCGCTCGCGACGCTCTTCGTTGCTGTCCTGCCCATCTCGCTCTATCGCCGGCTGCGCGGCCCGTTCGCCTTCGACTGGCGCGCCACCGTCACGGGCGTGGCCATCTTCGCCCTGTTCGCGACGGTGATCGAGCGCGCGCTCAATGGCTACGCGCTGCACGAAAATCCGGTCACGGCGCAATGGCTCGCCAATCCGCTTGCGTTCGTGCTGTACGGCGCGCTCGCGGCGGGCGTGTGCGAGGAAGTGGGGCGCTACATCGCGATGAGGATGCTCGCGCGGCGCGCGCCCGCTCGGCCCAACACGCTGGTCACGCCGGTCACGCCGGTCGACAGCACGGGCCTCGCGTACGGCATTGGCCACGGCGGCGCGGAAGCGTGGTTTGTGGGCGTGCTCGTGCAGTTGCAGTGGATTTTTTTCGCGGTGCTCGCGAACCGTGGCGCGCTCGACGCGCATCTGAGCAATCTCCCCATGGATGCCGTGCTGCGCGTGCATCTGATTCTCGCCACGCTCTCGCCGACGATCGCCGGCGTGTTCGCGCTCGAGCGCACGGCCGCGTTCGTGTTCCAGATCGGTCTTTCAGTGCTGATGTGGCGCGGCGTGCGGGCAGGGCGCAAGTCGATCCTCCCGCTTGCGATCGTGCTTCACGCGGCGATCGATGTGCCCGCCGCGATGTTCCAGGCGCGGCTCGTGCCGCTCGTCGCCGTGGATGCGCTCTATGCCGTCGCGGCGGTCGCGGTGGCTGTCGTGCTTTTCCGAACGTGTGCGCCCGGCAAACGCGCGGTGCGCCAGGTCTGACGCGGTGCGCGATCCTCATCGCTTTACGTCGTGACGTTGCGGATGCAACGTTTTCTCAATTCCTCTTTGCCAGCGATGGAAGATTATTTGTTTGAATGCGCGAGCCCCGATTTCAACGAGCTCGCGCGCGTGATCGCCGATCTGTTCCCCGAGCAGACGCGCTTTGGCGAGCAGCCCGCCGAAAACGGTGCGCCGCTCCTTGTCGTGCATTGGGTGGCGATGCGCATGGGCGCCGCCGCGCGCCGCATGACGCTCACGGTCGCCATCGCGCCGGCGGCGCTGGCGCGCTATCGGGCGCTGCCGCCGCGCCTGCGCGGGCGCAGTTTCGCGGTGCTGCGCGCGTATGTGGAAGCCACCATCGGCTCGCTCGAAGAACAGCACGCGAAAGGCGAGGAGACGCCGCGCGACGTCACGCTCGAGCTGGACGAGGCGTTCGCCTGAAGCGCGCGACTCAATCGGCGCGCCGGTACACCTTCGCATAACGTTCGGCTTTGACCACGCCGTAGTCGCCGGGCGCATATTGCATGACCCAGTCGCCGGCCGCGCCAGTGAGGCGGTCGCCGCCCGCCGAGCGCACGATCGTGAACGGCTCGTCCATGCGTTTCGCGAGCACCACCGCCGGCACGTTGCGATAGGCGCCGGGCGCACCGTGTGCGAGCGCGGCGTCGGCCGGCCGGTACTTCGGGTCGAAGCGCTCGCGCGAGACCACCCAGCGCTCGCCCGTCGCGCCGGTGATGATCGCGTCGCCCGGCGCATAGCGGTTCGGGCCTTCGAGGCTCATCAGCTCGCCGCTCGCCGCGGCAAATTCGACGGCGACGATTTCGTCCTTGACCACGCGTTGCGCGGCGGGATCGGCGGCGAGGTCGAGTTGGGTCAATTCGATCATGATGGCGGCAGCAGACCTGTTGCGATGGAGTGTCGCCGATGAAGGGTGGGCTGCGCCCGCTTCATGCGGCGTCGATACGGGAGATGGCCGGAAATAGCGACCCGATAAAGCACGACGGCCGGGCATGCTTGCCCGGCCATCGCGAGGCTCGCGAGCGTACCACGAATTGTGTCCGGCGAACCCCGAGGCGGTATCCCGATGCGGGCTTCACGCCTGCGCGGCGAATCCCAAAACAGCGCAGCGCGCGAACTGGCCGATTGCCCGGCCCGCTCGCGCGCTGCTTGAATGTTGCTTGGGCGTTGCTTGAACGCTGCTGGATGCGCTGTAAGCGCGCTGCCCGAATGCGCCGCCTTACTGTGCAGCGGGCGTGCTGGCCGCTTCGGCGCCGCTTGCCGCTTCGGCGGCCGGCGCCTTCGCATGGGGCTTGCCCTTGCGCTTCGCATGGCCGCCCTTGTGGCCTTCGTGCGGCTGACCATGGCGGAAGGTGGTGTCGGCGAGCTTCTTCTGCTCGGGCGAGAAGCTGTTGTAAAGCGGCTCGAAGGCCGTGACGAGCTTCTGCATGTCGTCGGCGTGCGTCTGGGCGATCTGCGCGTACTGCTTCATGTCGTCGAGCGCGTTACGCTGGGCTTCGCCTTCCATGCGCTGCTTGTAGAGATCGGCCATGGTTGCGCCGTTGCTGCGCATGACGTCGGCGAACGTCTTCCATTGCGGCTCCTGGTCGGCCGTGATCTTCAGCGCCGAATGCAGGTAGTTGATGCGCTCTTCCACGCGCTGCTGATGCTGCGCGGCGCGCGCTTCGACCTTCGATGCCGCGGCGGTAGCCGCAGGCGCGGCCGTGGCGGACGACGCGGCGGTTTGCGCAAAGGCGCCGCTCATCGAGAGCGATGCGGCAAGGATGACGAAAGCTTTCTTCATTATTGCTCCTTGAATCTTCAATTCGTAGAGGTTACGTAGCGAGTAGGCGCGGAACCCTTCCGTTGCATACGGGTTGCAGGCGATATTAGTACCACGTTATCGCACCTATGCGGCGGCCATGCGACAACTGCTTACAAACGAAACGCACGGAAATAAGCAGAAATACGCAGCATGCATGGCGCGTGTGCGAACGCCCGAGGGTTCGCCGGCGGTCCGCCGCGCGCGATAATGGCGCGAAATTCAGGCATCGCATCCACCCCTTCGACACTCCGGGAGCCCGCCCCACGATGAGACCGCCGCGCCTCGATCAACTCGACGACCTCGACCGCAGCCTCGTTGCGCTGCTGCAGGAGAACGCCCGCGAGAGCGTGGCGAATCTCGCGCGCCAGCTAGGCGTCGCGCGTACCACCGTGCTCGCGCGCATTGCGCGGCTCGAGCGCGCCCAGGTCATCGCGGGCTATGGCGTGCGCCTCGGCCAGGACGTGCTCGACGCGAGCCTGCAGGCGTGGGTCGGGCTCATCATCGCGCCGCGCAATGGTCCCGAAGTGCAACGGCGGCTCTCCAAAATGCCCGAAGTGCAACTGCTCTGCGCGGTGAGCGGCGAGTACGACTATGTGGCCTGGTTGCGCGCGGATTCCCCCGATCGCCTGAACGATCTGCTCGACCAGATCGGCGGCATGCAGGGCGTCGAGCGCACCACCACGTCGATCGTGCTCGCGCGCAAGATCGACCGCGGCACGGTGATGGGCTGAAGAGGGCGGACGCGCGGCTTCGGCACCGTCGGTGACATCGTTTTTACGGTTTTTCGTCGTTATGACGAAAATCATCGTCATAACGACGAAACTCGCCGACGAAGCGCATCATTTTGCGTCTAGGATCTGATTTGGCGCCTCCTTAGACTGTGTGCACCGGGTACGGCATGGCCCAGAACCACAGAAAACCTGAGGAGAGACAGAATGAGAGTCGCGATTGCAGGCGCCGGCCTGATTGGCCACACCATTGCACACATGCTGCGCGAGACCGGGGACTACGAAGTCACTGCGCTCGACCGCGATGTCCACGCGCTCGAAAAGCTCGCTGCGCAGGGCATTCCCACCCTGCGTGTCGATTCCGGCGACGCTGCCGCGCTGCGCGGTGCGCTCGAAGGCTTTGACGTGCTCATCAACGCGCTGCCTTACTACCTCGCGGTGAACGTCGCGTCGGCGGCGAAGGGCGCGGGCGTTCATTACTTCGATCTGACCGAGGACGTGCGCGCGACGCACGCGATCCGCGCGCTGGCCGAAGGCGCCGATCACGCGTTCATGCCGCAATGCGGGCTCGCGCCGGGCTTCATCGGCCTCGCGGCCCATGCGCTCGCGAGCCGCTTCAGCGAGATCCGCGAAGTGAAGATGCGGGTGGGCGCGTTGCCGCAGTTTCCCACCAACGCGCTCAAGTACAACCTCACGTGGAGCGTGGACGGCCTCATCAACGAGTACTGCCAGCCGTGCGAGGCGATCCACGAAGGCCACACGCAGATGGCGCAGCCGCTCGAAGGCCTCGAGCACTTCTCGCTCGACGGCGTGGAGTACGAGGCGTTCAACACCTCGGGCGGTCTCGGCACGCTGTGCGAGACGCTGGGCGGGCGCGTCGAATCGCTCGACTACAAGTCGGTGCGCTATCCGGGTCATCGCGCGCTCATGCAGTTCCTGCTCGAAGATTTGCGTCTCTCGGGCGACCGCGACACGCTCAAGTCGATCATGCGCCGCGCGATTCCGTCCACCGAGCAGGACGTCGTGCTGATCTTCATCACCGTGACCGGCATGCGCAATGGTCAGCTCGTGCAGGAAGTCTTCACGCGCAAGATCTTCGCGAAGACGGTCTGCGGCGTGCCGATGAGCGCGATCGAAATCACCACGGCCGGCGCCATGTGCGCGGTGCTCGATCTGTTCCGCGAGAAGAAGCTGCCGCAAAAGGGCTTCGTGCGCCAGGAGCAGGTGGCGCTCGAGCAGTTCCTCGCGAACCGCTTCGGCAAGGTGTACGAAGGGGCGACGCTCGAGGCGCTTGCGTCGGCCCACGCCGACTGAGGCGTCGGGCGCGAAGCAGCCTGGAGAGTCGGGCTGCGGCCGGGATCGGGCTTGGCCCGGACCCCGATCAGGCCGCGGTGTTCCAGTGCGCGAGCTTGCAGGCGTCGTCGGGATGGGCGCGCGCCACGATGCGCTGGCGCGCAATGTGCGCCGCCCCGCGTTGAGCGCGCGCCGCGTGCGTATATCATGAGCGCACATCGAATGCGGCGCCGCAGCCGGCAAGGACCGACGCGCGGCGCGCGCCACGCAAGCACCGCAAAACCGACGAGGGAATCACGCCCATGCCATCGCGCGTGTTCAGAGTGAGCTTGGGTTCGGCCGCGTTGGCGGCCGCCCTGGCGTTGCCGCTGGCGCTGGGCGGCTGCGCCGAGGAGCGGGCGCCGCCCGTGCCCTTCAAGCCGGTGCCGGCCGAGCGCATCGTCAAGCCGGGCTTTACGCAGCCGGGCGAGGGCCTCGTCGCCGTGGACGTGCGGCGCGAGCGCACGAGCAACGTCATCGTCAAGTTCCGCGACGCCCCGGTCTATATCGACGGCGAGCAGGTCACCGACCTCATGGACGGCGAGCACGTCACGTTCTACCTGAAGCCCGGCGTCCACCGCATCGGCGTGACGACGCAGTTCGATCCGGTCATCGAACTGCGCTTTGTCGTCGATCCGCGTTACACGAACCGGGCGAGCGTCACTTTCGACAAGGATCATCGCATCACCCTCCATCGGGTTGCGCAGTAAGCCAACCGCAGGCTGGCCCGTGTCCAGGCCGCGCGCGGGGCCGCCTGGCACGCGCGAGCGCGGGCGACGTAACGCGCGTGCCGCCTCGCGGATCGATGCGACGCTAAACTTGGCGGATCCATCAACTCGAGGACAGGCGGCGCACCCGGTTTCCCGCGGCGCGCCGCCGGGACGAACAGGACACATGCTCATCAATTGCGCCGCGTACCAGGGCGGCAAGAAACTGGCCGATATCGGCATCGAAGCCATCAGCGACTATCTCCAGAAACCCGAATGCTTCGTCTGGGTCGCGCTCAAGGATCCCGACGCGAGCGAGATGGCCGCGATGAAGGAAGAATTCGGCCTGCACGCGCTCGCCATCGAAGACGTGATGAACGGCAACCAGCGGCCGAAGATCGAGGAATACGGCGACACGCTCTTCGCGGTGTTCCACACCATCGAGACCGACGACGAAGGCGAAATCGTCACTGGCCAGGTGAACGTGTTCGCGGGCCCGAACTTCGTGCTTTCGGCGCGTCATCGCGCGCAGCAGGGTTTCACGGACGTGCGCGCGCGCTGCGAGCGCGAGCCGGAGCTGCTCAAGGAGGGCGCCGGCTTCGTGCTCTACGCGCTCATGGACAGCGTGGTCGACCGCTACGCGCCGGTGCTCGAGAAGCTCTCCGGCGAGATCGAGGACCTGGAGGACCGCATCTTCGAGAAGCACACGCTCAGCGAATCGCGCGCCATCATCGAGGATCTCTATTCGCTCAAGCGGCGCCTCGTGATCCTGGAGCACCACATCACGCCGCTCGTCGACGCCGTGGGCAAGCTCGTGGGCGGGCGCATTCCGCAGATCTGCCTCGGCATGCAGGCGTACTATCGCGATGTCTACGACCATCTCGTGCGCGTCTCCAACCTGGTCGACGCGCGCCGCGAAATGATCGTCACGGCGATCCAGGTGAATCTCGGCATGATTTCGCTCGCCGAAAACGAGGTGACCAAGCGGCTCGGCTCGTTCGCCGCGCTCTTTGCCGTGCCGACCATGATCGCGGGTATCTACGGGATGAACTTCGCGAATATCCCCGAACTGCATTTCAAGTATGGTTACCAGGTCTGCCTTGCGGCGATGGTGGCCATCGACATGGTGCTGTTCGTGCTGTTCCGTCGCGGCGGGTGGCTCTGAACCAGCAATACGGCCCGGCCGGGCCGGGCCAGACAACCGGAGACACTAACGATGAACTCCCGCATTCGCCGGCGCGTCCTTGGCGCCGCAACCGCACTTGCCACCGTGACGTTCGCGGCCGCCATGCCGCTGGCCGCCCACGCCCAGTCGGCGGCGGGCCACAAGCCGAAAGTCGCGCTCGTCATGAAGTCGCTCGCCAACGAGTTCTTCCTCACCATGGAGAACGGCGCGAAGGACTACCAGAAGCACAATGCGTCCGAGTTCGACCTCGTGACCAACGGCATCAAGAACGAGACCGACACGGCCGCGCAGATCCAGATCGTCGAGCAGATGATCGTCTCGAAGGTGGACGCCATCGTGCTCGCGCCCGCCGACTCCAAGGCGCTGGTGCCGGTCGTGAAGAAGGCCGTGGATGCGGGCATCATCGTCGTCAACATCGACAACCGGCTCGATCCCGACGTGCTCAAGTCCAAGGATCTGAACGTGCCGTTCGTCGGCCCCGACAACCAGAAGGGCGCGCGCCTTGTAGGCGACTACCTCGCGAAGAAGCTCAAGGCGGGCGACCAGGTGGGCATCGTGGAAGGCGTCTCGACCACCACCAACGCGCAGCAGCGCACGGCGGGCTTCAAGGACGCGATGCAGGCCGTGGGGGCGAAGATCGTCTCGGTGCAGTCGGGCGAATGGGAAATCGACAAGGGCAACGCGGTCGCTTCGGCCATGCTCAATGAATATCCCGACATCAAGGCGCTCTTGTGCGGCAACGACAACATGGCGATCGGCGCCGTGTCGGCGGTGCGCGCGGCCGGCAAGCAGGGCAAGGTCTATGTGGTGGGCTACGACGACATCGACGCCATCAAGCCGATGCTCAAGGACGGCCGCGTGCTCGCGAACGCCGACCAGTACGCCGCGAAGCAGGCCGTGTTCGGCATCGATACGGCGCTCAAGGCGCTCAAGGGGCATAAGAAGCAGTCGGCGCTCTCGGGCGTGGTCGAGACGCCGGTCGTGCTCGTGACGAAGGACTCCGCGAAGTAGGGCAGCGGAATAAGGCGGCAAAATATGCACGCCGAATCGATGGCATGCGCGAATCGTGCGAAGTCCTTCGCGATGCATGCCGGCGGCTGATCGAGGTTCGATCGGCGCTCGATCGAGGTTCGAGCGGCGGCCGGGCAGGTCGCTGGCGCTTCAAGGCGCGAGTTTGCGTCGCGCCGGCCTGGCGTGTCGCGATTTCGTGTTGCGGCCTGGTTTTCAATAAGCGCTCAAGAAACCTGCCGCGCCGCCGTTATTTGTACCGTGATGGCCGTACAAGCGAGCGCGCCGCCCAGGCGGCGGCCGGGCGCTCCGGAACCTGCGCTCTCCCGCGGGATCCGGGCCGCGCGGCTCGCGATAACAGGATCGTGATGGAAGCAACCGCCCCCGACGCCCAGCCGCCTGCCTCCGCCGAAGACGCGGTGCTGACGGTGACGGGCGCCGGCAAGACCTACGAGCAGCCGGTGCTCGCCGACGTCAGCCTCGCGCTGCACGCGGGGGAAGTGCTTGCGCTCACGGGCGAAAACGGTGCGGGCAAGAGCACGCTTTCGAAGATCGTGGGCGGGCTCACGGCGCCCAGCGCCGGCAGCATGACGCTCATGGGCCAGCCCTATGCGCCGGCGAGCCGCACGCAGGCGGAAGCGCTCGGCGTGCGCATGGTGATGCAGGAGCTCAACCTGCTGCCCACGCTGTCGGTTGCCGAAAACCTGTTCCTGAACCGCTTGCCGCGCAGCTTCGGGCCGCTCGGCTGGGCGGGCTGGATCGATCGCACGCGTTTGCGCGAGGACGCCCGCGCGGCGATGGCGCAAGTCGGGCTCGAGGCGATCGACCCCGATACGCCGGTAGGCGAGCTCGGCATCGGCCATCAGCAACTGGTGGAGATCGCGCGCAACCTGATCGGCGACGAGTCGCAAGGCGCCGCGCCGCTGCGCGTGCTGATACTCGACGAGCCCACCGCCATGCTCACGGGCCGCGAAGTCGAGCTGCTGTTCGAACAGATCGCCAGGCTGAAGGCGCGCGGCGTGGCGCTCGTCTACATCTCGCACCGGCTCGAGGAGCTCGAGCGCATCGCGCAGCGCGTGGCGGTGCTGCGCGACGGCCGGCTCGTACGCGTGGACGCCATGGCCCAGCTCACACCCGAGCGCATCGTCGCGCTGATGGTGGGGCGGGAGCTGGGCGAGCGCATCGAACTGGGCGAGCGGCGCATCGGCGCGCCGCTGCTCGAGGTGGACGGAATCGGTCGCGCCGGCGTCGTGCGCGATGTCTCGTTCGACGTGCACGCGGGCGAGATCTTCGGCGTGTCGGGGCTGATCGGCGCCGGCCGCACCGAGCTCATGCGCCTCATCTACGGCGCCGACGCGAAGGATCGCGGCACGGTGTCGCTCGCGAGCGCGCCAGGCGAGCCGCCTGTGCCGGTACGCATCGACTCGCCGGTGGATGCGGTGCGCCACGGCATCGCGCTCATCACCGAGGACCGCAAGGGCGAAGGGTTGTTGCTGCCGCAACCGGTGGCCGCGAATGTGTCGCTCGGCAATGTGGGCGCCGTGGCGCGCTATGGCGTGGTGGATTCCGCGCGCGAAAACGCGCTCGCCGGTGCGCAAATCGATGCATTGCGGATCCGCACATCGGGGCCCGGCCAGCGCGTGAGCGAACTCTCGGGCGGCAATCAGCAGAAGGTCGTGATCGGCCGCTGGCTCGCGCGCCGCCTCGCCAGCGATGGGGCCGCGAAGCGCGTGCGCGTGCTGCTCTTCGACGAACCCACGCGCGGCATCGACGTGGGCGCGAAGTTCGACATCTATGCGCTGATGGGCGCGCTCGCGCGCGAAGGCTGCGCGCTCGTGGTGGTGTCGAGCGATCTGCGCGAGCTGATGCTGATCTGCGACCGCATCGGCGTGATGTCGGCGGGGAAAATGACGGCGATCTTCGCGCGCGGGGAGTGGACCCAGGACGCACTGCTCGGCGCCGCCTTCGCGGGCTATCGCGCCGAAGACGCGATGCTCGCCGATGCTGCCGAATTGCCCGAGTCGTCGCCCGATCTGCAGGCGGCCGCGGATCGCCCGAAGAGCCGCGTTCAATCGCCGCCGCCCGGCGGACGAGGAGGAAGCGCTTCATGACGCATCGACCGTTGCGCGAACCACCAGGACGGCCGGCGCAAGCGGCGGAGCCGCCGTCGCCCGTGCCGGCGGCCGCGCGCGCCAGGCCCGTCGGCGCGCGCTTGGGCTTGTCGAACTATCTGGGCCTCGCGCTCGCGCTGGTCGCGATGATCGTGCTGTTCTCGCTGCTGAGTTCGCACTTCCTGACTTACGATACGTTCAGCACGATCGCGAACCAGATTCCCGATCTCGTCGTGATGTCGGTGGGCATGACCTTCGTGCTGATCATCGCGGGCATCGACCTCTCGGTGGGCTCGGTGCTGGCGCTCGGGGCGTCGGTGGTGAGCGTGGCCGCGCTCAAGTGGGGCCTCCCCGCGCTGGCCGCCGCGCTGCTCGGGCTGCTGGCCGCTGCGGCCACGGGCACGCTCACGGGCGCGATCACGGTGGGCTGGCGCATTCCGTCGTTCATCGTCTCGCTCGGCGTGCTGGAGGCCGCGCGCGGCCTCGCGTACCAGATGACGAATTCGCGCACGGCCTATATCGGCGATGCGTTCGACTTCCTCTCGAATCCGCTCGCGTTCGGCATCTCGCCCGCGTTCCTGATCGCCGTGGCGGTCATGGTGGTCGCGCAGTTGGTGCTCACGCGCACGGTGTTCGGCCGCTACCTGATCGGCATCGGCACCAACGAGGAGGCGGTGCGGCTTGCGGGCGTCGATCCGCGCCCGTACAAGATCGTCGTGTTCGCGCTGATGGGCGCGCTTTCGGGGCTTGCCGCGCTGTTCCAGATCTCGCGTCTCGAAGCCGCCGATCCGAACGCGGGCGTCGGCCTCGAGCTGCAGGTGATCGCCGCCGTGGTGATCGGCGGCACGAGCCTGATGGGCGGGCGCGGCTCGGTCATCAGCACGTTCTTTGGCGTGTTGATCATCTCCGTGCTTGCGGCGGGACTTGCGCAGATCGGCGCGAACGAGCCGACCAAGCGCATCATCACCGGCGCCGTGATCGTGGTCGCGGTGGTGCTCGACACGTACCGAAGCCGCCGCAGCGGCAAGCGCGGCACGCAGGGGTGACAAGAAAATAACGAGGGCGCGGCCGGCTAGCCGGCTGGCGCGCTTACCGAGGGCAATCGCCGTGCAAAGCCGCCGCCAATAAGACACAAGAGGCGCGGCCGCGCGGCGGCAGCAGTAGAAAACTGGCAGGACGAAGCAGGAGCAACAGCAAAAATGGCGACGATCAAAGATGTGGCCGCCGTGGCGGGGGTGTCTTTCACGACGGTGTCGCATGTGGTGAACAATTCGCGACCGGTGTCGGCGGACGTGCGGGCCAAGGTCGAGCAGGCGATTCGCGACCTCAACTATGTGCCGTCGGCGGTCGCGCGCTCGCTCAAGGCGCGCTCGACGACGACGATCGGGCTCGTGGTGCCCAACGGCACGAATCCGTACTTCGCGGAGCTCGCGCGCGGTGTCGAGGACGGCTGCGCGCAGAAGGGCTACTGCGTGTTCTTCTGCAACTCCGACGACGATCCGGTCAAGCAGCGCAACTATCTGCGCGTGCTGCAGGAAAAGCGCATCGACGGGCTCATCGTGGCGTCGGCGGGCGACGATGCGGTGCTTGCGGCGACGCTCGGCGAGACGCGCGAGCCCATCGTCGTGGTGGACCGCAACATCGAAGGCCTGCACGCCGATCTCGTGCAGATCGACCACGAGCGCGGCGCATGGCTCGCGACGCGTCATCTGCTGGAGCTCGGGCACGCGCGGATCGGCTGCATCACGGGGCCGGTCAGCGCGGCGGTGGCCGCGATGCGCATGCACGGTTTTTTGCGCGCGATGGCCGAGCGCGGCATCGAGATCGCGCCGGGTGCGATCGTCGAGGCCGACTTCTCGGGCATGGGCGGCTACCGCGCCGCGGCGCAGCTGTTCGACACCGTGCGCCCGAGCGCGATCTTCGCCGGCAACGACATGATGGCGATCGGCGCGCTGCGGGCGGCTGCCGAGCGCGGCCTGCGCGTGCCCGCCGACTGCTCGATCATCGGCTTCGACGACATCGAGCTCGGCCATTTCACCTGGCCCGCGCTCTCCACGGTCGGCCAGCCGGCGCGCTCGCTCGGCGAAATGGCGGCGCTCACGCTGATCGAGCGGATCGGCGCCGCCGCGCACGAGCGCAATAGCGCGACGGTGCTCCGGCGCGTGATGACGCCCCAGCTCATGCCGCGCGAATCGACTGCGCCATGGTGTGGCGGCGCTTGCGAGCCGGCGCCGCTCGCGGCCTGAAACACGGCGCACGGCGCACGCGAGCGCGTGCATAATCGGCCGACTGGACATGGCACAGGAGGCAAACCAAGTGGCGATTGACGAAGCCCGGCGGGCGGGGGTTCAAGCGGGGGCTCAAACCGGTACGCAAGACAGCGCGCCGCACGGCGCAAAGGCGGCGCGCGGCGGCGTTGCGGTGGTCGGCAGTCTGAACATGGATCTCGTCGCCCGCGCGCCGCGCCAGCCGCGTCCGGGCGAGACGCTCGCGGGCAGCGCGTTCGCGCAGGTCGCGGGCGGCAAGGGCGGCAACCAGGCGGTCGCGGCGGCGCGCCTGGGCGCCCGGGTGGCGATGATCGGCTGCGTGGGCGCCGACGCCAACGGCGAGCTGCTGCGCGCCGGGCTCCTTGCCGAAGGCATCGATTGCGACGCGCTCGACACCGCGCCGCAAGCGCCGACCGGCGTCGCGTTGATCGTCGTCGACGACGCGAGCCAGAATGCCATCGTGATCGTGGCCGGCAGCAATGGCGAGGTGACGCCCGCGACGCTCGCGCGCCACGAGTCGGCGCTCGCGGCGGCCGACGTCGTCGTGTGCCAGCTGGAGACGCCGCCCGACGCGGTGCATGCGGCGCTCGCCACCGCGCGCAAGCTCGGCAAGACCACCATCCTCAATCCCGCGCCGGCCACCGGGCCGCTGCCCGCCGCGTGGCTGCCGCTCATCGACTATCTCGTGCCCAACGAACTCGAAGCCGCGACGCTCACAGGCTTGCCGCTCGCCACGCCCGAGGACGCCGCGCGCGCCGCGCAGGCGCTCCATCGCGCGGGGGCGCGCAACGTGCTGGTGACGCTCGGGGCACAGGGCGTCTGCGCCCTGCTCGGCGGCGGGCCGGATGCGGCGGGCACGCCGGCGCCCGTGCACTGGCCCGCGCCCAAGGTGGCGGCGCTCGACACCACGGCGGCCGGCGACACCTTCATCGGCGCCCTGGCCGCACAGTTGGCCGCGGGCGAAGCGCCGGCCCAGGCGGTGCAGTTCGCGCTGCGCGCCGCCTCGATCTCCGTCACGCGCGCGGGCGCGCAACCGTCCATTCCCACGCTGGAAGATATGCGTTCGTTGTAATTTATTCGTCAGGTATTTGGCCCGATTCTTCATACCGTATAAATATTTCAAGCCTCTCAAACGTTTGCCGTAAACCCATACACAGGGCAGCAGCCCGCAATTCGGGGTGGGGACGTCCACCTCGCGGCAAGCATGGGAGAGTCATAAAGATGGGCATTAGCATCAAGGCGCGTATCGGCCTCACGATGGGTTTTCTGGCGGCGCTCATCGTCGTCATCAGCGGAGTGGGGCTGCTCGGCCTGACGCGCTCGAACGACGCGTATCGCGACACGTACACCGATCAGATGCCGAGCAGCCATGCCGTGAACATGGCCGAAATCTACGCGGCGCGCGAACGGCTCGCACTCGACCGCGCGGCGTTCGAGATCGGCACGCCCGATACGGCCGCCACGCTCGCGCGTGCGCGCATGCTGCGCGGCGTTTCCGACGACTACTGGAAGCAGTATCTGAGCTTGCCGCGCGATTCGCAGGAAGAGCGCCTCACGCAGGACGTCACGGAGCGCCGCGCGACGTTTCAACAGGCCGCCGAGCATTTTTCCACCTCCATCGCCGCGGGCGACCAGAGCAAGGTCGTCGGCAACGCCAATGCGCTGCAGGCTGCGTACAGCCAGCTCTCGAAGGCCGATCTCGAACTCGACAAGCTCCAGAGCACGCTCGCACAGGCGGGCTTCAACGACGCGGAATCGGCGTTCGGCGAATTGCGCATCGCGGCTGTCGCGGCGCTGCTGACCGGCATCGGCGCGGCGCTGTACTCGTTCCTCGCGCTGCGCCGCGCGATCGCCGAGCCGCTTCGCGAGGCGCTCGGCGCGTTTTCCGCGATCGCTGCGGGCGATCTGCGCCGCCCCGTCGTGGTGCGCTCGCGCGACGAAATGGGCGAGCTGCTCGGCGGCGTCGCGCGCATGCAGCGCAGCCTCGGCGACACCGTGCGCTCGGTGCGCTCGGGCACCGAAGCCATCGCCACGGCCACGCGCCAGATCGCGGCCGGCAATACCGATCTCTCGTCGCGCACGGAGGAGCAGGCTTCGGCGCTGCAGGAGACCGCGTCCAGCATGGAGGAGCTCACTGGCACCGTGAAGCAGAACGCCGAAAACGCCCGCCAGGCGAGCGCGCTGGCCACCAGCGCTTCGGAGATCGCCAACAAGGGCAGCCGGGTCGTGAACGAGGTGGTGGGCACGATGGGCGAGATCAACCAGAGTTCGGCGAAGATTGCCGACATCATCGCGATCATCGAGGGCATTGCTTTTCAGACCAACATCCTCGCGCTCAACGCGGCCGTGGAAGCGGCGCGCGCGGGCGAGGAGGGGCGCGGCTTCGCGGTCGTGGCGGGCGAGGTGCGCAGCCTCGCGCAGCGCTCGTCGGCGGCGGCCAAGGAGATCAAGGGGCTCATCGACACTTCGGTCGAGCGCGTGCATGCGGGCTCGGCGCTCGTCGACGAGGCGGGCCGCACGATGACGGAGATCATTGGCGCGGTGCAGCGCGTGACCGACATCATGGGCGAGATCGCGGCGGCCTCGCAGGAGCAGTCGAGCGGCATCGACCAGGTGGCGCGCGCCGTCACGCAGATGGATGAGGTGACGCAGCAAAACGCGGCGCTCGTGGAAGAGGCCGCCGCCGCGGCGCAATCGCTCGAAGACCAGGCGAGCCGCCTGCGCGCCGCTGTCGCCGTGTTCAACCTCGACGATTCTCACGCGTTAGCGGCCGCGCAAGTTGCGACGCAAGCCGGTGCGCCTGCCGGTATGGCGTCCGAGGTGCCGCTCGCGAGCGCGAAGCCCGTGGCGCGGCCGGTCGCGAAGGCCGTCGTGCGCGGCAGTGCGTCCGCGCCGCGCATGGCAGCCCCCACCACAACCCGCCCGGCTTCGGGAGCGCGGGCAACCGGGCGCAGCGCGCGGGCGGCAAGCTCGTCGGCGGCTTCGGTGAGCATGCCGGCGGCGGCATCGACGGCCGCTTCGGCGGCGGCATCGGACGACGACTGGGAGACCTTCTGACGCGCGCTTGCGGCGCTTGCATGCGCCTCGCGCAGTCGCACCGGCCGCAACGGCGCCGCGGCCTTGCGGCGGCGCTTTTTTCTCGCTGCAAGGCCAATGCCTGCACGGCGCGATGCCGGTTACGGTACATTGTGAGTCTTGTCACGCGCGCAGACGGGGTCGCACGGTACACTGCGCTGCGCTTCGGCGGCGAAGGCGGCATAGGCCGAAACGCATACCGCAACGCACCGCAAGCGCGCGGCAGGTCCGGGCGTAGCGGGGCGCCCCGCAAGGCCGGAGTGGCCAGGCGAGGGGCTTCGCAATGCGTCGCGCACCGCAACACGCATGGCAGCGGCGCGACACGACGAGAAACATGCCGGCTCGACGCAGGAGCATTGCGCTGCTGGCGCACGAACGCAAAGAAAGGACCCAGACATGACACGTGACGATCTCGCGCAGCGCCTCGTGGCGGCGCGTCGCCGCCATCAGATGATCGAGACGCTGGCGCCCGAATGCCTGCCGCCCGACGCGGCTACGGCATATGCGATCCAGCAGGCCGTGCTGACCGGGCTAGGCGCCGCCACCGGCGCCTGGAAGATCGGCGCGCGCGCCCCCGGCGGCGCGGTTTCCGGCGCGCCGATCCCGGCAACGCTCGTGCATGCCTCGCCAACCCGCATCGAGCGCCAGTCGTTCTTCAGGGTGCTCGTCGAACTCGAGATCGCCTTTCGCTTCGCCGAGCCGATCGCGCCGCGCGCCGACGCGTACGCGCGCGACGAGGTGCTCGCACTCGTCGGACAGATCCTGCCCACCATCGAGATCGTCGACAGCCGTTTTGCCGAATGGCCGAACGTCGCGCCGCTCGCCCAGCTTGCCGACGCGCAGAACAACGGCGCGCTCGTGACCGGCCATGCGCAGCCGTACGGGGCGCTCGCACGCGCGCTCGACTTCGTCGCACCCGAACTCGAACTCGCCTTCGACGGCGTCTCGCTCGTGCCGGAAATGGCGGGCAATCCGGCAGGCGACCCGCGCGAACTGCTGGTCTGGTTCGTCAACCATTGCGCCGCGATGGGGATCACCATCGAGCCCGAGTGGACCATCACCACGGGTTCCTACGTAGGGGCGCATCGCATCGAGGGAGCGGGCCTTCTGCACGGTCATATCGACGGGCTCGGCGAGGTCGAGATCGCGTTCGTCTGAACGGGGTGCCCGGCCCGGCACGCAACGGCTCATGATTTTGACGGCCGTCACGCAGCGCGCGTGACGGCCGTTTTCGTTGGCGTTCTTGTTGGCATTGCGCGCTTCGTTTGCGCAACCTGTCTCTGCGCAACCTGTCACGCGTGCCATCTTCGCGCGCGAGCATCGCAACAATGAACGGGGCGGCGACGTTTTTCGCAACGTTCATGCGCCGCCCGTTCGATCGATGGAAAGCCACTACTGACGACAGGGACAGCGCAGCCGCGCGCCGGCCCATGAGCGTATGCGCGCCAACTCACCGACGTGTGCACATATGACGTGTAAAACGAGCAAAAGATCGTCGATGCATCCACGCGACGGCCGCGCGCGCACTGTTACAAACATCGCGTTACAAGTCTGCGTGGTGATCTGTACACGGCTTGCGAAGCCATGCGTTCTATGATGAAGCGACCAGAGTCGCCGATGGGCGCGGTGAAGTTCGGGAGGGTGCTCGACTGGCTGCGCGTTTGCTGCTCGAGCGTCGATGCGCGTCGCCATGCCGTGTATTTGCGGCGTGAAATTTGCGCGGTGAGGAAATCCATTGTACGGCCTGCCCGGCCAGGCTCCAAGCGCTCGATCTTGAAGCTTTCATCAGGCGCGATTTTTGTGTGAAAAAAAATTCGAAAAGGTTTAGGATGAATTCGAGCGATGTCGTTTCCGAATAGCGCGCCGCGCACGACATCGGTCTAGATCTCGGCGAGGAGGTAGCATGGATATCTACAGCAGCTTCGCGACCCGCTTCGAAAAAACGCGAGAGGAAGAGTTCTCGCTTGAGGAGTATCTCGCGCTCTGCAAAGAAGATCCCAGTGCGTACGCCACGGCTGGCGAACGCATGCTGACGGCAATCGGGGAACCCGAACAGATCGACACTCGCAACGACCCGCGCCTGTCGCGCATCTTTGCGAACAAGGTGATCAAGGTTTATCCCGCGTTCCGCGAGTTCTACGGCATGGAAGACGTGATCGAGCAGGTCGTCGCGTACTTCCGCCACGCGGCGCAGGGGCTCGAAGAGAAGAAGCAGATCCTCTACTTGCTGGGCCCGGTGGGCGGCGGCAAGTCTTCCATTGCGGAGCGGCTCAAGCAGCTCATGGAACGCGTGCCGTTCTATTCGATCAAGGGCTCGCCCGTGAACGAGTCGCCGCTCGGTCTCTTCGACTACGACGAGGATGGTCCCATCCTCGAAGAGCAATACGGCATCCCTCGCCGCTATCTGAAGAGCATCCTGAGCCCGTGGGCGGTCAAGCGCCTGCACGAATACAACGGTGACATCCGCAAGTTCCGCGTGGTGCGCCGCTATCCGTCGATCCTGCGGCAGATCGGCATTGCGAAGACCGAGCCTGGCGACGAGAACAATCAGGACATCTCCTCGCTGGTCGGCAAGGTCGACATCCGCAAGCTCGAGCAATACGCACAGGACGACGCGGATGCGTACAGCTATTCCGGCGGCCTGTGCCTCGCGAATCAGGGTTTGCTCGAATTCGTCGAAATGTTCAAGGCGCCCATCAAGGTGCTGCACCCGCTGCTCACGGCCACCCAGGAAGGCAACTTCAAGGGCACCGAAGGATTCGGCGCGATTCCGTTCAACGGCATTATCCTCGCGCACTCGAACGAATCGGAGTGGAAGGCATTCCGCAATAACCGCAACAATGAGGCCTTGCTCGACCGTATTTTTGTCGTGAAGGTGCCGTATTGCCTGCGCTATTCGGAAGAGATGAAGATCTACGAGAAGCTCCTGCGCAATTCGTCCCTCGCCGAGTCGGTTTGCGCACCGGGCACGCTCAAGATGATGTCGCAGTTCTCGGTGCTCACGCGCTTGCAGGAACCGGAGAATTCGAGCCTGTTCTCGAAGATGCAGGTGTACGACGGAGAGAATCTCAAGGACACCGATCCGAAAGCCAAGTCGTATCAGGAGTACCGCGACTTCGCCGGGGTGGACGAAGGCATGGCCGGAGTCTCCACGCGCTTCGCGTTCAAAATCCTCTCGCGCGTGTTCAACTTCGATTCGACCGAAGTGGCCGCGAATCCGGTGCACCTCATGTACGTGCTCGAACAGCAGATCGAACGCGAGCAGTTCCCGCCGGAAACCGAGCAGAAATATCTGTCGTTCGTGAAGGACGTGTTGGCTTCGCGTTACGCCGAATTTATCGGCAAGGAGATCCAGACCGCTTACCTCGAATCGTATTCCGAGTACGGGCAGAACATCTTCGATCGCTATGTCACGTATGCCGACTTCTGGATTCAGGACCAGGAGTTCCGCGACCACGACACGGGCGAGAGCTTCGACCGCGCGGCGCTGAACGCGGAGCTCGAGAAGATCGAGAAGCCCGCGGGCATCAGCAACCCGAAGGACTTCCGCAACGAGATCGTGAATTTCGTGCTGCGCGCGCGTGCGGCCAATGCCGGCAAGAACCCGGCGTGGATCAGCTACGAGAAACTGCGCGTGGTGATCGAGAAGAAAATGTTCTCGAATACGGAAGAACTTTTGCCGGTCATCTCGTTCAATGCAAAGGGATCGGCGGAAGAGCAGCGCAAGCATGAAGACTTCGTCAACCGCATGGTGGCGAAGGGCTATACGCCCAAGCAGGTCCGGTTGCTCTGCGACTGGTATCTGCGCGTGCGCAAGTCGTCATGAGCGCAGACGCATTACCTTCCTGCTGCGCCGCCGCACGTTTCATGTGGCGGCGCAAAAAGGAAATCCGGCGGGGCGCAGGCCACGTAGCCGTGAGTACGTGAACGTGGCATTCCAGACTGCGCACCTCGCCCATTCGAAACGTGAGCGGGAGACTGGATGTGCTTCATCAAATCATCGACCGCAGGCTGGCCGGCAAGAACAAGAGCATTGCAAACCGCGAGCGCTTTTTGCGCCGTGTGAAAAACTATATTCGTCACGCCGTCTCGGAAGCGGTGCGTGACCGCAGCATCAAAGACATTCAAAGCAACCAGAGCATCACCATTCCGCGCAAGGACATTGCCGAGCCGTCGTTCCGGCACGGCCCCGGCGGCCGGCGCGAAATGGTGCACCCCGGCAACGAGGACTACATTCGCGGCGACCGCATTCCGCGTCCGCAAGGCGGCGGGGGCGGTGGCGGCAGCCAGGCGAGCAACGAGGGCGAAGGTCAGGACGACTTCGTGTTCGAGCTCTCCCGCGAAGAGTTCATGCAGTACTTCTTCGACGACCTCGAACTGCCGCGCCTCATCAAGACCCATCTGATGGCCGTGCCCACGTGGAAGAGCATCCGCGCGGGCTGGGCGGCCGAGGGCACGCCGAACAACATCGACGTGGTGCGCTCGCTGCGCAGCGCGCTCGGGCGGCGCATCGCGCTGGGCGCGCCGCTCGTGAACGAGCTGCACGACCTCGAAGAGCAGCTCGAGGCGTTGATGGCCGATCCGTCCGACCGCCGCGAAGAGATCAAGGTGCTCGAAGAGCAGATTCATCATCTGCGCGGGCGCATCTGGCGCATCCCGTTCATCGACCCGTTCGATCTGCGTTACGTGAACCGCGTGAAGCAGCCGCAACCGTCCAGCCAGGCCGTGATGTTTTGTCTGATGGATGTGTCGGGCTCCATGGACGAGCAGCGCAAGGATCTCTCCAAGCGCTTCTTCATCCTGCTGTACCTGTTCCTCAAGCGCAATTACGAAAAGATCGAGGTGGTGTTCATCCGCCACCATACGCGCGCCGAGGAAGTGGACGAGGACACCTTCTTCCATTCGACGGAAAGCGGCGGCACGGTCGTGTCGAGCGCGCTGGAGCTCATGAAGAAGGTGATCGAGGACCGTTATTCGCCGAGCGACTGGAACATCTACGGGGCGCAGGCGTCGGACGGCGACAATTGGACCGACGATTCGCCGAAGTGCCGCAAGCTTCTCGCGGATGACATCCTGCCTCAGGTGCGCTATTTTGCCTATATTCAGGTGACGCCCGAGGAGCAGAACCTCTGGCTCGAATATGCGCAACTGGCGCTCACCGAACCGCATCTGGCGATGAAGAAGGTCGACAACGCGGCGGACATCTACCCGGTGTTCCGGGAGCTTTTCGAAAAGCAGGTGGAGACTTCATGACGACACGCCACTTGCACAACGAGGCGCGCGGCTATCAGCCGGAGCGCCGCAAGACCGGCGGCCACGGGAAGGGACAGCACGGCGATCACGGGGCTGCCGCAAAGCAGGGGGGGCACCCGGTCGGGCCGGCGCGCCCAGAGGACGCGCACGGGCTCCCCGAGCAGGGCCTCCCTGAACCCCGGCTTCCTGAAACCAGGGAATTGCATATGAACGTAGCCGACAAACGGCCGTTGCCGTGCCCATCCGACTGGACCTTCGAGCTGATCGAAGAATACGACACGCATATCTCGCATGTTGCAGAGCAATACGAACTGGACGTGTACCCGATCCAGCTCGAGTTGATCAGCGCCGAGCAGATGATGGACGCGTATGCATCGGTCGGCATGCCGGTCAATTATCGTCACTGGTCGTTCGGCAAGCATTTTCTCTCCACCGAGAAGAGCTATCGCCGGGGCCAGATGGGTCTCGCCTATGAGATCGTCATCAATTCGAATCCCTGCATCGCGTATCTGATGGAAGAGAACACGATGACGATGCAGGCGCTCGTCATCGCGCACGCGGCATACGGGCACAACTCGTTCTTCAAGGGCAACTACCTGTTCAAGCTCTGGACGGACGCGCACGCGATCATCGACTACCTCGTCTACGCGAAGAATTACATCGCCGAATGCGAGGAGCGCTATGGGCTCGACCGCGTGGAGGAACTGCTCGACTCATGCCACGCGCTCATGAATTATGGCGTGGACCGCTACAAGCGGCCGCAGAAGCTCTCGCTCGAACGCGAGGCCGCGATGCGCCGCGAGCGCGAAGCGTATCTGCAGTCGCAGGTCAACGAACTGTGGCGCACGCTGCCGAAGACGCAGCAGCCGATGCCCGAGGAAATCGACGAACGTTTCCCGCCCGAACCGCAGGAGAACCTGCTGTACTTCGCCGAAAAGAACGCGCCGCTGCTCGAACCGTGGGAGCGCGAAGTCATCCGCATCGTGCGCAAGATCGGTCAGTACTTCTATCCACAGCGGCAAACCCAGGTCATGAACGAGGGCTGGGCCACGTTCTGGCATTACACGCTGCTCAATACGCTGTACGCGCAGGGCAAGCTCGAAGACGGCTTCATGATGGAGTTTCTGCATTCGCACAGCAACGTGATCTATCAGCCGCCCGTCACCAAGCACTACTACAGCGGCATCAATCCGTACGCGCTGGGCTTTTCGATGATGAGCGACATTCGCCGCGTCTGCGAAAATCCCACGGAGGAAGACCGCAAGTGGTTTCCTGAGCTCGCCGGCAGCCCATGGCTCAAGGCGCTGCACTACGCGATGCGCAACTTCAAGGACGAAAGCTTCGTGGCGCAGTATCTTTCGCCGCATCTGATCCGCGAAATGCGGCTCTTCTCGGTGCTCGACGACGACATGCGCGACGCGCTCGAAGTCTCCGCCATCCACGACGAAAGCGGCTACCAGTACGTGCGCCAGGCACTTTCGCGGCAGTACGACATGCATCACCGCGAGCCGAATATTCAGGTGTGGTCGGTGAACACGCGCGGCGACCGTAGTCTTACGCTGCGGCACTTCATGAGCGATAACCGGCACCTCTCGGGCGACACCGACGAAGTGCTGCGGCACATGGCGCGGCTGTGGCAATTCGACGTCTATCTGGAAAGCGTCGACGAGAACGGCACGGTGAGGAAGCGCTATGAATGCCGCTACGTGCCGCCGCCGGTGAAGGTGTAGCGCGTTCGAACTCAGCCATCCGCATCGCGACCGGAGGCCAGCCTGTGCGCTGGCCTTTTTCTTGTTGTCGCGCAGAATCCCTTTCGCTTGGGTTTCGGCCGTGCAATTCGCGCGGAACGAACGCGCCGTGCCGCGCTAAGATACGCCGCTATCCCGCCTTGCTTTAACGTATCGATCATTCAGGAAGGAGCCTATGCGGATGCAGGCATCGAAAGGAAGCCGTCATGGCGTTTAACGGGTTCAGCGGCGTGCGGCCGCTCAACCGCACTGGCGCATTGCGCGACGCGAAAGCAGGGGTGCTGCTCGCGTCGATGAATATCCCGCAACTGCTCGGCTATGCGCGCATTGCGGGCATGCCCGCCGTTACCGGCATCTATACCGGCTTCCTGCCGTTGATCGCATTCGCGCTCTTTGGCGCTTCGCGTCACCTCGTGGTGGCCGCGGATTCGGCCACGGCCACCATCTTCGCGAGCAAGCTCTCGACCATGGCGGCGCCTTCGAGTGCCGAATATGTCGCGTTGGCCGGCATGACCGCGCTGCTCACGGCGGCCATTTTGCTGCTCGCGCGCATCTTCCGTCTGGGCTTTCTCGCGGACTTTCTCTCGCGCACGGTGCTGGTGGGCTTTCTTACCGGCGTTGGCGTGCAGGTGGGCGTGGCGATGCTCGGCGACATGCTCGGCATTGCGTTCACTTCGCGGCGCACGGTTCTGCAGGTCAAGCAGATCGTCGTGCAGTTTTCCTCCATTCACTGGCAGACGCTTGCGATTGCCGCGTTCGTGGTCGCGGCGATTCTCCTTTTCAAGCGCCTGAAGCCGGGCTGGCCGGTACCGCTGCTCGCGGTGGTCGGCGGCATTGCCGCAAGCGCGATATTCGACTTCGCGGGCCACGGCATTGCGGTGACCGGGCCCGTGCAAGGCGGCCTGCCGCATATCGCGTTTCCGGCCGTCGGCTGGTTTCAGATGATCGATCTGCTGCAGGTGGCGGCCTCGTGCTTCGTCATCATCGTTGCGCAGAGCGCCGCGACGAGCCGCGCCTTCGCCGAACGCTACGGCGAACGCGTGGACGAGGATCAGAATCTGCTGGGCCTCGCCGCGGCGAACGCGGCGGCGTCGCTGAGCGGCGCCTTCGTCGTGAACGGCAGCCCCACGCAGACCGCCATGGGCGAGCAGGCCGGCGCGCGCAGCCAGTTCGCCCAGCTCGTGTTCGCGGGCGTCGTCGTCCTCGTGCTGCTGTTTTTGAGCCGCTGGCTGCAGTATCTGCCGCGCTGCGTACTTGCCGCGATCGTGTTCACGATCGCGGTCGGGCTCGTGCACATCGGCCAGTTGATCGACATTCGCCGCGAGAGCCGCGGCGAGTTCCGCCTCGCCATGGCCACAGCGATCTCCGTGGTCGTGATCGGCGTGGAGAACGGCATCCTCATTGCGATCGCGCTCTCGTTGCTGCGCCACGTGCGCCACAGCTACCGGCCGCACACGATGATACTGGTGCCCAACGAAACCGGGCGCTGGATGCCCGAGCCCGCGCATGCGGGGCTCGTGACGGCCCCCGGACTCATCGTTTACCGCTTTGGCGCAGACCTTTTCTACGCCAACGATCATCTTTTCGTCGACGAAGTGAGAGGCCTGATCGACGGTGCGCCGGCGCCCGTGCATGCGCTCGTGATCGATGCCGCCGCGATTACCGACATCGATTATTCGGCAGGTCGTTCGGTCAACGAATTATGCGAATCGCTGCGTAGCCGGGGCATCAAAGTGATATTCGGGCGGGTCAACCGCTATCTGCGCGCGGACATGGACCGGCACGGCATCACGCCGGTGGTGGGCGCGGAAAACCTCTACACGACGCTGCACGAAGCCCTTGCGGCGGTGCATCCGGATCTCGAAGCGCACACGGACGTGTGACGCGGCTTCAGCCGCACGCGCACTCGCGAGTCGTCCGCCGCTGGCCTGACGGCGGCGCTTCGGCGGCTCGCGAGTTTTGCAGAGACTACCTAAAACCCTCCAGAAAAACCCGGATTGCCCCCGAGATTTCGCGGCTGCTATCGTGCGCCTCAAGCGCTGTGGAAGCGCTTCCACTCCACCGCCGGCGGGTTGCGGCAATACCCAGCCCACGGTTCTCGCGCAGGAGCTTTCGTGACACACGATCTAGCCGCTTCGCCGCACGCCGCCACGCTTGCCACGCCCGCTGGCGACCCCTTCACACCATCGCCCGATTCCGCGCTTTGGCGGCGCGATTTCCTGCTGGGCGCGGCCACCGCGTCCTACCAGATCGAAGGCGCCGTGGGCGAACACGGCCGGCTGCCGTCGATCTGGGACACGTTCAGTGCCACGCCCGGCAAGGTGCTCGCGGGCGATACCGGCGCCGTGGCCTGCGATCATTACCACCGCTGGGAAAGCGACCTCGATCTGCTCGAGGCGATGAATTTCGAGGCCTATCGTTTCTCGATCGCGTGGCCGCGCGTGATGGACGCAGCGGGAGGTCCGAACGCGAAGGGCATCGGCTTCTACAAGCGCCTGCTCGAGCGCCTGAAGGAGAAGGGCATCCGCACCTTCGCGACGCTCTATCACTGGGATCTGCCGCAGTATCTGGAAGACCGTGGCGGCTGGCTCAACCGCGATACCGCCTATCGTTTCGCCGACTATGCCGATCTGATGAGCCGCGAACTCGCAGGCCTCGTCGACGCATGGATGACGCTCAACGAGCCGTGGTGCTCGGCGTATCTGGGCTACGGCAACGGCCACCATGCGCCGGGCCTCGCGAACCCGCGCTATGCGACCCAGGCCATGCATCATTTGCTGCTGGGCCATGGGCTGGCCATTGCGGCGTTGCGCGCGAACGATCCGCACTCGGCTAAAGGCATCGTCGCGAATGTCGGTCGCGGCACGCCGGATTCGGACGCTCACGCCGACTTCATCGCCGCGCGCCGCTTCGAAGTGCAGCACAACGCATGGGTTCTCGATCCGCTCCTCAAGGGCGAGTATCCGGCCGAGTTGTTCGAGCTGTGGCCCGGCACCGAGCCGCTCGTGCTCGACGGCGACATGCAGACGATTGCCGCACCGCTCGACTTTCTCGGCATCAACTACTATTTCCGTACTAATGTGAAGAGCGACGGCGCGCACGGTTTCGTCGACGTGCCGCTCGCCGGCGTCGAGCGCACGCAGATGGGTTGGGAGGTTCACCCGGACGGCCTGCGCGATTTGCTGGTGGGTTTTCATCGGACCTATGAAAACCTGCCGCCCGTGTACATCACCGAGAACGGCATGGCTTCGGACGACCGCGTGCGCGACGGACAAGTGGACGATGCGCAGCGCATCGCGTTCCTCAAGCGCCATCTGGCCGCCGTCGATGCCGCGATCAAGGCCGGCGTGGAGGTGCGCGGCTATTTCGTGTGGTCGCTGCTCGACAACTTCGAGTGGGCGTTCGGTTACGAACGGCGCTTCGGCGTCGTGCATGTGGACTACGACACGCAAAAGCGCACCCCCAAGCGCAGCGCGGAACTGATTGCGCGCTTCATCGCGCAACGCAGGGCACGCCGCGCCGCTTGAGGTGCATGCGGCCTCTAAAGCGCCGCTTGCATCGGCGCGCGAGTCTGACTTCATCGATCAGCAAAAAAGCCGGAGGAGAGGGAATGAAGCAACACGCACTTGTTCTGCGCGGCATCGTGACGGCGCTGGCCCTGGCCGGCGCGCTCGCGGCCCACGCCGCGGACGCGCCGCTCAAGGCCACCGTGATTCACTGGTGGACCTCGGGCGGCGAATCGGCCGCCATCAAGCAATTCGCGCAAGCCTACGACCAGGCCGGCGGCCAGTGGGTCGACAACGCGATTGCCGGCGCGGACCAGGCGCGTGCCACGGCGATCAACCGCATCGTCGGCGGCGACCCGCCCACGGCGGCACAGTTCAACACGTCCAAACAGTTCCACGACCTCATCGACCAGGGACTCCTGAATAATATCGATAGCGTCGCCGCGAAGGAACACTGGAACGCCATTCTGCCCGAGTCGGTGCTCAACCAGATCAAGGTGAACGGGCACTTCTATGCGGCGCCCGTGGACATCCATATGCAGGACTGGTTCTTCTACTCGAAGCCGGCATTCGCGAAAGCCGGCATTGCCAGCGAGCCGAAAAACTTCGACGAGCTCTTCGCCGATCTCGACAAGCTCAAGGCGGTGGGTCTGATTCCGCTAGCGCTTGGCGGCCAGCCGTGGCAGGAGAAGATCACCTTCGACGCGATCTTCGCCGACATGGACCGCAATCTCTACATGAAGGTCTATCGCGACCGCGACGCGAATGCCGTCGATTCGCCGGCGTTCAAGAACGTGCTGACGACGTTCAAGCGGCTGCACAACTATGTCGATCCGGGCTCGCCCGGCCGCAACTGGAACGATGCGACGGCGCTCGTGATTTCGGGCAAGGCCGGCATGCAGATCATGGGCGATTGGGCGAAGGGCGAATTTTCCAATGCGAATCAGGTGGCGGGCAAGGACTTCGGTTGCTTCCCGGGCTTTGCGAATTCGCCGTACATGGTGGCGGGCGACGCGTTCGTGTTTCCGAAGACCGACAATCCGCAGGCCGTGAAAGCGCAGCAACTGCTCGCCACAGTCATGACTTCGCCAAAGGCCCAGGCTGCGTTCAGCGAGAAGAAAGGCTCGATACCGATCCGCCAGGACGTGGACACCTCGGGTTTCGACGTCTGCGCGAAAGAGGGCATGGCGATCATGAAGGACAAATCGCGCCAGTTGCCGAATCCGGAGATGCTGATTCCGCCCGACGTACAGGGCGCGCTTCAGGACGTCATCACGAACTTCTGGAACAAGAACCAGCCGGTCGACGACGCGCAGAAAGCGTTCGCCACGGCAATCAAGAGCTGAGCGGCCCATGTACGCGCTCAAGCTCGATCACGCGCGGCGGCAGACCCGCCGCCAGGCGCGTGCGCGGGGCCCTTTGCGGCGGCGCCTGTCGCTCGCCGCGTGGGTCGCGCTACTGCCCATGGCGGCCACGGTCGTGTTCGCCTATCTCGGCACCATGCTGTGGACCGCGCGCGTCTCGATGAGCTACTCGCGTTCGCTGCCAACGAACACGTTTGCGGGCGTCACGCAATACGTGCGGCTCTTCGAGAACGACCGCTGGATCGTCTCGCTGCAGAACCTCGCGATCTACGGTGTCTGCTTCATCGCGGCCTGTCTCGCGATCGGCCTGCTGCTCGCGATCTTCATCGACCAGCGCGTCGCCGCCGAAGGCGCGCTGCGCACGATCTTCCTCTATCCCTATGCGATGTCGTTCGTCGCCACCGGTCTCGTGTGGCAGTGGATCCTCAATCCCGAACTGGGCGTGCAGGCCGTGCTCCGGCATATGGGTTTCGCGCACGCACACTTCGACTGGATCGTCACGCAGCGCTTCGCGATCTATACGCTCGTGATCGCAACGGTGTGGCAGGCCTCGGGCCTCGTCATGGCGCTGATGCTCGCGGGCCTGCGCGGCATCGACGAAGAGATCTGGATGGCCGCGCGTCTCGATGGCATTCCGCGCTGGCGCGTCTACGCGAGCATCGTCGTGCCGATGCTGAAAATGTCGACGTCCACGGCGTTCGTGCTGCTCTTCGTGATGGTCGTGAAGCTCTACGACGCCGTGGTCGCCATGACGCAAGGCGGTCCCGGCACGGCGAGCGAGGTGCCGGGCAAATTCATCATGGATTACCTGTTCAACCGCGCGAATATCGGGCTGGCGTCCGCGGCTTCGATCGTGCTGCTCGCCACCGTGCTCGCCGTACTGGCGCCGGCGCTCTACGCGAGAAGCCGTATTTCGGCCATGGCGGCGCGCCGAGGGGAGCGAACATGAGCGCACCGCTGGCCGAATCGTCCGGCGCTGGCGTGCGCGTAGCGCGCCCCGCGCGCCGCAAGCCTGCGCCGAAGCGCCGGCGCCACTTCACGCCGGCACGTCTCGGCATCTACGGATTCCTTATTATTGCCGCGCTTTTCTTCCTGCTGCCGCTCTACGTGATGCTGGTCACCTCGATCAAGCCGATGGACGAGATCCGCATGGGCCATCTGCTTGCGCTGCCGCGCCATGTCACGCTCGCGCCGTGGCGGGACGCATGGTCGTCGGCGTGCACGGGCCTCGAATGCGCCGGCATCCGCGTGGGCTTCTGGAATTCGGTGCGTATCGTCGTGCCGAGCACGATCCTTTCGATCGCGGTGGGCGCCGTGAACGGCTATGCGCTCTCGTTCTGGCGGCCGCGCGGCGCAGGCGCGCTGTTCGCGGTGCTGCTAGCGGGTGCGTTCATTCCGGTGCAGGTGATGGTCTACCCGCTCGTGCGCGTGCTGGCCACCGTGCATTTGTTCGCTTCGCTGCCGGGCATCGTCGTGATTCACACGATCTTCGGCATGCCGGTGATGACGCTGCTATTTCGCAACTACTATGCTTCGCTGCCGCAAGAGCTCTTCAAGGCCGCGCGCATCGACGGCGGCGGTTTCTGGCGCATCTTCGCGCAGCTCATGCTGCCGATGTCGGCGCCCATCATCGTGGTCGCCTTGATCATGCAGGTTACGGGCATCTGGAACGACTACATTCTCGGCCTGGTGTTCGCAGGCACGAGGAATCTGCCGATGACCGTGCAACTCAACAACATCATCAATACCACCACGGGCGAACGGCTCTACAACGTCAACATGGCGGCGACGATCCTCACGTCGCTGGTTCCGCTCGCGATCTATTTCGTGTCGGGCCGCTGGTTCGTGCGCGGCATCGCGTCGGGCGCCGTGAAAGGGTGAGGGGCCGACAGGAGACAGACGATGACGAATCCGGCGAACGTGGCGGTGCGCAACCTGCGCATCGAGCTTGGCGCGAACACGGTGATCGAAGACCTCGATCTCGACGTGCGCGCGGGCGAATTCGTGGTGCTGCTCGGGCCTTCGGGCTGCGGTAAATCCACCTTGCTGCACAGCATCGCGGGCCTCATCGACGTGGCCGACGGCAGTATCGAAATCGCCGGCGAGGACATGACATGGGCCGACCCGAAAGATCGCGGCGTGGCGCTCGTGTTTCAGTCCTACGCGCTCTATCCGACGATGAACGTCGAGCGCAATCTTTCGTTCGCACTGCGCATCAATGGCACGCCCAAAGCCGAGATCGCGCGCCGCGTGCAGCGCGCCGCCGAGATGCTGCAGCTAGGCCCGCTGCTCTCGCGCAAGCCCGCGCAACTCTCGGGCGGGCAGCGCCAGCGCGTGGCGATCGGGCGTGCGCTGGTGCGCGAGGCCGACGTATTCCTGTTCGACGAACCGCTCTCGAACCTCGACGCCAAGCTGCGCACGGAGCTGCGCCGCGAGCTCAAGCAACTGCACCAGCGACTGGGCGCGACGATGATCTACGTGACGCACGATCAGGTCGAAGCCATGACGCTCGCCACGCGCATGGCGGTCATGAAGGGCGGCGTGATCCAGCAATTCGGCACGCCCGCCCAGGTCTATGCGCGGCCCGAGAACCTGTTCGTCGCGACCTTTCTGGGGGCGCCGCCGATGAACCTGCTGCGCGGCGTGCTCGAAGCCGACGAGGGCAAGCTGTGGTTCCGCGGGCCGCGCCTGGCGGTGGACGTCTCGCGCTACGCGTTCAAGGACGCGCCCGATCTCGCGAAACCCTGCGTGCTCGGCGTGCGTCCCGAGGATGTGCGGACCGCCGCCATGGCGCACGCGACGGTGCACGCAACGGCGCGGGGCGAAGCGCTGCAAGGCCGGGTCACGCTGATCGAACCGATGGGCAACCACCGGGTCCTCTGGCTCGATTATCATGGCTCGCAGATCGCTTCGATCGACCAGGACAAGCGCCCGCTCGCGAACGGGGCGCTTGTGCCGTTCGAGATCGACGCCGAGCATGTGTCGTTGTTCGACGAGGCTGGCAGCCAGCGGCTCTGAACAGCGCCGAACATGTATTCATCAGACAAAGAAGCGCACAGCCGCGCGTGAGCGGCCAAAAAACGCGACGACAAGAAACCAGAGAGGGGGCGAACCCAACGTGGCAACCCTGAAAGACGTGGCAGCGCTGGCCGGCGTGGGGCTCTCCACGGCCTCGCGGGCGATCTCCGGCAAGGGTCCGGTGTCGGCCGAGGCCGTGGCGCGCGTGCAGGCCGCCATCGAGCAGCTCAATTTCCGGCCTTCGTCGATCGGCAGGGCCATGGCGACGCAGTCGCTCGGCATCATCGGCATTTTCGTGCCGACTTTCTTCGGCTCGTATTACGGCACCATCCTCAAGGAGACCGATACCGAATTGCGCGCGGTGGGCCGTCATGTGGTGGTGGCCACGGGCTGCGGCGAGGCCTCGCCGCGCGAGCAGGCGGTCGAAGCCGTGCGCTTTCTGATTGGCCGCGATTGCGACGGCGTGGTGGTCATCAGCCACGACCTGCACGACGCGGACCTCGGCATGCTGCACGCGCTGCATCCGCGCATGGCGTTCCTGAACCGCGTGTTCGACCAGTTGCCCGAGGCGTCGTTTTGCGCCGACCATTTTCACGGCGGCGAACTGGCCGCGCGCACGCTCATCGAGCACGGCCACCGCGAGATTGCCGCGATCGGCGGGCCGGCGAGCTCCTCGGACAATCTGGCGCGTCTCGAGGGGTTTTTCGCCGAGCTCGCACGCCATGGCATCGCGCGCGACGCGGTGGCGCTCATCATGTCGGACTTCTCGCCCGAGGGCGGCTATGCGGCGGCAGGCGAGCTGCTCGACTCGAAGCGGCGCTTCACGGGCCTCTTCTGCGCGAACGACACCATGGCCATGTCGGCGCTTGCGCGCCTGCAGCAGGCCGGTGTGGCGGTGCCGCGCGAGGTTTCCGTGATCGGCTACGACGACGATTATTCGGCGGCCTATATGGCGCCCGCGCTCACCTCGGTCCATATTCCGACCGCCGAGCTCACGCGCAACGCCGTGCGCTGGCTGATCAACCAGTGCTATGGCACGCACTGGGACATCAAGCGGAACTTCGAGGTGAGCGTAACGATGCGTGCATCGGTCGCGCAGGTGATTTAAATCGCTCGAGTCTTTCGTGCGCGGCCCGGTTCAGGCGCCGCCGGGATCGAGATGGCGCTCGCGCGGTCCCGTGTACGCATAGGCGATCTGCCGCGGCATCGGCCCTTTATTGCGCTCGCCGCGCCCGCGTTGCTCCCAGGCATGCGCGAGAATACCCACCGCGCGCGACAGACAAAACACACCGCGCGCCAGTTCGGGCGCGAAGCCCAGCTCCGCATAGATCACGGCGGTCACGCCGTCGATATTCATCGGCACCGGCTTGTCCTTGCGCTTTTTCAGCAGCGCTTCGATGCCGCGCGCGATTCGCGCATAGCGTCCGCCGACGACGCCCGCCTCCACGCGCGCATCCACGAGTTCGAGCAGCCGCCCGGCGCGCGGATCGACAGGGTGAAAGCGATGTCCGAAGCCCGGCAGATATTTTCCGTGCGCCGCGATGAACGCATCCACGCCCGCTTCGACTGCCGCGTCGAATCCGCTGCCCGCGTCGATGCGCGCGGCAATCGCCTCGTAGAGTTCGACCGCCTGCTGGCCCGCGCCGCCGTGCACGTCGTCGAGCGCGTTGAGCGCAGACGCCATCGCGCCGTTCAGCGGCAGCCCGCAACTCGTCGCCATGCGCGAGATCGCGATCGACGGCGCTTGCGGCCCGTGATCCACCGAAGCGACGAGCGCCGCTTCGAGCAGCGAGGCTTCGGCGTCGCCAGGCAATTCGCCGCGCAGCATCAGCCAGATCATCTGCGGGAAGCTCACGCGGCCGATGAGCTCCTGGATCGGGTAGCCGCGCACGGCGATCGATCCCGGATGAATGTCGATGATCGAGGTGCGCCAGTAGTCGGCGCACAGCGCGGCGAAATCGGCCTGCGGGGCGGTATTTTGCGCGGCAGGTCTAGCGGGCGTTGGGGGCTTGCCCGCTGCGTCGTTCGTCGTGGACATGTTCAGATGACTCCTTGCGCATGCAGCGCGTCGATCTGCGCGGCGTCATAGCCGAGCTGCGCGAGCGTATCGCGCGTGTGTGCGCCGAGCGCGGGCGCGGGGGTGGTGGGCGCGGCGTCGGCGTCCGAGAGGCGCAGGCCCGCGCGCGTCACGCGCTGCACGGCCTCGCCCTGCGCCGCAGCGAACTCGCGCACGAAGCGCCGCTCGGCCAGATGGGGATGCGCAAGAATCTGCGGCACCGAAAGCACGCGGCCCACCGGTACGCCGCGCTCGAGCAGACGCGTCTCCCAGCTTTCGGCGCTCGCGCCCGCGAGCGCGGCTTCGATCTCGGCCTTGAGCTCGGCGCGATGCTGTTTGCGCAGGTGCCGCGCGGCGAAGCGTTGGTCGCGCGACAGGTCGGGGCGGCCGATCACCTCGCACAAGCTTTCGAACTGGCGCGTCTCGTTCGCGGCGATGTTCAGCAGGCCGTCGCCGGTTCTGAACGTACCCGATGGCGCGGCGGTGAAATTCTCGTTGCCCATGGGTGTCGGCTCGACGCCCGCGTTCAGGTAGTTCGACACCACCCAGCCCATGGTCGCGAGCGTGGCTTCGAGCATCGAGACGTCGAGGCGCCGGCCGCGCCCCGTCGTGCGCGCATCGACGAGCGCGGCGCAAATGCCGAATGCCGCCGTTAGCCCGCCCACCGTGTCCGAAGCCGGATATCCCACGCGTAACGGCGCGCTCTGTGCGTCGCCAGTCACGCTCATCACGCCCGCCATGCCCTGGATGATCTGATCGTAGGCGGGGCGGGGCGAGAGCTCGCCGGTAGCGCCGAAGCCGGAAATCGCACAGTACACGAGACGCGAATTTGCTCCGGACAACTGATCGTAGCCGAGACCCAGTCGATCCATCACGCCGGGGCGGAAATTCTCGACCAGCACGTCGGCGCTTTTCACGAGATCGAGCAAGATCGCCTTGCCGCGTGGATCCTTCAGGTTCAGCGTGATCGAGCGCTTGCCCGCGTTCACGGCCACGAACGAGGCGCCCATGTTGCGCGCGGCAGCTTCCTTGTCGGCGCCGAGACGTCGCGCGAGATCGCCGCCTTGCGGATGCTCGACCTTGGTGACGTCGGCGCCCAGAAGCGCCAGTTGATAGGCGCAGAACGGACCTGCCAGCACATTCGATAAATCGAGAACGCGCACTCCGGTTAAAGGCAACATGGTCACCAGGGCTCCAGTCTGCAAATCAATGAAAAATGTCGCCCAGCGAGCCGTCGTCCGCGCATGAACCGAACCGTGGCGGGCCGCTCCTGCGGATTGGGCGAGAGCATCGCGATCATCGCGTTCTATCCGATAGAACGCTGTTTCGTAAAAGGTAAACGCTCGATGGTAATGCGGGGCGTTACAGGCACCGACCCAGGGGTTTCCCCGAGCGAGCCATACGCGCGCCTGTTGTGCCGGAGCGTGGCGCGCAAGCGCATGCGCGCGGCGTGGCGCATTCAAGTCGCGACGAGCGGGCCGCTGGTAAGCTGAGCCCTGCGAGGCATGCGCGACGTCAAGACCCATGCTTCGCTGACGATTGCCCGCTTGCGCACGGAGAGCGCAGGGGAGTCGGGCAAGCCGGGAATCCGTGGTCAGGACAAACGACCTTTCAGTCAGGAGACGATGTGAACAAAAAAGTCTTCCCTGGAGTCATCGTGCGAGCGTTGCCGGCGAAGCTCGCCACTTCGGTCTGCGCGGCGCTCATCGGCACTCTCGCGCTCGGCGGCTGCGCCCATCAGGAAACGGCCGGCGAGCCTGTGCCGGCTCAGTCGAATGTGCCATCGCCGCTCAACGATCTCGGCATTGGCGAGGGCGAGGGCGGTCAAGGCGGCGCGGTCGGCACTCCCGATATCGATGCGCGCGCAACGGATGCGCTCGATGCGATGGGCCAGTATCTGCGCTCGTTGCGGACCTTCGAGGTGGACGCCGACACATCCACCGATGTCGTGCTCGATAACGGCCAGAACGCCGCGTTTCTGCACCGCGCCGTCGTCAAGGTCAAGCGGCCCGATCGCATGCGCGCCGAGATCTCCGGTAATGGCAACGTGCGCGGGATCGTCTATGACGGCCATCGCTTCACGATCTTCAATGAGAAGAAGGGCTACTATGCGCGGCACGATGCGCCGCCCACGCTCGATGGTCTCGTGCGCGATCTGGCCGCCAACTGGCATATCGAAGCGCCGCTCGCCGATCTGTTCTACTGGGGCAACGGCAAGCCGGACGACACCGTCATCACCTCGGCGCAGACGCTCGGCGTGGAGAAGGTCGATGCGCGCGCCTGCACGCACTACGCGTTCCGGCAGCCGGGCGCGGACTGGGAACTGTGGATCGAAACGGGCCGTCGCCCGTTGCCGTGCAAGATGATCATCACCGATACGACCCAGCCGACGCGTCCGCGTCATGAAGTGACGTATCACTGGAGGCTCGATCCGGCCTTCGCGGCGTCGACGTTCGTGTTCCATCCGCGTCCCGGCGCGCGGCAGATCGAGCTCAAGCCCGCGGATCGCCCGCCTTACGAGGAGGCGGAATGACGAAGCCGAATCACGCTCGGCGAGCGATTGCCGCAAGCCTCGTTGCGTCGATGATGCTGGCTTCGCCCGCGACGTTCGCATTCCGCGGCATGGCGCGCACCAGCATCCATCCGCCGGGCGGCAACTTCGGTGGCGGGCAGCTTGCGCGGCCAGGATTCAATGGCGGGGGCGAGCAATTTCATGGCGGCCAGCCGGGACCCCATCCGGGGCCCGGACCTGGGCCGCATCCGCCTGGGCCGCCTCCAGGACCGGGTCCGCATCCGCCCGGTCCATCGCCTGCGCCTTACTGGGGCGGCGGATGGTATGTCGATCCGGTCGCGGCCGCCGTCACCGTCGGCATGACGGCGGCAGTGGTCGGCTCGATGGTTGCGACGCTGCCGCCATCGTGTAGCGCCGTGGCGATCGGCGGCGCCACCTACGAGCAATGCGGCGCGACCTGGTATCAGCCTCAATACATCGGCACACAGGTGCAATACGTCGTCGTGCCCGCACCGTAATCGCGCGGAGCGCCGGCCTGATCGCCTGGCGCGCGAAGGGGCTTAAGCAAGTCTTAAGCTACCGGCGACGAGACTATCGGCTAAGCCCGAATGAATGTGCCGATGGAATGAAAGCGATCTACGCCGATCTGAAGCGAGCCCGGATGCGGCCGACCTCGAGTCGCGTCGCCGTGCTGCAGTTGTTTCACGCATTACCGAACGAGCATATGACGGCCGACCAGGTATTTCGGCAGGTTCCGCCCGAGACGGAGCAATGCAGCCTCGCAAGCGTTTACCGCGCGTTGGCGCAGTTGCTGGACGCTGGGTTGATTACGAGCGCGTGGATTGGCGAGCAGCGCGTCGTATACGAACTCAATCGCGGCACGCGCCATTCGCATCTGGTCTGCAACGATTGCGGCATGATTCGCGATATCGACGACAGCGCGCTCGAATTGCAGCACGAGGCGATTGCTGCTGCGCGCGAGTTTCGTTACGCGAGTGCGAGTCTCGTGATCTTCGGCCGCTGCGCACAATGCGAGGCCTCGCTGGACTTGGCCGTGCGACGCGCCGGAACGCTGCATGGAGTGGACAGACGGGTGGAGTGAAACCGCGCGAGATGCAGGCGGGATCGCGACGAGGGGTGGATCGCAGGGATGCCTGGCTCAGGTGTTGCGGTGATTTTTTTAATTTTACATAACATAAATTAGCGAAGTTTTTATTGTAGCAGCAAAGTAGTAGTGTCGTACTTGGGCAAAGTACAGATGTCGTACCCTGGTCTGAATTGAGGTACATGCTGGGCGGTTTTCACGGATGCGTGGAGCCGCCAATGGCCTGTACCGGGATGATCACGATGAGCATGCGTGAGCTG
>Ga0164242_10000847_pt1 | contig 36377 bp, 39 predicted proteins | sample OricomgcompostMG_FD_108783 | JGI IMG/M metagenome (GOLD analysis project Ga0164242, IMG submission 108783) | Miracle-Growth compost microbial communities from Emeryville, California, USA - Original compost - Miracle growth compost (MG) ... | reverse complement strand
GCCGTGGGCGATGCGGCCGCGGAACACGGTTTTTTCCGCATACTCCTGGTTAAAGTGCGCCGGGTTGAAGTCTCCGCTGATTTCCGCGAACTTCTGGATGTCGGCGTCGGTGATGGTGTAGGGCTGGCGGAATTCGTCGCCCACCTTGATTTCGCCAAGGGTGCGGCAGGCGTGCGGCTTGGGGTTGCTCATAGGGGGGTAGTCCTTCTTGTTATTTTTGGTTGGTGTGATGTTGGCTGTTTATGATCGCCGGGGCAAGGGGCCCTGACATCCCTAGCCGAACAGCCAACTGGCCGCATAGATGATGCCGATAACGACGATAAGGAAGGGCAGGATGCTGAGCCACATGCCCACCAGGCCGATGAGCATGAGGATGGGGAGCGTGATGAGGATGAAATATGTCATGCAGCGGCGCTTTTCAACATCCTCAATTTAGGGTGCGCGCCCCGTTTGCGCAAGCGCGGGCGGGGGTGTCAGGTCAGGATGCGGGCAGCTTTCGCGCCCTATTATAAGAATACATGGAACGAAATGTTCGCCTTTGGCTATTGGGTGCCTTGCTGGCCAGCGCCGGCATGGGGTTTAATGCTCACGCGGTGGGGGATTTGAGTGCGCCGCCGCAAGCCTTGATGGCGCCCACGGCGAGTGGCGCAGGCGGAAGCTTCAGCATGGGCAACGGCGTGCAGCAGAGCACGCTGGGCACCGATACCACTGCGGCGCCTGCCAAGGCGCCCAAAACATCGGCGGCCGACTGCACCGCCGCGCGCAGCGACCTGAAACAGAACAGCGACCCGGCGCAGGACGCCAAGCTGAAGGCCGCGGTGGCCAAGCAGTGCCCGGAAGTGGCCTATGACAAGCCCAGCCCGGCCACGCCGGCGACCGCCAAGGATGCCATGTTCTCGGACCAGACTTATGAAGGCAGCAACGCGCAGAAGGCCGCGAGCGCAGGCGCGCCCCTGCTGGATAACCCCTATGTGCAGAAGGTGGATGCCAAAACGGTCGATTTAGGGCCTGTGGGCAGCAAGGTGGCGACCAACAGCAATTTGATGTCTCCGCTGGGGAACGTGAGTTCGAAGACCGGCTTGACGCAGTATATGATGCTTAACCAGCAGGCGCCGCTGAGCGGCGGGATTATGAGCGGCGTGAACGTGCCGGCCAGCCAGGTTTCGCTGCAGAATATTGACGCGGCGCGGGCACAGCAGATGCGCAACAACCTTGGGCTGGCCACCGTGACGCTGGGCGGTACGGGCGATGGTATCAATCACCGCGGCGGTTACGGGTATGGCTCAGTCAACAACAACGACCCGACCCTGATCAACACCACCACGGACGTGGCGCGCAGCACCCGGCTGGACGGCGAGCAGATGTCCCTCACCATGAAGGACGACAAGCTTACTGCCGGGGTGGATGTGCCCGCCGGGATGAGGGTGGACGGCCACAAGATGACCTCCGGCATGATGGAAATGGCCGAATACGATTACAGCCGCGCCAGGGCCGCCGGGCTGGACGATGCCGCGGCGAAGGAATTGGTGAACAAGGTGGGGATTGAGAGCTGGTTCCAGACCAATAACTGCGCTTCCACCAGCACGGCGTGCGGGCCCGGCCAGTACGTGAAGAAGACATGGGACGGCGTTGGGGTTGATGAGAACGGCAACGTGATGAACCGCAACAACACCGATGCGCAGATCGACACGCTGATTAAGGAAACCCAGCAGCGTGAGGATAAATACAACAGCAGTGCCAGGCTGCAGAACGAATATTCCAGCTTCGGCCAGTATGACTATGCCTGCCACCACGATGGTGACGGGGCGTGCAGCAGCGGGTTTTCCAGTGTCGGGGCGGGCATCTACAACAGCCACGCCGCCCAAGGCGATAGGCTTTACGCCGCGGTTGACCAGGCGCTTGGCGGGCAGGGCTTCAGTGGCGGCAGCGTGGTGGCGGGCGGCGGCACCAACGCGGTGGCGGGTGGCGGCGGTGTGGGCAAGATTGTAGGCAAGATTGCAACCAGCCTGGCGGGCGGCGCCAGCCCCGGCAGCATTGCCGGCGGAGTTATGAACGATGTGTTGAAGGAATCCGGCGTGACCACCGGCAACCCGATGATGGACAACATGCTTTCCGGCGCGGTGGGCCAGGTGGTTGCGGGTCTTGGCGGCGGCCAGGGCGCGGGCACTTCCATTGGCACCGGCTACAACAACGATGCGCTTTTGAACCAGTTGCAGCAACAGCAGGCCACAGGCCAGAGTGTTGAGCAGCATGCCGACGGCAGCATCAAGGAAACCACCAAGACCGTAACCAACAAGGACGGCAGCAAGGTGGTGACCACCACGCGCGTGAAGCCCAGCGGCGTGACCCAGACCTGCACCACCACCGTGGCCGTGGACAAGACCCAGACCACCGAGTGCAAGACCACCGTGCCCGGCGGCGTGGCGGCGGACACTACGCGCGGTGCCGGTTAGCCCTCATTAAGGATGCAAAAAGCCCGCCGTGCGGCGGGCTTTTTGCCAGCGGAAGGCGGTTACTCGGCCTTCTTCTTGGCGGCGGGCTTCTTCGCCGGGGCCTTCTTGGCCTTGGGCTCTTCGGCTTCGCCTTCTTCGGCGTCGTCGGCCTTGGCCTTTTTGGCGGCGGCTTTCTTGGCCGGCTTGGCTTCAGCATCGGCGGCTTCGGCCTCGGCCTTGGCGGCCTTGCCCTTGCCCTTGACACCGGCCTGCTTCAGGGCCGCGGCGAGGGCGCTGTCGCCTTCCTCGTTCTGGCTGCTGTATTCGGCCACCGCGGCGCGTTCCTCATCCTGCTGGAGGGCGCGCACGGAGAGGGACAGCTTGCGGTCCTTCTTGCTGAGGTTGGTGACCTTGGCGTCGATGACATCGCCTTCGTTGTAGCGGGACGGGTCCTGCTCCTTCTTGTCGATGCCGAGATCGCGGGCGCGGATGGACACTTCCACACCGTCGAAGCTGACGGTGATGCTGTCGGCGTCGGTATCCACCACGGTGACCTTGACCACGTCGCCCTTCTTGTGGGTGTCGGCAATGTGGGCAAAGGGATCGCCCGCCAGTTGCTTGATGCCCAGGGCCACGCGTTCCTTGGCCGGGTCGATGGCGAGGATAACGGCCTGCACCTTGTCGCCCTTCTTGTAGCCTTGCAGCGCTTCTTCACCCGACACATCCCAACTGAGGTCGGAGATGTGGACGAGGCCGTCGATTTCCTCGGTGAGGGCCACGAACAGGCCGAAGTCGGTGAGGCTGCGCACGATGCCTTCCACCTTGTCGCCGGCGTTGTGGCTCTTGGTGAAGGCTTCCCACGGGTTGTCCTGCGTCTGCTTGAGGCCCAGGGAAATGCGGCGCTTGTCGCGGTCGATTTCCAAGACCTGCACAGTGACGGTCTGGCCCGGTTGCACCACCTTGGAGGGGTGCACGTTCTTGCGGGTCCAGCTCATCTCGGTGACGTGGATGAGACCTTCCACACCGGGGGCGAGTTCGACAAACGCGCCGTAGTCGGTGAGGTTGGTGATCTTGCCTTCCACGCGCGCGCCGATGGGATAGGTGGCGTCCACCTTGTCCCACGGGTCGTCATGCAGCTGCTTGAGGCCGAGGCTGACACGCTGGGTCTTTTCATCGAAGCGGGTGACCATGACATCCACCGTCTGGCCGACGCTGAGCACTTCAGACGGGTGGCCGATGCGGTGCCAGGCGATATCAGTGATGTGGAGGAGGCCGTCGATGCCGCCCAAATCAAGGAACGCGCCGTAGTCGGTGATGTTCTTGACCGTGCCCTTGATGACCTTGCCTTCCTTCATTTCGGCCAGCAGTTCGTCGCGGTTGACGATGACGGAGTCATCGGTGACGGCGCGGCGGCTGACGATGAGGTTGTTGCGCTTCCTATCAAGCTTGACCACCTGGAACTCCAGCGGAATGTACATGTACGGCGTGGCGTCGGTGATGGGCTTGGCATCCAGCTGGCTGCCGGGCAGGAAGCCGAGCACCCCGGTGACATCCACCATGAAGCCGCCCTTGACCTTGCCGAAGATGACGCCCTTGACGGTTTCACCCGCCTTGTGGGCTTCCTCCAGCGTGTTCAGCACTTCCTCGCGGCGGGCCTTCTCACGGCTGAGGCGGGCTTCCGCGTGGCGGTCGTCGAGGCTTTCCACGAACACGTCCACCGTGTCGCCGACCTTGACCTTGACTTCGCTGGTTTCGAAATCCTCGAATTCCTTGAGCGGGATGCGACCTTCGGTCTTCAGGCCGATATCGAGGGTGACGGCTTCGCTGTCCACGTTCACGACGATGCCCTTGACCACGCTGCCGACCACCGGATGGGCGTCGGTGAAGGTGTCTTCGAGGCGCTTGGCGAAATCGATGTCGAACGCTTTTTGCAGCGTTTCAGGCGCTATATTGAAATCTTGCTTTTGGGATTCAGACATATTCTGTCCTTGGATAATGCCGAGGTTCTGGCTTGATGCGGCCCGCGCCATCGGCTTTTGGCGGGGTTGGGTGGGCTTGTAGCAGGGTTTGCGCGGCGATGCAAGCGAAAGCGCGGGTGTGGCAGCGGTGTCGCGCGGGGGAGGGAAAAGCCGCAGGTTTGGGCGTTTGTTTTGCGGGCGGCGGATTGAACCCACAATGGCGGTGTGGTTTACTCCGCTCATGATTCAGCATGACATTTTGATTATCGGCGCCGGGCTTTCCGGCATGCGGGCGGCGTTCGAGGGCATCACCGCGGGACTTGATACGGCGGTGGTGAGCAAGATCCACCCGTTGCGCAGCCACAGCTGCGCGGCGCAGGGCGGCGTGAACGCGGCGATTAACCCCAAGGACAACTGGCGCCACCACGCCTATGACACCGTGAAAGGCGCCGACTACGTGGGCGACCAGGACAGCATCGACATGATGTGCAAGGAAGCGCCGCAGGCGGTGCTGGATTTGGATGCGATGGGCTGCCCGTTTTCCCGCGAAGAGGACGGCACGATTGCGCAGCGCGCCTTTGGAGGCCAGAACTTCCCGCGCACGGCCTATGCCGCCGACCGCACCGGCCACGCCATGCTGCACACGCTATGGGAGCAGGCCATCAAGTTTGGCACCAAGGTGTATGACGAGTACTTTTTGATGAAGATCACCACAGATAACGGGCGCGCGAGCGGCGCGGTGATCATGGACATACGCACCGGGCAGCTGCACCAGATTAACGCCAAGGTGGTGTGCGTGTGCACCGGCGGCTACGGCCGGGTGTTCGCCAGCAACACCAACGCCATGACCAACACCGGCGACGGCGTGGCCCACGCCATGCGCGCGGGCGCGCCGGCGGCCGACCTTGAGTTCGTGCAGTTCCACCCCACGGGGCTGCGCAATAGCGGCATCCTCATCAGCGAAGGGGTGCGCGGCGAGGGGGCGTATCTTATCGACAAGCACGGCCAGCGCTTCATGCAGAAGTACGCGCCGCACAAGTTCGAGCTGGCGAGCCGCGACGTGGTGAGCCGCGCCGAGGCCACCGAGATTATGAACGGCAACGGCGTGAACGGCGCCATCTTCCTTGACGTGCGCCACCTTGGGCGAGATTTGATTTTGGAGCGGCTGCCGCAGATTCGGCAGCTTTCCATAGACTTTGAGGGTGTTGACCCGATTCATGACCCGATACCGGTACGGCCGACGTGCCACTACACCATGGGCGGCATCCGCACCGACAAGTGGGGCCAGAGCATTGCGTTGAAGGGCCTGTTTGCCGCCGGCGAGGCCGCATGCGTGAGCGTGCACGGCGCCAACCGGCTGGGCGCCAACAGCCTTTTGGAGACCATCGTGTTCGGCAAGATTACCGGCAAGGCCATGGTGGAGTTTGTGACCAAGGGCAAGGGGCGCGAGCGGCCTGCCTCAAGCAATGACGATTTGGTTGAGGTTTCCGGCCAGATTAGCGCATTGAAGGCGCGGCCCGCGCGGGGCGGCGTGAAGCAGGCGGCGATTCGCGAGGAGCTGGTGGACGGGATGCAGGAGTTCTGCGGGGTATTCCGCGACAAGGACGGGTTGGAAGAAGCCATGCGCCGGGTGCAGAAGGCCAAGGACGACTATGCCAAGCTGACCGTGGACGATAAGAGCGACGCCTTCAATACCGACGTGATTACCGCGCTGGAGTTGGGCAACCTTGTGCTGCTGGCCGAGGCCACCGTGAAGAGCGCGCAGGAACGCACCGAAAGCCGCGGCGCACAGGCGCGCACCGATTTCCCCAAGCGCAACGACAAGAAATGGATGGTGCACATCACCAGCCATTGGGATGCGAAGAAAGGTGAAGTGGTGCTGGGCCGCGACGAGGTGCGCACCGTGAAGAACGCGAAGTATGCGCCGCAGGAAAGGGTGTATTAAGATGGCTGCCAAGAAGAAAATAACGACCAAGACCATCAAGAAGGTGGCGCGTACGGCCATGACCGCGCAGGACACCAAGGCGAGGATGAAGGTGAAGCCGCCTGTGGAAAAGGTGCGCGCGCCGGTGAGCAAGAAAATCGGACGTCCGGCACAGGGCCGGGTGGCCAGTGCGGCCAAGAAAACTGCGCCGAAACCGGCCAAGCTGACGGCGAAGGGCAAGGCCACGCAGAAGGCCCCGAAAAAAGTGAAGACCAGCAAGGCGGCGGCGCGGAATCCGGCGCGGAAGTTCGTGACGCTGCGGATTTTGCGCGGCACGATTGTGGGCGGCAAACTGGTGCAGAAAACCCAGGACTTCAAGGTGCCCTATGACCAGCGCACGGTGGTGCTGGGCGCTCTGGAGTGGATTAAGGGCGAGGTGGACGGCACCCTGACCTTCCGCCGCAGTTGCCGCGCGAGCATCTGCGGAAGCTGCGGGATGTACATCAACGGGCGCAGCCGGCTGGCGTGCAAGACCAAGATTGTAGACCTGCTGCAAGGCAACGAAAGCAAGAACATCGCCGCCAGCGGCGATGGCGTGATTGAGATAAGCCCGCAGAAGAACCAGCCTGTTCTTAAGGATTTGGTGGTGGATATTCACCCGTTTTATGACAAGGTAAAGAAGATTGTGCCCTACGTGCAGGACGGGCCGGAGAAGGAACACCATGTGAACAAGGATTCCTTCGCGCAGGTGAACATGGTGAGCAACTGCATCATGTGCGGCGGCTGCTACAGCGACTGCACGGCGATGGTGGAGAACCCGGACTTTCTGGGCCCGGCCGCGTTGGCCAAGGCCTACCGCTTTGTGGCGGACCCGCGCGAGGGCGACAAGACCAAGCGCCTGCAAGAGTTGAGCGAAAAGGACGGCATCTGGGATTGCACGCGTTGCGGCATGTGCATCGACGCCTGCCCCAAGGGCGTGGCGCCGATGGAGGCCATTGTGAAGTTGCGCAGCCTGGCGATTGAGGCCGGTGTGACCGACAACGAGGGTGCCCGGCACGCGATGACGTTCAAGGACGATATTGAAACGTGGGGTATTTTGAACGAGCCGTTCATGCTGCTGAAGACCAAGGGCATATTCGGCAGCATAGGGCAGATTGGCAATGCGCTGAACCTTGCGAAAAAGGGCAAGATCCCCAACCCGCTGCCGTTTGAGCACAAGGTTGAGCGGCTGGACGAGGTGAAGGCGATTTACAAGGAATTGCAGGACAATCCGCTGGACGTGAAGACCAAGGCGGCGGACAGCGGCCCCGGCGCGGGCTAAGGCGTTACGCCGATGGCTTGGCAGCCCGCCCTTTACAGCACCTTTGAAGACGAACGCACGCGCCCGGCACGCGATTTGCTGGCGCAGGTGCCGGCGGTTGAGGCGAAACGCGTGGTGGATGTGGGGTGTGGGCCGGGCAATTCCACGGCGTTGCTGGTGGAGCGGTATGGCGCCGATGCCGTGGAAGGGCTGGATAACGATGCGGCGATGCTGGAAGCGGCGCGCAAGCGGTTGCCGGGCGTGCGCTTTGCCGAGGCCGATGCCGCCACGTGGCGGCCCGAGGTGCCGGTGGATGTGGTGTTCGCCAACGCGGTGTATCAATGGGTGCCCGATCATTTGCCGGTATTGGAGCGGGTGATGGGCGGGTTGGTTGAGGGTGGGGCGTTGGCCGTTCAGGTGCCGGATAACCTGGGCGAGCCGAGCCATGTGCTGATGGACGAGGTTTCGCACACAGGGCCGTGGCGGGATATTTTTGCGGGGCGCAGCGGACGCAGGCCGCCGCTGCCCACGCCCGCCGATTACATGAACCGGCTGGGTGCCGTGGCGCGGCGGGTGGAGGTGTGGCACACGGTTTACAATCACGTTCTGGCGGATGCCGGGGCGATTGTGACGTGGTTTAAAAGCACGGCGTTGCAGCCGTATATGGCTGCGTTGCCGGAGGCGATGCGCGAGGATTTTCTATTGGATTACAAGGCGCGGCTGGAGAAGGCTTATGCGCCGCTTGAGGATGGGCGGGTGATGTTGCGCTTTCCACGGATGTTCGTGCTGGCGGTGCGTTAGCGGCCTGTTGCGCCGCTGCATGGAGTGGCGGGAAATCGGAAAAAAGGTGGGGTTTCGGTTGGCGCTTCCGGTGCCGTTTGGTATGTTTTTTGCATGAAAACCGGCGTGGGGCTGCACCTGCAGCAGAAACAAGACATGACGATGACCGCCGAATTACGGCAGGCCATTGAAATGTTGCAGCTTTCCGCCCCGGAGATTGCCGACATGGTGGCGCGGGAAGTGGCGGAAAATCCGTGCCTTGACTATGAAGACGGGGCGGCAGGCGATGAGGCGAACCGCGGCAGCGGCGGGGAAAACGGCGAGCAGGGTGCGGCAGCCAGCGGCAAGGATGGGGGCGACCTTGTGGAGTGGGACGCGGCGTGGGACCAGTGGGCGATTCGCGACGAGGGGGCGGGCGGTCCGGCGGGCGAAATTTACGGCGGGTTGGGCGGCATGGGCGGGCGCGACGACGAGGACGGGTTCAGTTGGGAAAACCGCGCGGCGCAGGAGGAGAGTTTGCAGGATTACCTGCAGCGCCAGTTCGACGAGGTGGTGCAGGAGCCCAAGTTGCGGGTGGTGGGGCGGTTCCTTATCGACGCGGTGGACGAGGCCGGGTATTTGCGCGCCGACATGGGCGAGGTGGCGGCGCGTTTGCGCGTGAGCGAGGACACGGTGGACGACGCCCGCGCGATTTTGCAGACCCTTGAGCCGGCGGGCGTGGGCGCGCGCGATCTGGCCGAGTGCCTGCGGCTGCAGATGCATGCCAACGGGCGGCTGGACGATGTGGCGGAGACATGCCTTCAGCACCTGGATCTGGTGGCGCTGCGCCAGTGGGACAAGCTGGCCGCGTTCGTGAACGCCGCGCGCGACATGCAGCTTGACCCCTGCGACGCCGAGGAGGTGCAGCTTGCGGTGCAGGATATCCAGCAGTGCAACCCCAAGCCCGCGGCCGGGTTTGAGAGCGGGCGCGTGGACGGGATGATACCCGACGTGGTGGTGAGCCGCGGCGAAAACGGGCTGGTGGTGGAGCTGAACGGCGCGGCGTTCCCGCGGTTGCTGGCGTATCCGCCGGTTCATGGCGCGCGGGCCGGGCGTGCGCCTGCCGCGCAGGCCGCGGCCGAGGCCAACAAGTTCATGCAGGAGCGCTACGGCCGCGCCAAGTGGCTGATGAGCGCGCTGGAGCAGCGCGCGCGCACCACCCTTGCGGTGGCGCGGGCGGTGGTGCAGGCGCAGAGCCAGTTCTTCGACGCGGGGGTGGAATTTTTGATGCCGTTGACGCTGAAGCAGGTGGCCGAGGGCATCGGCGTGCATGAAAGCACCGTGAGCCGCGTGGTGAGCGGTAAATTCATGCAGACGCCGTGGGGGGTTTTGGGGTTCCGCTACTTTTTCTCCAGCGGGGTGGGCAGCACCGGCGGCAACGTGAGCGTGGCCGCGACCAGTGTGCAGGCGCTGATTGCGAAAATGGTGAAGGGCGAAGACCCGCGCAAGCCGCTTTCAGACGAGCAGCTGGTTTTGAAACTGAAGGACGAGGGGATTGAGGTGGCGCGGCGCACGGTGGCGAAATACCGCGGCATTTTGGGCATACCCGGCACCAGTGAACGGCGTTTGCGCGTGTAGCCATGCTGGATTTCCTCACCACCTTTGCGGTGCTGCTGGTGGCGGGTATCGGCTGCGGCATCGTGATGAGCGCGCCGGTGGGGCCCATGGGCACGCTGGCGCTGATGCGCATGGCCAAGGGCAAGACCCGCGAGGCGCGGCTGATTGCGCTGGGCGCGGTGGGCGGCGACGTGAGCGTGGCGATGGCGATGAGTTTGGGATTGGGGATTTTGGACACCCTTGTGCACCAGCTGCTGCCCGCGTGGCTGGTGCAGACCGGCGTGATATGGGCGATTGTGGGCGTGGCGCTGCTGATACTGGCGATACGCGTGGCGCGGCTGCCGGTGCAGGAGGCCGCGTTCGTGGACGGCGACACCCACGGGCGCAGCTGGGCGGTGATTTCGCTGATGTTCACGCTGGGGCACCCGGGCGGTTACGCCTCGTTCGCGGCGGCGTTCGCGTGGCTGCATAGCGTGGTGTACCGCATGCCCGACAGCAACACGTGGCTGGTGGCGCTGGTGCCGCCGGTGGGCGTGGCGATGGGCGGCGGGGCCTTCTGGTATGTGTTTCTGGCGGCGGGCAGACGTCTGATGCGTTACGTGAGCGCGCGTACCATGCTGAACGGCCTGCGCGCGCTGCTGGCGGTGATGCTGGGGGTGATGGCCGTGCTGGCGCTGTATTACGCATGGACGGGAAGCCTTTAGCGGCCCCCTGTGCATGGACGGCCAAGCTTGTAAGGAGAATTTGCGCGGGGTATCATAAGCCAGAATGACAGACCGTTTTGGGGGCCTTGGGGGCTTGGTGGTTCAACCACATGAAAAAGGAGACGCGAGACCATGCGATTGACGATTGCCGGTGTGCACATGGATGTTGGCGAGGCGCTGAAGGAGTACACCGAAGAGAAGGTACAGGCCCTTTCCACCTTTTTCGACAAGTTGACCGACGTGGACGTGAGGTTCCACCACGAGCCGCCGAAGCGGCATTTGAGTGAATTGATTATCCGCGCCAACGGCCTGCTTTTGCGTGCCGAAGGCGAGGGTGCGGACTGGTACGGCTGCGTGGACGACGCGCTGGCGAAGATTCATAAGCAACTGGACAAGTACAAGGGCAGGCTTGAAAAACGCCGGGTGACGCGGCGCGAGCTGAAGGAGCAGGTGGCTTTCGACGTGCTGCATTTTGAGGAAGCCGAGGTGCAGACCGACGGCCTTGACGGCATGGTGGACGGTGCGTTCGCCGATTTTGCCCCGGCGATTGTGCGCAAGGAAGTGAGCCAGCTTTCACCGATGAGCGTGGACGATGCGGTGATGCAGATGGATTTGCTGCACAAGCCCGCGTTCCTTTTCGTGAACCATGACACCAACGAACTAAACATGGTTTACAGGGAAGGCGAAAACGCAATTCGATGGGTAGCGCCAAAAAAAGGAATCTAACTCTACTATGCGGGCCATCCTTTGATTTTTCCTTGTCCTGCGCTGCTCATGTACGTTTTTTTGTACACTGCGCTCGGCCTGCGGAGAAAATCAAAAGCTGCCGCCGCCTAGCGAGTTAGTGCCGTTGTCTTTTTTCTTTATTCGAGTTTGTGTTGGACGGTGGGGCGGCTTTTGTGGAAACATGGCGGCGTAACGGAGGATTTGGCCCGTGGCCGAGGTTTTTCACGCACTGGGGATGATGAGCGGCACCAGCCTTGACGGCGTTGACCTGTGTTTGCTGCGCACCGACGGCGAGGCGCTGGTGGAAGTGGCGGGGCGGCATTACCGGAAGTATCCCGACGGGCTGGCGGCGCGGTTGGGCGAGGTTTCGCGCAAGGACATTGCGCTGGACGACGTGCTGCGGCTGGAGCGCGACGTGACCGAGGAGTATGCCAAGGCGGCGCTGGAAAGCGGGCTTTTAGGCAAGGCCGAGGTTGTGGGGTGCCATGGCCAGACGGTGCGGCATTTGCCGCAGGAGGGACTGACGTGGCAGTTGGGGAACCCGAGCCTGTTGGCCGAGCGCATCGCGGCGGCGGGGCGGGCGGTGCCGGTGGTGATGGATTTCCGCAGAAGGGATATGGCCGCGGGTGGCGAGGGGGCGCCGCTGGCGCCGCTGTTCCATGCGGTGATGATGCGCGGGCGCGGGCTGCCCGCGGCGATGCTGAACATCGGCGGCGTGGCCAACGTGACCATGGTGGCGGCGGACGGCAGGGTTTCCGCCAGCGATTGCGGCCCGGGCATGGGCTTGCTGGACAGCTGGGTGCGCGACAAGGCTGGCATGGAATTCGACAAGGATGGTGCGTTGGCCGCGCAGGGCAAGGCCGACGGCGCGCTGGTGGCAAGGGCGCTGGCGGAGGTTGCCTTCTGGCAGCGGCCGGTGCCGCGCAGCGCCGACCGGTACGAATTCTACAAGGTCTTGGACTGGATGGCGGACGCGGCGCCTGCCGACGGCGCGGCCACGCTGGCCGCGCTGACCGTGGCCGGGATTGACCGCACGCTGCGCGAACTGGGTGCCGACGACGTGAGCCTGAAGGCGCTGTATGCGACGGGTGGGGGGAGTTACCATCCGGCGGTGATGGCCGGATTGAAGGCCTCCGGGTGGGCGGTGGAGGACAGCGCGGTGCTGGGGTGGGAGGCCACCGCGGTGGAGGCCGCGTGCTTTGCGTGGCTGGCGGCGCGGCGCTTGCGCGGGTTGCCGACGAGCACGCCCGAAACCACCCGCTGCGCCCATGAAACCGTGGGCGGCGTGTTGACGGTTTAGTGGCCGTTTAGCGGATTTTGACGTTGTAAGCGCTGCTGTTGGCAGAAAAGCCACAAGCTGTGGCGCTTTGGCGGCGCTTGCCTTTGCGCGGGGCGCGGGGTGGCGGTATCCTGCGCCATGCACCCCTTGAATGCATTATTGTTCGGCTGGTTGATGGGCTATGCGCTGAAGCGCCGCAACGGCGCCGATCCGCTGGGACCGTGGCGCTGGGTGGCGGGTGGCGCGGGCGCGCTGTTCGCTTACAGCGAGTGCGTGATCGGGCTGGTGGACAAGGGCGTGGCCGCCGAGGCGTACCGCAGCCTGACGTGGAGCTTGGTGCTGCTGCCGTTCTACGCCTTTTTGCTGGCGGGGCTGGTGGGCGCGGTTTCGCGCAAGGGCTGGAGCGCCGTGTTCACCCCGGTGGTGGCGGGGCTTTTGAGCGCGTGGGTGCTGGCGGTGCTGACCGAGACCGGCGTGGCGCCCTTTGCCATGCTGGTGAACTGGCGGCTGGCGCTGGGGGTGCTGAATCATTTCGATTTGATATTGGCGGGGTTGTGCGTGGCCGGGCTGGCGCTGGTGCTGGCGGTGCCGAGATTCAACCGCGATTTGGCGCGGGTGGCTGCGGCGGCGGTGGCGGTGTATGTGGGTTATGCAGGGTATTGCGCGTATGAGGCGCGGAGTTTCGGCGAGCACTATGCGGAGACGATGGGCTTGAAGGATGCGGTTGTGGAGGCAGTGCCGCAACCGCTTTCTCCCACCAACTGGCGGGTGGTGGTGGAGGACGGCGGCCACCTGCACGACACTATGGTGAACCTGAGGCGCAAGACCGTGAAGGTGGCGGGCGACAAGGCCCTGAAAATCGCCAGGGTGGAAGCGCTTTACCGCCCGCTGGACAAAGCGGTGTGGCGGGTTTACAGCCGCTTCGGCCCCAGCGACCTGAGCGCGCCGAGCAGGCGGCGGGTGCATGGCGCGTGGCAGGCGTGGCAGGATACGCCGTACGGCTGGTACGGCCGCTATGCGGTGTTCGACGGGTTTGTGGGCGTGCCGCAGGTGGGCGCGGGGATTGCCTGCGTGGTGTTCATGGACCTGCGCTATGACGGCATGGCCCATGCCGAGCGCGGCACCTACGTGATTTGCCCCGGCGAGGGCGGGCGCGCGCGGGTGTTCCGCCCCAGCGGCCCGGCCAAGGGCGTTGGCCAATGGCCCGGGTTCTACGAACTGGTGCCGCTGGCGGGTACGCGCTGATGGCGCGGGCGTTGACCGCGCTGTGGCTGGGCGGCTGGGGGTTCATCTGGGCGGTGGTTTCGTACATGTTGATGGAAAAGGGCTGGCACCTGATGGGCCACGACTGGGTATGGACGGGGCTGTTTGTGACCATAGGCGGGGCGCTGCTGTGGCTGTTTGCCGTGCAGGTGTTGCTTGCGGCGGGACTGGTGGCGCTGGGGCGGATGTCTCCACGGTTGGCGCGGCGCAACGTGCGCAATATCATGGCCAATGCGCTGATGCTGATAAGGGGCGGCAGCTGGACGCTGTGAGGCAAGGGCTTTTCGCTTGCTTTTTGATGGGAAATGAGTATGGTGCGGCCAGAATTGAATAGCCATCCTAGGAAGGGGAACAGACCATGACGATTACCGCTCAAATGGTGAAGGACCTGCGCGACAAGACCGGCGCCGGCATGATGGACGCCAAGAAGGCGCTGGACGAAAACGGCGGCGACATGGAAAAGGCCATCGACTGGCTGCGCCAGAAGGGCATGGCCAAGGCCGCCAAGAAGAGCGGCCGCGCCGCGGCGGAAGGCATCGTGATGGCGGTGACCGACGGCAAGACCGGGGTGATGGTGGAAGTGAACACCGAAACCGACTTTGCCGCGCGCAACGAGCAGTTCAGCAGCTTTGTGAAGAGCGTGGCCGAGCTGGCGCTGAAGGCCAAGGCCGGTGACGTGGATGCGATCGGCGCGCTGGATTTCGGCAACGGCAAGACCGTGAGCGAGCAACTGACCGAGATGATAGCCACCGTGGGCGAAAACATGCAGCTGCGCCGCGCCGCCAAGCTGGAAAGCGTCAGCGGCAACGTGGGCGCCTATGTGCACATGGGCGGCAAGATTGGCGTGCTGGTGAGCGTGGAAGGTGCCGATGTGGGCGAAGTGGCCCGCCAAGTTGCCATGCACGTGGCGGCCAGCAACCCCGCCAGCCTTGACCGCGACAGCATCGACCAGGATGCCCTGAGCCGTGAGAAGGCGATTTATGAAGCGCAGGCCGCGGAAAGCGGCAAGCCCGCTGCCGTGGTGGAGAAGATTGTGGACGGCCGCGTGAACAAATACCTGGAAGAGGTTTGCCTGGTTGAGCAGCCCTTCGTGATGGACCCCGACCGCAAGGTGGGCAAGGTGGTGAGCGATGCCAAGGCCGGCGCGAAGGTGAGCGGCTACGTGCGCTTTGCCCTGGGCGAAGGTGTGGAGAAGGCCGAGGACAACTTTGCCGAGGAAGTGCGCAAGGCTGCGGCGGGCGCCTAGGCTCCTTGCAAAAAAAGCCCCGGGTTGCCGGGGCTTTTTTGTTTGGATAGAGTGGCCTGCAAGGAAAGGGTTTGTGTGTGAGCGAGGCGGTGTTGCCGGTGATTGAGGCGGGGCAGTTTTTTGCGGTGGATGTGCGGCAGGGCGTGGTGGTGGATGTGCAGGATTTTCCGGAAGCGAGGAAGCCCGCATTCAAGATATGGGTGGATTTCGGCGAGGGTATCGGCATCAGGAAAACCAGCGCGCAGGTGACCGTGCATTATACGGCGGAAAGCCTTATGGGCCGCCGCGTATGGGGCTGGGTGAACGCGCAGCCGCGGCAGGTGGGGCCGTTCATGAGTGAGTTCCTTTTGCTGGGGGCTGCCGATGAAAGTGGCGCCATTCGGTTGCTTTCAGTTGACGGGGAGGTGCCACTTGGGGCCAGAATGTGCTAAAGCCATTTGCAATTCTACTAGTCAGGGCTGCAAATGAGTTTTGTCTGCGCTTCCGCTCCTCATGTACCAATCACGTACACTGCGGTGCGGTTCTCGCCAAAACTCATGTTCGCTTCCTGCCTAGCGAATTCCAAACGGCTTTAGGCCACGCAGCATTGACAATGGGAAAAGCCGATGACCGATGACATGATTGCCCTGCCGTATAAGCGGATTTTGCTGAAAGTAAGCGGCGAGCGGTTGGCCGGCGAGGCCCACGACAAGGTGCTGGACGTGGCCGCGATTAACGGCATCGCCGACGAGATTAAGGCCGTGCACGGCCGCGGCGTGCAGGTGGGCGTGGTGATTGGCGGCGGCAATATTCTGCGCGGGCGCGAGGCGGCGGAGGCCGGGATTGTGGCTGCGCAGGCCCACCAGATGGGCATGCTGGCCACCGTGATTAATGCGCTGGCGCTGCAGAGCGCGCTGGAGGAGAAGGGCGTGCACTGCCGCGTGATGAGCGCGATTGAGATTGCCAGCGTGGCCGAGCCGTATATTCGCCGCCGCGCCATGCGCCACCTTGAGAAGGGCCGCGTGGTGGTGTTTGCCGCCGGCACCGGCAACCCGTTCTTCACCACCGATACGGCGGGGGCGCTGCGGGCGATCGAAATCGGCGCCGAGGTGTACATTAAGGCCACCAAGGTGGACGGGATTTATACCGCCGACCCGGTGAAGGACAAGGATGCCAAACACATTGACGAGATAAGCTACAAGGACGTGCTGGTGGAGGATTTGCAGGTGATGGACGGCAGCGCCATCGCCCTGTGCCGCGAGAACGGCCTGCCCCTGATGGTGTGCCGCATGGGCGACGTGCTGGCCGCACTGGAAGGGCGTGCCAAGCGCACGTTGGTGGTGGCCTGACCCGGTTTATCGGATCATGGGATTATCGGGCGGGCCCTGCGGCCCGCTTTTATATTTCTTATTCCCAGTCCTTCGGGCGGGCGGGGGTGACGGTGGAGCGGGCGCCGCGCTCGGTTTCCTCCACCTCCCATTGCTGGCTTTCGTCGCCGTAGTCGGGTTGTTCCGGCAAGTCGATATCGTAGCCTTCCTCGGCCAGCGGGGTGCTGGTGTCATCGCCCGGCCGGGGTGTGCTGGGGGCGTCGGCGCCGGTGCCGACCACCTCCTCGTCCCCGCGGTCATCCTTGCGCAGGTATTGCGCGACGATGGGCGGCTGGGTGGGCTCGCGCGGCGGTTCGCCTTCCGGGATGCGCGGATGCTCCGGCGTGATGGGCGGGCGATCCGGCTGGCCGGGCGGCGGGAGCGGCGGGTTTTCCGGCCTGGGCGGTTGCGGCGGACGCTCCGGGTCGTCCGGCGTTTCCGGCCGCGGCGGCGGCGGCGTGTGCGGTTTCTCCGGGCCTATGAGCATGGTTGTCCTCCCCCTTTGTTTCAGGGTAGGCCGCCGCGGGCTTGAGGGCAAAACAAAAGGCCATAAAAGTATGGCCTTTTGCGCTTAAGCCCGCGTTAAGCCGATTTGCGCGACGCTGTTTTCTTGGTGGGAGCCTTTTTGGCCGTGGCCTTGCCGCGCGTGGCGGTTTTTGCCTTCTTGGCGGTGGGTTTGGCCGTCTTGCCCTTTTTGGCCGCGGCACGCTCCATGAAGCGGGCACGGAAGGCGGCGGTGGCGTCGGCGGCCTCCTGGTTGTCGTTCCAGTCGCATTCCGGCTGCGGGCAGCGGTGCCATTCGCCGAACTTCTTGCTGATTTTCTTGCCTATGAGCGGCCAGCCGCATTTGGGGCAGGGCTGCTGCACCGGTTCGTCCCACATGGCGCCCTTGCAGTCCGGATAATTGGAGCAGCCGTAGAACACCTTGCCCATGCGGCTGGTGCGCTTGAGCAGCGTGCCCTTGTTGCAGGTGGGGCAGGGAATGCCGGTATCCGCCGCTTGAGGCCCGCTTTCCGACTTCTCGATATAATCGCAGTCCGGGTAGCGGTTGCAGCCCTTGAAGCGCCCGTACTTGCCCAGTCTCCACACCAGCTCGCCTTCCTTGCACTTGGGGCAGGGCTCGCCGGTGGCCTCGGTGGTGACGTCGGACTTCTTGACCGTCTCGTTCTTCTCCTCGGTGAGGGATTTGAACGGGCCCCAGAAGTTGCGCAGGGTGGGTTTCCACTCGTGCTCGCCGCGAGCGATGGCGTCGAGGTCGTCTTCAAGGTTGGCGGTGAAGTTGTAGTCCACATACTGTCCGAAGTGCTGGGTGAGGAACTTGTTGACGATGCGGCCGACGTCTTCCGGGAAGAAGCGTTTTTGTTCAAGTCTTACATAACCTCTGTCCTGCAAGGTGCTGATGATGCTGGCGTATGTTGACGGACGACCGATGCCGTATTCCTCCAGCGCCTTGACCAGCGTTGCTTCGGTGAAGCGCGGCGGTGGCTGGGTGAAGTGCTGCTCGGTGTCGATGGAGCGGGTGGCGAGGGTTTCGCCTTCCTTGACCTGCGGCAGGATGTTCTCGTCGTCGTCTCCCGTTTCGTCCTTGCCTTCCTGGTAGACCGAAATAAAACCCGCGAAGACGATGACGCTGCCGGTGGCCTTGAAGGTATGCTTGCCGGAGGGTTCGCCGATGGTGATGGTGGTTTGCTCGAGCCGCGCCGGGGTCATCTGGCAGGCCACGGTGCGTTGCCAGATGAGCGTGTAGAGGCGGGCCTGGTCTTCCTCCAGCCGCAGCTTGCCGGGCTGGTTGTCCGGGTGGGTGGGGCGGATGGCTTCATGGGCTTCCTGCGCGTTCTTGGACTTGGATTTGTAGGTGTTGGGTTGCGCGGGCAGGAACGGTTTGCCGTATTTGCTTTCGATAAGGTTGCGCAGGGCTGCGACTGCCTCGTTGGCGAGGTTCACGCTGTCGGTACGCATGTAGGTGATGTGCCCGGCCTCGTACAGGCGCTGGGCGGCCTGCATGGTGCGGCGCGCGGTGAAGCCGAGCTTGCGCGCGGCCTCCTGCTGCAGGGTGCTGGTGATGAACGGCGGGGCGGGATAGCGGCGTTTATCGGCTTTCTCGAGCGCCTGCACGCTGTAGGCGGGCGGGGTGAGTGTGGTTTGTGCGGCGGCGGCTTCGGATTCCGTGCGGAAGCTGAACTTTTCTACCTTGGCGCCGTTGTACACGGCGAGCTGGCTGGGCAGCGGCTTGCCACCCTGGGTGCTGAAGTTGCCGTGGATGCTCCAGTATTCCTCCGCCTTGAAGGCCTCGATTTCGTCTTCCCGTTCCGCAATGAGGCGCAGCGCCACCGATTGCACGCGGCCCGCCGAGAGGCCGCCCTTGACCTTGCGCCAGAGCACCGGCGAGAGGGTGAAGCCCACCAGGTAATCGAGCGCGCGGCGCGCCTGCTGCGCGTTGATAAGGTTCAGCGCAAGGCTGCGCGGGTGTTGCAGCGCGTACTGGATGGCGGACTTGGTGATTTCGGTGAACTCGATGCGGTGGACGTGGAGCTTGGCCGCGAGCGCCGGGTCGCGGCGCTTGATTTCCTCCCACACGTGCCAGCTGATGGCTTCCCCCTCGCGGTCCAAGTCGGTCGCCAGATAGAGGGTGTCGGCCTGCTTGAGGGCGGTGAGGATGCCTTTGAGCGTCTTTTCGCTGTCGGCACCGCTGACCTGGTAGTGCATGGCGAAGTCCTTGTCGGGCTCCACCGCTTTCTCCTTGCTGGGGAGGTCTCTCACGTGGCCGTAGGAGGCCAGCACCTTATAACCGGGGCCAAGGTAGCCCTCGATAGTTTTGGCCTTGGCCGGGGATTCGACGATGACGACTGCACTCATGCGGTTAGGGGTACAGTCTAACTCGTGGCGGTGTCAATGGGGATTACCTGCGTGCACGTGCGTATGCTCGCGCTACGTACGTATGTGTGCGTGCGAGGGCGGGCTACTGCGAGTCGTCGAGGGGGGAGCCGGCGTTGACGTCGGGCCCTGCGCCGCCGTTGAGGGTGGAACCTTCCTTGGCGCCGATGAGGTAGTAGATGGTGTCGGTGGAGCCGGGCACGTATTCCACGCGCAGGGTGCCTTGGCTGGCATTGGGAATGCTATCGAGGGCCTTGTCGATGTCCTTGGCGATGTTATCCGGCACCTTGGTGAGCTTGAGCCAAGTGGCGCAGATGCCGCCGCCGGAGCATTCCACCGGGGGCACGCCGGGCACGTCCTGGCGGCCTTCCGCCAGCGAATATTCACCGTAGCGGCGGGACTTGTTGTCGGTCATGCCATCGATATACGGGCCCTGCCAGCCGGGGATGTTGTTGTCGTTGGTGATAAGATCCATGAACTCCAGCGTCTGTTCGCCGGTGGCGAGGTGGAATTCCATGTAAGCTTTCTTCATGTTCTGGAATTCGGTGACCTGGCCGGTGACGGAGGCATCGCGCGTGGCGTTGATGCCGATGTAGCCCGCGACCACCGCCAGAATGGCGAAGATGGCGAGGGCGATGCGGGCATCGAGCCCGAACATGGCGCCCGTTTGTACCGAGAAGGTAAGGGGGGAGAGGTGCTGTTTTTCCATGCCTAAAAGCATAGCTTAACCTTTGGCGGCGGCAAACAAAAACGGCCGCATTGTGTGCGGCCGGTGTGGCGTTTCGGCCGATGGCTACTTGAGGGTTTTCAGCCACGCGATGACGTTGGCCCGGTCTTCCGGCGATTGCAGGCCGATGAACATCATCTTGGTGCCGGGGAGATAGCTGCCGGGGCTTTCAAGGAACTGGAAGATGTGGTCGGCATCCCATGCGCCGATCTTATTGCCTTCATCGACCATGGCACTGGAGTAGCTGAAGCCCGGATGCGTGCCCGGCTTGCGCCCGATGACGCCCCACAGGTTGGGTCCGACGCGGTTGGGGCCGTTCTGCGAGAAATCGTGGCAGGCCTTGCAGCGCGCGGCGATTTGCTGGCCCTTGACGGGATCGGCCACGTAGGAGGCGAGATCGAAGGGTTTTGCCGGGGCGGCGGGAGCAGCGGTTTCAGCGGCGGCGGCCTGGACGGGCTGGTCGGCACCGGGGACGATGACCTTGGCTTCCTGCTTCTCCGGGAAGGCGGTGCCGGTGAGGATGAGGTTGCCGCCGAAGTAGACCACGGCCAGGAGATCGGCCACGATGACCGCGGAGATGAAGAATTTGGTGCTGATATTCATTGAGGGGTGTCCTGTATTTCCATGCAAAAGCTAGAGGGTGCGCGCGGGGGCGTCAAGGCTTTGCCCGCGATTTGGGCTTGACGCGTGGCGCGTGCTGTGGCACATGCCCCTGAACACAGAGATTCAAGGAGTGAGCCATGGCCACGAAACGTACCTATCAGCCCAGCAAAGTGGTGAAGAAGCGCACCTGCGGTTTCCGTGCGCGCATGAAGACCAGCGACGGCCAGAAGGTGCTGAAGCGCCGCCGCGCCCACGGCCGCAAGCGCCTGACCACCGCCCCCTTCAGCCGTTATTAGGATTTTAATGATGGCGGTGCAGGTGCGTCGCCTTTTGAAGCGTTCCGACTTTACCGAGATGAAAGCCAAAGGCCTGCGCATAAACACGCAGGCCTTTGTGCTGCAATACCGTGAAGTGGAAGGCGAAGAGGGCCTTGGCGTGGGCTTTACCACCAGCCGCGCGCTGGGCGGCGCGGTGAAGCGCAACCGCGCGCGGCGGCGCTTGAAGGCGGCTTTCGACGAGGTGTGCAGGCTGAACCCCAAGGCCGAGGGCGGGGGCAGGCAGTTGGTGATTATCGGCAAGCTGCCGGTGTTTGAAATTGATTTTAGGTATTTGCGGCGTGACATGAAGAAGGCGTTGGGCGAGGCGGGTATTTCATGCTGATGCGGCGTGCGGCGTGGTGGATAATTCGCTTTTACCAGCTGACGTTGAGCGCATTTATTGGCGGCAGGTGCCGGTTTGAGCCGAGTTGCAGCCGCTATGCGCAGGAGGCGGTGATGCGCTTCGGCGTGGTGCGCGGCGGGTGTCTGGCCATCAGGCGGATTGCGCGGTGTGGGCCTTTTGGCGGCAGCGGGTTTGACCCGGTGCCGGAGGTGTGGCAGCGTGGCGGCTGCGGGTGCGGAGAGCATCATGGCAAGCGTTTGAAGGAGAAGAATATTCATGCTGAATGACGGCAACAAGGGCCAATTTGGCCGCCTTTTGGGAGCGATGATCGTGAGTGCCTTGATTATCATAGGCTTTAACATCGCCGGGGCGCGCCTGTTCGGGCTGCATACCCCCGAAAAACCCGCGGCGGCGGCCGGGAAAAAAGCGGCAGATGGCGGCAGCGGCGCGGCGGCGGCGGTGGTGCCAAGCGGCAACATTGCGTCAACGGTGGATGCCGGCATGGGCGTGCCGCTGGAGAACGACCTGATGCGCGCTCAGGTGGACCTGACCGGCGGGCGGATTGACGGGATGGTGCTGAAGCCGTTCAAGAACGAAATTGACGACCCCCAGGGCTATACCCTGCTGAAGCCGAGCGGCGACCATGCCGAGTTTGTGGCCGCGGGCTGGCTGGGCGCCGGCGTGGAAGGCCCCGGCGAGACCAGCCACTGGCAGCTTGAGGGCGACCTGAACGGCCCCGGCAAGCCGGTGGTGATGGTGTGGCGCAACACAACCGGGCAGGCGTTCGAGCGCACCATCTCGCTGCGCCCCGGCAGCTACATGGTGGACGTGACCGACGAGGTGGTGAACACCGCCACGTTGCCGGTGACGCTAAGCCCTTATGTGCAGGTGCACCTGGCCGACGGGCCGCTGCCGGACGAGCGCTCCAGCTGGATCAACTACTCCGGCCCCATGGGCGTGGTGGAGCAGCAGGGCGAGCCGCGCAGCTTCGACAAGAGTTTCAGCAGCCTGAAAAAGCATGGCGACAGCGACATCGTGAGCGGCAAGGGCGGCTGGTGGGGCATGACCAGCCAGTACTTCATCGCCGCGGTGCTGCCCGACGCGACACCCGCCGCGCCCGCGGGCGATGCCAGCGCGACGGTGGTGGACGGCGCCAGCCAGCGCACCTTCCGCCATGCCAGCGTGACCGGTCCCGACGGCAAGGCCCACGACGTGTACAGCGCCAGCGTGCGCTGGCCCGACGTGGTGGTGCCCGCCGGCGGCAGCCGCGTGCTGCACTACAGCCTGTACACCGGGCCCAAGCACGCGCCGGTGTTGAAGGCCGCCGACCATCATTTGGATATGGCCATCACCTGGGGCTGGTTTGCGCCCTTGGTGAAGGGCTTTTACGCCGCGCTGGTGTGGCTGCACAGCTGGCTGGGCAACTGGGCGCTGAGCGTAATGGCGCTGACGCTGGCGCTGAAGCTGCTGACCTTCCCGCTGGCGAACAAGAGTTATCACTCCATGGCGAAAATGCGCAAACTGCAGCCGGAAATCGCCAAGCTGAAGGAGCGCAACAAGGGCGACCAGCAGCAACTGGCGATGGCGACCATGCAGCTTTACCAGAAGCACAAGGTGAACCCGATGAGCGGTTGCTGGCCGATGGTGATCCAGATTCCCATCTTCTTCGCCATGTACAAGGTGGTGCTGCTGATGTTCGAGTTCCGCCACGCGGCCCTGGGTCCGGGCATCCTTGGCCAGTGGGTGCCGGACATGAGCGTGCACGACCCCTTGTACATTTTGCCGATACTGATGGGCGTGAGCATGTTCCTGCAGTTCCGCCTGAACCCGACGCCGCCCGACCCGACGCAGGCGGAAATCTTCAAGTGGATGCCGGTGGTGTTCACGTTCCTGTTTTTGCATTTCCCGGCGGGGTTGGTGCTGTACTGGCTGACGAACAACGTGTTGAGCATTGCGCAGCAGTGGTTCATCATGAAGGAAGACCGTGCCATATAGGACGGAATAACCCGTGGATTGGTCTACTGGGCGGGTCATAAATCGGTTTTTCCTGGTTCTGTGCTCCGCACGTACCAAGGGTGTACGCTTGCGGTGCTCGCCCTGCGGAGAAAACCGATTTCTGCCTCCGCCCAGCGACCATGGGGTTGAGGCGACACCGGCTGCGCCGGAATGAAAAACCCCCGGTCTGGCCGGGGGTTTTCGCGTTTCGATTTTTAGATGTCGTCCTTGGGCGTACCCCAGCCGTAGATCTGGCGGCTGTTATGCTCGCGCAGGGCCTCGTCGCGCTCTTCGATGGTATCGAATTTTTCCTTCCTGCGGTCGAAACCGCTGCCGTGAGTGAAGCTGTAGGGCTTCTCCGGCGGAATGAGGGCGTCGAAGGGGCTGGGGCTGGCCTTGAAGATGGGGTCGTCGCTGGCGAGAATGTCGCCAAGGCCGAAAACTTTCCCGAACAGGGGCATGGGGTTTCCTTTTGAAAAGCGTGGAGATGGAAAGCGGCCTTGCGGGCCGGTTTCGGTGATTCAGGTATACATGATGGGATGTAAGGCGGGGGTTGGCAAGAGGGTTGCGCCGGGCACGATTTTCAGGTAAACGATTGCTTACATCCTGAAGGTATTCGACATAATATGACACGCACCACATCAGACCTGAGCAGCGGCCAATTGCGCATCCTCAAAGCGGTGGCCTCGCTGCTGGAAAACCCCTCGAACAAGCTGACCGTGCAGCGCATCGCCAGCGAAATCCACGTGACCGACGGCGCGATTTACCGCCATTACAAGAGCAAGGACGAGATCTTCGAGGCGATTGCGGGCTACATGGAAGCCAACCTTTTGGGCCCGCTGAACATGGTGCCCCAGCAGACCGAAAGCACCCCCAAGCGTCTGGAGATGATTTTCGAGCAGCACATGGCGTTCCTTGAGGGCCACCCCGGCCTTGCGCGGCTGCTGCTGGGCGGCGGCAGCACGGAGTCGGCCCCCTTGGGCGAACGGCTGAAGCTTTTGAACGCGAAAATACGCGCGCAGGTGGTGCAATTGTTGAAATTCGGCGAGGCGCAGGGCGCGTTGAACGGGGTTTCTCCCGAACAGGCCACGGAGATGTTTTACGGCCTTTTGACCGGTGCCGCGGTGTGCCACAGTTTTGGCCTGCCGCAGGTGCCCGCCGCGCAGAAGTGGCGGCTGTTTGCGGGGTGCTGTTTGCGGGGGCACGCCTGATGCGCATTGCGTGGCTGGCGGTGGCCATGTGCCTACCGCTGGCGGCATGCGGCGGCAAGGGCGATGCCGGGCAGGGCAACATGCAGGACTGGGTGGGCAAGAATTTGAGCGGCATGGTGGTGGAGACGCTGGATGGGGATAAGCAGCCGCTGAAGGACATCCTGTTAACCAGCAACGGCAAGCCGGTGATTGTGAACGTGTGGGCCACGTGGTGCGCGCCGTGCGTGGAGGAGTTGCCGACACTGGACGCGCTGGGCAAGGAGGGCCGCTACACCGTGGTGGCGATTGCCACCGACGCCGAGGCGCAGGTGGTGAAGGATTATTTGAAAAAGCAGCATTGGGGCAGCGGGCTGCAGGTGTGGTTTGACCCCCTGGGGCAGGTGACGCGCACGGCGATGGGCGCCAGCGGTGTGCCGGTGACCATGGTTCTGGACAAGGATTTGCATGTGCGGCTGGCGGCGCAGGGGGGGCGGGATTGGGATAGCAGTGAAATGAAAGCGAAGATTAAAGCGGCTTTAAAATAGCCGCTTTCTCTCTTAACTATCCCAGAAAACACCAAACCCCCTCCGAAGAGGGGGGTTTGGCGCCGAAGGTTGCTTTGATGCCGGGCTTCGGGGCCGGCGCCGAGCGTCAGATGATGTCGCGCGACCGGGCCAGGCCAGGCCCGCCGGTGCCGTCGATAAGTTCGCCGTGGATTTCCTCAAGGCGCGGTGGCGCATGGAAAGGAGGTGCGGTCGTCATGCGGTCGGTCTCCTGTGGTGTGGCCGCCTGTGGCGGGCCGTTGGGATTTGGCAGACAGGCTGCCAGCGATATCGCGAAGCGCGGTGAAAAGAAGAGAGGTAGTGGAACGCTGCCCACCGGTTCACCGATAGCGAGCTTTCGCGATGATCCAGTTTTGGGGCGGCGGAGGTTTATTGTCAAGTGCACTGAAGGATTGAAGTTATTTCTTGCTGGATTTTTTGCTGCTGCTCTTGCTGCTGCTTTTCTTTTTCTTCTCGTTGGCCTTCTTAGCCTGCACCGACGGGCGCTTTGAGGGCGGCTTGGAGGCCCCGGCCTCGCTGAGGGCGATGGCCACCGCCTGCTTGCGGCTTTTCACCTTCTTGCCGCTGCCGCCGCTGTGGAGGTCTCCCTCCTTGTACTCGTGCATGACTTTCTCGATTTTGCGCTTCTGGGCCGGTGATTCGGACGGCATGGCGGTGGTTCCCCTCTCTCTCCGTTTTTGAGGCAGTGTGGCATGGGGCGGTTAAAAAATCGCTGCGGAAAAGAATGAAGCCCCCGGAGGGGCCTCGCTGGGGGCAGGCCGTGGCCTGCTAGATGGATGGAGAGAGGACAAGGCGCTTGTTTAAGGGGCCGGTTGGCCGCGGACTTCCATGGCGGGTGGCGCTTTAAGCGTAGTAGCTGCGCAGGAAGGCGGGGAGGTCGGCGATAGGGAGGCGTTGCTGCTCCATGCTATCGCGGTTGCGGACGGTGACCTGCTTGTCCTCCAGCGATTCGAAGTCCACGGTGATGCACAGGGGCGTGCCGACTTCGTCGTGCTTCCTGTACGCCTTGCCGACGTTGCCGGTGTCTTCCAGCAGGACGCGGCCGAGGCCGAGCTTTTGCAGGTTGGACTTGATGGTGCGCGCGAGGTTGACCAGCTCCGGCTTGTTCTTGGCCAGCGGGATGACCGCGGCCTTGATGGGGGCCATGGCGGGCACGAACTTGAGCACGGTGCGGGTGGAACCATCGGCCAGCGTTTCCTCGTGGTAGGCCTCGTTGAGCACGGCGAGGAAGGCGCGCTCCACGCCGGCGGAGGGCTCGATGACGAAGGGCACGACCCATTTCTTCTCCTCAAGGTCTTGCACGGCAAGGCGGGCATTACTGGCGGCGTTCTCATGCACGTGGGCGGTGAGGTTGAGTTCCGCCTGGTTCTTGGTGTGGTTGCCCAAGTCATAGTCGGTGCGGTTGGCGATGCCTTCCACTTCGTCGTGGCCGTGGGGGTATTCGTATTCAAGGTCGAAGGTGCGCTTGGAATAGTGGGCCAAATCGTCCTTCGCAACATCGGTGACGCGGATTTTATTGCGCGGCACGCCGATGCTTTCCCACCACCTGAGGCGTTGCTCCAGCCAGTATTCGTGCCACTTTTCGTCCTCGCCCGGTTTGACGAAGAATTCCAGCTCCATCTGCTCGAACTCCCTCACGCGGAAGATGAAGTTGCGGGCGATGATCTCGTTGCGGAAGGCCTTGCCGATCTGCGCGATGCCGAAGGGCAGCTTCTTGGCGGTGGTATCGAGCACGTTCTTGAAGTTCATGAAGATGTGCTGGGCGGTTTCAGGCCGCAAATACGCCACCGAGGCGGAGTTTTCCATGGGGCCGAACTGGAGCTTGAACATCATGTTGAACATGCGCGGCTCGCTGAGCTTCCTGCTGCCGCATTCGTCGCACTTCGTCGGGTCCTTCATCTTATCGGCGCGCATGCGGGCCTTGCAGTCCAAACATTCCACCAGCGGGTCGTTGAAGGTTTCGGTATGGCCGGATTGCTTGAAGGTGACGGCGGGGCCGATGACGGCGCTATCGAGGCCTTCGACATCATCGCGCTCGTACACCATGGCTTGCCACCAGCTGCGCTTGAGGTTGTTCTTCAGCTCCACGCCCAGCGGGCCGAAATCGTAGAGGCCTTTCATGCCGCCGTAGATGTCGGCGCTTTGAAAAATGAAGCCGCGGCGCTGGCACAGGCTTACGAGTTGGGACATGTCGGTGGCGGGCATGGGACCTCGGATTATCGGGTTATGGGTTTATCGGGTTATGGGTTTAGCGGATTTGGCGGGTGATGGGAATGAAAAAACCGGGCTAACGCCCGTGGCCGAAAAGAATGTGCCGGGTTTCCATGCGCTTATGATGCCGGTTTGGGCGGCGCGGTGTCAAGAGGGCTTGGCAGGGAGGCGGCCCTGCGGGTAAAGTGCTGCCCATGCTGCAAGAAGACAAACAGATTTTATGGCGCGCCAGCGCGGCGATGATCGGCATGGCCATGCCGATGATGGTGCTGGGCAAGGGCGTGATGTTCAGCCTGCTTTTGCTGGGCATGGTGCTGGGATTGATGGCCACCAAGGACGAAAGCCTGCGCGTGACCGTGCGCCTGCTGCTGGACAGCTGGGTGACGCTGGTGGTGGTGGTTCTGCTGGGTGCGTTGCTGGCCGGTGTGATGACCGGCATCAACCCCGCGTACAGCTTTGAACGCTGGACACACGTGGTGCTGGAGGCGGTGTGCGCGGGCCTGATGTTCATCACCCTGCGCGAGATGCCGGGCCGCCATGTGGAGCTTCTGATGAAGGTGCTGGCCGCCGGAACCATGGCCGCCGCCGCCCTGGGCGTGCTGGACGCTCTGATTGGCGACCCACGGTTGAGCGCCGCGCTGCACGGCGCCGACAAGGCGCTGACGCCCTACCGCCTGAACTTCTTGAGCAGCGACCTTGCCGTGCTGCTGCCGTTCGTGTGGGCGCGGCTGATGCTGAAGGCGCGCGAGGGCGAGCCCTTCGCCGTGCGCATCAACGAGCCGGTGGTGGCCTTCGGCCTGATGGCGGTGATGATTTGCGGCGGGCGCTCCGGCTGGGCCGGGCTGCTGGTGGGGATTGCGGTATTCATGCTGATGGCCGGGCGCTACCACGGGCTGGTGCTGCACGCGCGGCAATGGCTGGGCGGCCTGCTGGCGCTGATGGCGGGGGTGGCGCTGTACGCCGTCGCCTTCGGCTGGACCTTCGCGTGGGACCGCGTGAGCATCGTGGGCGAGCAGGGTGTGGGCCGCGGCATGTTGAGCGGGCGGCTGGAGGTATGGCATTCCGCACTGGTGCATGTGCTGGACAAGCCGGTGTTCGGCGTGGGTGTGATGAATTTCCGCAACCTGCCGGGGAGCGTGGATTTGCATCCGCATAACTGGCTGCTGCAGATATTTTTGGAAGGCGGCGCGGTTTCCACCGTGATTTACCTTGGATTGCTGGGGCTGCTGCTGGTGCGCTTCACACGCTATGCCAAGGGCAATCTGTACGGCGTGGCCGCGCTGGCTTCGCTTTCCGCCTTTCTGGTGGCGGGGCTGGTGAACACCAGCATCTTCAATTTAAGCTGGCTGACGTTCTTCAGCCTGCTGTGCCTGCTGGGCTGGCGCGCCGGCTGGGGCGGCGAAGACCTGAAGCGCCGCCGGCGGCGCCCCACCGTGGTGAAGGCCAGCAGCGGGCTGGAGCCTTAGGTTGGTTGCTCCCCTTAAGATTGCGCAGATGATCGGGTCTCCCAAAGCCGGGGGGGCCGAGACGTTTGCGTGGCGGCTGATGGTGGCCTTGCAGGCGCGCGCCGACGTGGAATTGCTGGCGATTGTGCGCAAGGGCAGCTGGCTGGAAACACGCTTGCGCACAAGCCGCGTGCCGGTGGTGGCGGTGCCCTTTGGCGGCGTGTTCGATTTTTTGAGCGGGTGGTGCGTGCGGCGGATTTTGCGCGGTTTCAACCCCGCGATCGTGCAGAGCTGGATGAACCGTTCCACCCGCTTTGTGCCCAAGGGGCCGTGGCGGCGGGTGGGACGTTTGGGCGGCTTTTATAACCTGAAATACTACAAGGGCCGCGTGGAGGAGCTGGTGTGCAATACCCCGGCGATTTGCGACTATTGCATTGAAAACGGGTGGCCCGCGGAGAAGGTGGCGTATATCGGCAATTTCATCCCCGAGCCGGTGCCGGGGTGGCGCGAGGGGCGCGAGGAGACGCGCGAGGCGCTGGGCATCGCCGACAACGATTGCGCGTTGATGATGGCCGGGCGGCTGCATGCGGTGAAGGGCATCGACGTGGCGATGCGCGCGCTGGCGCGGCTGCCGGAGCATTTCGTGCTTCTGCTGGTGGGCGAGGGGCCTGCGCGCGGCCAGCTGGAGGCGCTGAGCCGCGAGTTGGGCGTGGACGGGCGCGTGCGCTGGGTGGGGTGGGTGGACGAGGTTTCCACCTACGCGGCGGCGGCCGATGTGTGGCTGGCGCCGAGCCTGCACGAGCCCCTTGGCAATACCGTGCTGGATGCGTGGGTGCATGGGCTTCCGGTGGTGGCGAGCGATACCGGCGGGTTGGCGTTTTTGATTCAGGACGGCGAAAACGGATTGCTGGTGCCGGTGGGCGACGCCAACGCGCTGGCCGACGCGGTGGGGCGGCTGTGGGCCGATGGGGCGCTTCTGGACAGGGTGGTGGCGGGCGGCAAGGTGAAGTTCGAGGAGAATTTTTCAGCCCGGGTGGTGGTGGAGCACTACATGGCGTATTACAGGAGATTGAGTGAGGGAGTGACATTATGAACGACAAGACCGAAAAGAGCTTTGAGCAGCACATGGCCGATTTGGAGGCGCTGGTGGGGCAGCTGGAGCGCGGCGAGCTGGCTCTGGACGAGGCGCTGAAGGCGTTTGAGAAGGGCATGAAGCTGGTGGAGACCTGCAAGGAGAAGCTGGCGCAGGCCGAGATGAAGGTGGAAAAGGTTCTGAACGCCAAGGGCGAGACGGAGGCGGTGGATGCCTAGCATCGCGGCACTGGATGAAGCGGAGGGCGTGCGGCTTTCCGGCATGTTGAAGGAAGTTTCGGCTTCCGTGGAGGCGGCTTTGGAGGCGTGGCTGCCCAAGGATGAAGGCCCGGAGGCGCGGTTGCACGCGTGCATGCGTTACAGCGTGTTCGCCGGCGGCAAGCGGCTGCGGCCCGCGCTGGTGGCCGCCACCTGCCGTATGCTGGGCGGCAAGCCTGAGCAGGCGGTGTGGGTGGGAGCGGCGATGGAGATGATTCATACCTACAGCCTGATGCAGGACGACCTGCCGTGCATGGACAACGATGATTTGCGGCGCGGGCGGCCCACCGCGCATAAGGAATTTGATGAGGCCACCGCGCTTTTGGCCAGCGACGGGTTGCAGACCGGCGCGTTTGAGCTGCTGGCGGATGCGCGGGTGCATGATGACGCCGCCGTGCGGCTGGAGCTGGTGCGCCTGTTTGCCGCGGGCAGCGGCGCGGCGGGCATGGTGGGCGGACAGATGGTGGACATGCAGTGGGAGTGGGACAAGCCGACCATTACTGTGGATGAATTGGCGCGGATGAACGCGATGAAGACCGGGCGGCTGATTATCGCCAGTTGCGAGGCCGGGGCCGTATTGGCCGGGGCCGATGCGGACGGGCGCGCGGCGGCTGTGGCCTACGGCGCGGCGCTGGGGCGGGCTTATCAGGTTTATGACGATGTGCTGGACGTGACCGGCAGCGCCGAAGCGCTGGGCAAGACCCCCGGCAAGGACGCCGCCGCGGGCAAGACCACGTTCGTGAGCCTGTTGGGTCTTGACGGCGCGCGCGCACGCGCCGAGGAGGAGGCCGCGCTGGCGATGGACGCGCTGGCGCCCTTCGGCGGGGCGGCGGAGGATCTGCGGCTGCTGGCACGGTATTGCGTGACGCGGAGTTCCTGAGAACGCCCTTCAAAAAGGAAAGCCCCGCCGGTTGGCGGGGCTTGCGGTTTTCAGGTCTGTGCCAGGATTTTGCGCTGGGCGGGGCTGTGAATGCCGATGCTCCAGCGGGACAGGTTCCGGTGCCGTTTGGAGGACAGGCTGTCCTTCTTGAGATGCAGGTGGAAGAACCAGTAGATCGCGCTTCTGATGATGTGTTCGCGCGGGTACTGGCCTTTTTCCACCATGAGGAGCAGGGGGATTTTCATCTCCTTGAAGATATGCGGCCTGATTTCAAAGTCGGGAGCGTTCTCCCAGAGAATCTTCCTGTCGGGGTCGAAGTCTCCGGGAGGGCAGTCGAAGCGCTTGGCCGGCTCTGTGACATGGCCGCCGTTCCTGCTGGCGAAGAACACCATGCGGCAGTTCTGGTAATCCACATGGGTGATGGACATGGCCGCCCAGAACAGGGCCTTCTGGCAGAACAGCTTGGGCGGTATGTTGATGTGGAGCTTCCTGATCGCCGTCACCATGTGGGTGGGGATCTCGACGCTCTCTTCGTTAGTGTCAAAGATGAATTGCTTGTTGGGGACGGGCGCAGGCATTGGGAATGACATGGTGGCCTCCAGGGAAAGGGGAAAGTGACGCAACACCTGCAGTATAGGATGGATTGGGGGCGGGAAAAAGTGTTAGGGTGCGGTTATGTGCAAAAAGAACAGGATGTTCCGGATTTCATGAACTTGAGCAAGGCGATGGCCGCGATGGAGGCCGGTTTGATGGATGCCGAGATGCAGCAGGTGGACGATATTGCCAAGGCGCGGGTGCTGGTGATTTCGGATGGGCGCAAGGGCGGCGAGAACCGCAGCGTGGGGCTGGCGGAAATGCTGGGCTTTAAAGACCCCGAAGTGGTGACGCTGCTGCCCAAGTACAAGGGCAGGCTGCCGCGGCTTTTGCCGGTGGGCATGCTGTTTGCCGATTACGGGATGCTGGTGCGCGACATCAAGGATTTTGACGTGGTGATTGGCGCCGGGTACCAGATGAGCCGCGTGCTGCGCGCGCTGAAAAAGGTGAAGCCGAAGTTGTTTACGGTGGCGTTGATGCGTCCGGCGGGCAGGCCGGGGGATTTCGACGTGGTGGCGGTGGAACAGCACGACCACTACCGCAAGGCCGCCAACGTGGTGGTGACGCTGGGCGCGACCAACCGCATCACGCGCGAGCGGCTGGCGGTGGAGGGCGACCGCTGGCGGCGGCGGCTGGCCGGGGTGAAGGGATACAGGCTGGCGGTATTGATTGGCGGCGACAGCAAGCATAGCGGGTTTGACGCGGCGCAGGCGAAGGTGATGGTGAAGGAGTGTGAGAGGATTCTGGCCGGGCAGGGTGGGCTTTTGGTGACCACCAGCCGCCGCAGCGGGCCCGCGGTGACCGAGGCGCTGGAGAAGGCTTTGAGGGCGAGCAAGCTTGACCATTACCTGTGGACGCCTGATGACCCGACCAACCGCGACAACCCATACCTTGCCTATTTGGCGCTGGCCGACGGCGTGCTGGTGACCGCCGACAGCGTGAGCATGGTGAGCGAGGCGGCCAGCGCGGGCAAGCCGGTGTACCTGTGGGGCGAGCCCAAGCGGGTGCCGCGGAAGTTCCGCGCGTTTTACGAGGCGTTATGCCGGCAGGGCCGCGCGCGCTGGTGGAACGGACGGTTGGATATGCGCCCGCCCGCCGCCGGGCTGATGGATAATTTGCTGGCGGCCGGGTTTGTGCGCGCGCGATGGGCTAAGAGAGAGCGGGAGGCGCGATAGCGAGGGGGAGAATAGGAAACGGCCCGCTTTTGGCGGGCCGTTTCGTTGTCGGAAGGCAAGGTTCAGGCCGTGACGGGCTGTCGGCGCTTGCGCGTGGCAAGCAGGGTACCGCCGAGCAGCAGCGTGAGGAACCACAGGCCGCCAATCTGGACGGCGCGTTGACCCAGCAGGTTACGCCAATCCGGGTACACCAGTGTATCGGTGCGGAACGGCTCGGCGCTGTATTCGCAGAGGATGGGCGTTTTGTCGGCCGCCGCGAGCTCCGCGCTCACGCTTGTGTAGAGGGCCATGACCGCCGGATTGCCGGGTGCCGCCACCGTTGCGAGACGGCGGAGGAGCTCCCGGCTGCCTGCGAGGTAGGCGTGGGTGCAGCGGTGGAAGGCCGACATCTCATTGGCGGTGGCCGCCGGGATGAGGCCGAAGCCGCAGACGGCGAACTGCCGCGCGACGTAGGCCTTGAGCTGGATGGCGACCGGGTCCACCGTGGCCGCGCTGGCGGCGACCGCCGCGATGGGTGCGCGGTTGGCGGCCATCACCAGCAGTTCACCTTGGGTGAGCGGCGGGATGACGGCGTCGCCGGTGATGGTGGCGATGTTGCGCATTGCGCCGCTATGGCCGAAGGCGAGGGCGGCGGACAAGGGCAGGAGCCATGCCGAGATTGCAGTCAGGAGTACAAGGAATCGTTTGCGCATTTTGACCTCCATGCGGAACGGGGAACGGGACGTGGGATTTTGCTTTTTGCTTTTCAGCATCCTTGGTTTAGCACAGGATGCGGGCAAAGGAATGTGTGAAGAATGCCCGGACGCATGATTGATGTTTACGTGTGTGCCACCTGCGACCGCGACATGCGCAAGGTGGATACAGAGATGGCGGAGGGGCGGCGGTTTGTGGCGGCGGTGAGGCGGTTGCTGGAAAGTGAAAAGGATGTGCGCGTGCGCAGCGTGAAGTGTTTGGGCGGCTGCGAGTGCCCAAAGAACGGTGCGGCGAGCGGCTGTTGCAGCATAGGTTTCAGCTCACCGGGGCGGTTCAGCTATGTGTTCAACTTGCTGAAGCCGGAAAGCGACGGGTGGAAGGTGCTGGAGTTCCTTCGCCTGTACCGGATGCGACCGAATGGGCGGATTGCGTGCGGGGATTCCAAACACAAGGCCACTTTGGGGCCGCACGTACTGACGCGGGTGCCGCCGCCGAAAACGGATGAGCGGTAAGCTGGTGAACGGGAGACTCTATACGGCGGTGGCCGGTGTGGGGCCGAGGATGTGCGCGCCGGTATCGACCATCAGCACCTCTCCGGTGGTGCCGCTGCCGAGGTGGCTGAGGAGGTAGAGGGCGGCGCCGGCCACGTCTTGTTGCGTGGTGAGGCGGCGCAAGGGCGCGGTGGCTTCATGGTGTTTGAGCATGGCCTGGAAATCGCTGATGCCGCGCGCGGCCAGAGTGTTGACCGGGCCCGCCGAGATGGCGTTGACGCGGATGCCGCGCGGGCCGAACTCCGCCGCCAGGTAACGGGTTGCGGCCTCCAGCGCGGCCTTGGCCACGCCCATGACGTTGTAGTTGGGGACGACCTTGGTGGCGCCTTCGTAGGTGAGGGTGAGGGCGGAGGCATCGTCGGCCAGGTAGGGGCCGAAGTATTTCATCAATGCTATGAAAGAGTAGCAGGAGACGTCGAGCGCGAGATTGAAGCCTTCACGCGTGGTGTTGGTGATGCCGCCCTTGAGCTCGTCCTTGTGGGCGAAGGCCACGGCGTGGACGAGGAAATCGATTTTTTGCGGGCGTTCCTCCAGCGTCTTGGCCAGCGCGAGGAGTTGGCTGTCGGCTTGCACGTCGCAGGGGTGGACTTCCGCGCCGAGTTTTTCCGCCAGCGGACGCACGCGCTTTTCCATGGCGGCGTTGGCGTAGGTGAGGATGATGTTGGCGCCGGCGGCATGGGCGGCCTGCGCGATGCCCCAGGCCAGCGACCATTCATTCGCCACGCCCATGATGATACCGGTTTTGCCTTTAAGGAGGAGAGGGACTTGCGGGGTTGTCATGGCCAACCTATATCACGGTTTATGAAATACAGGCAAAGGGCCTGTGTCATCTGGCCGGAGGAACTTATGGCCGCTACCTTTGAAATGAGAAAAGAATACCTGCTTCTCGTGGAGAAGATGGAGCAGAGACCGGAATATGTCGACTATGGAGCGCTGGCGGGGATGATTACCGCCATGCGTGCCGCCGGCACGCCGTGCAAACGGGTGGTGGTGAAGCTGCGGCCCGAGCGGCCCCTGGGCCAACGGCTGCAGGCTGCCTATGCGGCAGCGCAGGCCATGTATCCGGTACTGCCTCCCCTGGAATGGCAGGGGCGAAAAGACCCTGACGGCAGGTCTTCCCAAGACGTTTACCGGGAATGGCAGAAGCTCCATGGGACTGATCCGAGCCAGGCGGCGACGGGCAACCCGTTTGCCGACAAGCTGGCGGCGCTGCGGGCTGACGCCTGATATTCCACATGCCGGAGCGGCGGAACCTTTTGGGGTTCCGCCGCTTTTGCGTTACCATGCGGCAAAAGAAAGGGTTTTTTCATGTTCGGCAGCGGCGGGCGGCGCAGGTTTGAGAGTTTAAGCGAGCGCGAAGTGCTGGCGCTGGCGATTGGCGCCGAGGAAGAGGACGGACGGATTTACCGCGACATCGCCGAACGGTTGCGCGGCGATTACGCGGCCAGCGCCAAGGTGTTTGAGGACATGGCTGGTGAGGAGGACGGGCACAGGAAGGTGCTGTTGGCACTGTATCAAAAGATGTTCGGCAACCATATTCCGCTGGTGAAGCGCGAGGATGTGCGCGGGTTCATGGATATTGCGCCGTTGTGGCTGGCGCCGGAGCTGAACGTGGAAAAGCTGTGGGGTTTGGCCGAGACCATGGAGGGGCAGGCACAGCGCTTTTACCTGCTGGCCGCCGCGCGCAGCCAGCACGTGGAAATAAGGAAACTGCTGGGCGACCTTGCGGCGGCCGAGGGCAAGCATGCGGCCAAGGCCGGGGAGTTGCAGGAGACCCACCTGACCGACGACGCGCGGCGGGCCGAGGAGGCGGCGGCGCGCAGGCAGTTTGTGCTGCATATCGTGCAGCCGGGGCTGGCCGGGCTGATGGACGGCAGCGTGAGCACGCTGGCGCCGTTGTTTGCCGCCGCGTTTGCCACGCATGTGCCGTGGGAGACCTTTCTGGTGGGGTTGGCGGCGAGCGTGGGTGCGGGAATCAGCATGGGCTTGACCGAGGCGTTCAGCGACGACGGCAAGATTTCCGGCCGCGGCAGCCCGTGGATGCGCGGCGCAGTGTGCGGGGTGATGACCACGCTGGGTGGAATTGGGCATGCGCTGCCGTTTCTGATTCCGCAGTTCGGCGTGGCGGTAGGGCTGGCCTGCGCGGTGGTGCTGGTGGAACTGGTGGCGATTGCGTGGATACGCTGGCGGTTCATGGACAGCGGCTTTTTTGTGAGCGTGGTGCAGGTGGTGCTGGGCGGCCTGCTGGTGCTGGGGGCGGGGGTGCTTCTGGGCGGTTTATAAGCTTGGCTATAGATTTGTATTGTAATGGT